>ERZ1292630.608-Hain-H41-02um-R3-608-length-36605-cov-8_pt2 | contig 32431 bp, 10 predicted proteins | sample MGYA00564408_ERZ1292630 | MGnify/ENA primary metagenome ERZ1292630 (study PRJEB36523, sample SAMEA6512641) | groundwater metagenome | collected 2019-01-08 | study: AquaDiva: Metagenomics assemblies of 32 groundwater samples
CACCCCCCCCCCCCCCTCATCCAGTGTGTGCTGTCATTTTCGACTGACGTTTAATGTCGCACCACAACCGTCAATTGATGAATTAATCCGTTGGGGCAGAACGGTGTGTCATTTTAAATCGGTCGGGCAAACCGTATTGCCATGTACTAGTATGAACGATGCGGTACCGATATCCTGAGGCAGTCGATCGACGCGGGATCCTGAAACTTCAGCCGCGTAGATTGATCGCGCGGCCTGGAAATAAGCGCCTCTCCACACACCCGAACAGAAGCATCGTTAACGTGGATGTTTCGTACGCATCGTTCCGGAGAAGTCAACGGGGCAGCGCGATCCCGAGTTGCCGCCTCGGCGGCTGCCGCACCTCCCACCCTGCGTCGAGCCTCGTCACACGCCGGTCGGTCGAAGCTTGCCCCTCCGGTAAGGCACTGCGGCTGCAGCTGTGATCTCGCACCTAGCTTATCACAACTGAAAGATTGCGCGGTGGCGTTCCCACCGATGCCGAAGGCTCGGAAAGGCGACTGGCTCTCGGAACACGCCGAAAAGGGCCAATCCGTGGCGCAGTTTCAAAACAGCATCTTCAAGGCCGCCCCCCACGCGACGTACAATACGATTGCGATGGTCATCATCGGCGAAGGCCTTTCCGCCGAGCAGACCGCCGCCCTCCGCGACTACGTGCAAGCCTTTTATCAGCTCGATGTCTGCATTGTCGGGCCCGTTCCCCTCGCGGAAATCCCCGACCTGCGCACCCGCATCAACGCGGACACCCAGCAGCGGCAGCTGTTTGCGAAGCCGTGCATGGAGTTCGCGGCCAAGCGGGTGTCATCCGATCGCGATCTGTCCCGCAGAGTGGTCGCGACCATCGGGGTGACCATGGAGGACATCACAAACCGCGACGACTGGAACTTCGTCTACGGCCTGGCTGCCATGACGGAGGGGGTGGGCGTGTTCAGCCTGCACCGCTTCGCGCCCTCCTTCAACGGTGAGCGCTGCGCCACCGCCGCCGACGAGGACCGACTCGTCGTCGAGCGCGCGTGCAAGGTGGTGTGCCACGAGCTGGGCCATTTGTTCGGCCTGAAGCACTGCATCAATCGGACGTGCTTGATGAACGGCGCCAACCACGTGGGTGAACTGCAGCGACAGCCCCTGATCGAGTGTCCCTTCTGCACCGAGAAGCTCCTCATGAGCTTTGCACCATACTGGGGCAACATGGCCAAGCGATACCTCGACATGGAGCGCGTCCTCCGCACCACCGTGGGACGTTCCGACGTGGCGGACGTCATTGTGTCGGCCGTGCTGCCGGTGTTGCCCACGCCAGCCGGCAGCGAAGCGTCTGCCGTAGCGGCAGCGGATCGTCTGCCGCCAGTCGCAGGTAGCGATGAGCATTAAGGCGAACAAAATGTACTCTACTTCGCTTCGACACGTCCTTTTCACGCACGACTTCGGTCACTTCTCCTCTCTTGTCTGGCACACACACCACTGCTTCGTTGATTCCCGTCGTCCCCGCGCGTCTGTTGTGTCATCCGCCCGCGTGCGGCATCCGCATCCCTACCTGGGTGCTCTCATCATTTCCAGCCCCGGCGTGAATCCCCTCTTGGCTGCGTGGGTTGAGCCTCGGGAACGCCTATCGTTTCGTTGCTTCTCTTTCGTCTCCCCTGCTCTCGTAGGATGTCAATGTGGTCTCTCGTGATGATATGGGAGGAAGGCGAGATAAACAAATGACCAATATGCGTTGTGTTTGAACAACACAATGCAAAAGTATCCCCTTTCCTCCCTTCCGATCTTTTTAAATTTTGTGATTTGATCGTCGACCCGTTCGAGAGATGAGCAACCCGCCGCTATCCCCGAGGCACTATGACAAGTACACTTACTCCACAAGGCGTCGACCTGAGCGCGATAGCCCTCCTCGGGAACGCAGTCCCGCTCGTTCCCAGTTCGGCGCCGCCCGGCGTCAACCGACTGAGTACGAGGCCTGCATCGCCGGCGTCGCGCCTCTGTTGAAGACCCCTGATGGCTTCGCCATCGCCGAGGACGGCACGCTCATGAGTCGCTTCTGCTCGCCGTCACGATATGGCGCGCCCGCCGTCGCGTTGGTGTCCATCCCGGTGACGGTCATCGCCCGCACTGCCCAAGGCGCCAACGGCGGCGACAACGGCATCCCCACGTCGGTGACGGGGACCACCGCCGTGTTTCAGAATCGCACGAGCCCGACCACTGCCACTGGCTTAGTGCCCTACACCCCCCGGGGATTCGACACCAACGCCTACTCGATCGAGATCGATAGCTGGAAGAAGTTCTGCCTCGCCGCGGGTCGCGATTTCTCGGAACGCGAACTGCTCGACGTCACGTGGGACACGCTGTCGCAGTTGCTGCGTCACTACGGCTTCGTCAACGCCGTGGAGAACGCGCGCATTCAACTCATCTGGAAACGTAAGAACGGAGGAGGAGCGGAAGGAACGGCCTCCTCATCGCTCGTATTGCCATCGGATCGCTCTCTGTTGTCCCCGATCGCGGGTGATGCCTTCTATGTTCCCGCAGCGTCGCTGCAGTCTCCACTGGCCATTTCCTCGCCCGGCGCAAAGTTCGATCGGCCGCTGTCGCCGCGTCGCCAGGGCCACGAAGCTGACCGGGTGATCCCAGACCACAAGAAACCGCTGCCCTGGGGCCACGTGCAAGCGAAGATCGATTCCGGTCTCAAGCGCCGCGCAGGGTCCAGATCCCCGGCGCGCTCGGGTACATCACCTGCCCCGAACACACCCACACGTCAACTTTGACCGCAGCCGGACGACGGACTGTTTGTTGTCGTCTGCACGTCGGGTAGATTCATTAGTGCCTCGCCTTGCGTTGCAAACGTCGGCGTGCTCGTGAGTCCCGATGTGGCGGAGTTAACTGCTTTGTTTGATCTTGTGGTGTGTGTCACGTGTTGTATTGAGGACCGATCGCGGAACGCTATTTTTCCCTCCTTTTTTGTACGCACACAAATGCGCGCGCGGAAGCCGAAGCGATGACATCGATCCTTTTTGTTCCACATATGCGTTTGTCAACAATGTCGCAACGGGTGTACACCCCTTTTGAGTGATGTTGGAGTGCACATCAACGGACAGAACGAAAATTTTCTGGAAGGAGTGCGTTCTGCTTTCTGCTGTGTTTTCCGTTTCTCGCGAAAAATTGCTGCTTGTTCGTACACATGGCTGAGGCACCGACAGACGCTCAACCGCCGACGCCGACCCCGGCAGCGGCGCCTGCCTCCATCGGCTACGATGTGGTACAACGTGCGATGCTGCAAACGGACCCTCGCGGGGTCGTGGTGTTCACCGCGCCGATCAAGGAGGTCCTTGGCCAGGTGGTCGCGCTCGCGGAGGCGTTCCGATGCCCCTATCGCATTTTACCCGCCCCCTCCGTCAAGCCCCCTGTGGGTGTCGACAGTCCAGATGTCCTCGACATCGACTTCTTGCAGTTGCTTCAGGCGGAGATCGACAGCGGTACTTGGGTTGTGTTGCAAGAGGCGTCGCACATCAACTCGGCGACGTGGCGTGCCGTCGGTAAGATCCTTTTCACGTTGGCCCCCGATGACTGCTTTCACGGCCGGGCGGCCTTTCGTTTGATCACCTTCGTGATGGAAGGGGTCGACGTGGCAGCCGCCCTGCCGCCCCTCGTCTATCAGTACGCGTTTCGCGTGGATGGCTTGGGTAAGATCACCAGCCGTTCCACCCTCGTCCCCGTGTTCGAGGGCAACGCCACGACGATGCCGCGGCTCGCGGCGTTGAAGCACCATTTTACCTACGACGCAAGCCAGGCGATCAACGAAGACAGTCGGCAGGAGTACATGAAGTTCTTGAGCGCCGTGGCGGCCGCGAAACTCCCGGTGTATCAGGGCGCCAAGGTGCCCGCCACGGCGCCAGAATTCATCACGGACATCCTCGTGACCCTGCGCGACGTACTCGCGCATGAGCAGCAAGCCATGATCGACGATGCCGAGAAGAAGGACCGCGCTTTGACTCGCCGATCGCGAAAGCAGCTGCCACAAGAAGGAGGAGGAGGTTTTGGGCCGCCGCCCCCCGATGGCGCGGAATCCGACGCCTCCTCGAGCAGCCAGGGCTCCTCCACCAGCAGCCTGAGTGCCGCGTTGACGGCGGCGGCGGATCATTCGGAAGACGACGAGGCTGCCCTTCTCGCCGCGGCGGGGGGAATGGCCGTCGAGGGGCCACACGTCAAAGAATTGACCCAGAAGCACGACTGGATTTACCACAAAATGCTGGCCTGGGTCATCGACCAGTGCCCGGACGCGGACATCTCCGCCATCACCACGGTGCGAAGAGATGAATTGGTGACGGACTCGCTGCTGCGGGTATCGGGGTCGGATGTGTATCACACCGGGCATTGGAACGGCTGCGGCGTATTGGTGAAATCGATCGATCCGTCGCTTTCGACCTCCCCAGAGGCGGTCGCCATCCGGCGGCGGCAACTCACCGTCGAAGCCGCGCGTCACTTTCCACTGCGACATCCTCAGATTTTGGCTCTGTATGGCATTTGCGAGGGCAATCTCGTGATGGAGCACGTGCACTCCACGTTAGAACAGAACTTGATTCAAGCGAGGTTCGACAACGTTCGTTGGTCCGTCAAATATTTCTACAACGTCGCGGTTCACATCTTGCAAGGCATGGTCTTCCTCTCTACTTGCATCGTGCACCGCGATCTGGCCTGCCGAAGCATCATGATGACCGACGCCGGGGCGTACAAGATTGCCGACTTCGGCAACTCGCTGCCGCTTCGGCATCCGCCTGGCGACGCAATGCGGGGGACGATTCCCGTTCGGTGGACGGCCCCGGAAGGCTTTGCCGGTGTCTTCACGCCCAAGTCGGACATGTGGTCGCTCGGCGTGCTCATGTGGAGCGCCGTGCAGTATTGCACGGCGGTGCCCTATGCGGATGTCTTCGCCCCAGAGGCGATTCAACAGGGCGTCAAGCTCACGCAGCCGAGGCAATGCCCTGACGAGCTTTGGCGCGTGGTCATCGAGCCGTGCTTCGCGATGAATCCTCTGCAACGCCCGTCCGCGCTGCAACATCTGTCCTTTGTGCAGAGCCACTTGAGGAGCCACTCGAAGCATTTTTTGAGCCGGCGCGTACCGTTCCCGACCGATAACTGCAGTTTTGTGGACTTTGCGGCCAAAGAAGGCCTCCTGGCGTCACCAGCGGCTTCCCCGAAACAGCAGCCGTCGTTACTATCGCAATCGAGCGGGGAACAACCCCAAATGAGTGGCATGTACTAGCCTTACCTTCATCCTGTTCGGGGGGGTCGGTAGCCACGCCGCCGTAGAGTCTGCACCAGTATTTTGGGTTTGCTCCAAATCGTGTATACAACAACCTTTTGCGTGAATTTCTTTTGCATGAACACCTTTGTTTCTTTGGGATTGTCAGTAAGAACACCACACAGACGCAGATCTGGGTACCAGCATTTTTCCATTTCAGGGCCGTGACCCACTTTTGCTGCGCATCAATGAGTTGGATACCCGAGCAACACTCATGGGGCTTGTTCAAGTCCATCGTGAGCAGCAAAGGTTACCGACCCAGTGCGTCCCGCATTCTGCTCGACTTTACAACGGCAAGGCCTACGTCGGACACGTTCACTTTTGAGAAAATTCTTGAGGACGCCATCGCGTTCCGCGACCATCACGGGAAATTCATCAAAGAGCCCCGCATGCTAGCGTGGAGAGAGAAGCTCGGCGCCAACCGCCTTTCGGGAGGCAGCACGGGTCGGCCGGCGGCAGGATCGTCCTTGATGCTGTCTTCGCCGCTAGTCGACGAGGCGCACTGGCGAAAGCTATGCCTCGCGTGCACGAAGCGGCCCTTGTCCAACTACGGAGCCTACTTACTGCGGGCAAAGCTGGTTCGCACCATTGGCGCCCGCCTCCAAATCGACGACTTCCGCGCCGTTTACGGCGACGAGATCAAGCGGTTCGAGGTGAAAAAGCCAATCTTCTTCATCGGCCTGCCGCGCTGCAACACGCATGAGGCTGTGCACGTGGCCATGCGAACGGGGCTCGGCCTCGGGTTGCGCTGCCGAGACACCATGTTTCCTGGAATCATCAACGAGGTCCGTCGACACGAAGAAGCGGCCAAAGTTCTTTACCGCCGGGACAATATCTTTCCCTTCGAGCAGACATTACGAACGTCGACAGCCGGGGGCTCCGATGACGATATGACCCTGCAGCTCTTGTCCCCTCAGTCGATCGCCTGGGGCCTTTGGCATGGGTTGGACGACTACCTCTATGAGTGCATTCAGGAGGATCAGCAACCCGTGTACGACCGCGTACGCGACGTGTTGCAGCTCTTTAACTGGTACCGAAAGGAGCATCAGTATTCGGACTTCGTCGACCGCGAGGTCACGCCGATTGACAATCCAGTGAACCAGACGATGCACGGCTGGAAGGACCAGGTCAACTTCCTGCCGCCGTGGTTCATCCAGAGCCCATTGGCCATCTTGAATATCGACAAGCTACACGCAGCGTTTCCCGATATGCGCCTCGTGTGGTGTCACCGGGCGCTGCTGTACAGCATCCCTAGCTTCTGCTCCGCGCTCGCCATGCGCTACGCCACCTTCACGGGCCGCCACCCCACGGAGGGTCGCATGTCCGTCATCGGCGAGCAAGTCACGGGCATGTTTGGCAGCGGCGCCGACCAAGCCATTCAGTACTTGGCGACCTTCCCAAAGGACCGCATGGTGCACTGGTCGAATCGGGACATCAACCGGCACTGCACTCGATTGCTCTATAAGACACTCAACCAGTTCGAATCCGGCGTCGATTACTTTCGCCGACTGCAGACCATCAATGGTCAGGTCGAGTACGTATCGCAGTTCCGTCCGAAGCACGATTCCGAGCTTGGCTTCTTCGCGCTCCATGAGGGTATCGTCAACGAGGCCTTCTCGAGCTACATCAACCAGTTCGAGGAGTACGCCTTTGAAAAGAAGTTTGGCATCACGATTCAGAACTACAAGTCGCTATCGGGCACGCTGCAGGAAACGCGCGCGTCGATTGACGCCAACTTCGCGGAGAAGGAGACGAGTTTGGTCCACATGCCGTCACCGGGCCACTTCCTCCAAGAGCGAAACAAGTAACAAACAACTGGAAGGAAGGACCCAACAAAAAGAGAAGGAAGTGGCGCCCATTTCGGATTGGAAACGGTCCACTCGCGGAAATACAACGAAGAAGCGTCACCCGGCAAGACACACACGCAACGCCATGGGTCTCTATGTTTTGAGTCTTTTTCATGTTTGGACCCCCTTGTCAGCTTTCTGTTCACATCGAAGACAGGTCAAGCAAATCAAAGTGAGAGGGCGCCATACGCTTTTTGCCATGGCAAGAAGAACCCGCCCGTCACCGTCGTGCTGTTCACGCCTTGGGTGTCGCTTGGTGGCGGCCTGGCTCTTCGCCGTCCTCATCACGCTCCCGCCGCTGTTCTCCCCACTCGTCACCGTTTGGTACTTTGGCGACGTCAATCCTATCGCGGGGGTAAATCTCGTCCAGGAGACGGTGTTCGGCGCCCATTCAAGCTTGATCGCGTCCGCCTCTCTCCGCCTGGGAATTTTTGATGCGTTGGAGATGGCCAGCGTTGCGGGTACCGCCCCACTCGGCCGAAGTGGCATATCCAACAACGAACCGTTCAACGAGGAGGCGGAGGCAATGGCCAGTGATGATGCCCCTCCTCGTCTGTTCATCTGGTCCCTCATAGAGTCGGTGATTCGTGAGGCACCTGGATTGCATTTGCGATGGATTCTGAGCTGGGTGTTCGCGATGGCCGAATGGCGGTCCTCGACACAGTCGCCCCCATCCACGGCTGGCGATTCGCCTTCGGAACCCACACGCGCAGCCGCTGGACGTCCCCATCCCTTTGGCGCGCGTTGCGTATCTGAAGGCTTGGTGGCGGAAAGGGTAGGCATTTTAGCCGCGGATGCCGCTGCGTTGCTGCGCTCTCTGGGCGCGGCCGGTTTGGTCGTCCCATGCGTGTTTGAAAGCCCCAGTGACTGGTGGTTCAGTGGCGTGTTGGGGTCAATCGTGAACGCAGTCGGATTTGCGGACAGCGCCGGATTTGAATGTGGATGGTTTCAGGCGCCTCGGTTTCGTGGTTTCAGGAACTCGGTCACGGCGTGGTTGTTCCTGGTCAACAATACGATCGGTGGCCGCCCGGCGTCGTGGCCGGATACGTTCATCGGCGGTATGTTCCGAGTCGCCAATTCTCCAGGAGTGATCCACCGTCTCGCGCACTTGGACGCACTGCTCCGGGAGAAGAAATGTGCTGCCTCGGCGGCGGTGGTCCGTTCCTCTGGGAGGCAGGAGCCGTGCAGCAGCATCCTACCTGCAGCTGCTTCGAGGAAAGCGCGTGCTTCCATCGGCAACGAAGACGTCACCGCGATGGCCTTCGCCTCCCAGGAGGAGGAGTTGGCCGTTTGGGAAGAGTTTGCTCAACACACCGCGTCTTTTTCCAAGGGCGCGGCCGAGGCGGCAGCCGCGTTCACCGCTGCCGTCTTGCAAGGCGGGAGGAGTGCTCCTATTCTAGGAAATAGTCGCGACGAAAGTGGTAGTCAACAAGGAGAATTGCTGGACAGCGCTGCTTCGGCGCTCCGAGAGGCCGTGACGTTGGTCGTTGATGTGGGCGCCAGCCACTTGGAATACGCTCGAGCCTGGTGCGGCATCAAGGCGCATTCGAAAGGACGTAGATTATTTTTCGTGCTGATGGATTTGCCTTCCGTCGTGGCCGGATGGCCAAGGGCGGATGGGCTCGAGGAAGGAGCCAGGGACGTCCCGAGCCGCAACGGCCACACCCCTCCTCCCGCTGACGACGGCTACTTGATGTCGCTCTGCACCCCCCAGTCGTCACCCTCCTCGGCGGCGGCGGCATCACGCGACGACGCGCTCGCGTTGGGTGGCGATGTTTTTTCGGCGCGAACCGGTCGCGCGTTGCAGAGGGCCGTGGCGTGGCTGATTTTGAGTGGTGGCCCGCGCCACCTCCTTCTCCCCGAGAGCACGCCGCCAGTGACGGTTGTGATTATGCTGAACAGCTTTCTGCAGCATTTTTCAGCGGCGGTTTGCAAAGGCATCGTCGCCGACCTCCTGGGGGCCGTGAACCACGGCGTCCAAGAGGCCCTGGCCCAAACATCCTCCACTCCAGCTGAGGTCCGCTTCGCCGTCTCTGTCACGGAAATTACCGTGAGTGACGGCTCCGATCGATATCCATCGCTGCTCGACCCGAGGTCGTCCACGAGGCACGGGCGCACGTTCTCAGTGGTCTTGAGAAGCTTCACGCGCGAGGGCACTGTTCGCAGTGAGCAGGACTACTCCGAGATCGTGCAGGCGGGCATCGCGCAGTGGCGAACCGGCAACAACCAACGCGTGGTCGACGTTGGCGTGCGACAGCGCAACTTGATGCCGTACGGCGCCACCACCACGGTTGCGGTCTTCGACCTCCCCGGTGCCCGTTCGTCGGCTGCGGCGCGGCCAGAGGGGTAGCGTCGCGCCCAGCGTAGTCACACGGACCACTCCACATGATGTGGGTGCCGGAAAGCGAGGGAAAAGCGCGTCTCTCAGCAATTCGCTTCTTTTGTTTCGTCTGGTTTGAGTCTCCATACACTAAAGCGAGAAGGAGTCTGTAGATTCTCCGGTAGGGAGGAGAGAAGGGTACCCCCCGGCCCTTCTTGCAGTTGTGTCGCACAATGTTTGGTGGCGTCGGGCGGCTCCTGCTGAGACGAGGTGCAGGTCAGGCGAAGGACTATGGCTGCTGGGATGTCGCCGTGCCGTCGGCGGACAAGTCAACCTTGACGCGGGGCCCATCCCAATTGTGGAAGCAGAAGGAGAAGCTGCAGGTATTGCCGCCGAAATTGTTGACCTTGGCGCAGCTGCTTGGTGATTCATCGTCTCACGTCGACGACCTCTTCGAGACGGCGGCTTCCACTCGGTGCCGATCGCGCCTAGCCGCCGAGCACCCTATGCTGCCGTTCGTTCGAGTGGTGCCGGACGCAATGGTGAGTGGGAGGGCACACCCCGAAACGCTCGGCGACACCGCGGCGCTCTGCGACGTGCCGGCTCTGTTTGCCGACGTGCTCATCGCCGCGCGGCATTCGGCCATGTTTCGAGTCGTGTGGCTCGACATCCGACCCACCAGAGTGGTCCGTGGAAAAGTTTACTCGGCGAAGCCCTTGGCGACGTCGCTGTCCCCAGAGCAGCTGCTCCTCGCCAAGGCACTGCAGACGTGCGTGGACACGGATCGCCATCAGATGGACCGTCTGATAAAAGCCAGACTCCGTGGGCATCCGGCGTGTCATCCGTGGCGTCCTACCCTTAAGGGCTACTGGGTGCCGCCGGAATTCACGCTGCCTTCAGTCATCGATCCGCATCGAAAGGGCCATCGTGGGGAAGCGGACGCTGCCGCGCAGAAGGCCAATGTTTCGCCTCGGTGTCTAGAACGGTTTCTGAAAGGCATCCAGCAGCCGTGGACCGACCTGACGTGCTTTCGCATCGCCACTCGGCACGACTCCTTTGCATTGACTGCTCCTTCATGGCAGGGGATGGCGCGGGAGTCGCTTCGCAAATTCCGTGCAACCCCGCGCACCACCCGCGTGAGGTTGATCCGGTATGTGAGGCAGCACGCCGTCGCATTGCAGCGCGCACTCCTCAAGGAGCGCCGACGTCACGCGATCGCACTCGTTTCGAAAGTATTTCTATCACGTCGAAGGCACAACGCCTTCATTAGCTTTTTGCGGTATTACCTGGCGGTCGACCGCCACCGGGGGAACGTCACATGGCAACGTCGAGACGTCGTGCTCGCGTGGAAAAGCCTCACGGCGGAACAAAGGAAATGGTTCGCCGTGCATCGGGCTAACCGCCTGCCGAGTCGACGGACGAGTCTCTGGAACCGGTTCCGACGGGCGCATAAGCGTGATGTGGAGCTTGCCCTTGGGGTGCCAGGAGCGAAAGCCCACACGGTGCTGGTGGCTCGGTGGCGAGGCATGACCCCTGCCGCTCGACTGGGCTACGCCGACACCTCGCACATGAGCATGTTTCCCCTCGTAAAAACCACGGGAGGCGCGGCATCGGGGCTGTCGGCGGCCTCGGCCACCGGAGGTCTATCTGTGCCGAGATCATTGCCACGCGACGATGAGGAGTAGTCACGTACGCGCTGCCGTTTGTTCACTTGGACGGTCGGAAACGAAGGACGGAAGGGAATGGCATCATGTGTCCCTTTTTGCACTGTTATTGATCTCTCCCCTCTGCCTCTTGACGTTGTGATAGCCGCTGATTATTCGCCTCGTATGCGTCTCGGCAGGTTGTGTTGTTTGGTCACGGTCTTCGCGGTATCATCCGCATTCAACGTCTTATCGACATCCGCCCAACCGACGTCACCAACGCGAACGGCTGCTGCGGCATGGCGGCTGACAGGCAGACAAGGCGTTGGTGGCGGGTTTCGCATTGGGGAGGCGATGCGGGTGGCATCCGTGTCTGCGCCGCTCGATGGTATCCACAGCGTACCCATCATGGATGCCGACTTTGACTCCTCCTCCTCAAACGACGGCCTTGAAGAAGCGAATCCGTTGGCGCCGACCACCCCAGTTCCGTACTCGACGTCACCTTTGTCCCTGTGGTTTTCAATCTCAAACATCAGCGACAACACGACGGTTGGTGCCTTGTTAACGGATCTCGCCGACCCTCCGCCAGACGACTGGTCCGCCGCCGCCGAACGCCAGAGCAGTCGCGACTATGGTCAACGACTGAGCGAGTCCTTCGTCGAAACGCTATTGCGGCTCGTGGCGCCACCGTCCGACCCTGACGTGCCGGTCGACGCGAGCAGCCGCCAGGCTCCGTCGTCAGCTTCCTCCTCGGGGACGGCGACCACCACGGGAACCGCCTCTCCGTCGCCGACAATCACTCAAAGCGACTCCTTTCTCGGCGTGGCGTTACGAAATGTATCGGTAGGCGGCGGCGGCGCTGAAATCATTCAGCTTTCGTGGCGAATTTTCGTGAACGCGTCGTCGGGTGGCCGCGGCGGGTCAGGGGGGCTGACGTCTCAGCGCCCGATGTTCTACCTGTGCGACCCCACGCGGGGCAACGAGCGGATTGGCGAAACCGATGGCGAGAACGTCACCGTGTGGTTGTTGTCTTTGCCGGACGGTCGAGCGAAGCTGCTTCCCAACGCATCGCGCCTTCCTCGCCGCTTTCGTTTTGACGCGGGGGAATCTCCGGGAATGTATTCTCTGAATACTTCCTCGCCGGGCAAATCGCGCATTTCTGTTGCCGATGCGTCGTTACTGCTCGACATCGCAGCAACAAGCGATGGCGATCCCGATGACGCGGGAGACGATCAACTCGCCCCATCCGTCGCAGTGACCGTCACCTCCACGGTGGCTGAAACACTACGCAGATCCACTGGCACGGGCCCAGATGGCATCCAGCAGTGGCTCTATAACATCGACACCGTGACGGTGGCGATTTGCGGCAACGCGCAGGGGGCCGTTTCGTCGTCTCCGTTAGAACGCGACGCTGCGTCGGCGGCGGGAACGACGGCCGTTCACACCACGGCGCGCGTGGAAGTCATCGAGTCACCGCGCAGCGCGTCGAAGGCGTTGTCCTGTCTGTCCGGTGTCGTGTCCCGCGTTGGAAATGGGTCATCGCCTTATTACCTCGTCCTTGCGAGGACGGTGCCCGCAATGTCGAGCTGGCCCATCGTCGAAGGCTCATTTATGACGGCCCTAATCCGCGTGCCTCGAGCTGACCTGACCTCTAACGGAACGTCCCGCCGCTTGAACCTTTTGACTGTTGTGGCGCTTGGCCAGCCCACTCATACGCAGGAGGCCTCTCCCGTTGATCTCTTTTCCGGACCTCCGACCCACATCGCCGCCACGGCCGAAACTCGACGACTTTGGAAATGTGGTCGTGTTGAAGACGGCACGCCGAGCCTGACGCTGCCGCCTCGTGGAGCGTTGCCTCTTCTTCGTTTCCGGTTCGTCGACTTCTTCGGCAATCCATCGGCATGGGCGCTTTCCACTACCGCCAGCAATGCATCGGCATCATCGCCGACCACAAGCGCCGCTGCGCTGCCGTTTCGACTGTCGCTCGGCTCGACGGCCGCATCGGCACCCGGTGGCGGCGCCTCACCCACTATTGCCCTGTCCACGTTTCCGCCCGCGTCGGCTGAGGCCGTTTCTCGTGGGGCCTTTGTGTTTGATCCCGACGGCATGATGGCCGCCACGTGCATGGAGTTCCGCACCGGCGCGGCGATCGACGTAGCGGCGAGTCTTGGACTTTTGAGTGCCTCCGGAGGCCTGGAGGGGGGCATCGCCGAGGATCCGCGCAACGTCAAAGTCACCGCGGCCGCCTTGTCGAACGACGTCGCCTCGCTCACGGTTCAGCTCGATGTACGGTCGACCTCTGCTGTCAGCGTCGCGCCCCTTCGCGTCGCTTCGATGATTTTGGACCCGGATGTGCGACAGTGTCTGCAAGTCGTCGTGCGGCCTGCCGCGCCGGTAGGCTTGCTTCTGGGACCGGCGGAAAATGTCGTCATGCAGTCCGGGGTGGCTGCGACGTCCTTGATTCAGCCCGGGGGGGTACGGCGTACGCTCCTGTCCGCCGGATTCTCTGCGCCCGTCGTGTTGTCGGAGAGTGCGTTATTCGACCAGCAGTTTCTCTCCCGCGTCGTGTCCGTCGACGGGCTGGCCTCCACCCGGTGGCTGTCCTCGGCAATGCGCAACGCCACCGCGTCCGTGATGCCGGTGGCTTCATCACCGCGGCTGCTTCCCTCTTACTGGTACGTGCCAGATCGATGGCCCCCAGTCACCATATCGTTCGTCTCGCCCACGGCCAGTGGCGGGGCGTTGTCGTTGCCCTTGAACATCGCGGCCGTCGACGCTGCCGGGTTGGCGCTTGAAAGTTTGCCCTGGTGTGGCGATGAGGTACGTCGTGCCGCCTCCTCGTCGGCGATGTCGACGGAGTACTGTTTCCATTGCAGTGCTCTTGGAACGGACCGGTTGTCGCCCTTGACCGGGAGCGACCCTTCCTATCCATTGGCGTTGCGGCCAATCGTCGCGTCGACGTCTTCCGCAACCAGGAGTAGCAGTAACAGCAACGGGCTTTCCACCACGGCGTCTCAGCGGATCGATCTGAGCGTCTACCGTGGTGCGGGTGCCTTTGCACTCGGCCGGGGAGCGTCGGTGGTGAACGTGTCGCTGTTTTTGTCCGACGAGACGCAGCCACCCACGTTCCGAGCCACGCGCGAAGCCGTCATCAGTTGCCACGTTGGCACGTTGGGCAAGATGACAACGGTCACCGCGAACGGAACAGCCGCCGTCAGCAATCTCCCGAATGGGTCCGGGTCCCCTGGAAACGCAACCGGCGGCGGCGGGACGGCCTCTCCTCCACCCTCGTCGTCTGCGACAACGACAGTTACCTTTCTGTCGTCTGTGGTCGCGTCCGCGCAGCTGCGCATCGAGGTGGTCGATCCTTCTAGCGTGAACTGCTTCAACGCAGGCAGCGCCGTTGGCAACAGCCGCATCGGCGCCTCCGCGGGAAGCGGCGCTGCTGAGGTGGCAGCTATCGTGCAGCAGTTGGCCGACTACATCCCGGCCGAGCAAGTCGCTGATGTTAGCCGCGTCTTCGCCAACCCGAAGCTCGACGCGCTTCCGCTCACGCAGTTTCAGTTGACGATGGTGAGCAGCCTCGGTGCCAACAGCTATGCCCAGGAGGAAAATATCCTTCCCGTTTTAGATTGGATCATCTTGCCCCAACGTGGGTTCATCAACGTGCCCCTCGGGCTGCTCACGGTCATGGCGTTCGGGCAAGCCTACAGCGGCGTCAGCATCGTCCGGCTGAACGTCACGAAGCCGATTTGCGGCTCCGTGACACGACGATCGCTGGAGATTGCCGTCAGCCAATACCTCTTCAACCTCAGCTTGCAGGCCTACACCTACTATGGTAGTAAAGCCCTCGCATTCGACCCTGGATCCGTCAACACAGTGGATCTCCGCGTGTGCCATGGGCAAGGTCTCCGGTCGTTAGAGTTCGTCTCGCTGATCTGCTGCCTGCGCGAAGGGGAGTGCTTCAACACGGGCACGGAGTCCCCTTACGCGTATTTGCTGTTGTGCGGCGGCGCCATCGTTGGCGGTGTCTTGGCCACCTTCTCGTGTTGGTATTTGCAGTCGTGCGTGAAGGCCACCAAGGTGCATCTGCAGACGCGGTCCGCGTTGAGTCTCGCGGCCAAATCGCGTGTGTTTCTGGCACACTTGTTTGCGCCCTTCATCATGGGCCTGCACGCTTACCTCATTATCGAGTCGTTGTCCACGTCCGCGGCCATCCTGTGGTACATTGACGTGCTCACTCCGCTGCTGTGGTACTTGGCTTGCGTGCTGCGCTGGCTGCTCCCGACACACCTTCTGTCAACACCCTTTTATGTCGCGATGGGCTACGTTGTGCTGTGGTACACTCAGTTTCTCGTCGGTATGGCGTTCGTGTGGTCCACCGCCGCCCTTCCTCTGAGCTTGACCCTGCTCCCGATCGACGTCGGCGCCATCCTCATCGCCATTCAGGTCTTCACCTCCATCATGAGCGCCGTGGACGAACTGCAGCCGTCCATATTTGCGCCGAATGTCGCGGAACCCTATTCGCTCGTGCCGGTGGACGCCGCCTTGGCCGTGGAATACTTTACCATGTCCGTCACGCTGTTCAACTTCGCCATGCGGCAGGTCACGGACCTGACCGGCTTCGGGGCTGTCGGATTCGCCTTCGGCATCGTGTGTTACTGGTCTCTGTATAATTACAGTCTTTCGTCGCAGCTCACCGAGGCGCTGAAGCGGCAGCTTGGTAGCGACACAACGCATCCTACCACCGCCGTGCAGGTGATCCAACGGCTGACCACGGAGTTTAGTCGGCGGGCATCTCGCATGGAACCTGGAGAGGGATCGGAGGAGACACTCGCGGGTCGGGGGGACGGCGTCGACAGCTACCGGCCACCGGACATGAACGCCGTCAACGTCGCGAAGACCGTGAGCGGGGCGGCCTACCCGATTGGACGGCACGCACCACCACCGCAACAAGCAGCGCTGAACCTCAACAGCAGCGTTGACTTTCGGCGAGAGCTGACGTCTGCGCTGAACGACCTAGGGGTGCCCTTGTTGGCATCGCCAACGACGACCGACGGTGGCGGCGTTGGCGGACCACTCAGCCCGATGGCGGAGCCACCGTCGCCAATCCATGCGAGGCCAGGTGTCGTGACAGGGGCAGACGCACCGCGCGGAACGGGTGCCAAAGCGACCGGAAACAGCACACTGTTTTTCTCACCCGGGGGCGGACTCCTATTCGGCGATGATGCCCCAGCCGAGGAAGAGATGGTGGACATCGCCAGTCAGAAGGCTGCTGCGCCGCTCCCTCCTACACCCCCAGTTGCAAACACGTCGCAGCCGCCGGCTTCGGGCAGCGGCGGGGGAACTCCTGTGCAGGCGAACGGCGCCAGTAACTCCTCGACGGCGATGGGTAGGTTCTTTCGTTCGATTGCGACCGACATCCACGCGGCGCTGCCCCCGTCCTCCTCGCCAACCGCTCAGGCAGTCGGCGGTCTTCCCCCTCTGGCGGTGAACCCAGCCGCGGTGCCGCCACGAGGAGGAGGACGTGAGTCGCCGGCGGCCGCCGCCATGCGGCATGCGGGAGGTGCCCTCCTCAGGGGGTCCCACGCCTCCCCCCCTCCGCCACCGGCTTCGATGGATGATATGGTCTGAACCGCCTACCACCACCGAAAGTGAGTGTTTTAGACGATATAAATCTTATGCTCGATCGCGTTCAGCTTGGGGCTTCGCGAGAGAGAAAGAGAGAGGTGGAACGAGAAGTTTGCAATTTCTTCCAGTGCGCGTTCGCAACGCGCGATTGCAACAACAACAACTAACTCCGTGGCGGCATACGCACCCGTCTTCCTAGAGTGACTGAGCAAACCGATCACAAAGTGGCCGGTCGAGGCACCTCACCGCTTTCCGGTGAACGCGTACCCCGGCGAAGATCGCGTTGAGCTGTCGCGGTCGCGTTTTTCTTCAATATCCCCGATTTTTTCTCTCTCTCTCTTGTCAGCGAACCGCACGCAGCGCCTTTCACCCTATTCTCCATCTACCAACCCTATGTCCCGATCGACGTTTACCAATGCGGCGGCCGCGGCCGCCCCGCCCTCCGGAAGCGCTGCCAACCCAGCCACGACGACCACCGGCGGACTCCCCTCGAGCGCCACGTTTCACGATGCGAGCAACACCGTGATTGTCGACCGTGCGATGAGCGTGGTGCCCCGCGGTCCCCCTGCCAACTCCCTTTCCCAGGACATACTCAATCGCCGTCTGCGCACGGTTGATGACATTCACGATTTCTTTCAGTCGTTCATTCAGGCAGGATCGCTGCCGCCGTTCAAGTTCGTCTACTGCGCCAAGGTTGACACTGGATTAAAGTTTCGTCCTTATGACATTTGCGCCGTTCCCCGAGGCGAACAACCGCCCGGACTCCACTACGTCGTATCACCCGTCGCCGTAGTGCAAGTGCGTCCATACCATCTAACCGAGGTGGTGCTCATTCAAGACTGGATCCGGGAGACGAAGCTGTTCAACAGCCTCGCCAAGCTCGCCTTCTTCAAGAACTACCTGCTCAAGAAACACTTGGCGCGCTGGCGGAGCAACGTCAATCGCGGCATATTCATGCAGGCCCGCACCCGCCTTGCCAAGCGACTTTTTCTCGCCAAGGGGACGTTCGCGAAGGCCACGATCGACGTCCGGAAGCTCGCCATTGCACTCCGCATGGTGCAGCCGGCGGCCATCACCCCTCCCGTCGGCTCGTCCGCCTCCGTGTTGCAGATCGCGTCTCAGCTCGCTGCCGCCACGGGGAAAATTTCAAACCCTGGCTCGGGTGAAAGCCCCGAGGCGTCCTATGCCGCGGCGATGCTCAAGAGCAATCACTATCCGCCTCGCCTGTTCTATTATCCTGTGCAACGCCCGATTTGGGGCCTCGGCACCGACGCGTTTCTCGAGCAACAACGCACCCACGGGGCCAAAGTGCAGAGTGTGACAGCCCTCGCCACCGAGGCGATCGTCCGTCGCGTGCAGGAGGTCATCGAGGTGGTCGCCAACAAGGCTACGTTGCCGGATTTCAGCTCCCTGGAGGAACTGGATGACTACGTCGGTCGGCATTCGCAAGTCCGTGGCGAACTAGGCGTGATTGCCAAGTACGAGCGCGACGCCGAACGCCAAGCCCGCAAACGTGAACTCAAGCGCTGCATCATCGAGTACGACCTCATTCAGCCGTGGACTCGCATGCTGGACATGCTGATGCAGCTCGAACTGTTCCACAACACGACCCAATCCGTCAACGTGCTCCGGCACCACTTAGACCTTCCCGCGCACGGCGCCCACCGCGAACTGCGTCTGTCCTGGGAAGTGCAACTGTCGTTCAACGCCGACGACCCCATTGCGTTCCACCCCAACGCCCAGGACGTCGCCGCCTTCGCGCAGCGTTGGGTGGATGAGACGATGGAACGCACCTCGAAGACGCCGCGCCTCATCGATGTCCGGGACATCCGATACCACTGCTACAGTGCGCCGCAATCACAACCGTTGACGGACGAGCTCCAGCGGGACACGTCGTACAAGGCGTCCGTCGCGGGTATTCTGCAGGCGCTGAAACGCGACTTCGACGACGCCGTTGACAAATGTAAGGTGTATGAACCGATGCGCCAGGTGCAGCACTTCGTGCAGGCCGAGTGGCCGCAGCTCCACAGCCAGTGGCAGGCACGGGTGTTGGAGAAGACGGGTTCCGAGACGTGCCTGAACGAGGCCGACATCAAACAGGCGCTCGTGAAGGTGAACAAGTTTCGCTCCGATCTCGCGAAGCTCGTGAATCGCTACGTCGGCGTGTTGAGCATCTTCATTGACCCTCTGCGAACGAACCTCAACGGCCGTCTGGACACCGTCGTGGCCGAAATCAAAGCCACCTTGCTCTCCGTGATCAACCGACGCGCCGCTGACTTAACCAAGGATCTCGAAGGCAGCATCGCGACGTTGAAGCACCCAGGTCCAGAATTGCGCAACTTTTGTGAATGGCTAGAGCGCTGCAACGCGGTGGAGGCCAACACTCGGCGCCTGGAGGACCAATGTGCGGAACTGACACGGTTGTTTCACATCGCGGATGACAACAACTTTGAGCTGTCACAGCCCTTCAAGGACAAGCGCGACCGCCTCGTCGGTTTCGGCCGTGGCGGGGATCCCTCCTTGTCCGTACAGTTCGCCGAGGCGCGCACGGCCGCGCAAGCCTTCCGTGACACGCATCACGAAGAGATCGCCCATCAGCTCACGGTCTCGATCACCGACACGTGCAGCGTTCTCAGCAACTTGGCGGACGAGCTCAAGCATGGCGAGTACCGTGAAGCGTCGCACACGTCATCGCTGATCTTGTCGAAGCTGCAGGGCGTGTCGAACACCATACAGAGCCTCAAGGTGAAGCAGACCACCCTGAATCACTACAGCGACCTTTTCGGCCACGCCCATCCTGCCTGGAACGAGATGAAACAGGCCACGGAAACGTATGAGCGCAAGCTCGACTTATGGTCGACGGTCGCTCGATGGGAAGAGCGCCGAGCCTACTGGAATCGCACCCCGGTGGCCAACTTGGATGGCGAGAAGATCAAGGAGGAGATGATGGAGCTGTTTCAGAAGGCGCACAAGTTGCACAAGGCAGAAGGAGACGCCGTGACGGATCGCCTCTTCAACGCCGTGAATGCCGAGAAGGTCAACATCAATGTCATGGTGGAGCTGTGCAACCCCGCGCTCAAGGAGGACCATTGGTTCAAGATCTTCGACTGCATGGGCAAGCGTCTGCCGCCCGTCGAGGCGCGGACCCTCGAAACGCTTCGCACATTCGGTGCGTATCAGCAATTCGAGCTCATTTCACAGGTGAGCGCGGTGGCTACTGGCGAGTACATGTTGTCCAATCAAGTCGCCAAGATCAGCGCCTCGTGGGACACGACCCAGTTCACCCTCGCCAAGGGGAAGGATCCAACGAAGGAGACGCACATTCTTGGCGGCGTTGATGAACTGCTGCTTCAAATCGAAGACCAGCAGGTGCAAATCCAGACCTGTCTCGCCAGCCGCTACGTCGCGGGCATCAAACCGCTCGTGGAGGAGTGGGACGTCAAACTGCGCACCATTTTCGACGTCATCAACGAGTGGGTCAACGTGCAAAAATCGTGGATGTACTTGGAATTCATCTTTTCGAGCGACGACATCAAGAAGCAGCTGCCAGAGGAGTCGCGCATGTTCGCGCAAGTCGATAAGGTGTATCGCACGTTGATGGCGAGCGCGGTGAGTACGAACAACGTCGCTCAGGTGTGTCTGCAAGAGAACCTGCTGGAGTCTCTGCAGCAATGCACTCAGAATCTCGACCGAGTACAGAAGCGTTTAGAGGACTATCTCGAGACCAAGCGTGCGGCGTTCCCTCGGTTTTACTTCCTGTCCAACGACGAGCTCCTTTCGATCTTGTCGGACGTGCGGAATCCTGAGGCCGTGCAGCCGCATATGCAAAAATGCTTCGACGGTATCAAGGCCCTCGTCTTCGACTCACCCACAGCGATTGTCGCGATGAAGTCGACAGAGGGCGAACGGGTCGACTTCACGGAGAAAATCCGCGTCATCGGAAACGTGGAGAACTGGCTGTGCGACATCGAGCGCGTGATGCGTGTGACCTTGTATGATCTTACCAAGCGCAGCCTGGAAGCGTACACTACCCCCGGACGCAACAAGTGGTATTTCGACTGGCCAGCGCAAGTCATTGGCTGTGTGGATCAGATCGTGTGGACGAACGAGCTCGAGGAAGTGTGGAAAAGCATGCCCACCAACAGCCATGCTCTGCAGGAGTACCTCACCTTCTACAAGACGCAGATCTTGGACACTGTCAGCCTCGTGAAAGGACAGCTGACGTCGAACCAGCGCACGGTTTGCTGCACGCTGATTGTGGTCGACGTGCACGCCCGTGACGTCGTGAGCAGCTTGATTGAAGCCAAATGTGAAGCGACGACAGATTTCAACTGGCAAAAGCAGCTGCGGTATTATTGGATGACAAGTCCAACGGCGGACGATCCGACCCGGCCGGACTGCCACATCTTCCACTCCTCCGCCAAGACGACGTATGGCTATGAGTACCTTGGCAATCAGCCGCGTCTCGTCATCACGCCGCTCACCGAGCGGGCGTTTTTGACGTGCACTGGGGCGCTGCATATGTTTCAGGGCGCCGCGCCTCAAGGCCCCGCGGGCACGGGCAAGACCGAATCCGTCAAGGATCTCGGAAAGGCCCTCGCGCGGCAGGTCGTCGTCTTCAATTGCTCCGATGGATTGAACTACAAGATGATGTCACAAATGTTCGCGGGCTTGGCTCAGGCAGGCGCCTGGGCGTGCTTTGATGAGTTCAACCGCATCGAATTGGAAGTCTTGTCCGTCATCGCTCAACAAATGCTCGAAATTTCCACTGCCATTGCGCAGCGTCAAACGCACATGCGCTTCGACGGCCGCAACATTCGCCTTCACAAAAACTTCGGTGTTTTCATCACGATGAATCCAGGCTACGCTGGACGCACGGAGCTGCCGGACAACTTGAAGGCGCTCTTCCGGCCTATTTGCATGATGATTCCTGACTACGCACTTATCGCGGAGATCATGTTCTACTCTGAGGGATTCGCGGATGCCCGTTCGCTTGCCCAGAAGATGGTGCGGCTCTACTCCTTAGCCTCGCAGCAGCTGTCGAAACAAAAGCACTACGACTTCGGTATGCGTGCGGTGAAGTCCATTCTCGTGATGGCTGGTTCGCTGAAACGTGCCGAGCCGGAGCAAGCGGAGGACATGATCCTTATCCGCGCCATGCGCGACTCAAACATTCCGAAATTTTTGCGCGACGACACTGTCCTTTTCCTGGCGCTGGTGTCCGACTTGTTCCCTAGCGTTGACATCCGCGAAGTCGTCAATGCGGAACTCAATACGGAGATCAAGCGTTGCCTTACCGAGAACGGCCATCAGGTGGTAGATCTGTTCGTTACAAAGATTCTGCAGCTTCAAGAAACCATGGTGGTCCGGCACGGTGTGATGCTCGTCGGCGAGACCTACACCGGGAAGAGTTGCAACGCCGAGACGCTACGCCAGAGCCTGAGCAACCTGCACAAGCAAGGTCTGCAGGTGCATCACGAGGCGCACCGCCGCTTCATCAACGAAACGCATGTGCACACATTGAATCCCAAATCGATTACCATGGGTGAAATGTACGGCGACGTGCACCGCATCACCCGCGAGTGGCAGGACGGCGTCCTCTCCAATCTTATCCGGGACTTGGTGAAACTCACGACGCCCGACCGCCACTGGGTTTGCTTCGACGGGCCCGTCGACGCCATTTGGATCGAAAACATGAACACCGTGCTCGATGACAATAAGCTACTGTGCCTCGTCAACGGCGAACGTATTAAACTGGAACCGACGTTATCGATCATGTTCGAAGTGCAAGATCTGAAGGAGGCGTCGCCGGCCACCGTGTCTCGCTGCGGCATGGTCTTTATGGAGCCGCACTGCCTCGACGGCGGCTGGAAGCCGCTGGCAACGTCGTACTCGCAACGAATCGTCAAGGATGGCGGGTTCAACGGCTTCTGGCGGCACGACCGCCTCATGGAGCTGCTAGGCTCCGTGGTGGCCTCCACACTTCACTTCGTCCGTTCCGAGTGCCAAGAGTACATCCGGTCGGTCGACGCGCAGCTCGTGCTGAACTTGCTCGACTACCTGAAGGCCCAGATTCAGAACAAGGAGCTCGCGACGCTGGATGACGGGGACGCCGCCGCTCGGGATGCCGGCCGCACGGCCATCGCGTCCGCTGTGGCGGACAACCGTCGGCTCTTCGACATGTTTTTCGTGATGGCTTACGTTTGGGCCATCGGTGGAAACATCAGCGACAAGAGCCGCGATAAATTCGCCTCGTGGGCCCGAAAAACCGTCGTGTCGACTCTCTTCATGTCCTTCCCCGACGAAAAGACCGTCTACGACTACTATCCACACAGCACCGGTCTGTGCTGGGCGCCTTGGAGCTACCGCGTGCCCGCGTTCAAGTACGACGTCAACAAGCCTTACTTCGGCCTCCTCGTTCCCACCACGGACACGACGATGCTGCGCCACACCATTGTGCTCCTCACCTCCATCGGCAAGCACATTCTCGTGAACGGCGTGACGGGCACAGGAAAGTCGTCGGCCGTATCCAATTGCCTTGTCGAAGCGCTCAACACGGAGGATGTCACGAGCGGCTACGTCGCCTTTTCGATGACTTTTAGCGCGCAGACGACGAGTCACAACCTCCAAGAAACGCTCGAAGCAAAGCTGCAGCGCCGCCGTGGGGACAAGGAACTCGGCCCCCCGATTGGCAAAAAACTGATTATGATGGTCGACGACTGCAACATGCCCCAGCTCGAGCAGTATGGTGCGTCACCCCCGATCGAGCTGTTGCGACAAGTCGTGGGCCAAGGCGGCTGCTACGACCGAAAGCGTTTATTCTTCAAAGAAATCTCCGATCTCATCGTGATCGCATGTTGCGGCGAGCCTGGCGGCGGAAAGAACGAGCTGACCTGCCGCTTGACGAGTCGGTTTCACAGTTTATGCGTCCCGGCGCTCTCGGTGCCGTCCATGCAAACCATTTTCAACGGTATTCTCGGAGGCCATCTTTCCAGCTTCGCACCGTCCGTGGCCGCGCTGGCACGGGCCGCGGTCGACTCCACCATCGAAGTCTACGACCGCATCGCCAAGGAAATGCTGCCCACGCCAGAAAAGACCCACTACACGTTCAACTTGCGTGACGTGTCGAAGGTCGTCCAGGGTGTCACGCAGGTTCCCAAGAAGCACCTCGGTTCTCCCATTGATTTGGTGAAGCTCTGGGTGCACGAGGCGACCCGCGTGTTCGGCGATCGCCTCATCAACAGCACCGACCTCGACTGGTGGTGGGTCTGCATGAAGGAGACGGTGGCCAAACACTTTGCCGTCGCGGTGCAGCAAAGTGGGTCGACGATCGACGTCCCTTCCTATCGCAATGTCATTTTCGGTGCGTGGGGCGACAAGAAATCCGAGGACTACAAGCAGATCGTCGACGAGCACGTCATGCAAGAGGTCCTCGCGGAGGCCCTGAATGACTACAACACGACGAAGATGAAGGACGTCGATCTCGTGCTCTTCGAGGACGCCGTGCACCATTTGGCACGGCTGGCGCGCATTTTACGGCAGCCTCGTGGTAACGCGCTCCTCGTGGGCGTTGGGGGTAGCGGTCGCCATTCGCTTTGCGAACTCGCGGCGCACATGTGTGGCATGGACTGCCGCTCGATCGCCATCGTCCGGAACTACGGCGTCAATGAATTCCGCGAGGATGTGAAAAAGCTGCTTCTGGACTGTGGCATCGGCAAAAAAAGCCTGACCTTCCTGCTCTCCGACACGCAGATTGTCAGCACGCAGTTTCTGGAAGATTTGAACAATTTGCTGAACATTGGTGAGGTCCCTGGGCTCATGGGCGCGGATGAGCACGAAAAGATCGGCTTAGCCGTCCGCGAAGCCGTACGCGCCGTGGGCAAACCGGAGACCCGCGGCATTATGTACCAAACGTTCGTGGACCGCTGCCGAGACTCGCTTCACATCGTGTTCTGCATGTCGCCCGTCGGCAGTGGCTTCCGAGACCGTCTTCGGATGTTCCCCTCCCTCGTCAACTGCATGACGATCGACTGGTACACCGCGTGGCCCAGCGACGCGTTGCTCTCGGTCGCGCAACGCAAGCTGGCCAAGCGCGATCTCGGATCTCACCAAACCAAGCAGAGCGTTTGCGAGCTGTGCGTGCACATGCACATGTCCGTGAAGCGCGCCAGCCTTGACATGTTCGCGCAACTGCGGCGGAACAATGCCACCACACCCACGTCGTACTTATCCCTCTTGAGTCTGTACGGCGAGATTCTTGACGAGCAGGTCAAACTGAACGCGGATAGCATCCAACGGTATCGCGGCGGCTTGGAGAAGCTGCAGTCGACGCAGGTCGTCATTGAGGACTTGAAGATCAAGATCCGCGACATGCAGCCGTTCCTCATCCGCGCCGCCAAAGAAACGGAAGAAAAGAAAGCGCAGGTGACGGTCGAGCAGGCGGAGGCAGACAAAGTCCGCGCGGAGGTCGAGGTCGAAGAGGCCCAGGCGCGCGATCTGATGGCGGACGCACAAAGCATCCGAAATGACTGCCAGTCGCGCCTTGACGAGGCGATCCCGGCGCTGAAGGCTGCCGAGGCAGCGCTAGACACCATCAACAAGGAGGACATCGTTGAAATCAAATCCTTTTCGAAGCCCCCGCCCAACGTTGAGAAGACCCTTGATGCGGTACTCGTTCTGCTCAAAGTCGAGGAAGGCTGGGGAAACGCGAAGCAACAACTCGGCGACCTCGGCTTCACGGCGAAGCTGAAGGCGTACGACCGTGAGAGCATCACCCCGCTGATGATCCGCAAGCTGCAAAAGTTTATCGACGACAAGGACTTCCATCCGCACATCATTCGAAACGTGAGCAAGGCGTGCGAAGGGCTCTGCATGTGGGTACGGGCGATGCACAAATTCTATCACGTCAATCGCGAGATCCTGCCCCTACGAGAGAAGCTTCGCATCGCGGAGGAAAAGCTGAACAAGGCGAAGGCGGAGCTGGAAATCAAGCAGGCCACGTTGTCGCGCGTCGTGGAAAAAGTTCGCTCGCTACAACAGCAGGCGAAGGAGACGGAGGAGCGGAAAATGCAACTCGAAGACCAAATCAAAGTCGCGGAGGCGAAATTGGAGCGAGCGGATCAGCTCATCGGCGGACTGAGCGCCGAGCGCGTCCGATGGCAGCATAGTCTAACTAGCCTTTCCGCGCAGCGTACGAACCTGATCGGGACCATGGCGCTCGCGGCGGGGTGCATCGCCTACATCGGCCCGTTCCCTTCAAGTTTCCGGCAGCAGCTCGTGCTCAACTGGGTGGAATTCGCGAAGACAAAGAACCTCCCCGTCGACGCCACCTTCACCCTGTCCGCTCTACCCGATCAGTACCAAGTGCGCGAATGGGCCCTGCAGTCATTGCCACAAGACGCCTTTTCCATTGAAAACGCGACGATTTTGCAGCGGTCGAAGCGTTGGTGTATGATGATCGACCCCCAAGGCCAAGCCAACCAGTTCATCCGGAACAAAGAGAAGAAGAACAAGCTGCGCGTGATCAAGCTTACCGACGACAACTACATGCGGTCCATAGAGGGTGCGATCCAAGTGGGCCTCCCTGTGCTCATCGAAAACGTGGGCGAGGAACTCGACGCGTCCCTGAATCCCGTGTTACTCAAGGAGGTCGTCCGGGTCTCCGGCCGTAACGTGCTGCGACTAGGAGACAAGGAGGTCGACTACGACCCCAACTTTAGGCTCTACGTCACGACGAAGCTGCCAAACCCGAACTTGAGCCCCGAGTTGCAGATCAAGGTGACGGTGCTCAACTTCACCGTGACGCGCAACGGTCTGGAAGACCAACTTCTCGCGGACACCGTTGGCAGCGAGCGCTTTGATCTGCAAGAACGGAGCGATCAATGTGTCGTCGCGATCGCGGAAGGAAAGGGAAAAATCAAGAAACTTGAGGATCAGATTTTGAAGATGCTGGCAGATTCGACAGGGGATATCCTCGACAACGTCGACTTGATCCAAACACTGCGAGCGTCCAAGGCAACCGCAGAAGCGATCTCGAAGGACCTCGAGACAGTGGAAGCGACGAATGCCGAAATCAATGCCGCACGCGAGGAATACCGCATCCTCGCCACCCGCGGCAGCCTCATCTACGGCGTCGTAGCCGACCTGTCCGGGATCGACCCTATGTATCAAAACTCGCTCGGATTTTTCAAAAAACTGTTCATCCAGACGCTGGTGAAAACGACCGTCGTGCAAGACGAAAGCGTGCGAGACCGAGTGCTCAAGCTCATCGACCAGGTCACCGTCACGTTCTACAACGTTGTGTGCCGCGGTTTGTTCGAGAAGGATAAGCTGCTGTTCTCCTTCATGATCACGGCGGCGTTGATGCGCCACGAGGGGACCATCCACGAGGCGGAGTGGGGCAACTTTCTGCGTGGCGCGGCCGGACAGCCACCACCGTCGACTTTCCCGGCGCGACCCGATTTCTTGCGTCCGGCGCAGTGGCAGGAGTTCGCTGCTGTGTGCAGTTTGAAGGCGTTCAGCAGCTTAGAAACAGAATTGATCGCGGCGCCGGACAAGTGGAAGGACTGGGTCGTCAAGGATGACTTGTACAACGATCCGCCACCGTCAAGAATGTCCCTCAGCCAATGGCATCGGCTGCTGCTCGTGAAGGCGCTCCGGCCTGAAAAGCTGACCTTCGTACTCCGCCAGGTCGTCCTCTCGCAGCTCGGAAAACCCTACACGGAGAGTCCCCCGTTCTCGCTCGCCGACGCCTTCGCCGACTCCAACAACATGACGCCGTTGATCTTTGTGCTGTCGACCGGAACGGATCCGACGGTCATCTTCACCAACTTTGCCCAGGACATGGGCTTTGGGGAGAAGAAGCTCATGCTGTCGCTTGGACAAGATCAAGGGAAGCGAGCCTCCCAGATGGTCGATGAGGGCAAGAAAGACGGATTGTGGGTGTATTTGCAAAATTGTCACGTCTACGTCAGTTGGATGTCCAGTTTGGAGCGCCTCGTCGAGAATCTCAAGCCGGATGACACGCACGTGGACTTCCGCTTGTGGCTCACCTCCAACCCTTCGCCGTCCTTCCCCGTGCCCGTTCTCCAAGGTGGCATGAAATTAACTCGCGAGCCGCCAAAGGGGCTCAAGGCCAATATTCGAGACAGCATCCACTCGCTGGACCCTGCCGTCTGGAACGAGTTCAACGGCACGGTGCCACCGACGAACGCGGCGGGCAAAGACGAGACCGAACTGGACGCCGCGGCGATCGAGGCAGCTGTGAAACTGAAAGCACAGCAGAGTCGACAAGAGAATCAGTGGAAACGCCTTGTATTTTCCCTCGCCTTCTTCCACGCGCTGGTGCAGGAGCGGCGCAAGTTTGGCGCGCTAGGATGGAACATCCCGTACGAGTGGGGCCCGCCCGACATGGCCGCGTCCGTGCGGACCCTCCGTGGAGCCTTGCAAGAGACCGCGGCGACGGGTGACTTGCCTTGGACCGCGCTGCAGTACACCATCGGGGTGTTGCACTACGGCGGGCGTGTCACGGACTTCCTGGACGGTCGCTGCCTTGGCGTGCTTCTCAATCACATCTTCCAGCCCACCATGTTCCACTCCAACGCGCGGTTTGACCACGAAGGCGTTTACCGGCCTTTGGACTCCTGCTCCAAGGAGGCCCTTCTCGACTACATCGACAGTCTTCCCGTCGACGAGTCGCCGGAACTGTTCGGCCTCCACGTCAATGCCAATATTGCCTTCCAAGCGAAGGATAGCACCTCCGTCATGCAGACGCTGATTGAAGTGCAACCACGGGGCGCCTCGGCGTCCGCTGGTAGCAAAACGAGTGACGAAATTGTCCTCGAATTGGTGGATGCGATGCGGAAACGGCTGCCAGAGCTGATCGACGTCAGCCGCGCTCACATCAGCACCTTCGCCGTGACCGACGCTGGAATCATGACGCCACTCGGGACGTTCTTGAGTCAGGAAATTGATCAGTTCAACCACTTGCTGAACGTGATCCGGTCAAGTTTGCAGCTGCTCACGCGTGCCTTGAAGGGCGAGGTGGTCATGTCCTCCACGATGGAATCCATGTTCAACTCGGTGCTTTTCAACCAAGTCCCCAAGAACTGGGCCGCCGCAGGGTACTTGAGCATGAAGCCGCTCGCGTCCCACTTCACCGACATGTTGGCGCGCGTTGAGTTTATGCGAACGTGGTGTGAACGGGGATTGCCGACGAGTTTCTGGCTTCCCGGTTTTTTCTTCCCTCAGGGATTCGTGACGTCGTTGTTCCAGACGCACAGCCGCATCCACAAGATGCCGATCGACACCATCAAATTCTACTTCCATCCCCAGCCTTTCATGTCAGAGGCTCAGATTCAGAAGCCAGCGGCATCGGGGGCCTTTGTCCATGGTTTTTACTTGGACGGCGCGGCCTGGTCGACCGAAAAACACTGCATCGTGGAAAGCAAGCCCGGTGAACTGCGTGTCGCGCTACCGCCGATTCACTTCGAGCCTGTGTTGGTGACGGCACCTCAACAACCCGAAACCTACGAATGCCCCTTGTACAAGGCGTCCACACGCGCCGGCACGCTGTCTACCACGGGTCTCAGTACCAACTTCGTGCTGTCACTCCAACTGCCCACGGGAGGGGGCAACACAACTGGTGACCACTGGGTCCGGCGAGGCGTGGCCGCTCTCTGCATGCTGGACGATTGAGGGGGGGAGGAGGAGAGAGACGGGTGCTCTAGAGATCAAAATGATGACAATATCGCGGACGACCCAATGTGTAGCTCTCTTTCTCTCGTTTCCCACCCCCTTGTGTCACGGCTCGTCGGAAATTCGCCGTCGCAAAAACAGCAGAACATGGCACTTTATTGTTCTCTACTTCGCCCACACATACACTTTTGTCCTATCTCTCTGTCTCCGTCTCTCATCTTTATTATTTTTTTTGCCTCCATTTGTATGCTACTCGACGGCGGCATTCTCGCCGTGCGAACGGCGATCATCGTCACCGTCTGCGGACTCGTCTCGACGGTGATCGCATTCCCAAGTCATCTCCAGGTCGACATCAATCATCCAATGGTCTTCACGCGAGCCAACTCTCGCGTCCCCTTCCCACAACTTCCCCTCAAGCCGCCCACGTCCTTGTGCAACACCACTACCGGTACGCCCTCGGACATGCGTGGGATCACAATTCGAACGGTACCATCGAGTTGTTCATCGAGAAGCATCTTTCTGCCACGTACGATGAATCTCGTTGGTCATTTCTTTGGTCACACGAAGTCGACATTTTCAAGGCTGTTCCTGGCTCGAACGACCTATTTGTAAGCGACCACGATCTGATGGCGAAGCACAATTCCCATCTACGGCGTTTCTTTGATCCATTGATAAGCGCTGGACGGAACCCCGACGGTGTTCGCCTGGTCATGGCGGCACATCGTTCCTTCACCATCGACGCTTCCGGAAATCACAACTTTCTTTTGCGTGCGGTGCAATCCATGGTGCGTCATGATTCCGCTACGGTGGCACGCGCCGCACGACCTCGACGAGGATGGCAAGTGCGGTGCTCCCTCGTACCGTATCATGAAATTTTCCAGCACCTGAACTTGACGTACGAGACGAATCACCTTCCTACGCATCACTGGTTCGAAGAAGACGCCGCCGCAGAGAAGGGGGAAGCGCTTGTTTCCGCCCCGTCGTCACAACGTCGGGCCATGAAAACACTTGGGTGGTTTGACGCCATTTCCGATTTTGTCGTATCGTCGTTCACGGTGGTCAAAGCGGTCGCGGCGACCGCCTCCACAGTCATGGCCGTCGCCAAACAGGCCGTTCAGACCGCCACCACTGTGCTATCCGGGGATGCCAACGTCGATGAGACGCGTCCCATTGCGTCGGTGGTGTACAATCGTGACGCAAACGGATTCGTCCAGGCCAACAATTTCAAAGGGCAGTTCAACGCCGGATTGTCCTTGGTATTGACGTTAACGTTGAAGTTCGCCGTCGTCGTCACATCTCACACGCTCACCTCGCTGGACATTCGCTTCACTGGGACGGCAAAGGGACGTATCTTTTGGGCACTGAGCTCCGCATCCACAGGGTCGTCGGATCGCAAACTGCTCACAACGTGGACCATGACTCCCATCACCTTCGCGGTGGGTCCGATTCCAGTCGTGATTCAAGCAAGCGTCCCAGTCAACGCGGGCTACGACGCGACTTTCGAGGCGACCACAACTTGGGGTAACAACGCTGAAACGAATGAGGTGGTCGCAGAAGGAACGTTAACTGCGGGTTTCAAGTGGACCCCTGCCAACGGACACGAGCTTGTGAATGAACGATCGTTCACTTATGGTCGAACCATTGAAACACCTACCTTTGCGGCAGGTGTCTTGGTGAGTGTCTACTTGGAACCCGCTCTGTACGCCAAAGTTAATTTCATCGGCGGCCCCTTCGCGACGATCAAACTGGGAGCGGAAGCGACGCTCGCGTTCGATTCTACCGATGACGAATGCACGCTGCGCTCAAATATTGCCGCACAGGTAACCGTAGCGTCCGGCGCGACCATTGACATATCTGCAGGCGGCTTTTCTCTGTTGTCCAAGTCCTTCGGGCCTTGGACGATTTTCAACATGAAGTATCAGGTCCTTCGCCTCTGCAACAATCCGTTTTACGCCACGGCGCACGGGCAGTTTCGCGCATTGTCGAACGTGGGTCCTTCGGATGTTGGGGCGACGTGGACAGGCAACCTAAAGATGATCACACCAGCTCCTTTCAGCACCTGCGTTGCTCGAAACGAAACGTATATGCTCCAGATGGTCGCGGCAACGTATTACGAGGCCACGATGGCCGGTACGGTGGCAAGCAATATTCGCGGCGCATTCAACCTCGCGCAGGCGGAGTACGCATTTAACATCTACAGCAACGTGCTCTCATTCTCAAAAGTTGCCAGTGATATGGACTGGGCAGCAGCCTCAGGAGGCGCGACCAATTCAATGGCTACGACGTTCATCGGCACCATGAACGCCGCCAAGACCAAAATTGACGTCACATCGGCGGACGGATGTTCAACGCTTTCGCTAGTGACGAACAAGTCTTGTACATCTGCCGCTTGCATCGAGGCTCCCTGTTCTCTGGCGTCGGATTGTGTCGCGGCCAATACACGGTCGGTTTCCGGTTTCCCTTCCACAGGTTGCGCATGCTCATGTTCGCCTACGTTCGGCGGGTTGACATGTGCTACGAACTACGATGGCTATCCGAGTTGCACCCCTGAAAAATGTGTCCGTGACGACGATTGCAATGGTCAAGGCACTAGCGTGACGGGCAATCGAGTCGCAGGCTGTCAATGTGTCTGTTACGTTGAGTACACCGGGTCAACTTGCGACACTTGTTCCGCTGCGTATACCGGCTATCCGAACTGTCAACCGAAACCCTGCGCGGTCACGACGAATTGCAATGGACACGCAGCCTCCGTCACGGGCACTGTCGCTGCTGGTTGCAAATGCACTTGCAAGGCCGGATTCAGCGGCGCGACCTGCAACGCGTGCGCCACGAACTTCGGAGGGTATCCCACGTGCGTGGCCAACGCGTGCACGGTCGCGGCGAATTGCAATGGGAACGCCGCCTCCGTCACGGGCACCGTCGCTGCCGGTTGCCAATGCACTTGCAAGGCCGGATTCAGCGGCGCGACCTGCAACGCGTGCGCCACGAA
>ERZ1292630.782-Hain-H41-02um-R3-782-length-32408-cov-6_pt1 | contig 32408 bp, 33 predicted proteins | sample MGYA00564408_ERZ1292630 | MGnify/ENA primary metagenome ERZ1292630 (study PRJEB36523, sample SAMEA6512641) | groundwater metagenome | collected 2019-01-08 | study: AquaDiva: Metagenomics assemblies of 32 groundwater samples
ATTCAACGAGCACTTCTCCGCGAAGGCGCCAAAGAAGGCGATACGATCATTATTGGTGAAAAAGAGATCATTTTCCGCGCAATATAAGCATAAAGTTACCGCAAACCATGCTCATCGTTGGACTTGGAAATATCGGAAAAGAATACGAAGCAACACGCCACAACGTGGGTTTCAAATGCGTAGATGAAATTCAAAAATCTTGGCAAGGAACAGAGTGGAAAGAAGAAAAAAAATGGCAATGTTTCATCTCCGAAGTTCAAAAAAATGGCGAAAAAATACTCCTCGCAAAACCAACGACGTTCATGAATAACTCCGGAATTGCAATCGAAGCACTCTCGAAATATTATAAAATGAATCCAGACGAAATCCTCGTCATATACGACGACATCGATCTTCCTTTCGGCACGACGCGTCTACGAAAAAAAGGCGGTCCAGGAACACACAACGGGATGAAATCCATGGTCATTCAGCTCGGAACAGAGAATTTTCCAAGGATAAGAATCGGCATCGAAAACCGCCAAAATCCAATCGAAATAGTCGATTATGTCCTCGGAAAATGGACAAAAGAAGAACAAAAACAGCTTCAAGAAGTTATAAAAAAAATCCCAGAAATATGTGAAGAAATTCTCAAAAACAGCTTCGAAGCGGCCATGAACACCTACAACGGCGAACAATAGAACCAAAAAGACTTGATTTCCCAAAAAAAGAAAGCTAATCTCTTCCAGCACAAGGTAGGGAAAAAATGAAGTTTCCTACATACTCAATCCTACATCCTAAATCCTCCCCGCATGTTCGCAGTCGTAGACATCAAAGGTCACCAATATCGAGTTCAAAAAGGTTCAAAACTTTCTGTAGAAAAAATGGAAGAGGAAGAGGGGAAAGTAGTAGCTTTCAAAAAAGTATTCTTGATTGGAGAAAAATCTGATGTCAAAATCGGTGAACCATACGTCGCAGGAGCACAAGTAGAAGTCAAAGTTGTCAAACAATACAAAGGAGAAAAAGTTCGTGTTTTCAAGAAAAAAGCAAAAAAGAGATTCATGGTGAACAAAGGGCATCGACAAAATCTCACAGAGATCGAGGTTGTCAGCGTGAAATAGATTTCAAAATCGTCTGAAATGCATCAGGAAGTTCTATCTGAACAAGACGTTTTTTGCCTTTGATATCAACAAATTCCAGCTTATAAGCATGGAGAAATTGTCGATCGAGCCCAAAACGATCATGAAAAAGCTTATTCATTTCGCGCCGACCATACGTAAGGTCACCCACAACAGGAAATTTGATAGCCTTCATATGCACACGAATCTGATGCGTACGACCGGTTTCGAGCCGTAGTTCAACAAGCGTGACGTTGAGATCAGAAAAATATTCCTGAACACGATAATGTGTGACCGATCTACGACCGGAGTAGGTCAAAGCACTCATTTTCTTTCGATCAGAAAAACTCCTTCCAATCGGAGCATCAATGGTACCAGTTTTGGGCTCTAAATGACCACAAACAAGAGCTTGATAAAATTTTTGAATAGACCCTTTTTTCATCTGAGATGTCAAGCATTCATAACCCAAATCTGTCTTCGCCACTAAAAGCAGTCCAGAAGTATCTTTATCCAGACGATGCACAATCCCCGGACGCTCTTCTCCAGGAAGAACGCTCAAGGACGAAAATCGTTTCTTCAAAAAATCGACAAGAGTGGCTTCACGTTCTCCCGCACCAGGATGGACAGCAAGACCCTCAGGCTTCACCACAACAGCAATATCAGTATCTTCATAAGGAACCAAAAGATCATTCATAGAAAAATCATACATCAAAAAACACTCTTCTTCGATCCATTCCAGAAAAAATCGAACAAAGATCGCTGAATAGTAGAGATACCTTCATCTTCCAAAAGAAGAGTCGATAAATGTTTTTGTGAAAAAGAAAGAAAACAAACAGATTTTCCAAAAACCAAAATTTCCCGAGAAGAAAGAGAAAAATCGGGCGGTAAAAAAGAAAAATGATCAGCATCAGGTCTCGGATACAAGTTTTGAAAATACTCATGCGAAGCATCACATGACTCAAGCAAAATGCGATATGGAATCCTCGACAAAGAAAAATTCTGGATTTGCCCCATAACCATGGGAGCAAAAGAAGTTGAAAGAATACTGGAAAGCGGACGAAAAAGAACAAATTCTTTCGCCTCAAAAGCCCGTTCAAAAACAAAACGAAAAGAATCTTCACCTTCAAGTAAACGAATATTGGGACCAGAAGAAGCGGACGAAGTAGACATATATTCATCAAAAAGAGGGAGAGCCGATTGAAGTTCTTCAATATGACGATGCAAAAAACGCTCTCTTCTCTGAAAAATTTCCAAAAGATATTGAGGAGCAAGCGCAGAATAATGTTGAATTTTTTCTTTCAAAAAAGTAGAAACCATCCCGCGATGCACGAGACTCGACAAAGTATGATAGGTAGTCGAACGATTCAAACCAGATTTTTGAGCAATCAAGTTCACAGGCTGAGAACCACCCAATCGAAGCAAAGAAAGATATGCCAATACTTCTTTTTCAGAAAAACCAATTTTTTTGAGCAGGATGCGGAGTTTGGGATCCATTCAAAAGCAAAATAAAAGAGAACCATAATCAATAGCTTTGACAAAGGTCAAGGAAAAACCTTACAATAAAGCCGAAATTGACATTTAATCCTCCCTATGAACAATCTTCTCGATCGCGGCGTTATGGATGTCATCGTCAAAAAAGACCTCGAAGAACTGATGAAAAAGAGAAAAATTACCGTCTATCTCGGCATCGACCCCACCAGCACCGTCATCCATCTCGGAAATTGCATCGCTCTGAGAAAACTGCGCGATTTTCAAAATGAAGGTCATAACGTCATCTTCCTTGTCGGAAGTTTCACCGCGCTCATCGGCGACACATCGGACAAAAATGCCATGCGCAAAACACTGACACCGGAAGAAGTGCAGGAAAACTTTCAAACCTACAAAGAACAAGCCTCAAAAATTCTCGATTTTTCAAAATGCAAAATCGTCTATAACGCAGACTGGCTCGGAAAATTAACACTCCAGGAACTCATCGGTCTCGCCAGCAAATTCACCGTTCAGCAAATGATCGAACGAGAAATGTATCAAGTAAGGCTTCAAGAAGGAAAACCTATCGGACTCCATGAATTCCTCTATCCACTCATGCAGGGATACGACAGCGTCGCGCTCGACGTCGACCTCGAAATCGGTGGCAACGACCAACTCTTCAACATGCTCGCCGGCAGAACACTCCAGAAAGTACTCAAAAATCGCGACAAGCACGTCATGACACTTCCACTTATCGAAGGCACCGATGGGCGCAAAATGTCGAAGTCCTACGGAAATACCATCAACATCAACGACACACCAAACGACCAATACGGAAAAATTATGTCCATGAAAGATGAGTTGATTCTGAGATATTTCACACTCTGCACGGATCTTTCCGACAAAGAAATCAAAGAAATAGAATCGGAACTCAAGTCCGGAGGAAATCCGAGAAACGCAAAAATGCGACTCGGTCGTGAAATAGTCAAACTCTATCACGGAGAGAAGGAAGCACAGGAAGCCGAAGAAAATTTCATCCGCGTTTTCCAGAAACACGATATGCCAGAAGTCATCGAAGAAATGGCTCTTGGAAAGGAGAAAATGAACATCGTCGAACTACTCGCAATCACAAAACTCGCACCTTCAAAAAACGAAGCACGGCGACTCATAGAAGGTGGGGGAGTCAAAATAGACAATCAGAAAATCGAATCCGACAAAGAAGAAATCGATCTCACTTCAGAAAAAACACTCCAGGTAGGACGAAGGAAGTTTATGAAAGTCAGAAAATAATACCGGAAAAATGATTCACACATCGCTCAAAAAAGTCCTCAGGACAACAGCAAAACACCTGAAGCTCATTGAGCATTTAGGGCTCAGGGAAGTGCAGGATGCACTTCTTTATTTTCCACGCAACTACACCGACGCATCAGAAATCACTCCACTCTCACAAATTCAAATAGGAGAATTAGCAACATTCGAAGGAATCCTTTCGAATTTCTTCACCAGAAAAACAAAGACAGGGAAAATGTTCACAAAAGCTATTTTTACCGACAAAACCGGATCCATCGAAGTCGTCTGGTTCAGCAGTCCACACATCACACGCATGCTCCCACCAGGAAAAACGATTCTCCTGAGCGGAAAACCACGCATGGCAATGAAAAGAATTGCACTCCAAAATCCTGTAGGAGAGATCAAAACGAACGACCCGCTCCACACTGCACGCATCATTCCCGTCTATCACGAAACGAAAGGCATAACCTCAAAATGGCTCAGAGGAAAAATAAAACCTGTCATCGATGAGTATGTCCAATTTCTCGAAGATCCACTTCCAGAAAAAATTCGAATCGAAAAAGATTTCGTAAAATATCAAAAAGCGATTCAGGAAGTACATTTTCCAACCTCGGAAGAAACGCTCGAAAAAGCCAGAAAAAGACTCTCATTCGACGAATTATTTCTACTCCAGCTCAAAGCACTTCAGAAAAAATGGATCTGGCAACAAATCGAAAAAGGTCGCAAAAAGCCGATCAAGATAGAGAGCGAGGAGCTCCAAAAAATCATAGAAAAAATTCCTTTCGAACTCACCGGAGCACAGAAAAGAACACTCGAAGAAATCCTCGAAGACATGGAAAAACCCTATCCAATGGCACGCCTCGTCCAGGGAGACGTCGGATCAGGAAAAACTGTCGTGGCGGCAATTGCGATCGTTGCAACCATAAAAAACGGCTACCAGACAGCACTTATGGCACCAACAGAAATTCTCGCCAAACAACATTACAGAACCATTTCCAAGCTCCTCATCCCACTCGGTATCAACGTTCAAATCATTCTCGGCAGCACCACAGAAAAACAAAAAAGAGAAATAGAGCAATCACTCGCATCCGGCACCATCGATTGCATCATTGGCACACACGCGATCATCCAGGAAAAAATTCACTTCGCAAAACTCGGACTCGCCGTCATCGACGAACAGCACCGATTCGGCGTCAAGCAACGTGACACGCTCAGAAGAGAGCAAAGTCCACATCTCCTGAGTCTGTCTGCCACTCCAATACCACGAACCCTCGCCATGACGATCTACGGAGACCAAGATCTCTCCATCATCGACGAACTACCGCCAGGAAGGAAACCCATCGTCACCCGCATCGTTCCAGAAGAAAAAAGGCTCGATGCCTACGAATGGATCAAAAAACAAGTAGGGGAGGGAAGACAAGTCTTCGTCATATGTCCCCTCATCGACGAATCCAGTGAATCAGAAATAAAATCCGTAATCGCCGAATACGAATATCTCAAAGAGCACATCTTCACAAACCTCAAAGTTGGCTTCCTGCACGGCAGATTAAAGCATGAAGAAAAAGATGAAATTATGGAAAAGTTCGCGAAAAATGAAACCAATATTCTCGTCGCAACCTCCGTCATCGAAGTCGGAATCGATGTCCCAAACGCCACCATCATGATCATCGAAGGCGCAGAAAAATTCGGACTTTCGCAACTCCATCAATTCCGCGGACGCGTCGGGAGAGGGGAGCATCAATCCTACTGCTTCCTCTTCACCAACAAAGAAAATCCCCAATCAACCAAAAGACTTCTCGCCATGGTCCAGCACCAAAGCGGATTCAAACTCGCAGAAATTGATCTCGAAATCAGGGGAGCAGGAGAAATTTACGGAGCCAAACAAAGCGGAATCCCTGACCTCAAAATGGCCAGCCTCAGCGATTCAGTAACGATAGCATCCGCCAGAAAAACAGCGCAGGAGATTCTTCAGGAAGATCCATTACTCAAAAAAGAGGAACACAAACTTCTACGAGAACTTATATCAGAAAACAGCGAAACCTACGTCAAAGATTAAAAAAGGCCTCCTGAAGAAGGAGGCCTTTTTGCAAATCATAAGAGAAAAACTATTTCACAGCAATCTTTGTCAAGAATTGTTCAATGAACGAATTGCTTGGAAATTTACTAGCATCAAGATCATCCGATGTTTTGGCACCCTTGGTATGAAGATCGAATGGATTAATGAAGTAAAAGGCGAAGAGGTGACCTGATTGAGCACCCTTCGTAAAAGCCCAAGCCTGCAACTTTCCACGGAAATTATAACGAATACCATCTTTCTCAATACCTCCCTCATTTCCAGTATCTGTAAGTGGACTAATCGTTTTACGGCTTATACAAGTCGTATAATACGTCAATAAAGTGAATGTATGATTGCCAAATTTTTTATCTTCAATATTTGCAGCACTCAAAGTGCATTGATTTCCCTTATTCTTTGTTTCGAAGTCAGTCTTCGTCATGTCATAAAGAGCCTGGGCAAAAGCACCTGGAGTCATAGCATTGTCATCAGCTTCTGTATTTTCAAACATTTCTATATCAGAGAGATTCACAACAGGTTTACCTTTATTATGTGGCGCATCCTCAGGTTTAGAACCTTTGATAACTGTATCCATACTGATACGCACAACGTTCGGAATACCGGATAAAGTAGTAGTACCAGTTGTTGACAAGTAAGCCCAAGGAGCCACCGGGACAGAAACACTCACCAAATTTGCCATTTTTTTCCCAAGATCAGTCCCATTCAAAGACTTATAAGTCATCCAACCATCAGCATCAACATCTCTCAAGTCAGGCGTTCCTTTACAATTATATTGCTGCATATACCAGGTACCACCATTGAAACCATAATTATAACCTAAACGATAACCTTCATCAAAAAGTTTATTCCCAGCTTTTGAACCTTGAGGTTTTTCGTCATAAATAGGAACAATAGATTCACCAATCTTCTTTCCTATTGCGTGACCCTTAAACCAACCCTCTTCCCATGTCTTCCCCTTACTACCAAAAATAGTACGAGTTTTATCTAGACAAGCAAGATGTTGTTTAAAAGTTTTCGCAACCTTAAAGCGATATTCACCTTTTCCTGAAGGTTCCTGAAAAGTATCCTCACCAAAAGTACCTTCAAGAACAATACCTTCTGGAGCAGGAAATGGTCCTTTGTAATTAGCGTTTTTAAACTTACTCACATCTGTTTGAAGTTTAACAGTAGGAGCCTTTTTAGAAGTCTTCTTGGCTGCAGCCTGAACACCCAAAGGCGCAGCTAAAATAACCAAAAGACTCAAAGATACGAAAAATCTTCGTCGAGCATGAGAAGAATTCAACATAGCAAGTGAGAATTAAGAAATAAATTATAAAAATAGTGTACCCCATCAAGAACGGTAAAAAAATTGACGAAAACAGAAAAAGTTCTATGAAAAGGAATAGGGGAATGACATAGATATCATTTCAAAAAAGAAAATGCGTTAAAACGCAAAAGAAAAGAAAAGGAACAAAAAAATCACAGAGAAACCAAAACAAGCCCTGAAGCATCATTCCAAAAAACAGTTTGTACAAGATACATTGTACAAAGTATAAGAAAGAAGCAAAATAGACTCCCCTCTACTATAAGTCCCTCACCATATACGTCCCCTCCAATTCATATCCTTTTTTCTGATAATACTCGCGTGTCCCAATCCCCGCGATCACAGCCATTTTCTTGTACCCAGCCTCGCGAGCCAGATTCTCAGCAGATTGCATGAGCCGCGTCCCCCACCCGATATGCTGTTTTTGCGCTCCATCATGCCGTCCAACAGCAATCTGTTTTCCATAGACATGCACTTCACGAATAATCGCCGCACCGCGTAATTCCGAAAGAAAAGTCCGGTGGGGGAATCGAAGTCGCAGGAGAGCGATTAATTTATCTTGTTTCACATCTTCATACGAAAGAAACAGTTCCTCGCCACCGCTCGCCGCATATCGACGCACCACGAGCTCAATATCCTCGGGACGGACTTCGTGATTTTGCACTTCCCGACTCCGAATATCACGACACGGTGTCCCCTCCTCCATGAGACGTTTCTCAACAATCTGACGAACATTCGAAATTTTCGAACCACCTTCGATGTCCGTCGCAGGAATATCGCGCGCCACACGATCCACGCGACACCACTCCGGCACGTCACGCATTTCCGCCACAAGCACCTCTTCCAAAGTTTTGTCATCATAAGGCTTGTACAAACCCTTTCGAAAATCATTCACCAGAGCCGCTTTTGGCACGACGACGCACGGATAAATTTTCAAATAATCCGGCTGATATCCAGGACCGGTAGGACCAGAAAACAACTCCCCCACCATTCTCTTGTCCAATTCCACCGTTGATCCAGGGAGATTCGGCATCATATGATATCCAATTTTAAAGCCAGCATCCTTCAGAAGCGCCGTCGCATCGCGCACCGATTGCAGATCATGCCCACGTTTCGTAATCTCCTGAACACGATCATCCGTCGTCTGGACACCCAATTCGACCTTCGTGACGCCAAGATTGCGCAGTCGTCGAATCTCTTTTTCATCAATAAAGTCGGGTCGCGTTTCGATATTAATTCCAATGCATTTCACATCCGCCGTTTCATTTTTTTTCACCACGCTCTGCCAAGTCAGATTCCCGCTTGAGAGACTTTTCAAAATCACAGTATTCACCTCATCCACACCATACGGACTATCAATTTTCTGCTCATGCACGAGATCGCCCATATTGTCGGCACCAATAGCAGACATCTGAAAATAAAACTCATTCATCGCGAGCAAACATTGTTTCAGAAACCAAGTCTGGTAATGCCTCGGATACGAACTCCACGTCCCGCCAATCACACGCAACTCAACTTTGGAAATCACGTGACCCGTCATCGCCAGCGCTTTCAGACGCACAAAAACCTGCGTGTACGGATTGAACTGTTGACGAAAAGCACGCTGCGCAGCCGGCTGACTCGGCAGATAACTTTTCGGCATACGCACATCGGTAGGACAATACACACACTTCCCCGGACACGGAAAAGGCTTCGTCATCACCGTCACCGGCGCCACACCACTCATCGTGCGAACACTCCGTTTCTGAATCAAACTCAAAAGCACCTGATTCTCGACAATTTTCCCTTCCTGGAGTAGATCCTCATAGGCTTTGATGAAATGTAGATTATGAAAAATTTTTCCTTTTTTTTCTTTAATAATCTTATTGCGCAGTCGTTCAAAATCTTTGCGAGTGGCGATTTTCTCAGTTGTCGCTCGCTCCAAAATAAGCCGTGCGAGCACCTGATGTTCCTGAAGATTGATATGCGAAAAATCCATGCAAAAGCCATTCTACCATGTATAATGGTGTCCATGAAGCCAGATTCTTGCGAGAAATTGCTCAAAAATGTCGAAAAAAGCTATGAAATAATCGCTGAAGAATTCTCAGCAACCAGAAATTTCGGATGGTCAGAGTTCGAAATTTTCAAAAAATATATTCCAGAAAATGCTCACGTCGCTGATATCGGATGTGGCAATGGACGCCTCAGAAAAAGTCTCCCAACAGAAATCAATTACACAGGAATAGACACGAACAAAACACTTCTCGAAAAAGCCAAAAAAGAGCATCTGAATGACACTTTTCTAGAGGGGAATTTACTAGAAATTCCAACGAAAGAAACAATTTTTGATGTCACTTTCTGCATCGCCACACTTCACCACATCCCTTCTCCCCTCCTCCGAAAAAAAGCAATCCAGGAACTCGTACGCATCACCAAAAAAGACGGAATAATTATCATCACCGTCTGGAATCTCTGGCAAAAAAAATACTGGAAAAATATTTTCCGAGCATTCAAAAAATGGCTTTCTGGAGGAGAATATCAATGGAATGACCTCATGATTAGCTGGAGCGGAAAAGTTGATCGCTATTATCACGCCTTCACGCAATCAGAATTGAAAAACCTTCTCAAAAAAGAAGATTTTAAAATAGAAAAATTCTTCAGAGAAGGTCATAATTACGTCGCCATATGCAGAAAAAAATAGTCATTCTCGAAGTTCCTTTCGACCAAGTCACACTCGAAACAGCAGTCAAAAAAGTCGAAGAAATGATAGAAAGTGAAGGCCAATTCCAAATCGCCACACCCAATCCAGAAATGGTCCTGGAGGCACGAAAAAACGAAAAATTTCTTCACCTTCTTCAAAAAACAGAACTCAATATTCCTGATGGAATAGGCATTGTTTGGGCATCGAAGTGGCTAAAATTTCGGGGGAAAGATGACTCGCTCCCGCAAAGAGTTACCGGTACTGATCTCATGGAAAAAATTCTCAAAAAATCGACAGAATCTTCCTCTCACCTCTTCCAGAAAAAAGTATTCCTCCTCGGAGCAGCAGAAGGAGTTGCAAAAAAAACGAAAGAAATATTTGAAAAAAAATTTCCAGATATCCAAATAACAGGCTTCGAAAGCGGAACTCCCGATGAAAAAGACGAAGAAGATCTGATTCAGAAAATAAATCATTCACAGGCAAAAATCCTCTTCGTCGCTTATGGAGCTCCAAAACAGGAATTCTGGATCGCAAGGAATCTCCACAAAATGCCACTCATCAAAATCGCGATCGGTGTCGGAGGAGCATTCGACTTCTTCGCAGGAATACGGAAACGCGCACCAGACTGGATGCAGAAAACAGGACTAGAATGGCTATACAGAGCCATTCAGGAACCACGAAGAATCAAAAGAATTTACAACGCTGTAATTAAGTTTCCCCTCGCTTTCCTTTTTTCTTCGAAGAAGAAACGTTAGAAGCCTTGCTTCGAAGCATCTCAATAAACGGTCCAATATGCTCAAAAAGCGTATTGAGAATCTTGAATGGAGTCAAAACCAACTGGTTTATTTTCTCAGTCACTTCTTCGATTCCATGCGTCACTTTCGAAACATCACGCAGCACAAAAGTGAGATACATGAGCGCAATAGAAAGAAAAATAACCAAAATCAAAAAACCGCCAGCCAGAGAAATATAGAGAACATCGAGTGAGGTAGTAATCATGAGTGAGGAGGAATTAAAAGTTTATAAAATTAATTTTTTGAGAATATCACTCGCCATCTGTGGATTCGCTTTTCCTTTCATCTCTTTCATTACTTGACCCACCAAGAAACCAAAAACTTTCTCTCGACCAGATTTATATTCGGCCACGACAGAAGGATTTTCTGCCAAAACTTTTTGCGCAATAGTCTCGATCGCGCCAGTATCACTCACCTGCGAGAGACCCTTTTCTTCAATGATCTCTGCTGCAGATTTCCCAGTCTCGTACATCGCTTCAAAAACTTCCGTCTTCGCCATCGTATTCGAAACTTTTCCATCAGCTACGAGGTCCAGGAGTTCGGCAACTTTTTGAGGAGTAATAGAAAATTCAGCAATCGGTCGAGCATTTTCTTTCACATAGAAGAGCACTACACTCGTCACAAAAGAGGCCACTTTTTTTGGTTGCTCTTTCGTCGCAGCAAGAGTTTTTTCGAAATACGCCGCTAAATCTTTATCAGAAACAAGCAACACGGCATCATCTTTTGCAAGGCCAAAATCAGCAATATACCGATCACGTTTCTGCATCGGAAGCTCAGGAAGTTGTTTGCGAATTTCACCAAGCATTTCTTCATTCACCAAAAGTGGAGGAAGATCAGGCTCAGGAAAATATCGATAATCATCAGCACCTTCTTTGTCGCGCATGAAATACGTTTCGCCCTTCTCTTCGTCCCATCCGACAGTAATATCTTTGCTCTGGTGCTGACCGTCATCCCACAATTTCCTCTGACGACGAACTTCAAATTCAATCGCAGAAACAAGAGAACGAAACGAGTTCAAATTCTTGATTTCAGCCCGAGGATAGAGCTTCTCATCCCCTTCAGGACGCAATGAAACACTCGCATCAAAACGCATCATCCCCTTCTCCATGTCAGCCTCCGAAGCATTCACATAGCGCAAAATACTCTGAATCGCACGGGCATAGAGCTCAGCCTGCTGCGAACTGCGAATATCCGGTTCAGAAACGATCTCCATAAGCCCAATCCCGCTGCGACTATAATCACAGAGAGATCCACCAGAAACGTGACTCAATTTTCCCGCATCATCCTCGACATGCAAACGATTGATGCGAATTTTCTTCTTCTCGTCACCAATTTCAATGTTCAAAAATCCATTTTGCGAAAGAGGTTGATCAAACTGCGAAATCTGGAAACCTTTCACGAGATCGGGATAAAAATAATTCTTCCGATCAAATTTAGAAAACGGAGGAACGACACAATTAAGCGCCAAAGAAGCGATCAAAGCCTTGGAAACAGCCTCCTTATTCACCACGGGAAGTTGCCCAGGAAAACCCATGCAAATCGGACACGTATGTTCATTCGGCAAAGAATTCCAGGCACTCGCGCTACACGAACAAAAAAGTTTCGACTGCGTCGCAATTTCGGCATGAATCTCGAGACCGATGACAGTCTCAAAAGTAGAAGGCATATCGCGAGTATTATAACAGATCTGCCAAAATTCTCGAAAGTTTCTGCTGAAATTCCTCAAGACTTCCACCATTGAAAACAGAAAAATTCGCTTCATAGTGAGGTGAACAGCTCCAGAAAAAATCAAAAGCAGCCTTCGAAAGTCCTCTCGCCTGCACTCGCTCGAAACACGCATCACGCGGCGCAGAAACCTCCAAAAGAAAGTCCACAAATTGCCCTAAATAGAGTGAATCAAAATACGTAGATTCGATCACGACACATTGAGGAGCAGAGCCAACAGGAAGAATCGGAAGACTTCGAAGAATTTCACCGATACGAACATTCACGAGCGGATGAATTACGGAATGAAGTTCCGAAAGTCGACCAGGATTCTCAACCAAAAACATTAAAAGCTTTTTCCGATCGACACTCCCCTGTTGATTCAAAAAAGATTTCCCAAAAAGTTCAACAACGCCAGCACTTCCGGCACCACCAACTTCGTACAACTCGCGCACAATCACATCTGCATCAATGCCGAAAAAACCATTTTTCTCGAAGAAACGACGAGCAGTCGATTTTCCAGAAGCGATCGATCCAAAAATACCAAGAACCATCATAGAAAATCAGAGAGGAATTCCGAGGTCACGAAAAGCCCTTTTGAAAGCCCTCAATGCGTTACGCGCATCTACCACAGAAATTGAAGCATCAACTTCATGCGCAATAAAATTACGAAGTTTGTGAGCTCTCCACATACCCTGAACGTCATGAAAGTTCTTTTCAGCTCGACGCATTTTCTCTGCCAAACTCCCTTCATATCCAGACATCCCCAAAATGCGATCAAAAAGCTTATCAGCTTCCATCACGACAAACCGAGGATCCTGATGAACAATCGCCTCAAGCCTTACAAAACGATCGCGAAAAAAGCCAATATCTTTCTCTGAAAAACGTACCTTTTTGCGAAAAAAGAAAAAACAGACACCGAGCAGCACAATCACTGCAACAAAAACGCCAATAATAATTAATAAATTTTGATCCATAAAAATTATTCATCACCCTCATCATCCTCTTCGGGAACACCATGCTCTTTCACATGTTCACGAACCATGCCCGAAAGAAGTTGACGAAGAGTTTTGTGATCCTGAGTGTTCTTGCCATTCATGTAGTTCTCTTGACAACGCAAAATAACTGTCTCAGCAACAGCAGGACGAGAAGCATCTTTCAAAGTAACAGCCGCACCAGAACCAGCTTTTTCAAGCATTAAATCACCATAGTTCAAAATAGTTCTCCAGAAACCAGCAATAGAATAACTAATTCCCTCGAGCAAGTGATACTCAATACGGGTCATTGCAACATGGAAAAGTCCATCAGACTTAATATCCAAAATAGCACGATCAGTAATAATCCAAACATCATAATACCAACGATACAAATCCATAAGCATCTGTCCAATGCCAAAAAAAACCCATATCAAAGACGCAATCAAAAGTTGAGGAAAGAATTTCCAAAGGACAAATGGCAAAAAAAGTCCAATGATAAAAATGCGAATCAGGTCAGGTAAAACGATAAAGAAAGTCTTGTGGACAACATGTTGAACCGTCTCTTTTTTCTCGAGATAGTCGGCAAAAAAATAATTAGCAAGCATCATAGGTTTCTAGGAAAAGAAAATTTCTGATATGATTGTACCAGTCGCTGAGAAAAATAAAATAACTTTTGAAAACCTTTTACGGAATATGCAAAAAAAAATCCTACCTTTCATTCTCGAAACTGTTATTGATCTTGCCATTATTGGCTTACTAGTAGTGCTTATTCGAAGTTTCATAGCATCACCTTTCCAAGTTCATGGGTCATCCATGTGTCCAACTTTTAATTATGAAAATGGCATCTGCGAAACAGACTATGGAGAATATCTCATCATTTCCAAATTCAAATACCTCTTCGGAAACCCACAGAGAGGCGATATCGTGGTTTTTGAACCACCAAATCAGCCAAAAGGAAGCGCACAAGAATTTTTTATCAAAAGAGTTATTGGGCTTCCAGGAGAAACAGTAGAAATAAGCAACGGGAAAGTCTACATCAACGGAAAAAAACTTGATGAGCCATATCTCAAAGGGAAAGAGACGTTTCCGGCCAGTGGAACTTCACAAAAATATGAAGTCCCTGAAGAAAAATATTTCGTTATGGGAGATAACCGTGATCACAGTATAGACTCCAGATGGTGCTTCCGAGATAGCATTATAGGAGGCTGCAAAGGCGGAAAAACAGCCTATCTCACGAAGGACATAATACAAGGAAGATCATGGATTATACTCTATCCATTCTCAAAAATGGGACTCATCCCAGCTGAAGACTACAAATTTCAGTGATGACTTCGAAGCATCGAATAAAATTCCAAAAGCGTCATGCAAAAAACGAGGAGGAGGCCAGTCCACCAACTCAAAACTCCAAGCAATTGAAGTGCTAATGCAATGATCACCACAATACTCAAAAAAAGTCCTTGTCGAAGGGAAATATTAATATGTTCATAATAAATTTCATTTCGATTCAAAAAAAGACGAAAATAAAACCCTACTAAAGAAAAACTGCAGAGCAGGGCAAGAAAAAAAGTTATAAAAAAGAGAGAAAGAGACATTCCGAGCGACTCAAATGGATTCAACTTGAAAAGTACCAGAGCAAATCCAATCCAGCTAAAAGCTCCTGCGAGGGCGATAAAAGAAAGATAACGACTATGAGACATACATAAAGTTAAAATTGCTGAGTCTTTCGTGAATAAAAATAAACTATAATTCCAAAAAAAGAAATGACGGCGCCAAAGTAAAGAAAAGGAAAAGCAAAAAGGGAAATAAATATTGAAGAAAAAGCTTTAAAATGAACAAAAGAAGCAGGATCAAGATCTGTAGAAAAATTCTGATAGCTCAAAAAATATGGGATAGAAAGTAAAAATCCAGCACAGGCAGAAACCAAAAGGCCTGAGGTAATAAACATTTTTGAGATAAAAGAAAATCTGGAACTCTGAGGCTTTGGATAAAGAAAAAAAGTAAAAAACGCTAAAAGAAAAAGAAGACCAAAGGTAAAAAACGGCACGCCGGAATAAACATTCCGAAGAAATTCAACCTGATCAATATTTTCACGGAACGAAAGAATGAAAAATTGTGGGAAAAAATCGCCACTCCTAAGAGCAAGAGAAGGATCTATATCAACAGCAAAAGATTTAAAAGGTTCCCGAAAAGAAGAGAGGTCAACACGAAGATCAGGATTCTGACGATTCACGGAAGAAATTTGAGTAGATGTCTGGTCAATAATTTTGCGAAAAACATCTTTCGGAAAATTTCGGAAAGCAGAATCACGAATCTTCTGAGAATCCAGAGAAAGACCAGAGGTCGACGCCTGCTGGACAATCTGATCAGAAACAGACTCTACAATTTGATGATACGTGCGATCCAAAAACGGACCACGATAGAAATCGACAGAAAAATAAGTTCTCGAAAAAGTAAAAAGAAACACCAAGGGAACACTCAGAAGAACAAAAAGAAAGAATGAAATACTCGCAAAAAATTTTCGCATAACGAAAAAAGAATACCACGAAATAAACTAAAGGCTCAAAAGTTTCTCTGCAACATTCTCACCAGTTTCAGAAACAATTTTCCATTGCATCTCACGTTCAATACGACCTTTCACAGTAAACCCGGAAGCCTTTTTGTGACCACCACCGCCAAAAGTTCCAGCCATAGCAGAAAGATCAACATCGTCCCGCTGTGTTCGAAGAGAACCTTTAATAAAACCTTTACGATCTTCCGTAAGCAGCATGGAGAAACGAATACCCGGAACAGCATTCAAAAGATCAATGACACCTCCGGAGTCTTCCAAATCAGCACCAGAGTCATCGAAGTCCCCCAATGTCAAAACCGAAACAGCCGCACCTTTTTTCGTCACCGTCATATTCTCCAGAGCCTTGCCCCAAAGTCTCAGAGAGGCAGGAGTCGCAGTCTTAAACATATTTTGAGAGATCGGATAGACTTTTCCACCCTTGCGCGTGAGATCAGCCGCAATCTCAAAAACTTCCTGAGTCGTATTGGAATGCATGAAACTCCCCGTATCATTATAAATTCCAGCGAGAAGAGCCGTCGCAATATTCGGAGTAATTTTTATTTTCAAGAAAGAAAAAATTCGATGCAGAATGACCGTTGCCGAAGCAGCAACAGGATCAACAATATTCAACGTTCCAAAATAATCGTTGGAAGCATGATGATCAATATTTGAGACCGGCACATGTTCCCCAGAAAAAATTCCTGGATAAATCTCATGATACTGCGTCATGTAATGCGCACCGGCATCGGATACAATGATGAGATCAAAAGTTTTATAATCAAACTCTTTCACCAGTTTCCGAATATTTGGCAAGAAAGAAAAACGTTCAGTAGGAGTATCAACACATGCCATCGTAGGAGCCTTGCCCATATTCTGCAAAGCCTCAAAAAGCGCAGTAGCAGCACCAAGTGTGTCACCATCAGGACGACGATGACAGAGCAATAAAATCTTATTGGATTTCTCCAAAAGTTTCTGAAAATCGCGATAAAGGGAGATGAAATCTTGCATAAATAAGAGACGAAGTATATATAAAGATCAATGCAGTTACAAGTTGTATTTTTCGGAACTTCTGAGATAGGCATACCAACGCTTTTAGCGCTTGTAGAAAACAAAAAAATCAATCTTTTGACTGTTATAACACAGCCCGATCAAAAGGCGGGAAGAAAAGGTGAAATCACCTCGCCGGAAGTAAAAATCTTTGCCGAACAAAAAAATATTCCAGTTCTACAGCCAGAAAACCTGAAAGGAAATGAAGCTTTCGAGCAATTTTTGAAAAACTTAAAACCAGATCTTTTTATCGTTTTTTCATATGGAAAGATCCTGCCTCCGGCAATATTGGCCATTCCAAAATTTGGAGCAGTCAACATCCATACATCACTTCTCCCCAAGTTTCGTGGCGCCTCACCCATCCAAGAGGCATTACTTCAAGGAGAAAAACAGACCGGAATCACAATGATAAAAATGAATGAGAAAATGGATGAAGGCGATATTATTTTTGTCAAAAAAATGCCAATTGAAGAAAATGATGACTATATCTCATTAGAAGAAAGGCTGAGCATTTTGAGTGGAATTCTCATCGATCCGCTCATTCAAGATTACACTCAGGGAATACTCAAACCATTAAAACAAAAAAACGAGAATGCAACATACTGCAGCAAAAGAACAAAAGAGGATGGAAAAATAGATTGGGAAAAAGAAAATGCCCAAGAAGTCGAAAGAAAAATGAAAGCGTTCAAGAAATGGCCAGGAATTTTTACCATGTGGAACGGAAAAAGAATAAAAATTCAAGATGGCAGTACAGAGGAAAGTCAGCCAGGAAAACCCGGATCACTCTCATTCACAGAAAAAAACATCATGAAAATTGCCTGCAAAAAAGGAAGTTTCATTCCAAAGAAACTTCAAATGGAAGGAAAAAAAGAAATGGGCATCGAAGAATTTCTTCGAGGATACGAAAAAGCACTGAAAGAAAATCCAAAGTTTGAATAAATTATTTCGCGGTTGGAATATACGGTCCAGGCCCCAAAAATCCTTCATCAGGAAGCAACGCGGAGGCACTCACCTCGGCCTTTTTCAATGAAGAAGTTGCTGTCTCACGACCATCCACAACACGAGTCACGGCATCCACAAACAGTGAATGAAATTGGAAATCATTATAAATTGGCGCACTCATAGCGTATGCACTTTGGAGAGCAAAGACGCCATAGAAAGGATCTTTTTTGAAAGTCTCGAGAAGATCACGACGGCTCGGTGGACGACGAGTTTCAGTAGAATACACGGTCAAATTCGCCTGATTTGTCATGAAAGAAAGGAGATTCCAAGCCTGAGCAGAATAACGAGAATTTCGCGAAACAGTCGTAGCCATGTAGCGAGCAAGTGTAATACGTTTCTGTGCAGAAGCATCAGGATTCAGGAACTGAGGAAATGGTGCCACGCGAAGGGAAGCTTTATTCATCACCGGTTGATTACGAGCCTCATATTGAGACAATGCATCAAAAATCTTCTGATAAGTATCACTATATCCGAAAATCACAGAGGCTTTTCCTTGAGCAAAAGCGTCAACTTCTGGAGCAGAAGAAGTTCCAGCAAAAGAAGAATTCCAAGAATAATTCTTTTGAGTTGCATCAGCAAAAGAGGTAAAAAGTGCTAACGCTTCAATACCAGGATTTTTACTACCACCACTCGTCGTCGCAAAAGTTGCAACACGGTTTCCCTTTCCATAGAGCTCAGTATGAAGCTGCAACATCATGGCATAGAGCACATCGACACCCGTCGAAATATTATCAGCTCGACCAAGCGCCGCTCCAGCAACTTGCAGCAAACCATCGGCACTCTTCGTTAACTGAAAAACATCATTTGAAAAACCTGTCCATGTATCGGAAGGCTGTCCAGAAGAAGGCAAACGATCTTCAAACTGATCTTTATTGTAGTAAGCAGCCAAACTATCCACATACATCGGAAATCCAAAAATACGAAGATTCCCAGCTTGATCCGGACGGATCAAATCTCGATCCGCCGTATCCACAAAGGTTTTACGAAAAGCATCAGCGCTCATCAAAGTCGTTGGAGCAGGCTGAATTTTGCGGATATGTCGATAAAACCAATCATTCGGCATCACAAAAAGATCCGGACCGCGACCTTCAGCCATTTCATTCACAAGACGATCTTCATAGGTTCCGAGATTATCAAAAGTTTTCAAAACGACTTTTAATTTCGGATTTTTCTTTTGATATGCGGCAATCAAAGATTGATACACTTTTGCATCGTCTCCATAATGGTAAAAAACAAGGGCTGCAGGCGCAGAAACAGTCCCTTTGACGGCATCACGCTTGAAAAAACCGGCAACAAAATAGACGAAACCGAGTACAACAATCAGAAGCCCACCAGCAACAAAAAATTTCTGCATAACGAACGAATTATAAAGCAGAAAAAGAAAATATCAAAACATTTTCACGAAAAATCGAGCGCAAAATAAAAGTGGAGAATGAAAATCAGATTCCTTCTTCAATGCCTTCCAAAAAAGCTTTTTTCGAAATTAGATAATAATACAAAAAATGCCACCTAGTTCGAGGAAAACGATGCATGAAAAATTTCGAGAAATGAAGAAAAAAAGAATTTGTCAGAAATCCCAAAATCACTTTTTTCCAAAAAGGAGGAACTTTTTGAAGCTCCGGATATTTTTTATGAATAATATGCGCACTCTTTCCAATAGCTTTCAAGCGACCAAAAAGCGACTCAGGATCCATGGGATGATAATGATCAGCAATCGCATCAGGATTGTAATAAAGCTTCAAATCAACCTCTTTCGTGAGTCGATAACCGAGCTCAATATCTTCCCAACCATACGAATGAAAAGAATCATCAAAAGGATATTTCAACAACAAACTGCGCTTCATCGACAAATTCGAAGTATAGAAAAAATTATAATCCGCCATTTTTTTACCCTTGAGTCGATCGTATGCAAACTGATGACCACCAAATCGTCCAAAAAAAATTCCTCCACTCGTCATAAATTCCGTAAATGGCGTTTTCGGAATACGTGAATCCCAAAGTGTTAAACCCAACACCGCTTCATTCTCACGCATATACTGATGATGAAACTGCATATGTTCTTTCAAGAAATCTCGGTGCGGCAAAATATCGTCACCAATGAAAACAATAATCTTTCCATGTGCCTCCTGCACGGCATGATTTCGTGCAATCCCCTGCCCCTGATTATGCTGGAGGAAAAATCGCAAAGGAAAAAGATTCTTCTTCGCAAAAGATTCCAAAACAGCCTGCGTTCCATCTCGACTCCCATCATCCACGACGATCACTTCATATCCTCCTTTCACAAAATCCTGCTGCGCCAAGCGCTCCAGAGTCTCTGACAAAATCTCACTGCGATTATAAGTAGGGATCACCACCGTCACCTGCATGGCTGCATTGTAACACGAAGTATGCTAGGATCCGTCTGACATGTTTACAGGAATCATCCAAGAAATAGGTCGAGTACAAGCTCTCAAAGCCACGAGCACCGGAAAAAAGCTCGAAATTCTTTGTCCAAAAATCGCAAAAGATTTGGAACTCGGAGACTCTGTCGCTATCGACGGCGCATGCTTGACGGTAGAAAAAAAATTGAAAAACGGTTTCGAATGCACAGCAATCCCAGAGACAATCACAAAAACAAAATTCAAAAATCTTGAGAAAGGAACAATGGTCAACCTGGAAACTTCGCTTCGGTATGGAGGGAAAGTGAGCGGACATCTCGTCACTGGACACGTCGATACGACAGCAAAAATCACCAACATTCTCAAAAAAAATAACAAATACGAAATCGAAATTGAGGCCCCATCCACCATCAAGAAGTACATCGCTACCAAAGGCTGTGTCACCATTAACGGCATCAGCCTGACTGTCAAAGAAAAAAAGGAGAAGAAATTTTCAATCGCACTCATTCCTTTCACACTCCAAGAAACCAATCTCGGAACTGCAAAAAAGGGCGATCTCGTAAATCTAGAAATCGATCTCATCGCACGCTATCTTTTCGAAAATAAGTAATGGAAAAACTATGAAAATCAAAAGTTCATCATCATCAAAAACAGGCGAAAAGTTCAAAATCGCAGTCATTTTGCCACGATTCAACGATTCTACCGGAGAAAAAATTTTCAAAGAAGTAGAAAAAACTCTCCTCGAGAAGGGTGTGAAAAAACAGAATATCTCTCTATTTCGGATTCCCGGAGCCCTCGAGCTCCCTTTCACTGCAAAAAAAATTGCCCAGAGCAAAAAATTTCACACCATCATCGCACTCGGAGTAATCATCGAGGGTGGCACCGATCACTACGAACACGTATGCCGCGAAACATACCAGGGTCTTATGCAAGCAAATCTCACAGAAAAAATCCCTACCATTTTCGGCGTACTTACGGTAAAAAATATCAAACAAGCAGAAGAACGGATCTACAAAGGACAGGAATTCGCCGAATCAGCCATCGAAATGGCAAATTTCACTCCTAAATCCTACATCCTAAATCCTAAATCCTAAATCCTAATGCCCCTCCGCACTATTCACGACCTCAACGCCAAAGGAAAAAGAATCCTCCTCCGTGTCGATTTCAACGTTCCATTCGACACAGAAGGTGAAATCTCGGACGACACTCGCATCCGTGAAGCGCTCCCAACCATCCAACTTCTCCTCCAAAAAGGCGCAAAAATTATCCTCATCAGTCACCTCGGTCGTCCAGAAGGCAAAGTAGTCGAGGAGCTTCGCCTCGATAAAGTGGCAAAATGCCTAGAAATGCTCATGAGAAAGCCAATAAAAAAACTCAACGAAAGTATCGGAGAAGAAGTTCAGAAACAGGTCGATCAGATGCAGGAAGGAGAAATCATCCTGCTCGAAAACATCCGCTTTCACGCAGAAGAAGAGAAAAACGATCCACGATTCATTCAGCAACTGGCAGTTCTCGGTGACATTTTTGTGAACGACGGTTTCGGCGTCTCACACCGTGCGCACGCTTCCAGCTACGGCCTCGGAAACATAATGTCCTCATACGCAGGCCTCCTCATCGAAAAAGAAGTAAATGCCCTCACGAAACTGATGGAGAATCCAGAAAAACCTTTCACGCTCATCATGGGCGGCGCCAAAATCAAAGACAAACTTGGTATCCTCGAAAAATTCATAGAAAAAGCCGACTTCTTTCTCATCGGTGGAGGCATCGCCAACACATTTCTCAGCGCCAAAGGAATCAAAGTAGGAAATTCTCTCTGCGAAAAAGACATGGCCGACAGAGCACAAGAAATCGAAAAGAAATTCGAAAAAAATCCAGAAAAATTCCTCTTGCCAGTAGACGCCACCGTCGCAAAAGAACCAGGAGAGACAGTAGAAACACAGGTCGTCACCATCGAAAACGTTACCGACGACATGAAAATTTTCGACATCGGTCCGCAAACGATAGAAAAATATTGCGAAATTATCAGAGCATCCAAAACCATTTTCTGGAACGGCCCCATGGGTCTCACAGAATTCACGCCATTCCAAAACGGCACGCGCGACATCGCCACAGCCATAGCACAAACCGCCTGCACATCAGTCATCGGCGGCGGAGATTCTTCAGAAATCATCAAACATCTCGGATTTACCGACGAGCAATTTAGTCACATATCAACAGGTGGCGGCGCTTCACTGGAATTTCTCAGTGGGAAAGAGTTGCCGGGGTTGAAGGTATTGTATGGGTAGGAATTTAGCGCCCTCCAGTCTCGTCACCCTCCGCGCTCGTATTCCGACTCCATCGCTGAATCTTGTCCTCCACAACCGCCCGAGGGGTCGAATAGCGCTCGCGGGACATTCTCAGGACTTTGTCTCGGCGATTTTCCTCAACCTCGAAACGTGGTGGCGGAAGCGTCTCCATCGAGAAAACTTTCGTCGGCATCCCATCCACAAGCAGTTTGATGTACGCGCTATACTTTCGCAGAGACACGAGATCGACACTCATGTCTTCATTCCCAAACTGTTTAGCAATGTAATCCGCGTCATCGTAGCCCACTTGAAAAGTCGCAATACTTCCGACGTTTCCAAACACCGCATCACGTACTTCTTCAGGCATTTGTGCAATATATTGATTCGCCATCGTGAGATTCAGGCGATATTTACGCGCTTCTGAAAGAATCGTCGCAAAAGAATCCGTCGCAAAATTCTGGAATTCATCCACATATAAGTAGAAATCACGACGCTCGCTCTCTGGAATATCCGCGCGACTCATAGCGTCAAACTGGAATTTCGTCACAAACATCGAGCCGAGCAGCGCAGAATTATCTTCCCCAATTTTTCCTTTTGAGAGATTAATAATGACAATTTTTCCTTTATCCATCGCAAAACGAAAATCAAAAGAACTTTTCGGCTGACCAATAATATTGCGAATAATGGAACTCGAAAGGAACTGACCCACTTTATTGAGAATCGGAGCGATCGCTTCCTGTCGCTGTTTATCCGTGAAGCGTGCAAACTCATTATTCCAAAAAGCTTTCACCACCGGATCTGTCACTTTCTTCACGACACGATGACGGAATTCATCATCCGTGAGAATTCTCGTAATTCCGAGCATCGTCGTATTCGGATATTCCAGGAGCGCGAGCACAGCATTGCGCAAAATATATTCCAGACGCGGACCCCAACTTTCTCCATACAGACGCTTGAAAACACCCACGATTCCAGAAGAAATAATCGAATTCATCGCCGGATCTTTGGACTCGAGCATGTTAAAAGCGATCGGAAATTCCCGATCCGAAGGATCCACCAAAATCACATCATTCGTGCGATGCGAAGGAATGAAATTCATGACCGCGTCCGCGAGATCACCGTGAGGGTCGATCACCGCGATCCCTTTTCCGGCTTGTATGTCAGAAAAAATCATGTTCTCGAGAAGTGTTGATTTTCCCATTCCTGTTTTTCCAATGATATACACATGTCTCCGACGATCAATCGCTTTGATTCCAAATTCATAATTCATACCACGAAAATCAGTCTTTCCGAGGGTTGTAAATTCAGTTTCAGGAGTATTCGAAAGCGCCGGCAAATCGTTCGGTGGCTCCAGTTTCTTCGCACGAGCCCACGCGATCATCGGCGTCTGAACCAGATTATTCGGCAGATGCCAGACGGTCGCAAGTTCTTCACTATTCAAGACAAAAGGATCTCCCATGAAACGCATTCCGTAGAGCGATACGATGCGCGGTCCAGAAATTTTGCGAGAAACTTCGAGTGAATTCAGATATGGAATATTGAATTGCTTGAACGATCCAGCCACTTCACTGAGTTTCGAAAAAATCACTTCATGATCATTCTTCTGCGGCAAATAGACTGCACGAATTGTCACTTCATAAAGAAGTTTCGCAATCTTATCCATGCGCGCAGTTTTCGCTGTTTCTTTATCATGACTTTTCGAAGTCCCCTCTTCCGACAATTTTTCTTGATGAGAAACTTCACTCGCCATCATATCTTTCGGTGCTCCAGCAAAGATGCTATCGATCCACAAGAAAAAATAGAGCGGAAAAAACACCACTTTCGGCCACACTTTTCGAGTACAGAAAGCATCCGCAAAAGCATCTTCGAAGGCTTCAATTCCAGCAAAATGACGCTTATTCAAAATCCACGCACAGCGCGTATAAATCGTCCTCCAACGTGGTGCAAGAGGCCGGAAAATGATCTGTAACCACATCTGTTCCGTGCGATGAGAAAGTTTTGCAAGACCCGCGGTCACACCAGCAATCGGATCCGCATACACGCCAGAAATACGATCTTCGAACTGAGGATACCGTTTGATCGGATCAAAAACAGGATCCGTGAGATGAAACTCGATACCCGCAGCATTCTGCAAAAGCTCCGGAGAAAGTTTCCATTTCTGGGTATAATCTTCGACTTCTTCGATCTCCACATCCGTATATTGAGCGTAAATCTGCCCTTCCACGAGGTTACGAAGTTTCTTCGGAAACACTGCATAAAAACGAATACTATGATCGATATTCGCAATTTCTAAACTAATTTGATCGCCAGAGTACCCAAGCAGTTTTTTCCAGAAAGAAACTTTCCAACGAATCGAGTGAAACGTCGAAAGAATTTGCTCCGAAACGATCGGTCCGAGTTCATTATCTTTCGAAACACGAATCATCAAAACCGTGTATTTCTGGCGTGCCAGAACACGAAACTGCTGGAAACGAATAAAAAAATGGAAAACAAAAGTCAGAGCAACGAGCGCAAAATATCCGAAAAGAAAATACTGCCACCAAGCAAACATGCGACCATTATAGAGAATCCAAGTAGCCACGTAAAATGATGACGGCAGACAAAACATCTTTATGTTCTTTTTGTTCTCCAGGAGTCATCCCGAGCTCATCCAAAATCATACGAGATTCACCAGAAGTGAAGCTCTCATCGCGAGGCTCAACCGCAATCTGCAAAGATCGCAATGCAAAACGTTCAGAAAGTTTCTGAATGAAGTTCCGTGTCACCAGCGTCATAGGATTTTCCCGACGATCTTCATGATACGGAACACCAACCAAAACCAGTGTCACGCGATTCTCCACACAGTACTTTTCAAAAAAATCGAGAAGAAAATTTTCTCCCTGATTTTGAACAACTTCACGAGGAAAAACGATCGTCCGATCAGGATCAGTAATCGCCAGACCCAAACGCTTGGTTCCGTAATCAATCGCGAGAACGCGACCAGGAGAAGAATTCATGAAAAACTATTTTGCGAGAGCCTGAATTTCAACCTTCAAAGGAGCAGAGAAATTCTCAGCAAGTTTGAGAGTGATCGTTGACATTCCTACAACCTTCAGAGGTTCATCGAGAACGATTGCAGAAGCAGGAAGGCTCAATTGAAGTTGAGCATCGAGCGCCTCAGAAACCTGTTTTGCAGAAATAGCAGCGTATAATTTTCCAGCAGCAGTCGCTTTTTTCTGAAAAACGAGCGTCGAAGATTCAAGTTTTGCGAGCACATCTTTCATCTTTGCACGAATTTGATCCATCTCCAGAGACATCTTCGCCATACGACCCTGAGCTTCTTTCAAGCGTCCTGGAGTCGCGACCACAGCCATCGAACGAGGATAGAGAAAATTGCGGAAATAACCGTCTTTGACGTTTTTCACTTCGCCACGACGACCCAGCTTTGGAACAGCTTTGGTAAGAACAACTTGAATCATAGAAAAAAGAAATTAAGTCACTTTTAAGCCAAGAGAAAATAGCACTATTTCTTCTTCCAGGCAACTACATTTGCGAAGCGATCGGCAGGGAAAGCCATATTCTGGAGCTGAAGCTCAGAAACGCTCTTGTCGCTCACATAAAAATACACATCCCGAAACAGAAAAAATGCAGGAATATCGTCTCCAATAATCTTCGCAAGTTTCTGGAGAGACTTCGTTTTTCGATCACTGTCGAAAGTCACCCGAACATCCTCAATCAAGGCATCCGCAGGAAAACTCTTATAATTGGAAAAATTCAACCCAACATCGGTCGATTGAGTCGAATGCCAAAAAGAATAGGTATCAAAATTATATCCCAAACTCTGCCCTGCAAGCAGCAAATCATAATCACGCTTCTGAACACGATCAGCAAAATCCTGCATCGGCAGACGCGTCACCTGAATCTTGATACCAATTTTCTGCCAGGCATCACGCAGAAAATTTGCTGTTTTCTCCGTCTCCAAATCTTTTCGTAGATTCGCAGGGAATTGCGGAGCAAGCAGTTCAAATTGCAAAGTCTCGCCTTTTTTATTTTTGCGAAAAACAGGAGTTGAAAGATCTAGAGAGGAAATTTTCGTGGAATCATCTTTTTCAGGAAATTTCCAGCCACTTCCAAAAAGAGCGCCTTGAGCCTGCACCATACTCGGTTTATAAATCCACTCTTCCTGTTTAAGTTCCAAAAATGGCGTATCCACAGCAACACGATACGGAATCAATTTCAATAAATCCTCTTTCGAAATCGCTTTTTCCAGAGCCAAACGGACATTCTTTTCTTTCAAATTCGAACGATCCATATTGAAGAAAACAGCCGTGTATTGAGGAAGTTGATACGGAGTGAAAGAATATTTCTGACGATCAAGAGAGAATTGATCCACCTCTTCGCCAGTTAAACGAACAATACCATTCAATAAATCCGCATGATCCAAAAGCGATTGCACACTCGGATATGTCTGAAAAACGATGTACGGAAGAGCAGGAGTACCACCATAATAATCTTCAAAACGAGAAAGACGCAGAGAACCCTGCTCATCGAGCCCAATCTTATAAGAATCATGAATTTTATAAGGACCCGTACCTACAGGTTTTTGATTCAAAGAACTCGATTGAATCTCTGATACAGGAAGACCTTTGAAAATATGAGCCGGCAAAAGCCCGACAGTACAATTCGTCAAGAAAAAAGAAAGAGGCTTCTGAAGAGTAAATTTTACCGTTTTCGAATCAATTTTTTCGATATCGACATTCTCAAAATTCGCCTTCAAAACAGGATTCAAAAAGTCCGGAGATTGAATCACATTCGCAAAAGTAAAAACGACATCATCTGCAGTTACAGGCTCAGAGTCATGCCATTTGAGACCTTCCTTCAAAGTAAAAGTGTAGATCTTCTGAGTTTGATCAATCTTCACCGTCGCCATATCCTCCACAACCATTTTTTTCTCAGGATCATATTTCGTCAGACCAGAAAAAAGTAATCGTGAAATATCCCGATCAACATCGTTGAGATCAACAAAAAGTGGATTCAGATCGGAAACATAACCAACAACGCCCTCATAATACGTATCCGAGTCAGTCACAGAAGGAGCAAAAAAAACAAGATAAGTCCCAGAGTACAAAAAAACAAAAGCCAGCGCGATACTGACAATTCTTTCACCGGTCGTGTACGACCGAAGAGTTGAAAAAAATTTCTTCCACATGCATCAAACAAAAAGGAATGCGAGCGATGAAAGAACGAAGAGTACTGCCAAAACAACAGTAATCTGAGAAAGAACTTTTTCTGGTCCACGTTTCGTAGACTGAAAAGAAGCATTATTGCCACCAAAAGTCAGAGAAAGCCCTGTACTACGTTGCTGTGTCAAAATGCAAAGAATCAAGAGAACAGAAATAACGATCTGGAAAACCTGGAGAAATGTTTGCATAATTATTCTTTATTTTTAATGAAAATATGAAGGATGAGATTCACGACGCCGAAAACCAGCGCCGCTAAAAGATAGCTTCCTTTCGTAGGAATGACAAGAGCAACCTCCTGAAACTTCGCAATATCCAAGAAATATTTGAGTGCCCAAAGCAGCCCAGCATTAATCACAATAATAAAAAGTCCCGCCGAAAGAAAAATAAAAGGCAGCGCCAGAATCTTCAAAAACGGCTTCACAAAAGTGTTCATCAAACCCATGAAAGCGCCACCAATCAGCAAAAACTTCCAAGAACCGGTATACGTAATTTCCGGCAGAAAAACAGTAATCGCATAGAGCGCGATAGCGTTGAGGATGGTACCGACGAGGAGGTGTTTGAACATCGGGGAGATTATACAAAAAAAATGAAAAATCGACAATTATTTCCTCACCCCCACCTTCACCTTCTTCCCATCCACCTCCACTATTTTTTCCAAATCCCACTCAAAATCACCACCTTGCTGAAGCTCATTCGCGAGAGTCTCTCGACGAATATAGTCAGCAAAATTCGTCACCGCCGTAGCAATTTTCAGATCCTCACATTCGATCGCAATGAAAATTCGGTCGCTCACTTGATAATTTGCTTCTTTGCGCATGTCCTGGAGCGCACGAATGAGATCGCGCGCAATCCCCTCCTCGATCAGTGGGTTTGTCAGTTCGGTGTCGAGTAAAACTGTGCAACCATCACTACTCGCAACGCCCAAACTTCCAATGCCCTGATAACCGATCTCAACTTCCGTAGAATTCAGAGTAAATTCTCCAACTTTAATAATGCCATCTTTTCCAATTTCAAACTTCCCTTCTTTGCAGAGACGAATAATTTCCTGGACATCTTTGCCATATTTCGGCCCAAGCAATTTTGCATTAGGGAGAACGATCGATTTGACAAGACCAGAAACTTCATCCAAAAATTCGATCTCTTTGACATTGAGTTCTTCCAAAATAACATCGCGATGATGCTCAATAAGTTCCGGAGAAATATCAGCAGGAAGCGCGATTTGCAACTTCGAGAGCGGCTGACGAACTTTGATATTACTCTTCGCACGCACACTATGACCGAGGTTCACAATCTGGCGAATGATACGAATTTCTTCATTCAAAAGTCCTTTAATAAACTTTCGGGAAGCTCGAGGAAAGTCTTCCAGATGCACCGATTCCTTTCCTTCCGGCACAAGATTTTTATACATTTCATCAGCCAAGAAAGGCATGAACGGAGCAAGCATTTTCGAAAGATTCACAAGCACGGTGTACAAAGTTTGGTATGCCTCATCCTTGTCCGTATCGCTCTCAGATTTCCAAAAACGTCGACGGCTCCGACGGATGTACCAGTTCGAAAGATTATCCACGAAAGTCAGGAAAGGTCGCGTCGCATTCATCAAATCATATTTTTCGACACTGTCAGTAACCGTCTGAATCAAAGTATGCAGCTCTGAAAGAACCCACTGATCGAGACGATGTTTCGGCTTGAAAGAATCACTCATTTTTGGCTCCCAGCCATCGATATTTGCATACGTCACAAAGAACGAATACGAATTCCACAGTGGCAAACTCAGTTGCTTCACAATCTCTTCCACAAATTTATCCGAGAAACGAACATCATCGCCGAGCACCGCCGGAGAAGTGAAGAGGAACATGCGCGTCGCATCCACACCATGTTGATCGAAAAGCACATTTGGATCAGGATAATTTTTTTTACGCTTCGAAAGTTTCTCGCCATCCGCAGCGAGCATGATGCCGTTCACGATCACATTCTGAAACGCCGGTTTATTGAAGAGAATGGTCGAAATCACGTGCAACGTATAAAACCATCCACGAGTCTGGTCCAGACCTTCTGCGATGAAATCCGCAGGAAAATTATCTTCAAATTCTTTTTTATTCTCAAAAGGATAATGAAGTTGCGCATATGGCATAGCACCGCTCTCAAACCAGCAATCCAGCACATCCGGAATACGACGCATCACTTTGCCACATTTCTCACACGGGAACATCACCTCATCAATATAAGGCTTGTGCAAATCCAGCTCATCACCACGCATCGGAAGTTTGCCACAACTCATCTTCTTCAATTCTTCAATCGAGCCGATACAAGTAATCTCTCCACACGCACATTCCCAAATCGGAATCGGACAACCCCAAAAACGGTTGCGAGAAATAGCCCAATCACGCGCTCCATCAAGCCATTTTCCAAAACGCCCTTCCTGGATATGACCAGGTTGCCAGTGGATTTTTTTGTTATTCCTGAGCATTTCATCCTTGATTTCTGTGACACGAATAAACCAGGAAGTTGTTGAATAATTCAACAAAGGCGTATCACAACGCCAGCAATGTGGATACGAGTGACGATAATTCTGAAAATGAAATATCTTCCCTTCAGCGGCAAGGGCATCTTTGATATTCAAATCCTGACCCTTTGAAAATTTCCCAAACCAAGGCTTGACGGCTTCTACAAAAGTTCCATCCATCTTTACATGCAAAATCGGCTCCACCCCCTCACGAACCCCCACACTCATATCATCTTCACCAAAAGCAGGAGCAATGTGGACAACGCCTGTACCATCTTCAACCGTCACAAAATCAGCAGGAACAACACGCCAAAATTTCTCGGAACCAGAGGCATTTTTGAAGAAAGGGAAAAGAGGCTCATAGTGAGCTTCAAGAAATTTTTTTAAATCGATCTTCTCCAATATTTTAAATTCTTTATCCACGAAATTTTTTCCCACAAGAGATTCCGCAAGAATGTACTTCTCACCTTCGAGTTCCACCATCACATATTGAACTTTCGGATTCACCGCAAGAAACATATTCCCGGGAAGTGTCCAAGGAGTCGTCGTCCAGGCCAGAACAGAAGCACCCTTATAAATACCATCAGTAAGTTGAAATTTGACCGTCACCGAAGTATCCGTAATTTCTTTGTATCCCTGACTCACCTCGAAATTCGAGAGCGGCGTCTCGCAGCGCGGACAGATATGCATGCTTTTGTATCCGCGATACATCATTTTTTTCTTCCAAATCTGCTGGAAAACCCACCAAATCGATTCCATATAATTATTGTCGAGCGTCGCATAACTCTGATCGAAATCCACCCAACGCGCGATGCGCTTCATCAATTTCTCCCACTCAGTCGTGTATCGGAAAACACTCTCTCGACACGCATCATTGAATTTCCCAACGCCCATTTTCTCGATATCTTTGCGACCCGAGAGTTGCAACTCTTTTTCAATTTCATACTCCACCGGAAGTCCATGACAATCCCAACCATTCGCACGAGGCACGTAGTAGCCGCGCATCGTCCAATATCGCGTCACAGCGTCCTTCATCGAACCCGCAAGAATATGTCCATAATGCGGAAGTCCATTCGCAAAAGGCGGACCATCGAAAAACACATATTTCTTGCGACCTTTTCGATTCACCACAGATTTTTCAAAAATCTTTTTTTCTTCCCAAAAACCAAGCTGATCATGTTCGATTTGTGGAAACGACTTTTTAGGATTCACAGATTGAAACATCGGCGGGAATTAAATTCTGTTTTATTGTCTTAGCATCACAAACTCCGGATCCATACAAATACGGCTTTCCTCTGGGAAAACTTGCCCCTGATACTTCGAGTGCGATTTCTTATGATAAGGCACATCGGCTTTCGATGTCATCATTTCAAAAGCGAGCTGACAGACACGCATCCCCGGATAGAGCGCCACCGGCATGCGATTAATGTTCGTCATTTCCAGAGTGATCGTCCCTTCAAAACCAGCATCCACAAAACCTGCAGTCGAATGCACAATAATCCCAAGTCGCCCAAGAGAGCTACGACCTTCTACGCGAGCCACAATGTCATCAGCAATTTTAATTTTCTCCAAGGTCACTCCGAGTACAAATTCACCAGGCTGCAAAATAAAAGGCGTTCGACCATCGTCAGAAAGTTCGATCAACTTCGTCACACCATCGAAACATTCCGGTCGCATCGGATCCAGCACAGGAAATTGTGCATGATTATAAATTTTGAAAAATCGGCCGAGACGCATATCGAGAGAAGATGCATGAATATTCTTCATATAATCGTTCTCCGGACACGTCACAACAATGTCCTTGGAAAGAACACGAGCCTTGATATCGCGGTCAGAAAGAATCATGCCGAAAGTATAAACAGAAAACTAAAACTCCGCTACTAATTTTTCTGCGAGACCCATGTAAGTCGCCGGAGTCAGTTTCAAAAGTGTCTGAATTTCATTTTTTGGGACAGGAAGTGCACGAACAATTTTCTTATACAGTTCAGCCGTCATCTTTTTGCCACGAGTCTCTTTTTTCATCTGCTCATAAGCATCCGC
>ERZ1292630.452-Hain-H41-02um-R3-452-length-43329-cov-9_pt2 | contig 32360 bp, 13 predicted proteins | sample MGYA00564408_ERZ1292630 | MGnify/ENA primary metagenome ERZ1292630 (study PRJEB36523, sample SAMEA6512641) | groundwater metagenome | collected 2019-01-08 | study: AquaDiva: Metagenomics assemblies of 32 groundwater samples
AGTTTCAGGCGATTCGCGACGACGGCAACTACTCGCTGCTCATCGCCAAGTACATTCCTACGGCGCCCGAGCCACCTTCGAGCGATATCGCCATCGACGATGCCACTTACCGCGCGGTTGTCATTTGCGTCGCCGTGTTTTACGGTGTCGCGATTCTCGCAGCTGGAGTGGCATTCGTGGTGCAAAAGGTCACCCTGTCAGACACCAACGGCGCGCCCGATGTTGAGGCTGATCCCTCCCCGCACCGACAGCGTGCTCCGTCGCGGCGGCCTTCGATGACCCACGTGCACTACGACATGCACGACCTCATGGACGGTGACCTGGCCTGGGGATCTCGCTTGGCACGGTCGGTTACCGGTCCCTCCGCCGCGTGGCTCGACTCCTTGACCGCCGCTTGCCACGATGCCATCCCGTCCGCTGCGTCTTAACGTCCAACGGGTCATTGGCCACCACCGCCAGCCTCTGCTGGCAACGCTTGCAGGCGTGTACTTAGTCCACAACAAACCATTGGCGGCCTAATACCGTTAAATGACGCGTACAGACTCCCCCCTGTAGATGTGCATATCCACCGCTGCAGCGTGACCGAGAGGACCAACTGCGCGACAAAATCAGGCGGAACCCCAAACGAGGTAACGTTCGGCTGGGCACTGCTCCCGCAAATGGGCACCAATCACTTTCTTCCGTCCCGACAATAATTTTCCCAGATCTTTTTTTTTCTTTTTTTCATCATGAGCTGCGGCCGCACGACACGATCGGTCGGCGTGGCACTGCTCGTCGTCGTCGCCCTGATGTGCGCCTCGGTCGCGGAGGCGCAAAACGGCACCGCTAGCCTCCCGCTGCGCGTCGCGTGCCGCCAAGGTCAGGCACCCTTCAACTACTGGGACGCGTCGGTCCCCGAAGGGCAGCGACGTTGCGACGGGCTGCTTGGCGAGCTGTTCTACATGATCATGGACCGCGCGAAGCTGTCGTACAACATGTCCTTCATCAACACGGGGAATCTCGACCCGCTGGTGCAGCTGACGCTGGACACGAGCAACCGTTCGACGTCGGTCTACGACATGATCGTGTCGTTTCACACGGTTACGCCCGCGCGCCTGCGGCTGTACACGTTCACGGTGACGGCGTTGCGGTCCGACGACACGCTGACCCTGTCGGGCTCCTACCGCAAGGGCCAGACGTCGCTGGTCGAGTCGGTCGTGCGGCGGTCGGTGCTGTACATCTTCACGGTGTTTGCGGTGCTGTTCGCCGGCATGGGCGTCGTCATTTACGTCTTCGAGCATCTGACGGAGGACGGCGACATGCTGGAGGAGCCGCCGTGGCGGCGGGCGCTGTGGGCGCTGGAGATGGGCGTCGAGACGCTGATCACGAGCTCCACGTCGAACTTCGTGTCGCATCCCGTCACACGGCTTCTGCGGTCGTGCCTGGCGGTCGCCGGCATTTTCATGATGGGCGTGCTGGCGGGCGCGATCACGTCGCAGCTGACGACGGCCGGCGGAGCGGACCTGCAGCCGTCACCAAGCGACATCCGCGGGACGAATCTCGCCCTATCGAGCTCGGTGCTGCAACCGTTCCTGCAGTCGCTGCGGGTCGGCGTGACGAATGTGACCATCTTTGGCGACATTGAGTCGTTCGCGCGTCGCTGGTACCAAGGGCTGGAGCCGACGCACGACGGCTTCGCGACCTCGACGACGATCGCGCGATTCCTTCAAAACAAGTACGCGTCGATGGCGTCGTCGCCGAAGCCCATCATGTCGGCGCCGTACCTTTCCAGCAGCATAGCCGAATTGAAGGCGATGCCCGTTTCGTTCAATGTTCCGTACGGCGTGGCTGTCGCCAACATCAACGGTCAGTTTCAGGCGATTCGCGACGACGGCAACTACTCGCTGCTCATCGCCAAGTACATCCCGTCCGCGCCCGACCCACCTACGACTGACATCGCCATCGAGGACCGCACATACAATGCGGTGATCGTATGCACCGCTGTATTTTACGGTGTCGCCATCCTTTGCGCGGCCGGTAGCTTCGTCTGGTCGCTCGTGCAGCCGGCCAAGAACGACCAAGCTCCGGATTCGGAAGCTGAACACAGGCCGAGGGCACCCAGCCGTCGACCCTCCATAACTCAGTCTGACTATGAGCTTGTCTGGGGCAAGCGGACCGTCAAGGCGGTAGGATCCTCGTCGCTTGAAGCGTTGGTTGACCTGCTCGTCGCAGCGTGCGACCGCAACGGAGAAGATGCGGATCGGTAGCCGAAAATGGGGTGACCGACCGCTTCAACATGTAAAGTTGACCAACATATCTTGTCGTGTCATGCCGCAAGATTAGAGTCCCGTTCCACAACGAGAGAGCAACGGACTTTGATGTTTTTATTCAGAGAGAGCGAGAGTGGGGGGAGTGAGAGAGATAGATGTGGCCTTGGCCACGACATGTGTTCTTTCCGAAGAGGCGGGGTGGTCTACGGATCGTACCGGCCTTCCCCCACAGATATTCTCGATGGGGTACCGGTTGGTTCAGGGGGGGGTGCATGCTGGCTTGGTGGTGTACCTGCCACATAATGCACACGGTAGTACTTTTGTGATGTAATCTCCCCCAGCTGTTCACAAGCGCTCAATTTGGATGACAATGCTGCTGGCATTTGTGCGTCGCCGCGTGACGGTCACGATCGTGGTGCTAGTCGCGGTGCTTGTTGCTGTGGCATTCTGCTGCTCAGCTGCTTCGATCGGGGTCGCGGGTCAACCAGGAGGAGGAGGAGATGGTTTCGTGTCTGAATTCCTCGAACGCTACCGGAAGGGAGGCTTCACGGTGCCCTTCCCCGGCAGCTCCGCTCCGAAGGACCGCATGCCGCGCACGGCGGTCGACAATGCGTCGAGTCCGGTGGTGACGATCACGCCGGCGGACGCGGGCTGCAACTATTCCTCCCCGAACGGCAATTATTGCGCCGCGTTGATTCAAGGTTACCTCAACGACTGCCCGGTGTCATGCATCTTACGGTTCGAGGGTGGTTCGTACTACCTGTTTGGGCCGGATGGCCCGGGTTCATTCGTGGGGTCGTTCCTAACCCTGCCTGGGTCGGCGACGTCGGTCGAAGTTCGCGGTCAGCCAAATCCAAACGGCAGCGGAGCTCCACTTACTAGGTTCGTACTTGGAGGCGTCGGCGGGTTGTTTTACAGCGGTTCGACTTCATCTGCCCTGCGGTTTTCGCACTTCGCCGTTGACTCGATCCGAATGCCCTACATCTACGGTGTGGCTCGAACGGAGAACACAGTGTTTATTCCTTTCCAGATCCCCGCCGATCCCGTGTTCGCGATCGACCCGGCAACCTATCCATGGATCGGCACGGTGCAAGCGGTTAATTCGTACGATGAATCGCAGCAGCGGTGGACGGGTTTCTTGGACTCGTACGGCTTGTCGAGCCCCGCACGCGTGTCGTACGCCGCCGCGGGCGGTGGGGCTTACACGTTGACGTTCGACGACTGGCCGACCAATCCTTCTGGATTGTCGAACGTGCTCGGCCAAATGGTCATCCTGCGGCATCAAGTCTACAGCTACAACACGTGGTCCTTGCTTGGCATCCCGTCGGTCACCATCACGGACGTCGACGTGTACAGTGGCGCAGGAATGGGTTTCTACTGCGGTCGGTGCGGGTCGGTGCAAATCACATCGTTGCGCATCGACACGCCCCGTGCACCATGGCTGGAACCCAATGCTGCCTTCCGCCCAGTGAGCATTAACGCCGATGGTATACACGTGGTGTCTCAGGCCGCGAGCGCCGCTTTCGTTCTCACTGGCAGCCACATCGCCTCACAGGGCGATGACGGTCTGAACATCAACTCACCCATGGCAAGGATTTCTGCGCTGTCACCAGACCGCCGGACGGTGGCAGCGGCGGGGTTCTCGAACACGTTTCCATTTCAGACCGGAGACACGGTGAACATAATTGACGGCCAGACGCTTCAGTACAAACAGAGCCTCCCTGGCATCGTCGCGTCGCCCAGTTCGTTAACGTTTTCGTCGTCGACGCCTGCGTCGACGGCCAACGTTGGCGATCTCTGCTTTGCTGCAAGCGCGATGTCGAACAACGTACAAATCACCAACAACTATTTCGGCCGCAATCGTGGTCGGGGGATGCTGATCCGTGCCTTTCACTCGTACATTGTTGGGAACACGTTCGACCGCGTCTCGGCCAATGCATATCTCATGGTCACCGACAGCTGCTATTTCTACGAGGGGTTGAACGTCATCGACGTCAATTTTTCTGGAAATACGATCGTGGCGGTCAACGCCGGCGCGTGCGCGAACAGCGGCGCCGTCACGGTGGTGGGCAACATTCCGTCGTTTTCTCCCGACGGCCAGCCTGTTCCCGGCACCTGTGGTGACTCCGTCGTTCCCGTTAACTACAACATCAGCATCGCGAACAACAACTTCGTGCACAATGTCTTTATGCCCGGGCTTCCCGCCATGCACACGGTGTGGATGAGCATTACCGACGGCGTCGGCGTGGCGGGGAACACGGTCACGCGGGATCCTGGCGTTCCCGTGCCTGCCTATGAGATTTGGGGACAGAACTGTGTCTCGACGGTCGCGGCGGACAATACGTGCAATGGGGCGCCGTGCTCCACGAGCGGTCTGTAAACTGACAGTCGATCACCTTGGGAGGGCGACCGTCCATGTTTGTGTCCAGCGGGGGTTTGGAGACCCCCGACCCTTCTGTTCCTTCGAACCTCTTTTTTTGTTTGTTGACATGTTGTTGTGTTTGCGATCGATATTTTGGAACGTTTCGTTCGATCGCTCGAGCGCTCTTTCGCTGTCATTGTTGTCATACATGTATGTGGCTGCCAGCTACCCTTTGCAGGGGGGACCAACCGCCTCCGATTCGGCGGAAAGGAGTTACAGTACGCTCGTTTACTAACACAGTTGAGCTGAAAAAAGCGCGGTGTCGCCGTTCAGCGAACGTTTTCGGTGGGTTTTTAATTTTTTTTGCCCAATGGCGAGTCGTGTTGTGCCGTTCCCCGGTGGGGACACCGGTGGCGGGAATCCCGCGGAGCCGAGGAACGACGCGGGAGGGCTCTATTGCTGCGTGATTCACGTGCCCGCGATACCCATGATGCCTCCTGGCGGCCATCCCGATGCCCTGGCCCTGACGGTGGCGGAGTTCCACGCGGCCCGGCTGTTCGCAGCCGTGCTGAACGGCGTCGCCGAACGGGACCACGATGGTTCCCTTGACCCCGATGATTCACCTCTTCAGTGGTCAGCATCGCCGCGGCTCGGAGTCCTCTCGGTGAACTTCGCTTTCGGCAATACCGCCGAATCTGCGGCATCTTCCACCGCTTCCTCCTACGTGGGGCTGAAACGCACGAGGAACCGGAAATGCAACGATCTTGTAAGGCGCGTGCTAGATCGCGCCGCCGCGCGACGTGTGTTTCCAGGGTTGGACATGCGTTCGATCCACCATCTGATTGTCAACCCCGACGATGTGATGGAGTCGAACGTCCCGTGCCACACCGCACGCCGTGACGGATCCACGTCGTCAGCCGTTTTGGTTTTCGTGTGGCATGCAGGCGGCCGTGTGGGACCGGACCATCCGTCACCTGCCATGCCGATGACGACCGCGAGCGGCGAGCCCCTGGCGATGATGACGACGCGGCCATCATCCGTCCCATCCGCGAGTAACAACAGCCACTTCGCTGAAGACGACGTCCCGCCTCAGCTGTCCGAGTGGCTTCGCCTCCGAGGCATCGCGTTGCTCTCCCACGCCGGGGAGCAGCGGCCCCTACCGCTGCCACTAGTACCATGCGACGTGGCACCGATTTTGCCGAGTGCGATTGCTGCCGGCCGCCGTCAGCGTTATCGAGTCGGCGTTGGTCAGCGGTCGCTCGCGATCGCCTGCGCCATGATGTCCTCCTATCAAGGCAGCACGCTGCCGGCCGCGCGGCCAACGCCCACGTCGGGCCACACGGGTGCGAGTCGACCCATCGCCGCGGCTTCGCGGAGGGAAGATAGCCACCACCACGGCAGTAGCAGCGGTTTCCTTCGCGGCGTTCCCGTTGCCTATCTCACAAGGGGGATCCGATTGACAGCGATCGCGGTGGCCGCTGACATAGAGTTCACGTACGTCGCGTTCCCGCACGCCGGCGGGCGCCTCGTCGTGTGCGGCCGCGTGCCGACGCCGTATGCGATGCTCTCTCGATGGCAGCCATCATCCTCCGCCACGAGCGCCGCCGAGCCATCGCCGCCGCTGTTTCTGCCACCCATGCAAAACGCCGCTGCGGGATCGTCATTCGGCAAACGTTCTCGCGTGGGTGAGACGGGCGTTGAAAACTGCGTGTGTCTCGTCGGCGCCCCTCCGTTCGTCGACGTGTCCGGGTCAGGGAGCCGTGTGATCGCGCCAGATCAGCTGCGCGCCTTCTTCCAGTACCGGTTGCCGGCCACGTCGCACCCTCCGCGGGGCACCGAGACGACCAACCCAGTGCGGTGGCTAACATCAATGTGACCTCGACGCCGGTGAGCCGCCTTGCGGCCCAAGGGGCCTCAGGTCCGGAAGGGGATGATGGAGGCTCCGGAGCATGGGAGTGGCAGGAAGGTGACTTTGCTGCCCACACGCTTCTTGACGTGGTGGTGCACGGCGCGTCGCTGATTGGCTATGACGCCGCGGCCCATCATCATAGTTCGTCACTGAATCCATCGACGTCGCTATTTTGGATCGAGGAGTGCGAGGTGAAGTCCGTCATTTGCCCTCCGGACGACGGCGACGCCCCCACGGTGCTGCCGACGTTGTTCGGCGACGCCGTCGCCACCTTCAACTCGGTTCTCGGTGACGACCGGCTGGCCTTTTCGGCTGGGATGAGCCCTGTCGTGACCGCGCAGCCGTCCGGAACAGCCGCTACTGCACCGCAGCCCGCCACCACCTCTTGGACGCAAGCCGAGCAGCGTTTGCTGGCCAAGTGGAACAACGCGGAAGTGAATATTTCGACGAAGAAGGTTGGTGTGGCGAGTCGGGCGGCGACGTGGAGCATGGGGGAGGGGGCCCCGTGCCACTCCCCGCCCATGGTGGTGTCCGTCGCGGATCGCTCGTCACAGCCGCCGTGGGGGGGACATCGTGGAGCCCACAGCTGCGCCATCGTCATGCAGTCCAAGCTGCACCGGTGGCTGCCGCGCCTCGTTGCGTCCGCCGACAAGCTGCTGCCCACCGCACCCCCATCCGGATTTGTCGCGGACACGTACATCGGTGAGGTGTGGCTTGGTTTGGCAGGCGACAGTGCCGCCGCCCGCCCGCCGTCCGTCATCGTGGAAAACGCTGGATTCTTCGGTGAGGAAAACTCACAAGTGGAGTTCAAGTACAAAGTGGAGGACCACCCGGTCGGTCGTGCGGCAGCGGAACGAGGGTGTCTCGAGGAGACCGCCAGAACGGGGGGTGCGCGCGGACTGACCTCGACGTCGACGTCGCACATACGGCACACGTTGGCCGGCTTCGCGAACAGCCGAGGAGGCGTTCTCTTCGTCGGCGTCGCGGATGACGGTCGCATTGTCGGCGTCGAGGAGCAATCCGGTACGGACCCTTGGAGCGTATTTCGACTATCAGGCTTCGTACCGGGGTTGCCAAAGGACTTTCTGGCGCTTCGCCGATTTCCGGTCGCAGCGGCGCCCGCGCCCGGCTCTACCGTCCCCCAAAATGCGACCCCCGCGTCGCTCCCGGCTCAGTGGTGGCTCAAGCCGGGAACCGCTACGGCGGCCCATCCGCCAGCCCCAGGAGGGCAACGCGAGGCGGCGGGTCGCCGTCGAGAGCTCCTGGCCGTCGCGGTGGCCCCGATTCCATTTGGAGTTGGCAACGGACCCCCTGTGGGTAACCCGCCTTGCGTGAGGGTCGCCGCGAGCGACCCGTACCCGAAGCAGCGAGGTTTCGCGTCGACGGTCCGAATCCCGCTGCTCGTGCTAGCCGACCGGATCCGCTCCCTCCTGCTCGACGACGTGGCGGGCTCATGATTGGCTGCCCCGCCTCAGTCGCTCAGTGTGCCTCGAAGGCGACGTGGTAATGGACGTCGGTCGTGGTCGACATTCTCTCTGACCGGCCTTCTCGACGCCCGACGTCGTGGTCGTCTTTCTCTCTGACCGGCCGCGCGGTGATCAAACACGAATAAAGCTCTCGGTTAACGGCAGGAGGAGAAAAAGAGGAAGGGGGGGTTCATACCGGGTACATGTGAGTTGAAAACAAAGGCTGTTGTCGCATCTGTTCCTCTACCCCTTGCCTGAAGGGGAAAAAAAAACCAGCTGCACAGCAGGCCAACCAGAAAAGTATTATTTGGCAAAAAAAAAATCGCGAACCCTCCTTTGTGGATGACTGCGACAGATGTCGACGGCCCAGCCGCGCCACCACGCCAGCGCTTTGGCGGCATCCTGGGCATTGATTTAGGCACGACGTACTCCTGCGTTGCGGTCATGCTCAACGGCCGCGTCGACGTGATCCCGAACGACCAGGGCAATCGTACGACCCCTTCCCGCGTGGCGTTTCTCCCTAACGGAAGGGTGCTCGTCGGCGACGCGACCGCGGCCTTTCGGTCTGATGTCACGGGTGGCGTGTTAGTCTACGACGCGAAGAGGATGATTGGTAGGAAGTTCGACGACGCCGAAATGCAACGCGATCGCGCCACGTGGCCTTTTGTGATACGCAAGGCCGCATCTGGAGGCATCGACATCGAAATTCGCTCGAAGGAAGACGCAGCGTTGACGGGCACGCCGGCGACCGTGTCGCCCGAGCAAGTCAGCGCGGTGGTGTTGGGCTACTTAAAGGAGTGTGCCGAACGTCACTTGGGACAATCCGTGTCGATGGCCGTGATTACGGTGCCGGCCTACTTCAACGACGCTCAGCGGGAGCACACCCGGCTCGCGGGTGTGCTCGCTGGGCTGGATGTCGTGCGGGTCGTCAACGAACCCACCGCGGCCGCCCTTGCCTATGGACTGGACAAGAGGAGATCGCTCGCGCCTACTTCCGCCGGGCAAGACGAGGAAGAACGTATGGTTCTGGTATTCGACTTTGGCGGTGGCACGTTCGATGTCAGCGTCGTCCTCGTTTGTGGTCAAACGTTCAAGGTGGAGAGCACCAATGGGCACACGCATCTTGGCGGGCAAGACATCGACAATCTCATCGTCAACTATTGCCTTGCTGAAATTAAAAGGGGTGCTTCGAAGCTCGACCTGTCTGGCAACGCGAAGGCGGTCTCCAAACTTCGCTTTCACGCCGAAAAAGCCAAGCGTGCCCTCAGCTTCTCCACCGAATGCGTGATTGAAATTGACGGCCTTCTCGACGGCGGCAACTACTACCAGCCACTGAGCCGCGCCAAGTTGGACTCCCTTTGCGTCAAGGTTTTCAATGACGTGATGGACATTGTCAAGCAGGCGGTGGCGGCCGCTAAAATATCGCCGTCGGCCATCACCGACGTCGTGATGGTGGGCGGCAGCTCCCGCATTCCCAGAATCCACCACCTCATGCGCGAATTTTTCGGCGGCAAATCGTTAGATTGCTCGTTGCACCCTGATGAGGCCATCGCCATTGGGGCCGCTATCCAAGCCAGCGTCCTTTCCTCCCTGCCTGCGCAAAAGAGCAGCGCGACAGAAGACTTGGTGCTGATGGACGTGGTGCCCTTGAGCATCGGAATCGACATCAACGACGGTACAATGGACGTGCTGATCCCGAGAAACTCCACGATTCCCAGATCTGTGGTGAAGGACTACACCACGGTGGAAAATCGACAACGGGTGGTGTCGATCGATGTTTATGAGGGAGAACGCCCGCTCGTGAAGCACAACCGCAAGCTGGGTGGATTTGACATCACTGGGATCACGTCGGCTGCTAAGGGTGTCCCCACGATCAAAGTCACGCTGAAGATCGACGCCAACGGCATTCTCAATGTTACTGGCGAGGAAATCGTCGAGTCGGCCAAAGGTCACCGCGGCGGCGGAAATGCGACGAGTCAGAAGAAGGAATTGACGGTCAAAACGGCGGATCGCTACTCGGCCTCGGACATCGAAAACATGATCACGCAGGCGCAGCAATTAGCCACAGCCGATCGCCGCGCCGCGAAGGCTTTTCACACGCGGCACGAGCTGCGCGTGCGCGTGGATGAGTGGCTGGAGTCGCATCCGTCGCTGCAGGAGTCCAACGACAGCTACGATCGCCGCGCTGACAAGACCCGGCGAAAGCTGGAGAAGGTCGCCGACTTCTTAGTCAACGACTCCGCAACGGTAAACCTCGTGGTCGACGAACACAGTGCAGCGAAATTGGGTTCGAAGCTGCACAAGCTGGAGAAAAAGTGTGAAAAACTGATATCGAGGCTCAAGGGGAAAAAGAAGGACAAAGGGGGCGCGGAGACCGGCGACGACGCTGGGCACAAGCGCACCCGTTCAGGCGATGGTGACGGCAGCGACAACGGTGGGAATTCTGACGGTTCGGCAGACGACGACGACGGCGGCGGTTCTGAATCTGATGCAGACGAAGAAGACGCGGAGCTGGAGTCGAGCGATGAGTCCGACAGTGACCGTCATCGAAAAAAACGTCGAGCCGCGAAAAAGAAGCAATAATCGCATTCGCGGTGTTAACTGCGGACACAACGCACCGGCACTGCCCCTTTTCTTTGTTTTTTTCAGGTGTGTGAGGAATTTGTTTCTGCGAAGGGGTGGTTTGTCCATTCTGCGGATGCTCTTTAGTTTACTTCAGCCTGTCACAGCACGCACTGACGACATACTTCACAAGTATTAGGGTTGTCCTTCTGCAAACGCCTCCTATCCGTAACTCCCTTACCCCATCACCTCATTTTCGTCCGATGTCGATGCGCAGATTGTTAGCGACGGCCGACGAGGCGATCGCCGCGCCGCCCACAGCCATTGACCGCCACCGAGCCGCGCCGCCATCCGCTGGCAACGGGTGGCAGCGAGGAGCGCACGGCGGCGATGCGGAGGCGCAGGACGCGCACGTGCCGCTCCTATCCACCTCCTGCATCGCTGACGACAACCGAAGCGACGATCATTCGATACATCGTCTCGTCACCGACGCCTGTCGATTCGGCACCATGAACAGCGCCACGTCGATCGCAAGACACGACAACGTCTCGGAGGATTCACCAAGTCGCGGTGGCCCGACTGGGTCCTTCGCGCCAATGGGCTCTTCCTCTTCTGTCGCTTCGTCGCCCTCTCCGTATCACACAATGATTTCGCGCTACGTCGCGCATTGCATTCGACATGGCTTTCAGGGCGTCGCATCGATTCAGCGGCTCGTGGAGGACATCTCATTGACGGTCGCGCACCATCAGCAGGACTCTCTTGGGGCAACGCTTCGCTTCCCTCGTGGCGGAAGAGCGGGCGGCGACCCATCCGATCGAAGCGGTCCTTCTGGGATGTCGCCAAGGATTGACTCGCCTTTGTTCTCGACGTCCAACTTGGCGTCGGATGGCGGGGCGGCGTTTGAGACTCACCTCACCGCGGCCCTCGCATCATCACCGCAGCAGCTGATCTCGTCGAACCCACCGCCATTCTCGAATTTACGCGACGCTCCCAGACCCGCACGACGTCCAGAATTGACTGAAACGGTAAAAGGGTGGACGAACACGACGAGCGCCATGACCCTCGCCGCCGACGTGGCGCAGATTGCATTGCATCAGGCCTCGACACTGCTCGCAGCCGCAATGCATCCGTTTGCACAGTCCGGCAAAACGCCGCCCCCAACATGGCCGTTGTTGCAGCCCCCGCTGGTCATTCCTAATCCAATCGTCGCGGATCGCATCGTTAATAGGGCCGACGTCGGCGTCGCTGAGCGTACGCGATCGCCACAGGCGGCCCTGGCAAGCTCGCTGTCGGTGTCGTCCGCCACCCCGCTCCCCGGGCTGTTTTCTCGCGCCACGGCGAGTCGGGCCGCGTCGCGCTTGGTAGCGGCGGCGATCGCGATGATTCACTTGGCCGTGGCCATCGGTGGGATGGCGACCGTCAGCAGAGCGAAGGAGATCGCTTCGCTGATCGTGCACGTCGATACCCTCATCATGGACGCCGTCACCGCGACGTTGTTTGCTCGCCTCATCGAGTCCTATTGCGATGGGTTGGCGACCACTCAAATCCCTTCCACTTTCAGCGGCCGTCGGCACGGAGACGACCTGGCGAGTAATAACCTCTCCGCCCGGAGGGACGGGTGGCGCGATGTGGATTGGGCGACTCACTTCGTGCACTCACTGATCGACCGCATCGAATTTTTCTGTCACAATGCCGTGGAACACGGTTGCCAGTCCGGCGGCGCCGGTACAGTATGGTTTGCATTTCCGACGCACGTGCTGGCCTACGTCTATGTGGCCAGCAGTCTTGGTGGGTCGTCCCTTGTGCGGCCGGTCTTAACGTCCGGCACGACCGCCGCGGCTGAACCGTCACTCGGCGGCTCGACGCCGCCGACCCCCTCAGCTGGCGCGGCCTCCGTTGGCGCCCTCCACACGCCCGGCGTCTCCTTTCCAGCGGCGTTCAGCGTTGGCAGTCAGCATTTCAGCGCGAACCATTGCCGTGCCTGTGACGTTCTTCGTAGCCTCGTTCACGTGACGCGGGCCGCGGCTGATTGCGTCGCATCGGACACCAACGACAACAAGCGGCCGACAGCAAACGCCAAGGAGGACGGCTCACTGCTCAATGAACCGGAGGGGGGCGCCGAGGCGGTTGGCGACCGCCTTACCTTGTTGGTACCGCCATTGTGGGCGATGCAAATTCTAACGGCGGCCGCCGATGCTATGGGCGCGCTTCTCCTCAACTTGGCGCCTGTCGCGTCACTGGCGGCGGCTGCGCTGAGCGGGCCTGGGAGCCGATCTGCTGATCCGTCCGACCTTCCGCCACGCCGGTCTACGATGGCAATGGGCCGCCCAGGAGGCACCCCGGAAACGCCGTCGGCGGGGGGCTCGTTTGCAGGCCCATCAGCCCCGCAGGCAGCGCAACCACTGCTGCCGGCGGTGTCCTGGTGGGATTCCTTCGTGCGCGACCTTCTCGTGGAGTCGTCGGGCGAGCTGCTCTACGCGCTCGTGACTCCACAGCTCATTCAACAGCAGCAACCGTTTGCGAGCACGTGTTACGACGTGTTGTTTTCCGGTCCGAACGTTGACACTGTCACGGCAGGGCGGCGCCACGCCCCGCTCGGATGGGCCATGCTGCTGAACGCCGCGTGCATGGCGTTGCTCCATCATCAACCTCACACGAATCGCCAGTGGCTGATGACTTTAGCGGCTGCCAGCGTCGCGGGAAGCGTCCCGGCAGAGGTCGCGTCGGCCGTCCTTCTCCTGACGGACGGAGGCGGCGGCGAAAAGTGGCCGGCGGGGCCGGCGACGCTTGACGAGGACGACGGCGACGGGAGGTTCTCCATGAGGATGGGATCGTCGACCGCCGCGCCTCGCAGTCAAGTATTCTTATCAGGGGGCGCCAGCCTTTCCGACGTGGACAGGGCGTCTTCCTTCGACCCGACGACAACGACGATGGACACCGCGGACGCCGTCGCGCAGCCGAGCAGCAGTAAACACACGGTCGCACCCCGGGCACCGTCGTTGATGTCCTTTCTCAGCGACCCGCCGATGAACGCTCCCTCGTCGATGGCTCCGCCCCGGGGCGGCGGTGGCCACCTCGACGCCACTCGCTTGCCGGCGTTCCAGCCAATGCCAGGAGACGGGCGGCCGTCAGGCGATGGTGGCCCAGTCTTGGAGTGGAATGTCGTTTTTGTGGTGACCGCAGCGGTTTGTTGTGGAATCACCGAAGCGTTGTCCACCACGAGGAAGTTGTCGCCACTATGGTCCACCACCACTGGGTCGTCGCCTTGCAATGAAACGATCACCACTTCGTGGCTTTGCATTCTGCGAGGATTGGTCGCGGCGTCCCTGGGAATCATCGAAGCGTCGTCATCCTCGTCATCCAGCTGTCATGCCAGAAGATTGCCAAGCGCTCTGACAGCAACCATTTCGGCTTGCACGCGTGGTGCAACGGCCTCACTGTTGGCACGACGTGACGCCAATCTCACGACGATGGGCGATGGGGTCGCAATCGATGAGGAGGAGCCGCCGTCGTTCGCGGAACCCATTTGTGTGAGACAACAGCTCGGTGCGCTGCTGGCGGAGTTGATCTGTCTTGAAGTGATTCCGGCCCCATGCCTCCTGCCCCCTCACGCAGGCACGGCGGCGTCGCCGGGTGGGCTGTCGACGGTGGTCGCGTCAAGCAAAGGACCCGCGGTGGACGCCGCCGCGACGCTAATCACGACGCCGTCCGCGACCGATGACGACGAGGCGGCGGCGGCGGCGGGGCTGCTGCCCGATCGGCCTTCGTTAATGCACACATCGTCGACGGACGAATCGCACAGCAGTTCATTGGATCAATCTTTCACCGATGTGAACGCCGCGGCGACGCTGCAAGGCGGCCGTGATCATGATGACATTCAGCGCAAAGTGTTTCCGGACGATCGTGGGGCGACATCGGAGCAGTGCCGTTCCCCGACGATGGTTGAGTTCCTTGCCTGGGTTCGTTTGGATGTCGCCCATTGGGGGGGCCGCCCTACCGCCACCGCGACGGGGGCCCGCCGTCGTTCAGTTGCATCGGCGTTGCCATCGGCGCCCCCTCCGCTGCGATACATCGGCAGGAACACTCGGCGGCACTGGGTGCGCTTCCCCGCCGGCATCCGCGCTGGGTTGTCCTCCGCCGTCTTTGCAGAGTGGCTGAACCGTTGCAATAAAGTTGGTTCATTCTTCGGCGGTCAAGCGTTATCCCAAACACGGCTATCGGGAACAGATGGCGGCCCGCCGCTCTGGCCGCTGTTTGAGGTACTCTGTCTCGACCCGGCGCAAACCAGCACCATCACCACGCCGTCGCAGCGCAGGGCAACGTCGTGGCCGCATGTGTCGCCTATGACAGGACCCTTACTCGATGCCGCCCCCAGGATCCTTCTTGACCAGCCTCTCAGGCGGGAAGATGTGCACCACCCCCCGTTCATGTTCCGCGCCGAGTTCGTGGAAACGTTGATCGGCGTCGCCACGTCTCGAAGTGGGGCGGAGAGATTGTACGTGGCCGAAGGTCACGGCTTCACGGCCGCTCGGCTTGACGTCTTTGAATTGCCCTTCGACCGTCCCTACGTCGACGTCGCGCGCAACTTTTTCAGTCGCAGCGCCACCGACGCTGTCACGACCCATCCGCTCCGCCACTACGGCAACGTCGCGGCCTTGTCTGCCTCCGAAGTACCCGCTGCGGCTCGCCGAGGTGGAGGGGGTTTTGGCGGTGGAAGTCAGCAACAGGCAGTGCAGTTCTTTTGCCCGCATCCCGTTCGGTGCGCCGAGGTCAGTGCCCTTGAGACCCTTGACGTGTCCACGCCGCTCGTCGATGAGGACGCTGCCCTCGCCGCTGAACGCCTGCCTTGGTTTCTCAAGCTCTGGCCAAGCAGCAGCAGCAACGCGGGAAAAGACGCCGTCGCGTCGGTGTCGCAATTCGTATCGACGTGCCTGCCACGGGAGGTCACGAGAGAAGCGTCCCGGCAGCTCAGCGATGAAATGAAAGCATTTTCGCGCCTCTTAGCCGTCGCCGACGGCCCCTCTTCCCGCGATCACGACATCGCCGTCAATCGCCTCCGGCAGCTGATCGTCGTCGTGCAGTTGGCGGGCGGCATCCATGTCGCCGATAGCCTTTCATTGCTCGCGCTCTGCACGGCCGCATTGCAGGAACAGCTACGACGGTCTCCCAACGGCGCCGATGTTTGCGACATGACTTCCCGCGGCCGCGCATCGTCAGAGGAACGTGGTGGCGCCGCCCCCCTTCGTCCCTTTTCGCGTGGTTACGGGTATTCGCTGGTGGCCCGGATCGGGGCGGAGAGCTTGAGACAAGCGCTGACGGCCGGGATGGATGGCGGGCCGTCGTCTATTGCCGTTAGTCGGCTGGCCCCCCTGTGGCCACTGGCAAGGGGCTTTACGACGGCTGTGTGTCAGCTGTTGCAACGCCAGCCGCGCAACGTGCAGCTCGTCGACGCGTTGCGCCTGTTGAATCAGTGCTGGTGCGAACAACCAGAGGCGGCGGACGCGACGGCGGTTTGGAACGGCGTGGTCACGGCGCGCGGCGATTCGTCTGCCGTGGGCAACACGTCGTCGAAACACGACGAGGTGGACGAGGGTAGTGCGAAAGGGCGCACGCTCGCTGCCATGTCGGCCCGCGCAGCTGGAAACGCTGCCGACGCGGAAGACCGAAACGACGCCGGTGGAGCCGGTGATGTGTCTGCCGGCGGCGGCGTCACGTTTACGATGCAGCGTTGTGCGTGCACCAAGGCTGCACTACCATTGCGTTTTTTGACCCTCAACTCGGCATCCGTTGGGGCCGGCGAAATTCTCTACGCCGTTGCAGTGGGCGGCGACGACAGGGCTGCTAACGACGCCCACTGCGACGGGGGGTCCCTCACCGAGCAAGCAAGCCGACTGGCCACGGCCACGTTGTGCCATGCGGCTCACTTGAACCCAGGCGGCTGCCAACGCACGGTGCTGGTGCTAGCGCGCCAGATGCTCGTCGCGGCTGATCGTCAAAAGCAGATGCAGGAACGACAACGAGATGTCGTGGTTAGCGTCGTTGAGCTCTCAGCTGTGGGTCGGCTGTGTTTGATACTACGCTTGGCACCGCGATCGATGGTCCAGCCCCTGCTCGGCGATGTGGTGCGGTGGCTGCACGAGTATCACGGAGACCACGGGGCCAATGGGGGTGGAGCGCGGCGGCGCGTCGACGGCATTGATGACTCCTCTGCTTTTGCGGAATGTGGTGACACGAGCCGCGAAGCTGCCTCCACGTCGGCCTATCCGATGCACCTCCTTGCTCTCTATGCCGTGATTCCCACCCTCCTCGACCCAACCAGCGTGCACCTTGAGCGCTTCTACCGGCTCACTGAAAAGGTGCTGCTCACGGCTTCCTGTGACGCTCGTGATCGGCACCCGTTCGTCGCTGCGTTGGCGTTCGAAGCCCTTGGCCAAACCGTCCGCAGTCGGGTGCCACTATCCGGAACGTGGTGCCGTCGATTGCTGCGAGCGGGACTGGACCGGTGTCGGGCGGCGGGCGCATCCATCGACGGCGGGAGTACCTCGTCGACGCACGCGCACCCCGCTTCCTCCCGTGGTTCACCGGCGACAGCGACGCAACAGCTCCCAGCGCTGGTGACTACAGCCGCCATGCGCCTCGTCGGCGCGATCGGGAGCCGATTCCTCCGCGCCGAAGACACCGATTCGTCCACGGACGCCTTTTTCGCGACCCTCCCGGAGTCCTTGCGCGGCGCGCCGCTGCCCACGTTGGACTTTGCGTCGTTTTCTGCTGAGGGGTTGGTACTGTACTTCGCACAGCGGATCACTCACGCCCTCGAAATCGGCGCGTTTCGAGATATGTCCATCGCAATGGACGGCCTTGTGGCCTCGATGCCCGTCATGGTGGCCGCCGCGGGGCCGGCGTCCTTGCCGAAGCTATCCACACGACCATCACCGCGACCAAGCACGCCGCTACTTCTCCGTCTAACTCCGACGGCATGGACGCAACTCAGCATTGTGGCCGTGAAGGCGCTGCAGTGGACGGCCGTGCGGCTGTCGCAAGGCCGTGCCAGCGAAGACGATAACGCGGTGGTCCGGTACTGTGGCGGTGTGGTCCTGTACCACCGGCACCATCAGCTGCCCATGTTCACGTCCAAGGCCATCGCCGAGGCGCTGTCGGTCGTGACGGTGCGCCACTGCGGGCGCCTCGCATCGGGCCTCGGCTGTGATAGCGTCAACTTATCCGTTTTCGTCGGCGCTTGGAACGCGTTGAAAACCATGGGAACATCCACGGTCGAGGAGGGCCTGCTTTTCGCAGTGGAGGCAGTCTCGCGCCTGCTGCATAAGGTCGGCGGTGAGCTCGACAGTATTTCCGACGACATTCGCCGGCTCCATGCAGAAGACGACGAACGTCGGCACTCTGTGGTCGATCTGCACGGGGACGGACGCGACCGTGCCACCGCCGCGAAGACGACAAAGTTGTTGGCCTTGACCCCCGCGCTCGTACAACAATGTCGCGGGGCGATGGCGCTGGTGGATCATGTCTTCTTGGACGACATCCCTCGTATGAGCGACCCCACCGCCACACGACTGTTGCTAGCGCTCACGGCCATTGCTAGCCGGGAGCTTCTTCTGCCGAACGTCCTCTCCGCCTCGGTACCAGAAAAGCTCAGTCCTTCTACAGCGAGGCCAACGTCCCCAACGGCATCGACGTCCCCTTCGGACCCTCCGCAATCCGATGCGCAACTGGACATGCTACGGCTACGCACCTCGGCACTCTGGTGCCTGCAGCGCGGCTTACAACTGGCGATGCGCGGTGGCCGAGCCCTCGTGGTCGCCGCGAGTGGCCCGTCGGTGGCCGCCTCGCTCATCAACGTTGTGGTGCGAACGACGCAGTCCGATCAGCCGCCGTTTCGCGGGGATGGGAGAGGAGGAGGGGGGCTTTCTCCATTTTCACAATCGACGCTTCGCTCGCGCAGGATGTTTAACGTGTCGGCGGCGCTCCAGTTCCCACTTCCGCACGACGTGTCCCCAGAGATCGTTAACATGGACTGCGTCGCGTTTTGGGCGCTGCGGGCCTTCGCGGCGCTCGTGCCCCTCCTTCCACCTGTGCGGGCAATGTGTCCGGCAGCACTGCTTCATCTACTGCCCTTGGTCGAAGCGGTGGACGTCGACGGCCGGAGCGGTGGGCAGCGCCATTCGTGGTCTCAACCGCCGCTGGTGGAAATGAAGTCGCTGAGCGGAGGAAGCCGCATATCCGTCGCTGCGGCAATTCCCTCTCAGACGACGACTCCCCCGCGGCCTCCGCCCTCCCCGTCGATGATACCCATCGCCGGGGGCGTCATTGGCGCGGCGTTCCCTCCGTGCGTCGTTGACGCGGCGTCCTACACGCACGACGGCGTGGCTCGGGTGCTCCGCGCACTCGAGGAACTGGCTTACATCGCCGACGATGTCATGTCGGCGTCGACGTCTGACGACATGTCGATCGCTCATCCCGTCGCAACTGCCTCCTCGAGTCGAATCATGCACAGCTGCCAAGTCATCGCCGCGCTGTCGAGCGTTCCCGAGTTGTCGGATGCCGCGCGAGCCATTGCCGACCGCAGTCCGGATGTGTCCTGGGGCATCCTTTCGCGTGCGCTCGCCTGCTATCTGTCAAACATGACCGCACAGGATCGATCGCAGCCTTACGTATTCAACCTCATACACTCCATCTATGCATTTTTGACAGGCAGCTCAAAGGCGGCGGTGGGCTCGTCGCCGTTATCGTCGTCCACGGCCACTCTCTCCCCCCGAGACGACGGCGACAGAAAGATGTCGTCGTCCTCCGCGTCGCATTGTCTCCGCCTGGCCATCCTCGACGCGTTCTACCTAATGCATTACGACGCCCGACTGATGCAGCCGGAACGCAGCAGCAGCAGCGGCGCGAGCTCGGGACCGACGTCGGCGACTGGACCGCGATGGGTCTTTGCCCGGCCTTCGCCTTGCGAGGCGCTCCCCAAATTTGTCCCCTGCGGCGTGGCGCCTCGTATGCCCTGGATCAGTCGCGCTGTCGGATTCGGAACCGCCGCGTCGGCCGCCGCGGAGACCAGCCAGCCGTGGGCTGCGACGTTTCTGGCCGAGGTCGAGTTTCGCGAAGCGGTGCGCGCGTGTCTTCCTCAACGCAAAGATCGTGTGTACTTGACGTTTCGAGACGGCCTTCTCGTGCCGCTGTTGGAACCCGTGCGCGATTCCGCGTCGAACGTGCTCCCTGCAAACGAGTCGGTTCAGACGCTGCTGGACCGCTGGGGCCGTCTCCTCGCGGCGGCGGCACTGGTCATGACAAGCTATGCGCAGTGCGGCATGAAAGACTCGGCGCGAACCTCGTTGGCGTCACTCAGTGAGGTCCTCGCAGACGTGTATGAATCCTACGTGGAGCAAGGCGTCCCCGTCTCATTGCTGGCGCAGAAGGCCGATGAGCTGCACCGGGACCAGCGCATCGTGACGGAGTCGGTCAACCGCGGCGGAGGAAGTCCCTCCCTGCCGTCGAGTTCGTCCGTGGCTAGCCCAACTGCCACCGCGAGCACCCGATATTTCGGCGACTTTCGAAACCCCGCAGATGACGTCTTTGTGTACCAGTCGCAGGGGGGGATGATGTCGGCCGCCGCGGTGCTCAGCCATCACCATCGGCAGGTCATTGGAGAAGGCAAAGCCGCCGCCGCCTCTAACTTTTTACGTCTGTCTGGGCCGGTGCTTCAGTCGCTGGGTCTTTATGAACTCGCCCTGCAGTCCTACCAATCGGTGCTCGCTCCCCCAGCGCTCTTTCGTGGCGGTGCGTCATCGTCCTCCTGTAGTCCCCCCACCGACCTGTCTGCCCCCGCGGCCATGCCGAGCACCACGACGCTGTCCCCTGGTGTGGCTCCCAGCGCGGGCACGTGGCGCGACCCGCACACAGAGGCGACCAGTTTGCGCGTGGCCGCGGCAGCGTACTATGCACGAAATCGCAGCCAGTGTGATCGCGCTATGATCGGACGTATCGAGACGCTGATGCTTCTTGGCCGCTACGACGAAGCTCTATCTGAAGCCCTCGCGGCGTTGCTCGCGCACCCCCCGAAGTCATCTACCTCCGCTACAGGGCCACATACGACGACGACCACTGGGGGGGCGCCGCAAGGCCTCCCGGCAGCTTCGCTCCTCCTATCTCGCTCCCTCTCGTCTCGCCACCTGCTGCGAACGAATGCGACGCCGAAGTCGGTGCCGCCGCCACCGCCGGGCAGTCGTGGGGGGGCCGTGGTCGGAGTGGCGCCGCCCACGGCGCTGTTGCGGTCACGTTTGTCCTTCGCGTTCCCCTCGACGCCCGTGGTGGTCCCCTCTTACCCACCCACCGAACCTCCGCACCCTGCGACGACGCAAGCGGCGGCGGGAGGTGGCGGCGGTGGATTAGCCGCCTTGGCCCGGCAGTCGACATCATCCGTGTTCTTGAGCCCCTTGGGAACGCACGCATTCGTGCTCGGGAGCCCCGCTACCCTTGCGGATCCGGCTCACCACAACCGCCTGTGCGAGCTGGGCTCGCTGGCCGCGTTCACCCTTGGAGACTGGGGCTCCCTTCACGAGTGCGTGAATGCCTGGAAATCCACTGCCGTATCCCAATCAAGCAGCAGTGCGTCTGGACTCTTCTCGCTGCTCGGCACCTCCGCCGCGCCGTTTCGCGTGTTCTTGCGCGCGGTTCTCGCGGTCACGCAGGAGAGGTTTGACACGGCGCGCAAGCGGCTCCTGCAAACTTGGGAAACCATCATGGGCGAAGCGGACGTCACCGCGCACCCCTCCGACCACTACCTACATCAGCGCTCCCACGTGAGCATGCAACTGGGCAGTGGTCACGGCACTCCGGCGGCGCCTCCTACTTCGCCCCTGCCTCAAGGGGCGTCCCGCAGCAGTTCAGCGATGATCATCGGCCAATGGAGTTCCCCCCATCCGCCGATGCACTCAGCCGCCGCGGTCTCGGCCTTCTCGATTCCAGGACCCCCCACGCTGAGCAGGCACCACGGTTTTGCACTCTGGCAGCACTTGAGCGAACTCGAGGAAGTGCTGGAGTACATCAGCAAGCCCGATATCCAGGAAACGATTCAGCAGCACTGGAGCCGACGTGCAAGACACATCGCGCCCTTGCGTGGCGCTTCGTTCGTTCACGGCGGCGGCGGCGCGTCGGCACCATATGTTGCCCCGGCGGGCGGTCCGTCCGCTGCAGCTCGCTCCCCGTTGTCCACCAGCCAAGGAGGCGGGGCTCCCAATGGCATCCCCGCCGCCGCCTTTGCGACCGACGATCGCGTCGAAGCCGCCGCCGCCGAGTCGATCCACCACATGATCAGCTTGTCCATCCAAAGTCTCGTCCTCCCGGCCTCGCGACACTGCGGCGCGTTCGTCGAAACCATCGATGAAGCGTTGCAAGTGGGCGACGTGCCGCTCGCCCGACGGCTGATGAGCACCATTCTGATGGAGGGCTACGGCCGTCCCTGGGACACCGATGCCGTGGCCTTCCTAACGGAACGCCGAGCCGACGTGCCACTCGTCGCGGTCGCGGCAGCCCTGCAGGTCAGTGAGGCGGCCTCGACCACCAGTCGAACGGTCGTCACGAGCGCGGCAGCGTGCCTCGCGAAGCGCCTCATGAGTGAAATTGCGCCGTACACGCAGCGCGGCATGGAGGCACCCTCCTCCTCGCGGCGACGCCAGCAAGAGGGCGCCAGCGGATCGCCCCTCCGGTGGACAGGACGGCTCGATGCCACAAAGTGCTTTGCCAAGGCACTGGTTCAGCTCGGCCGCTTGGTTTCTCGCGCCGACTTTTGCGTTGACATCTCTGCAAGTGACCACGATCAAGTCGTGACCGGCGCGTCGTCCAAGGCCGCGGCCTACATTCCTCCAGGTGCACCGCTCTATGCCCTCCCCACGTTCGTCTCGGAAGGCGTCGCGCGCGAGTCCAACCGCCGCCGCGGTTTGGCAAGTGCCATCTATTGCGCCGCCACGCATACGTTTCCCGCGTACCTTCCTGGGTGGCACTTTTGGGGCCGGATCAACTTCAAGCTGGCGCGCTTCCACCTGCTAAATCAGGCCACCTTGCTCGCGACGCGTTTCGCCCACGCGGCGCTCGAGGGTCTTGCGCAGGCCGTCGCGTTTAGCGATCAAGGAGGTCCGGAGTCGGATGGCAACGCACCGACGAGTAGTGCCACCACCGGCAAGGTCGCCGCCGAAGAGCCAGGCAGTCAATTCGTAACCTCTCAGCAAATGGAAAATGTTCTTGGGCTGTGCGGTCTCATCGGAGACTTTGCCGCGCTGCCATCGATGCGGGAGGCGTTCTTGGGTGTCCTCGTGCGCGTCCCCGTTTCCGCTTGGCGGCTCGTCGTGTCGCAAATCGTCGCTCGATTGAACGACCCGCGCCCCGCTGTTGTCGACGTCATGCAGCTCGTGGTGCAGCGTCTCATTGATCACAGTCCCCACAGCGTAGTGTTCGCGCTCATCGCGGCCGCAGGGGGCAACGTTGTGGCGAATGCAAACGCCACGACGACGACGACCGCCGGCGCCTCGGGATCGAGATGGGAAGGGGGCAGCGAGCAGAAGGCGTCGCAACAGCCCCAGGGGAGTCTGCGTCCCCACCGCGATGGTGCCGTGCAAGCGTCACTCTATGACCATCATCATCCTCGTTCGTATGACCATCGCGCTCCGGTAGACGCCAACGCCGCGTATCCCACCACCGAACGACCTAATGCTGGAAATTCGATGATGAGTCAACCTTTCTCAGAGTTCAATCCAGGGGCGGCGGCTGCGTCGTCTTGCGGGTCGGGACGGACGCCGTCGCCTGGGGTGCGCGCCATGATCCAGTACATGTCGCTGTCCCCGCTGTGCCGCGAGATTCTACGCGATAGCGCTGAATTCGCCGCGTCGCTGGTCTACGCCGCTCACTTGCTGCCAGAAAAGTGGTCCTACGGCGTGGAAGAGGCCATCGTCGCATGGAAGGTGGTGCGTCCGTCGTTTCACGACCATCCGGCGGCGGCGACGGCCGCGACAGCCGTTTCGACGCGGCCGCCGGCGTCGCACAACAATGAGTCAACGCCGCCGCCAGTGACCGCCGAAGAGGAAATACAAATGCGCCGGGTCGCCGGAATGCTGCAGCGACTGCTATGCATGGCCGCAGAGCGACCATCGGTGCATCAGCCCATGTCGGGCGCTCCCGACGCCGCGCACTCCGCTCACCATCTGACCCCTCGAAGTCCGCAATGGCGTGGTGGGACGGCGAACGCGATTGCCGCTCGAAACGCTGCGGCCATCGGAGACAGCAGCAGCAGCGAGACGGACGATGCCGGCAACCCGCCCTTGCCTGAGGACGTGATTGCCGCCGCAGGCTATTTCCGAGGTGATCAGTACGCCCTCGCGTTTCTTGCGCGCTTCAAAACCGACATTTTGGAGGCAAAAAAGGCGTTGGGGCGCTACTTCGCGTCGCCCACGGTTTTGCTGCTCGAATTAGCCCTGCGACGTTTCTCGGCGACGTCGTCGATGAAGCTTGTGGCGGACTTTTCCACATTCGACCTTGCCGCCGTTCTGCCCTCCTTCAGCGCGAAGCGAGGCTTTCACGTCTTGATTCCTGGTTCGACGTCCGCGATTGCATGCGCCGCTGCATCTCACTACGATGCGCCGGCGGAGGCGGTTCATATGGTGTCGTCGCGCTTCGACATCGTCTCGTCGCAACGCCGCCCTCGACGATTTCACCTCATCGACGCCAAGGGAGCCTCCCATACGTTCCTGCTCAAAGGCCGGGAGGACCTTCGCCAGGACGAGCGAGTGATGCAATTCTTTCGTCTCGTCAATCGGCAGCTGGATGCCGAGGGGGGAAAAGGCGATGGCGGCCGATCCTCGTCGGGAGACGAAAGCGCTCGCATCGCTGACTTCGCGGTGGTGCCCATTGCGCTCGACGCAGGCATCGTCGAATGGGTCGAACGGGCCGACACCCTCGCCGCACTAATACGTGACTACCGCCGAGCCCATCAAACCACCGTCGCGACCGAGAGGCAGTTGGCGTCTCTGTTCACTGACGCTTACGACAATCTGACGTCGATGCAGAAGCAGGAGGTGTATTCGACGATTTTGACCCATTCGGAGAGCTCGGACCTCGCGAGGATGATGCTTCTAAGTAGCCCTTCCGTGGAATGGTATGTCAAAGGCCGCGAGCGGTATACGTCCTCGCTCGCCACCATGTCGATGGTCGGCTACGTCCTTGGCCTCGGAGATCGGCATCCCATGAACATTCTGGTGCACCAGGACACGAAGCACGTCATCCACATCGACTTCGGAGACTGCTTCGAGACCGCTCAGCTGCGACCAAAGTTGCCTGAAACGGTGCCGTTCCGCGCCACGCGCATGATCATCGCGGCGCTCGACGTCAGTGGCGTCTTTGGCGCGTTCGCGGAACGTTGCGTGCGTGTGATGCACGTCTTGCGGTCGCATCGCCGGTCGCTACTGGCGTTGCTGGACGCGTTTGTGCAGGACCCGCTGCTAAACTGGAAGGTCGTCGAGTTGGCTCAGCGGGAGGAGGCCGCTCTCGCCTTACTGCAGCCGACGCGATCGAAGCCTCCCGGCTTCGACTTGCCGACCGCCGGCAACGTAGCGAAAGCGGCGGGAGGGGCTACCTTGCCGCCGAAGCGGAGCGAGGCTCTGAATGACGCCCTGGCAGATCATCCCTTCTTTGGCAAACAGCTCGCGAAGCAACAACAGCAACTGCCCAAATCGGACACGACCGCCTTGGGCCGGACGACGGTGGAGGACCCCTCTCCGACAGTAGCAGCGGGAAGGGCTCCGAACCGAACGATGCCGTCTCATCCATCCGCCTTCTTCGACGACGGCGACGACATCGACGTGTCTGGGACGCGTGTGAACGCCCAAGACGCGCGAAACGCAGCGAAGGCGTTTCTCGAGTCGCCTGGAGGTCCCACGGGAGGGGTGGCCACCGCACACACCGACATTGGAAGAGACGACGACGACGGCGACCGAAATGACGCATTGGCCGCCGTTGCAGCTGTTCCTGTCCACATCACGACGCTTCTTGGCAATCGTGTGGGCTCCTCTTCGAGCAGCAAAATGGTCAGGATCACGGCTCCCGCGGCGGCGGCCAATTCACACTCCGAATCTGTATTACGAAAACAAGCGGACGTCGGCGGAGCACCACAACAATGCTTACCTCAAAAGAAAAAGGCGACCGCCGTTCGATATCATGCCATGGCGGTGATGAGTCGCGTGGAGCAGAAACTCACCGGCATGGACCGGTCGCTGCTCGATCCCCACCGCACCCCGAAGGATGAGTGGCTTGCCGCTCGCGCGACGCTCCCGCAGACGACTCGACGTTCGATACCCTCGTCGCAAAAGGTGTCGACCGTTTCGAACACATCTCCGCGGGCTGCGCTTCGGCAGGTGCGGTCCTCGCTCTCGAACCACAACCCGTCACCGTCAAGTACGACGCAGAGCACCCGCACTCCTTCGGCACAGCCGTTTGCGAGTCCCGCCCCGCCGGCGAACCGGGCTTCCACGGAGGACACCACCACGTGGTCGAGTACATCCACGATTGACGATGCGCTCGACCCAACGACGGTTCAAGGGAGCTACTACTTGACACGACGCGTCGGGGCCGCGTTGCTGCTTCAACGGTGGTGGCGCCATCGGCTGTGCAAAGTGCCGTCTTTGGGCGACGCGGGCGGCGGAGGTAGTGGTGGCTCCTCGGGTGGGTTATGGGTTTTTCTCGAGGCCGCGTTGCAAGCCGTCGCCTCCGCGGCAGATCACCACGGCAGCAACGCCACGGAGACCGCGGCGATCCCTCGTCGAGGAGGCCACGGTGGTAGGATCCGAGATCAGGCGGACGGAGAGAGGGTCCTCCGACAGTCCACACGAGTCATGTCCGCGCGAGAACAGGCAGTGCGGCTCATCCAGCAGGCGACGAGTGATGATCGGCTGTCCAGCATGTTTTCAGGCTGGATGCCCATGTGGTAAAAAAAGTAGAGCGAGCATACCTCTCTCTCTACATGTATCTCCCCCCTAAAAACAGTGGGAGTAAACGGCGACGCAGAGGGAGAAAGCAGAGGTATAAAGGGCGGGTGACGGAAATTGTTGTTGCTTCAATTGAGGGGGGGGGGAATTACAATCAGTTCAGGAAGTGGCCCTTTGGATCGTCTCCCCATTCTTCTTTTTTTTTAATATGTCAAGGAAAAATCTGCGTGTCCGGAAGGTGAAACCTCCTCACGCACAACGTGCCGGCGGCGACGGAGGAGGCGCGAAGAGGCCGCCGCGGCGATTCGCCACTTCAGCAGCGACCACGAAGGGAGGAAAGCGCGTGCGTCCGACGGCGTCGCATGCGCTCAAGAAGGTTGTCGCGAAGCGCAACCGTGGCGGCAGCACAGCGGGGCGACGAAAGGCCATGCGCACGCCGACGATGAACCGAGGCGGTTTCCTAACCCGGCGGCGGTCGGGAGAAGCCACCGTGGACGGCGACACGATCATCATGCCTACCGCAGCGGAGGTGACTGCCCGCCGTCATCGGTCACAGCTACTGAAGAATCAGGCCAAGGAGCGCTTGCTCCTGAAGCAACAAATCCACGAATTGCAGGCGAAGCGGCTTCGCACGCGAAAAGGCGTGGACGCCAAAATGGAACGCCGAGAAATTGGAAAATACATCACGAACTTGCGCAAGCAAATGACGGTCAAGCAAACCGCCGACCGCACGAAAGCCGACAAGCAAATCGAAGGCGCGGTGTACGGCAATCTCGTGGCGGACGATGCGGAGAACGAAGACGAGGATGTCTGTGCCCACGACGACGCGGACACCGGCGCGTCAACCGCGTCGAGTTCGTTCATGTCGCTGCTGACTTCGAAAATGAAGGCCATCAAACGGAAAGGGGACTCCAGCGGCGCCGGGGATTCTGCTGCGGGTGGAAGCAAAAGTTGCATCTTTCCACAGCAACAAAGTAGTAGCCATCGGGGAGCGGAGCTTCCGACATTGGCGGCGCGTCAGGCCGAGGAACTACGCGACTTGTTTGCTTGTATCACGGACTGATCGGAGAGGGGGGCACAAGTTAAAGTTTGCCGTTATTCAGTTATCTAGGGCGGCCCCCCCCCCCCCCCTCTCTCATTGGACCACACGTGGTGGACGCGACCCGTTGCAAGCGATGGTCTTTCTCTCTCAGGGGGGGAATATCTGATTTCTATTTTGTGCGACCTTTTTTGGGACCATGGCGGCGTCGGACGCATTGTTCGCGGCGTTCTTCACCAATCTCGAGAAGGCGGTCAAGGTGCGTCAGCCCTTGGTCGATCAGCTCGCCGAAACTACCGCCGATGTGCTGAACACGGCGGCGACTTTCGGGGGCCTGGCGCACGACGCTCCTCGGTGGTCCGCTGCCGCTCAGTGTTGCCAGTTCAAGATGGCCGGGGCTGGCGTGTCCATCCTCACGCAACGCAGCTTCTTGGCCTCCCATCAACTCGTGCAGGCAGGTGCCACCGGCGCGATCTTGGAAAGCGACATCGAACCGGTGGCTTCGCTGCCGCGTTTCGAGGAGCTTTCCGCGGTGGATCCCGCCACGACCGCCTCCCTCCTCTCCAAAGTGGCCATCATCAAGCTGAACGGGGGTCTTGGCACCGGCATGGGCCTGGACCGCGCGAAAAGCCTCCTGAGCGTCAGCCAGGGGCGCACCTTTTTGGACTTCATCGCCCTGCAGACGGAGCACCAGCGTGCGACGGCCGGTGGCCAAAATCTACGCTTCATGCTCATGAATTCTTTCTCGACGTCGAAGGACACACAGGATTTCCTCTCCGGTCGCTACCCCAACATGGCGGGTGGGGACTTGTTCAAACAGAGCGTCGAATTCATGCAAGGGATGGTGCCGAAAGTCGCTCAAGATTCACTACTGCCGGTGGCGTATCCCGCCGATCCCGACTGTGAATGGGTGCCTCCGGGGCATGGCGAAATCTACATCGCGTTGAAGGCCAGCGGCAAGCTAGATGCCCTGCTGGCGCAGGGCGTGGAGTACATTTTTGTTTCGAACTCGGACAACTTGGGCGCGACGTTGGACCTCGGCTTCGTCAATTTTATGCAGCATCAAAAATTGGACTTCGTGATGGAGGTTTGTGAGCGCGCGGATGCGGACAAGAAGGGTGGCCATTTGGCTCGCGGTCGCGCGAATGGCAATCTGCTGCTCCGCGAAGCGGCTCAATGCAGAAAGGAAGATGAGCCATCCTTTCAGGATGTGTCCCGGCACAAGTATTTTAACACCAACAACCTCTGGGTCAACCTCGCCGCGCTGAAGGCGCAGTTGGACGCGCACGGTGGCGTCCTCCCGCTGCCCGTGATTCGCAACGGCAAGACGGTCGACCCGACGAATGCGCAGTCGCAGAAAGTGTACCAACTGGAGTCGGCCATGGGCGCCGCCATTGCCTTGTTCGACAAAACGAGCGCCATCGTCGTTCCGCGGAGTCGTTTCGCCCCCGTCAAAACGTGCGCCGACCTACTCGCCTTGCGCAGTGACTGCTATGAGGTGACGCCGGATTATCGCATTGTCTTGAAGGCACACCGACGTGGCGTACCTCCGAATATCACTCTGGAAGACAAGCACTATAAGTTTGTCAACCAGTTTGAGTCCCTCGTGGAGCTGGCCGTCCCGTCGTTGGCGGACTGTGACGCGTTGACGGTGGTCGGCCCGATCAAGTTCGCACCGGGCGTCGTCATTAAGGGCGCCACCACCATTACTAACAAAGCTGCCGAGGTCAAGGTTTTGCCCTCGGGCATCTACACGGGTGCGGTCAACATCTAGGACCCCTCTCGCTCACTCTGACACACCGAGAAGCGGAACGGTGACCCCTTGTGCGATGGTCACAATGGTGTTTTCGAGGGAAAATGTCCGGTGATGTGTGAGACTTCTTCTTCCGCAAACGCGCAAGAGGTATTTATTATCAACGATCGCTATCTGCTCTTGATGTCAGTCATCCCAACAGAAAATTGTACCACAGGCCCGAAAGTCAAACTTGATGTCCTGCGCGTCGCCTCATATTCTTCGCCCATAGAGTAATATTTTTAAAAACATTTTCCTTTCAGTATCCTAACCCCGCGACGAGAGACGTGTGCTGTGCGCGATGCTTCGTCGCGTCATCCGGTGCAGTCGGCCCAACGTCTCATCGGCCGTCCGCATGTCACCTTCCTGTGCGCAGAGTCACTCCGCCATCGGTGAAGCATCTGTTTCGCTCTCAATTCAGAATGGTGTTTTTCATCCCCGCCACGACAGAAGCAGCAGGCGATCATCGACCGCAACAACGACCACCACCAGCAAGGCGTCAACCGAATCGACGATCGCTATCTATGAAGGCATGCCGCGGTACCCGCAGTGGTCGGTCGTTGGTACCTTGCGAGGCCTGGACTACATGGGCACCGTTTCATTCGCCATTTCGGGGTGCATGACGGCTGCTGCCTGTGGCCTCGACGCGCTTGGCTGCACCGCCGTCGGGACGATCACCGCGTTGGGCGGAGGCACGGCGCGCGACATTCTGTGGGGCAAGCTGCCCGTCTTTTGGCTCGACGAGACGGAATACGTCTACATGTCCATGGTAACCGCGTTCACAACGTTCTGTGTGTGCTGTTACGTGAATCCAACGTGGCCTTGGTTCGACTCTGTCATGTGGTGGACGGACACAGTGGGCCTTGGCGCCTTTGCCGTCATTGGCACCATGTTCGGCGTCCGGAATAAGCTCTCGATACCGCTCGTCTTACTCGGCACGCTGATTACGTGCACGGGCGGTGGTATCGCGCGTGATCTTATTTGTCGCCGACCAGTTCGAATCATGCACACCTGGGCGGAGACGTACGCCATTACGACCATCCTGGGCGGCGTGGCGTACCTTGCGACGCGGCAACTTGGATTACCTTTGCATGTTCGCATCCTCTCGGGCATTGCGACCACAGTGTCGCTGCGCATTTATGCCGCCACGTTTGACTGGAAGCTGCCCGTCGCCGCAGCCATGAATCCGCCCTTTCCACGGCCTTCGTAGAAAGGGGCAGCCACAGTTTTGTACGACTGACACATACACATCGCGCGCGTAGTGTGTGCAGCAATGGTCCTGATAAAATAAGCTTCTTTATTTTCAGTCGCGCCCGTCGTACGAGTCAGGAAGTTTTCGTTGTTGCTTTATTGTCAATAGTGATCGCAGTCCGCCCGCCAATTGCCGCTCATTCCATTTTCACTCGCACCCATCAACAGCAACACTGCACATGTCAGGTCTTCCGGAGCAGCCGTCCTCCCCGGCGTCGCCGACGTCCAAGAAACCCGACGACACGGCGTTTAAGCAGCAGCGGCTGCCCGCATGGCACCCAACCTACAGCCCTCCGTTCGTGATTGGGTGCTTCTTAACTATCGGCATCGCCTTCATACCTATCGGGGCCGCAATCATTGTCGCGAGCGACTCTATTAACGAGCTCGCGCTGAGGTACGACCACTTGCAGGCGTGCCCGTTTGGCGCCCGGCGGCCCGAGCTGGGCTACGCGTGCGAGCCGTTAAATTTTACCTTTTCGGTCGCGCAAACATGGAAGGCGCCGGTTTTCATGTTTTATCAGCTAGACAACTTCTACCAAAATCATCGACGCTATGCTAGGAGCAAAAGTGATCTGCAGTTATCGGGAGAGGACGTTCCCTCCTCCGCCTTGGAAGACTGCGCCCCGTTTACCACGCCGGGCCAATACTCCCTGCAAGACGCGAATCTAACCGCGCTGTACTCTTCCACGGTGTCGATCGATTTGCGTTCGGTGGTGTACAACCCGTGCGGGCTCATCGCGTGGTCGATGTTCAACGACTCTTTCCGGCTCACGAAGGAAGACAGTTTATCGGCGACCGCCAACAGCAGCACCGTCGTGTGCGATGGAGAAAATTTCGACGCCATTGGAGACGTTCGCGACCCTTCCGTGCGAATGGTCTGCTCAAAGCGAGGCATCGCGTGGCCCAGCGACATTGGCGTAAAATACAAGCCGCTGCCGAAGGACGACTCCGTTCGTCGCCGCATGCTCACGTACGCTGGCTGGCCATCCGCGCCTGCCAACGCGAGTGGCGCCGGCGTCTTCGCCAAGCGCGGTTGGTACGTTGGCGAAGAAGGGCACAGCATCCCCAATCCCTTGGATGAGGACTTAATGGTCTGGATGCGCCTCGCCAGCCTCTCCTCATTCCGGAAGCTGTATCGCAAGATCGACACCGACATCGTGGCGGGCACCTACCGGGTCTCCATCAAGCAACGTGTGGACATGCGCGCGTTTTCGGGAAAGAAGGCCTTCATTTTGGCAACGACCAGTTGGATTGGCGGCAAGAACTACTTTTTGGGTGGCCTTTACGTGGCGTCGGGTTCCGTGTGCATCATCTTAGGCATTGCTTTCATCGTGAAGCACATGACAACGCCTCGCCGGGTGGGGTCGCTGTAGCGGCGGGGGCGGAACGAAGTTGCTCCTTCTCTTGGGCGACGCACCGAAAAGTTTTTTCAGTTTTCTTTTTTTAGACAGTGCCTGGGGCCCAGCGAGCCGCCTGGGGCAGACCTTGTGACAGTGCCTGGGGAGGTCCATCGATGTTTTCGTCGTGAGAATCGAGAATGATCGGTGGTATTTATTTTTAATCGAACACCTGTTACCTCACGGTTATCGCACGGATGGTGACCTGATTACCCTTATTTGACAGATCGTTTCAAACCTCACAATGTGCACCACGCTGCAGGAGTTCTCGGACAAGCTGGACCGCCTTGATGCGGAGTTTGCGAAGAAGATGGAGGAGCAGAACAAGAAGTTCTTCGCCGACAAGCCGGACGAGT
>ERZ1292630.786-Hain-H41-02um-R3-786-length-32273-cov-7_pt1 | contig 32273 bp, 29 predicted proteins | sample MGYA00564408_ERZ1292630 | MGnify/ENA primary metagenome ERZ1292630 (study PRJEB36523, sample SAMEA6512641) | groundwater metagenome | collected 2019-01-08 | study: AquaDiva: Metagenomics assemblies of 32 groundwater samples
CTTGACGACTGAACCCGAATGTCGACCTGCCACAAGTCTTTGTCAAGCCAATTTGCGCTATGGCCCAAGGGCTCCGTACCGAGAGGGATGTAACGCCTCCGTCAGAACAGCGTCCCAGGGCCGCATTCCGCCGAGCTTGCCCGTATCAAGCCGCCCGTTGGCCGGCCGGAGGGCCCTGGCCGCGAATTCGAGGGTTGAACAGGGGGTCACAAGCCGTGGATCGGCGCCAACCGCTGCGTAAACTGCCCGGGCCACCTCGAACCATGTGGTGAACCCCCCTGCGGCTGCGTGCCACACACCATCCCGCCCCTCGATCACCAGCCTCCAGATGGCCCTTGCCAGTTCGTCCACGTGGGTGGGAGCCCCCCACTGATCGTCCACCACACGTGAGGCCTGACCCACCTTGGCCCGGTTCCACATCGTGCGCACGAAGCTCGGGCCGCCGCCGTACAGCCATTGCGTGCGAACCACCAACCACCGACCACCGACCGCCGTCAACGCCTGTTCTCCTGCCAGCTTGCTCCGGCCGTAGACTCCCTGCGGATTTGGGACGTCATCCTCGCGGTATGGGCGTTCCAGTGTGCCATCAAACACATACTCGGTGCTGAGATGCAGCACCCTGGTGCCCACGTGGCCAGCCGCACGGGCCAGCACCCCCACGGCGTCGCCATTGACCTGCATCGCCTCGCGCTCGTGCTCCTCGGCGGCGTCCACTTGCGTCCATGCCGCGCAGTTGATCACCCAGTCAGCGCGGTCTTCCGAGAGCGCCACGGTCACGCGCTCGAAATCGCAGAGCTCAAGTTCCGCGCGAGTCGGCGCGCGCAGTGAGACCGCGGCTGGCGCGGCCGTCCGCACCGCGCGCCCCAGCATTCCACCGGCACCCAGCAGCAGGACCTTCATGCGGTGAGGTACAGCGCCTCGGCGGCGCGATACGCTTCGCTCGTCACGCGCCCCCACCAGTCGCGGCTTGCCTGGTACCAGCGCACGGTGTCGGCAATCCCTTGGTCCCACGAGTGTTCGGCGTGCCACCCGAGCTCGGTTGTCAGGCGGCTGTTGTCGAGCGCATAGCGGCGATCGTGCCCCAAGCGGTCGGTCACGCGCATCATCAGCGATTCCGGCTGATCCAGCTGGCGCAGGATGCTCGTGATCACCTCGCGGTTGGTGCGCTGGTCGCCGGCGCTCACATGGTAGGTGCGCCCCAGCGCACCACGCCTCAGCACGATCCAGAGCGCGCGTGCGTGATCTTCCGCATGAATCCAGTCGCGAATCTGCATGCCGTCGCCGTATACCGGGATCGTCGCACCGACAAGCGCGCGCGTGATCACCAGGGGAATCAATTTCTCCGGAAACTGGTACGGACCGTAGTTGTTCCCGCAGCGGGTGAGGAGTACGGGTGTATCGAATGTGCGGTGCCAGGCGTTGACGAGATGATCAGCCGACGCCTTGCTTGCCGCGTACGGCGAGCTTGGCTTCAGCGGCGCCTCTTCCGTCCACGGCACGTCGTTCGGTTCCAGGTCGCCGTAGACTTCGTCGGTACCCACATGCAGCATGCGAAAGGCGCGCGGTGCGACGTCGAGTGTGCGGCGCACGCACTCCAGCACGACCTGGGTTCCCACGACGTTGGTCGTGATGAAAGGCGCCGGGCCCATGATCGATCGATCAACATGTGTCTCGGCAGCGAGGTGAATCACCGCATCCGCGCGGGGGATCAAGCGTTCCGTGCCCGTTTCCCTGCCCTCGCCGTTGAGTGTCGCGGCAAAAAGAACGGAGTCGCGGATATCGCCCTTCACAAAGAAGTGCCGCCCGTCGCCGCGTGCGCCGTGTCGCGTAAACACCTCGGCCAGACTTTCGAGGTTTCCGGCATACGTCAGCGCGTCATAGGTGACCACGCGGAGGTCGGGGTTACGGGCTAGCAGCCAGCGCACCAGCGTGCCGCCTATGAAGCCGGCGCCCCCCGTGATGACCACCGTGGCGGGCATGAAGTTCGCAGTTGTTGCCGTCACCGAAACCATTCCCTCGCCTGAATCAGCGATTCTCCACGCGCATCCCTGGCGGCGAGAATCGGCTGGGTCCCCGGAATCAGGGGCCACGCAATGCCGACATCCGGGTCATCCCACCGCAGGCATCGCTCGTGTTCGGGAGCGTAGTAATCGGTCACCTTGTAGTGCACGGTGGCCCGTTCCGAGAGCACGTAGTAGCCATGGGCGAACCCCGCGGGAATCCACATCGCGGCGTGCGTTTCAGCATCGAGCCGTACTCCGCACCACCGGCCGAAGGTCGCCGAATGCGCGCGCGCATCCACCGCAACATCAAACACGGCTCCTGATACGCACCGCACCAGCTTTCCCTGCACCTGTTGCACCTGACAGTGCAGGCCGCGCAGCACGCCCTGGGCGCTTTCGGAAACGTTGTCCTGCACCCACTTCGCCTGAATGCCTGCTCCCTCGAACGCACGCGCATTCCACGCCTCAAAGAACAGGCCCCGGTCATCGCCGTGCAGGCACGGAGTCAGCAGTAGAACATCGGGGATCGTCAGCGACTCCGCTTTCATATGCCGCCGAGCCCCAACAGATAGCGGCCGTACCCGGTGTGGCGCATCGGGTGCGCGAGCCGATGTACGGCCTCGATGTCGATCCATCCCTGCCGCCAGGCAATCTCCTCGGGGCAGCCGATGCGCAGGCCCTGCCGATGTTCGAGTGCGTACACGAACTGCGCGGCCTCGAGCAGCGCCTCGGGAGTGCCTGTGTCATACCAGGCTGCTCCGCGTCCCAGCTGTTCCACCGTCAGGTCACCCCGCCTGAGGTAGGCGCGATTGAGATCGGTGATCTCGAGTTCCTGCCGTCCCGATGGCGCGAGGGATCGCGCCAACTGCGGTGCGTCCGAATCGTACAGGTAGAGCCCCGTCACCGCCCAGCGTGATGGCGGAACTTGGGGCTTCTCCACGATGTCGAGCACCCTCCCTTGTGCGTCGTACGCCACGACGCCGTAGGCTTCGGGTGACGCCACCTGGTGTGCGAAGACAGTCGCACCACGCTGGCGCGTCATGGCTTGCTGCACTTGCGCTGGGATGTCGTGACCAAAGAACAGGTTATCCCCCAGCACGAGCGCGCTTGCTCTCCCCGCCAGGAATGGGTCACCAATCACCAGCGCCTCGGCGATGCCGCGCGGCTGCGACTGCGTGTCGTAGGCGAAATGCATCCCCCAGCGTGCCCCATCGCCAAGCAACCGTTCGAACAACGGGGCATCGATCGGCGTCGTAATGACCAGCAGGTCGCGAACCCCCGCCAGCATCAACGTGCTCAGCGGGTAGTAGATCATCGGCTTGTCGAAGACCGGCAGGAGCTGCTTGGAGAACGCCGACGTTGCCGGCGCCAGCCGCGTGCCCGTGCCGCCGGCGAGAATGATGCCGGGGCGGCTACTTCTTGATGGCTGTATGCGTGAAGGCAATCGAAGAAGTCGTGGTCGCCGTCGTGAGTGCCCGCGTCATCGGGGTCGAGTCGTACTTCGGACGGGCGTACGCCGTTCGAGTGTTCGGCAGAAGGGGCTCGGCAGCGTAAGGTATGCCCGCCGAGGGAGGACGTCCATTCTCCGGACGCGCACGGTCACCTGTGTTTTCATCTCTCCCTTGCCGTGCTCGTCATCAACGGCTAGAGTCTCGTCGTGAATCGCATCAGCACAATACTCACGGGGCTGGCCTTGGTGCTGGAAGCCTCCTCCCTCGGCGCCCAGGACTTTGCCCTGCGCGCCGGTGACGCCATCAAACTCGTCGTCCCCAACGAGAAGGCGCTGTCCGACACGTTCACCGTGGATCTTCAGGGAACGGTGACGCTCCCGGTTATCGGCCGGGTGGATGTGGGAGGTCAATCGTGGCGTGAGGTCCACGCGAAGCTCCTTGCCGCCTTTCGGCGCGATCTCAAGGAACCTGGGCTCTCCCTGATGCCGCTGCGGCGTGTGATCGTGCTGGGGGCGGTCAACAAACCGGGCAGCTATCTGGTGGGACCCACCGTCACGCTGTCGGGGGCCATTGCCGCGGCCTCGGGCGCCGTTACCGACGGCACGGTCAGGCGAGTGCGTGTGACGCGCGGCGATTCCATTATTCAGGCTGATGCCTCGCGCGGCCTGGAGATCGCCGACATGCCGGTGGAATCGGGCGACCAGATCTTCGTGCTCCAGCGCAGTTGGTTCGCCCGGAACAGCAACTTCCTCATCACCGCCATCCTGTCGCTCACCGGCATCGTCGCCACTCTTGCGTTGCGCTGATCCGGCAACGGTCGTCTACCACCCGCGCCATCGCAGGCTCGCCTGCAGGTTCACCGAGTCGTCGTGGCGCACGGTATTCCGGTTGAGTGTCCAGGAAAGACCGGCGCTGGCGCTGAGTTCACGCCCCTTCTTGCCGAACCGAAGCGCTTCGTAGCGCGCACCGTACTGCACCTCGGGCGCACGTCCCGCCGCGGTGGGAGCCACGGGCAGCCAGTCCTTGAGCAGGCGCCGCTCCACCACCACGCTCCGCCGCCCCTGCGCCGTGTAGCTGTCGGTCGCGAGCCGCCATCCGGCCCCGCCATATGCCGTGGCAGAGCCGAGAAAGAGACCGTTGACCGTATGACCCTGCGCAACGGGGCTGCTGTGGAGATAAGGCGGCTGTGGTGTTTCGAATCCGCGCTGGCCTCGCTCGTTGCTCGACAGTTCGGCGTTCACCAGTTCCGCACGAAGCACGCGCACGACATTCGCCGACAGCCGCCAGGCTTTCTGGAAACCGAGTAGCAGGTTTCCAAGGTCGTCCGGTTTCTGCAGCAGCCAGCGGGTGTTCCCCGCGTAGTCTTCGCGCCCATACTCACCGTACACCTCGAACCCGGCGGGCGCTGCGGCCCATCGCACGAAGACCGACGCATAGCCGTTCTCGCCGCCCGTATTCACGTTGTTCGCGGGATCGCTCAGGATGCCGGTGAACGGGCGCAACGCGTTACGCAGCGTCGCGACTCCGGGGTACCAGGTGCGGTGCTGGAATCGCACCACCCCTGCCTCAACCCCGCGAATACCTCGCGGTTCGAACGTGAAAACGGTCGCCGATGCGAACCGTGATCGATTGCCTGTCTCTTCGGGTGACCACGCCGACTGCTCCAGCCGGCCAGCCAGGAGCTTCCAGTGTACATGCCCAATGTAGATGGGCCACGGCTCCCCTGACCCTACATAGAGATGCGAAAACCCGCCGCCGTTGGGCCCCACCACCAGCGGTTCGTCACGCGCCGGTCCCCACGCCAGCGGCGCCGTGGAGAATCCTGCCGACACGATACGTGTCTCCACCGCGATGCGGCTGTTTCCGGCGTCTACCCGCCCGTACCCGCTGGTCCCGAAGCGCTGCGGAGCATCAATCACCCCGGGAAAGCGCGCATCCCGCAGCGCTCCGTTGCCGGTGAGCCCATTCGGCGCCAGCGCGAATCCCTGGTTCTGCGCCCAGAACATCATCGGTGCTACCTGCACGTCCAGCACGCCCGTGCCAAGCCGCACCCCGGCACTGCCGTCCACCGTGACGCCGCGTCCAAACCAGACGCCACCACTGCTCGCCACGTCGGGGCGCGAGCTGTTCCACGCCGCTCCCAGTGACGGCCGAAGTATCGTGAGCCGTGTCTGCTGTCTGCCGGTGTCGCTGAGCGTGAACCGCGTCGCCCACGGATGCGTCTTGGTTGGTGTCAACGCGCGCAATTCGAGTCGGGTCCACGGCCGTATCCCAACGGGATGCAGCGGTACCTCTCCCAATAGCTGCAGGGCGCGCAGATAGCGCTCCGCCTCGCCGTTGGCCACCATGCCACCACCGAGATCGAGCCCGGACGCTCCTTGAGCCAGGCACTCCGGCGCCAGAAGGAGCAACAAGAAGGAGAGGGTCGCGCGCGCGTAGCGGTGCATGGCGCCTGACGTTACCATCTCAGGCGATGCGCAGACACCCCCTTCTTCGATTTTTGCTTGTGCCGCTAGGTCTGGCTGCGCCAGCGGCGCGGGTGGTGGCACAGGCACGGAGTATGGACGAAGCTCCCCTCGTTCGCCCAGCTCTTGAGCGCGACGAACTATCACGCATCGTCGCCCTCCTCGACAGTGCCGCGCCGCGCTACGCCACACTGCGCGCGCCATCGCGTCAGTTCATCTGGCGCAACAGCCGCACCACGACAGTCACGCTGCTGAGCCCTGAGCTCACTCTCGGCGTCAATTCGTCGCTCCCCTACGGCTTCAACGACGGCCCAGCCTGGCAGGGGCGCGGCCTCCACCTGCAGGGCATCGGCGGCCTGGCCATCACCCGCGGACCTTTTCGACTGATTGTCGCACCGCAGTACGTCTACTCAGAAAACTCCGACTTCCAGACGGTCCCGTACCCGCAGGGCTCGGGGAAAGACCGTTCCGCATGGGCCAACCCGTTTCACCCGGCCCCCAGCGGCATTGATCTTCCGCTTCGTTTCGGCAACCAGCCTGTCCGCTCCCTGCAGTGGGGACAGTCCTCCGCTACCCTGCGTCTCCCGGTCGTCGAAATCGGGCTCTCAAGCGAAAACGTCTGGTGGGGCCCCGGTGTCCAGAACGCTCTCCTCTTGGGCTCGCAGGGTGCTGGCGTTCCCTCCGCATTCGTTCGCACGCAGAGTCCGGTCACCACGCGCTTCGGCACGTGGGATGGTTGGTACTCCGTGGGCACCCTGCGGGAGTCGCAGTTCTTCGACCGCGCACCAGATAATGACCGCCGCTCCGTGGGCGCTTTCGCCGCAGTCTGGCGGCCGCCGCAGACCACGGGGGTAGAGGTTGGCCTCTCCCGCGTTGTGATCCTGGCGGACGATGCCCCGCTGAGCGCTTTGTTCGCTCCGTTGGGTTCCGTGGGACGCCCTAACGGCCCCGACTCCTTGAATGCCGGCAGCCGCGACCAAATCACCTCGCTGTGGACACGCTGGGCCCCACCCGGCGTTGGCTTCGAGGCGTGGGCCGAGTGGGCCCGCTTTGAGGAACCAGCGTCATTGCGGGATTTCCTCGAGAGCCCGGGCCATTCGCAGGGCTACACCGTTGGACTGCAGTGGGCGCGCCGCCTGCATAGCGGGTCGGCACGGCTGTGGAGCGAGGCCACTTACCTCGAACCGAGTCCCTCCTTGCGCCTACGACCCGTGGGCACCACGTATGTCAGCCGTTCGGTCCCGCAGGGTTTCACCGTGCACGGCCAGCCGTTGGGCGCGGGCATCGGCCCCGGCGCCTCCAGTCAATGGATCGGCGGCGATGTCATCCACCTCCGCTGGCGCGCTGGTGCCTACGCCGCGCGCGTCCGCTGGGACAACGCGGCCCTCTTCACTCCGGTCGTCCCCGAGGTCCGCCGCGAGGACATCTCCCTCATCGGCGGTCTGCGCTTCGGCGGCACCTGGCGTCGCCTGCACCTCCTGCTCGACTGGGCCCACGCCGTGCGGCTAAACTACCTCTTTCAGGCGTATCTCTCCGAGCCGGCTACGGGACGCACCCAGGGCATAGACATCGTGAACGACGCGCTGACCGTCACACTTTCCACACCATGGCAGCGAGGAGTCAAGTGAGCCAGCCCATGACCATCGCCGAACTGGCGCGTGCCCTTCGGGCGCATCGCTTGGCCATGGGGATCGCCGGCCTCCTTACCTTCGCCGCCGTCGTTGCTTTTGTGCTCCTCGTCCCGCCGCGTTTCCGCAGCGAGGCGTTGCTCCGCGTGGAATCAAAGCGCCCCGACGCGGGTCTCCTTGGCAGTCTCGACGAACTGAGCGGGATGAGCGCACTTGGGCTCGGACGCGATGAAGTGGAAACGGAGATTGGGGTCCTCGCCAGCCGTCGCATGCAGGACGCTGCCATTGATTCACTTGGCCTCGAGGTCGTCGTCGCACGCCCCCGCACCGGACGTACTGGAATCATCACGGCGCACGCCACAGGAGAGTCCACGCTCGACGGAACGCTTCGCCTCACCCGCACCAACGCCACCGACTGGGCATTGGCCGCCGACTGGAAGCAGGACACGGCGCGCGTGCCCGCCTCGGTTACCACCAGCGTTCCATTCCGCGTGGGGCCCCTCGACCTCACCGTCGTGGCCGCCGACACAGTGCACAGCATTGAACTGCGACTCATCCCGCGCTACAAGGTGCGCGAACGGCTCGATGACCGGCTGGTGGTCCGGCGTCGTTCCCCGGGAGCCAAGCTCATCGAGGTGCGCTTCGAAGACCGCGATCGCCTGCTCACCCCGCAGGTGGTTGGCGTCGTCGTCGGATCATACCTGAACTATGCGCGCCTCCTCGAGAGCGGTGACGCTGGCAAGACTATTGGCGAACTGCGGCACGCCACCGACAGCGTGGCTGGCGCCCTGCGTGCGGCCGACGAGCGCCTGCGCGATTATCAGGCCGAGGCCAAGCTGATCGCCCCCGTGGAGCAGGCCACCGCGCAAGTGAAGCGCATCGCCGCGCTTCGCACACAGCTCGACCAGGTGGAATTGGAGCGCGACGCGCTCGCGCGCCTGCTCACGCTCGTGGACGAACGCTCACGCGGCGGGCGAGACGCCGTGGCGTATCGGCAGTTGGCCACCTTTCCCACCCTCATCGGCAATCGCGGCATCCAGGACCTGCTGGCCGCACTCATCGAACTCGAGAACGATCGCGCCAAGCTGGGGGCCCGTCGCACCGACGAGAACGTGGACGTGCGCGCTATCACCGATCGCATCGAGGCGTTGGAGCGCGACCTGCGGCGCGTGGGGTCACAATACCAGGAAAGCCTCAACCAGCAGTTCACCGAGAGCACCCGCGCACTGGCCCGCCTCACCGAGGAGACCGGCCAACTCCCCGCCACCGAAATGCGCTATGTGCGGCTGGCCCGCGAGCGCACGCTGCTCGGCGAAACATGGGTCATCCTGCAGAAGCAACTCAAGCAGGCCGAACTTTCGTACGCCCTGCGCCTCGAGCGCGTGCGGCTGGTCGATACCCCCAGTGTTCCACAGGCCAGGGACAAGGTCTTTCCGCGCCCCTTGGTGCACACCCTGCTGGGCGCCGTGCTCGCCCTGCTGGTGGCCTTCGCCACCGGCCTTGTCGGCGTGCTCTGGCGCGGGACGGGCGTGAAGCCAAGTACGGTCAGGGACGAGCCAGCGTAAACCGCACGTCGAGTGTGCCCCCACTAGTCACAGTGAGGGCATCGGCGTGGTCCTTGGTAACATCCGTCGCTACGCTCCAACCAGCTGGGGGCGTGATGCTCACGCCACGTTCCGGCGGTCCGCATCCAAGATCACCGAACGTGACCACGCCGCTCGATACCACCGCAGTGACGGGCATATCGGCACTGGCAGAATAGAGGGTGACCGTCGCCCCTGGCACGGCGGTTCCAGCGCGATCCACGACCGTCACCCGTATGGCGCCACGGCAACTGTTGTACTGCACCGGCAGTGCGACGTCGCGCGTGGTGCCTCGATTGATGATTAGGCCGTCCGCGAATTCCGCGCCGCGCCCCGGCGCGACACGCCAATCTCCGCTGCCGAGTATCCGCACGCCAAAATCGCCGCACATCGGCGTATCGAACTTCACGTGTCCGTCGCTCGCCGTCCGCGCGGAGTCGAGAAGTCCCGCCTTCACGAACAAGTACGCCAGCACGCCGGGCGCGCCGCCGCGTACCGGGTCGGCCACGCGCAGGTTGATCGTTCCACTGCAGCGTTGCAGCGTCAGCGGACCGTCGGCCGTCACGCCGTCCTCCACGACCAATCCATCCTGCCACACAAAGGCAGGCTCCTCGAGATCCCTGTACTCGGCGGGACGCAGCGTGCGCACCCCGTACTGACCGAACGGCACCACAAAGAAGATCACACGGCCATCGGGGGCAGTCCTGGCGCGCCACAGTACGGTGTCCGACCTGTACAACTCCACCTCCGCACCGACGAGCGGCGTACCCGACTGATCCACGACGCGCGCCGTCACGGTCCCTGGCCCGACCTTTAGCAATCTGAAGCGTACCACCTTCGTGGAGTCGCGATACAGGTTCAGTCCGTTCACGGTATTCGTTGGTGCACCGCCGAGCAGCCGCTCGGGAAACTCGTAGCCGGCCGGCTCACCGGCGTACACGCCATACGCGGGCCCCTCGGGCACGCTAGTGAATCGCGCCAGCCCCTGCGCATCGGTGGTGTCGTACCCCATGATGCGCAGTCCCGTGTACAGCACCAGCGGCACGCCGCCCACCGGGCTGCCGTCGCGCCGCTCGGCGTGAACCTCCACGGCCGTATACCGCGACGGTGACGTCACCAGGGAATCGCAGCCGACGGCAAGTACGCTGAGCAGGCCAAGGGTAATCACCCGGTTCACGCGAACTTCACCTCAGGTGCAGGGCGCGCGCTCCGGGCCAGCCAGGCCAGCGCGAGAATGAGCCAGAAGGCCGGTTCGGTGGTGGACTGGTAGAACAGGTTGAACACGATGAACCCGGCCACCGCGGGGCGCCACGATGTATCGCGGAGAAGCGGCACCACGAGCAGCACCAGCATGGACACCAGCGCCACCACCCCCGCCTCGGCGAAGGCAGTGCCGTACAGCGAATGAAAGTTGCCGTATCGGTTGCCGGGAAATACGTCCTGCAGCACCACGTACGACGCCCCCCATCCCAACCCGAGCAGCGCGCGCGGAATGGTCCGGCTTCCCTCATCGGCGGCACGCACGATCAGGTTCTGGTGTTCGGCCGCTGAGCTCCCTTCCTCGCCACCGCCGAACCGCTCGGTGAATGGCGCGAGCATCCGGGTGGTCCCTTCAATTGCCCCCGGTGAGCGCGCAATGAACAGCAGCCCCGTGCTCACCACGACGATGCCCAGCAGCAACCGTCGCACGGGCGCCGCCCGGTGCAGTACGCCCGACTGCCATGCCGCCACGACGCCAAGTGTCAGCGTCGCGAGCACCGCGGAACGAGACAGCGTGAGTAACATCAGCACCAGCGCCATCACACGCACGCGCGGTGCGAGGAATGCATAGATCAGCAGCACGAGCCCCGCATTGTTCGGGTCGAGCACCGTACCCGAGAGGCGCGGGATGATGCCGGCATAGCCATACGAGTCCAGTCGCAGCGTGGGGCCGCCAATGGAGAGTTCCCTGGGAAGCACGCCGGCGAACGAGAGCAACGCCAGCACGTCCATTACCGCAAAGAGCGCGACGCCCAGCACGGCCCCCGTGCGCAGGGCGGCAATGGCATCGGGATCGTCGTGGACCAGCAGGGCGATGGCCGTCGCCCCCCCGAACTGCAGGATGAGCAGGGCGCTGCGTGCCAGCGTGGCGTCGGCGTCGAGCGACACGAAGGTCGAGGCGCCGGCCGCCGCAAAGAAGATCGAGACGAACAGCAGATAACCCAACGAGGACCATTCGATGGCCAGCGGCCGCGCACGCTGGTAGCGCCGCAGCGCCAGTGCGCCAACCAGCAGGGGCGTGAGCACAAGAAACGGCGTGAGCGTCACCGGCAGCGATCCGCCGGCGAGGTCCAGTCGCACCGCGCCCACGAGAGCCATCCAGAGCACCAGCAACGTGCGAGTCATCCCCGCAATACTACACCAAGATTCCGCAGCACGCCGTGTGCGCCAAGCCAGCGCCAGCGCGCTATTGCCACGCGGCGCGGCCACCCCTGCTTCGACGCAATCGACACCAGCCCCTGCAGTGCTTCCCTGTCGGCCGGGGAAAGCCGAGCGCCATACTGCGCGACCAAAGCCCCTGCCTGCCGTGCCGTGCGATCGAGGTCCCGCGTCACCTTGGCGCGCGCCGAATATGCGCGCATCAATCGCGCCCACGGCGATGTCAGTCGCGCCCCGGCCGTGTTCGCCCCGTGTTGCCGGTACCAGACCGTCGGTTCCGCTACGGCCACCAGCCGCCCGGTGACTGCCGCCACCAGCGCAATCCACCAGTCCTGGTGTATGGCTTCCTGCGGAATCTCGTTCAACTCGGCCAGCAAGGCGCCGTTGAACAGCAGCGTGGGGCCGACAACCACGTTCTGGATGGCCAGCGACCGGATGGAACAGGCCGCTGGGTCAATGCGCTCGCTGCGCCAGAACGACGGCGCCAGCGCCTTGAGCTGGCTGTCGACCACCGCGAGATCGGTGTGAACGAGAATTCCACCTGCCAGTTCCGCCGTCGCTACCGTGAGAGTGGCCAGTGTGCGCCCCAATCGGTGCGGCATCCAGACGTCGTCCGCGTCGGCAGTCGCTATGGCCTCGGCGTCGCGCGGCAATTGCGACAGCACTCTCCCGAACGCGCGAGCTGACCCCAGCGGTTCCGCTCCGCGCTCGCACCAGACAATCCTCGGCTCGCGCGCACGCCACCTCTCCATGTGTTCCCAGGTGTCGTCACTTGACCCGTCGTCACGAATCCACAGCGCCCAGTCGCTGTGCGTCTGCGCCACGAGCGAGTCCATGAATTCGTCGATGTAGCGCCCTGCGTTCAGCGCCGAGCAAGCAATGTGGATTCGTGTCATGGCGCGCCGCGGGTGCTCTTGAAGAACGCGAGCGCCAGGAACGCCGTGACGCACGATTCCGCCGCCACCACGGCTGTTGCCATCCCCATGGCGCTCCACCGGGGAACGAGTATTGCCGCGAACGTCAGGTTCACCGCGCCGCCCAACAAGATGGCGCCAAGGAACAGGCGCTCACGACGCCATGGAAGCGCCCAGTAGACGCCCAGCACCGTTCCTGCCGCCACCAGCGGCAGCGTCAGCACCAGCACGCGCAGCACCGCAATGCTGGAGGAATAACTGACCCCAAGCAGCAGCGCGATCACCGTCTTTCCCAGCAGCGCGATCGTCGCGGCGCTGGCAATGGAGAGCGCCACCAAGATCAAGAGCGTGCGACGAATTTCGGTGAGTGCCTGCGTTGGAGCGATTTTCGCCAATTGGCTGATGCGCGGAAAGAGCGCCTGTGTCAGCGGCATCAGCAGGTTGATGGCCGCTCGCACAATGCGCTCGGCGCCGCCATAGGCGGCCACTGCCACCGCGGGCGCGGCGAGGCTGAGGATGAGCGTGTTGGCCTGCAGGTACAGCCCCGAAGCCGCGCGCGCCGCGAACATCGGGGTCGCTCCGCGAAGTGCGGTGAACGCCTCGCGGTTGGTGACCGAAGGCAACGCATGCTGCCTGTGCATCCGCACCGAAAGCATTGCGGTGGCCAGGGCGGCCCCGGCTGCCTGCAGCGCGAGCACTCGCCATCCATCATCCACCTCGCGCACCAGCACGAACATCGCCGCCGCCGGCAGCAACTTGCCCAGTGTGTCCACGAAGGCCGCTGCGCGAATGCGCTGCTTCCCCTGGAAGAACCAGTACGGGCTCAGTCCGCGTGCCACCACGAAGCCCACAGTGCCGGCTACGAGACGGTGGTCGTGTCCCAGCAGCGCCGCCACACCTACGACACCAAGGGCGACCAAGGGGGTGAGCAGGAGCCGGGCTCGCTGCACGGCCGCAGCGGTGCGGGCCATGGCATCGCGCGACTCCGCCTGGGCTACGTCACGCGTTCCGGCCAGGTCGAATCCGAACTCGAGCACCAGCGTGGCCCACGCGGCCAGCGCCTGGGCCACGAGCACCGGCGCCCATCCCTCCGGACCCAGTATTCGCGCCAGCCACGGGACCGTGAGCAGCGGTACCAGCAGGCCCAGCGCGTGTGCGCTGAACAGGAGCGCCACCGCGTGGGCGAGCCGAGGAGGACGTGGGGCGGCGGGCTCTGGGGCGGTCATCGCGCACGGAAAGCTACGGACCGGTTGCCCAAGGCGCGACGGCGTCGCATACTCGGCGAACCTCCCTCGAAATATCGCCGCGAGCATCATGTCCGAAGCGCCGCCCAAGGTCTACGTCATTGTCCTCAACTTCCGAGCCAGGGAAGACACGGTCGGCTGCCTGCTGAGCTTCCGGGATGTGACGTATCGCCCGTTCGAGGTGATCGTCGTGGACAACGCGTCGGGCGATGGTTCGCTGGAATACATCGAGACGACGGTTCGAGGACAGCTCTCGTTTCCCGTGCACTTCATCCAATCACCACGGAACGACGGCTTCGCGGCGGGTAATAACATCGGCCTGCGGTTCGCCTTGTCGCGCTGTGACGCCCGATATTTCTGGCTCCTGAACAACGACACCGAAGTCGCACCGGGGGCGTTGACCGCCCTGGTGGATGCCGCCGAGCAGGACCGTGCCGCGGCAAGGAAGGTTGGGCAGTACGGGGCCAAGCTCCTGTATCACGGCCAGCGCGACACCATTCAGGCGATCGGTGGCAATTACAACCCGTGGCTCGGCGTCACCCGCGAGATCGGCAACCTGGAGAGAGACCTCGGACAGTACGACCACCCCGCCCCGCACGCCGACATCCTGATCGGGGCGTCGCTGTTCGTCACCGACCGTTTCCTGTCGGAGGTCGGGCTGCTGGGAGAAGATTATTTCCTCTACTACGAGGAGCACGACTGGGCCGAGCGTGGGCGCGGGAAGGGGTGGGAGCTGCGCGTTGTCCCCGAGTGCGTGGTCTACCACAAGCAGGGCGCCAGCATCGGAGGCGGTCGGGATAGGGGAAACAAGAGTGCCTTGTCGGATTTTTTTTCCTTTCGCAACAAGCTGCTCTTCACTGCGCGCTACTTTCCGTGGTGCCTGCCGTCGGTGTACATCGGACTCCTGGGGGCGGCCCTTCGCCGAATTCAGCGTCGACAATGGAATCGGTTGCCCATGCTGTTCACGCTGATGTTCACCTTCTTCACGAAACCCCGGTTCAAGTCCACGCCGTGACCGAGCGCCCCCTGCGGATTCTGCTCATTTCCGCCCGCGCTGACGTTGGCGGGGGACCGTTTCACGTGGACCTGCTCGCCAGATACTTGCCACCGAATATTGAACGTTGGATCGCCTGTCCCGATGAGGAGCCTTACGCGTCCGCGTGGAAACGGGAACCCGCGGTGCGTGGTATCATCTCCATTCCGCGACGACGCTTTTCACCCGGTGCGCTGTTCAGCCTCGCCAAGGCCTGCCGACAGTGGGACATCGACATCGTCCATTCGCACGGCAAGGGTGCGGGAATCTATTCCCGATTGCTCAAACTGCTTCGCCCCCGCTTGCGGGTGATCCACACCGTGCACGGTGTGCACGTGGGCCAGTATGGTCCGTTGACGCGAGCCGTCTACTTGATGGCGGAACGAATCCTCAGACACCTCACCACGGCTTTCGTACACGTATCGGAGGGGGAGAAGCGACAGTGCCTGGCGCTGGGCATCTCCTCCGCGAGCACTTCTCACGTGGTGTATAACGGCCTTCCGCCGACTCAGGCGTCCGGGCACGTGGTGTTTGCGGAATTCGTAGTTGGCCACCGTCCTGTGATCCTGACGTTGGCTCGTTTTGAGTACCAGAAGAACATGCCCCTTGCCATGGAAATCGCCACTTTGGCTCAGCGCGTTCATCCCGATTGGCTGTTCGTGTGGGCGGGAGATGGTCCCGGGCAAGCGGAGCTGCAACGCCAAGTGAAGGAGAGAAAGCTCACAAACGTTCGTTTCCTCGGCTTCACCGATAAGACAGCCAACTTGCTTCAAGTCGCTGACGTTTTCTTGAGCACCTCGCTCTGGGAGGGGCTTCCGTACGCCTTGATCGAGGCGTGTGCCGCGGGCGTGCCTATCGTCGCCAGTCACGTCACTGGCAACGATGAAGTCGTGATTCCTAATCGTAACGGGTTCTTGTACTTCCTCGACAACCCGGGCCAAGCGGTCACGATGATCAACACAATTCTGGGTGACCTTGAGCTGAAGGCGCGGCTTTCCCGGGGCGGGAAAGATCTCTTTCTGGAGCTGTTCACACTGGACCAATCCATCGACCACACGGTGGCCGTGTACCGTGCCGTCGCCCGCAAAGACTGACCCGTGTTCCTCTGGCGAGGATGCCCCGCCAAGTCGTAAGTTCCCAGCCGAATGCATTCAGCCGACCCCAGTCTCTCCAAGGCAACGCCGGCAAGCCCGCCAACTCGGCGCCGAGCCTTGCTGGCCGATCTTAGGTTCGCGCCAGAAATCCGCGTCGTGGTCATCGGACAGGCTGAAGATCTCCACCGTGCGCTGACGCATCCCGCGGTGGAAGCCGGACGCTTTGTGGTCGTGGAAGCGCACGCGCTTGATGTCGAGATTGGGCTTGCTGATCACGCGCGGCGCGGCATCGAGCATCGCCTGGAGACCTTCGGCGCCGATGCCCTGCTCTTCGCTGGGCCGGTGGGACCGTCTGCGTCAACATGGGCTATCGACGCGGCCATTGCGCACGGCATCCCGTTGTGGGCCGTGATGCCCACCGAGGTGAGTGCCAACGCCGATCCGAGGGTGGTTTGGCCCGGCGAAGAGCCGCTGCTTCAGTTGGCCGGGTATCGACGCTCGGCGGTGGCGTTGGCCGTCAAGCGCGGCATGGATATTACAGGAGCGCTGGTCGGTCTCGTGGTGAGCGCTCCATTGATGTTGGCGCTCGCCGCGCTGATTCGCCTGGAAAGCAAGGGATCGCCCTTCTTCAGGCATACGCGTGTGACGCGCGACGGTCACCGCTTCGAATGCCTCAAGCTGCGGACCATGCACGCCAACGCCGAAGAACGCCTCGAAATGGACGACGCGTTGTACGACAACTACGTCCGCAACAACTACAAGATTCCCGAAGACCAGGACCCGCGAGTCACGCTCCTCGGCCGCGTGCTGCGCCGGACGTCACTGGACGAACTGCCGCAGTTCTGGAACGTCCTTGTCGGCGAGATGTCGCTCGTCGGCCCGCGTCCGCTCGTCCCGAGCGAACTCGAGCATTACGCCGGCGCCCGGCAGCGCTTGCTGCTTTCCATGCGCCCGGGACTCACCGGCGCGTGGGCCGTCGGCGGACGGCACGCGGTGTCCTATCCCGAACGCGCCGAGATCGAGTTGTCCTACGTGCGCCACTGGAGCCTCGCCAAGGACGTCGAGGTCGTGCTTCGGACCTTTCGCGCAATACTCAGCTACTAGTCCGGCGCACGACCAGCACCCGCCCGGCGCGATGGCCAGTTTCCCGTCGGCATCGCCCGCGCGCGTTACTTCCCCACGCAAAACGTCCGAAACACCCGCTCCAGCACGTCCTCCACATCCACGGCGCCAATCAGTTCCTCGAGCGCCGTAACGGCTGCACGCAGATGCGTGCCAGCCACCGGCGCTGGCAGCGCGCCGTGCGCCCACGCCTGGCGGAACGCGCGCAGCTCCTCCTCCGCGCGGCGCAGCCCCGCCTCGTGCCGCGCGCGCGTCACGATGGGCGTGGCGTCGTCGGGCGCGGCGATGCGCGCCGTGACCGCTGCGCGAATGGCCGCGTGCAATGCGTCCAGTCCCTCGCCCGTCGTGGCGCTGACCGCCACCGCCGAGCGCGCGCCCTCCGGCGCGGACATTTCATAACTAGTAGCTACTAAATCACGTTTCGTCCGCACCGCCACCACCGCGCCGGCAGTCAGCGCGCGCACCACCTCCACCGTGCGCACCAGCGACGCGTCGTCCGCCGCACATGCCAGCACCACGTGCGCCTGGGCGACGTACCGCTCGCTCACCTCGATCCCCAGTCGCTCCAGTGTGTCGTTGCTCGAGCGCAGCCCCGCCGTGTCTACCAGCCGCAGCGGATACGGCGTGTCGTCCACCAGCACCTCCACCGCGTCGCGCGTCGTCCCGGGTATCTCGCTCACCAGCACCCGCGATTCACCCACCAGCGCGTTCATCAGCGAGCTCTTGCCCGCGTTTGGCGGCCCCGCCAGCACCACCAGCGCCCCGTCCCGGCCGAGGGCCGCCGCGGGCAACGTGGCCAGCAGGCGCCCTACCTGCACAATGGCCTCGTCGCACGCGGCCAGTACCCGCGCGCGCGTCGGCGGGGCCTCGTCTTCCTCGGGAAAGTCCATTTCGTAAGCCAACAGCGCATCGACCTGAAGCAGCGCATCGCGCATCGCCGAGAGCCGGCGCGACAGTGCCCCATCCAGCTGACGCACCGCGGCGCGATGCGCCGCGCGTGACCGCGCATCGATCAGGTCCGCCACCGCCTCGGCCTGCACCAGGTCCATCTTGCCGTGCAGCACCGCACGCTCGGTGAACTCTCCCGCCAGCGCGGGACGCGCGCCGGCTCCCACGCACGCCGCCACCACCAGCGCGCTCACCAGCGCGCCGCCGTGCACCGCAAACTCCACCGTGTCTTCGCCAGTGTACGAATGCGGCGCCTCGAAGCGCGTCACGAGCCCGTGGTCGATCACCTGTTCTGGTGCATCAGGCGAGTGAACGGGGGCCAGCGTTGCCACCCGCGCCTCCTGCGGCCACGGCGTGCACACCCGGCGCGCAATCTCCACCGCCCGCGGCCCGCTCAGCCGCACCACTGCAATCGCCCCGCGTCCCGGCGCGGTCGCGAGCGCAACAATCGTGTCGTCGCGCTGAAATGGAGTCATGCCAGTCGATCAGGTGCCGTCATGCCGCAATCTACGATGCCCGTTACACGCCTGGGTGAGTGACTGCTCCCTCAACTGGCAGGCATTCAAGAAAGGGGCCTGGCAGGAAGACCCCTCCGCCAAGCCCCCTCAAGTGTTTTGCAGCCTCCGTGCCCTCCGTCCACTCCGGCCTCCGTGAGAGACCAGTTCACCAGGCCCCGCGACTCCGCTACGTCGACTTCGTTCCCTTTGCCCGCTCGTTGGCGATCAGCCACTGCTGCGGCAGTGCCGCGATGTTCTGGATCGTGTAATAGAGATTCAGCCCCGACGCAAAATTGATCAGAAAGAACGTCATCATCGCCGGCATGATGTACGCCATCATCTTGGCCTGCGGGTTCGGCGGCGCGTTGCGCATGCCCATCCAGCTGAGCACATACATCGACGCGCCCATCACGAGGGGGAGGATGTAGAGGGGATCCTTCAGCGAGATGTCCGGCAGCCACATGAAGGAGACACCGCGGAACTCGATCGTGTTCTGGAAGACGAAGAAGAGCGCAAACAGGATGGGCATCGGCAGCAGCATCGGCAGGCAGCCGAGGATCGGGCTGAGCGGGCTCATCCCGTGCGCCGAATACAGCTTCATGATCTCCGCCTGCTGCTTCTGCGGGTCGCTCTTGTACTTCGCCTGCACGGCCTGCAGCTCCGGCTGGATGCGCTGCAGCTTCATGCTGGCGCGCATCGCCTTCTGGTTCAACGGCCACATCGCCAGGCGAATCGCGACGCCAAAGATCACCAGCACCCAGCCGTAGTTGAGTTGCGTGGTGCGCTTCATCCAGAGCAGCGCGCGCATGACGATGGTCGCGAACGGCTGCACCACGCCCTGCAGGAAGCCGCCGTAGGGATTGGCGTTCTCGAAGTCGCGCCCCAGCGAGCGCATCCGCTCCCACTCCTGTGGACCGGCATACAGCTCGAACGTCGTCGTGCCGCTCGTCAGCGGGAGCACTGCCGTGGCATGGCCGCGCGTGGCCGCCTTTGACGTGCGTGCGCCCCCCTCGAACTTCACCTCGGCGATCGATGGCGCCTTCTCCGACGCCAGTAGGCCGACGATGAAGTACTTGTTCTTGGCCATCGCCCACAGCATCGGACCCGCCTCGAGGCGCTGCTCGCCCGGATCCAGCTTGCCGAATGGAATGCCCTTGGAGCCCCCGCGCTGCGGCTTCACCGCATACGCGAGCGCGTTCTGGTCACCGACCGTGTCGCCTTCCTGTGACACGAACCCGGTGGGCAAGTCGATCAGCAGGAACGCGGGCGACGCCGTGCCCGCCACCGTGGCCGTCACGGTGCCCAGGTAGTTGTCCGGCGTCATCGCATACTTCAGCGTGATGTCCGAGGCACCGCTCGCGCTGCGGAAGGAGATCGTCTGTCCGCCATTGGGTGCTACGCCGCGCGTCGCCGCAAAGGTGACCTTTGCCAGGTCGATGGTATCGTTCCCCGAAAGGACGCGATAGCGCAGCAGTGGCTCGCGCGCCTGATAAATGTGCGCCGTGCCCTTCGCCTTCCCGAGGCTGTTGAAGCCCAGCACCTGAACGTCGATCGGCGTCGCGCCCAGGGTGGAGAATTGCGTGTGGCTCACCGTCGTGTTGACCGTCAGCGTTTCGGCTGGTGGTGGTGCAGCCGCCGCCTGTGCGGCCGCGCTGTCGGTCGCGCGCGCGACGGCCACGACCGGGGCGCCGGGCGTCGCCGGGACGCCTGGTGCCGAGGGGTAGCCCGGCGCAGCGGCAGGCGTCTTCTGTGCCTGTTCCCCTGCGCTGGTGGGGGTGGGCGCAGTCTTCGCGCGCGGGAACAGCAGGGGCGTGGCCACGACGACCACCCCCGAAAGGGCAAAGGCGAGAAAGAGGCGCTTATCCATCGTTTAGTTGCGTGCTCTCGTCAGGGCACCGGGTCGAAGCCGCCCGGCCGGAACGGATGACACCGCGCGATGCGTTTCACGGCAAGCCATCCACCACGGAAAGCGCCGTGCTTTCCGAGCGCTTCGATGGCATAGTGGGAACAGGTTGGATAATAGCGGCACGACGCCGGCAAGTGGGGCGACAAGACGACCTGGTATCCGCGTACGAAGAGAATCAGCAGCTGTTTCACTGCACCTCCTCGCTCGCCGAGCGCGGCAGCTGCGCCGCCACTTTCTGCAGCGCGGTCCGTAGCACGTCGAAACTGGCCGCATAGGCGCTCGGCGAGGCGCGAATCACCACGTCGCATACCGCAAGCGTCGGCAGCAGCTCACGTCGCGCCAGGTCACGGAGCCGGCGCTTCACGAGGTTGCGCGAGATCGCCGTGTGTCCGTAGCGCGGCACAATTACGCCGATCCGCGCATGAGGAAGAGGGGAAGCGAGGTATCGCACCTCGAGCTGAGCGGTGCGCACTCGCTTCCCCTGAAGACGAACGGCTTCGAGGTCCCGTTCACGCGTCAGGCGCGACGCGCGCGGGAATCGCAGGCGGTTAGACGCCGGCGTACTTCGACGGGAGTTTCACGGTGAGGCTCTTCCGCCCCTTCTTGCGACGGCGGCTGAGCACCTCGCGTCCCCACTTCGTCTCCATCCGCGCACGAAACCCGTGCGTCCTGAGACGACGCTTGTTCCGGGGACGGTAAGTCGGCTTGCCCATAGTGACTCCACAATGCGTGACTGCAATTCAGAAACAGAACGCTAAACGTAATCACGAGAGGGAGATAGGTCAAGTCACCCAATTTGGTTTGGACTCACGAGCGTTGACTTTTCCACACCCGGTTCGTAGCATCTTCCCCCTCACTTTTCCACACCCCGATTGCACTAATGTCCCTGTCTGCCAGCGACGCCTGGTCCCGCATACTCGACCGCGCGCGCAACGACCTGCCGACCCACACCACCGACCAGTGGCTTGCCCCGTTGGCTGCGTTGGAGTTTGACGGACAGACGCTCACTCTCGCCGCCCCAGACCAGTTTGCCATCGACTGGGTCTCCTCCAAGCACGCCACCCACCTCGAAAGCCTGGGCCCGATCTGCCTCGGCCATCCGCTGAAGATCCTCTTGAAGGTCCAGGACGAGCGGCGCACGCGTCCGCAGATGGACCTGTTCGTTCCGCAAAATGAAGCCAGTATAGAGCCACTAAAAGCCGATAATACCGTCATTTTGAGTCAATTGAATGATCGGTATACTTTCGGTCATTTCGTGATTGGCAAGTCCAACGAACTCGCCGCAGCGGCGGCCGCGGCGGTCGCCGAAGCTCCGGGCAAGTCGTACAACCCGCTTTTCATCTATGGGGCAACCGGACTGGGCAAGACCCACCTCATGCAGGCCATCGCCCACCGCATTCTGCAGCGCGATCCCTCGGTGCGGGTCACATATATCACCGCCGAGCAGTTCCTGAATGACGTGATCAATTCGATCGAAAAACGGTCGATGAACGAGTTCAAGCGCCGCTACCGGCAGGCGGACCTGCTGCTCGTCGACGACGTGCATGTGCTGGCCGGCAAGCAGCAGACGCAGGAGGAATTCTTTCACACGTTCAATGCGCTCTACGAGGCGGGGCGCCAGATCGTGCTCACCTCGGATCGCCCTCCGTCGGAGATTCCGCGCCTCGAAGACCGCCTCAAGAGCCGCTTCGAATGGGGCATGGTGGCCGACGTCTCAGCCCCCGACCTCGAACACCGGATTGCCATCCTGCGACGCAAGGCGCAGATGGACCACCTCGAGCACACGATCCCCGACGAAGTGCTGCACTTCATCGCCGATCACGTACAGGCGAATGTCCGCGAGCTGGAAGGCTCCATCATCAAGCTGCTGGCGTTCTCGTCGCTCCGACACCGGGTGGTGACGGTGGAACTGGCCCGTGAAGCCCTCCGCGACAAGCTGCGGGCCTCCGACGCGACGCCGGTTCGCTCGACCCGCCAGGAGCGGGTGTACCAGATCCAGCAGGCTGTCGCGGCTGAATGGGGGGTTACCGTCGATGGGTTGACCTCCAAGACCCGCACGAAGGTCCTGACCGTCCCGCGGCAGGTGGCGATGTACCTGACCCGGGAGATCCACGGCCTCCAGTTGGTGGAAATCGGAGCTGCCTTTGGGGGGCGTGACCACTCCACCGTCATACACTCCCTGGAGCGCGTGACCTCGATGTCCAAGGAAGACGCGGCATTTCGAGCTCGTGTGGAAAAGGTGAGGGAAACCGTCCGTCATTCCCAGTGGTGAACACGGGGGTGTGGATGCTTGGTTGGCCACAAATGTTCCTCCCATTGGTCCCGGTGAATTCCACAGGAGTTCCACGTGACCAGAGGGCAGGAAAGCTCAATCAGATGAACCACTTGTCTTGCTTTTCCACTTTCCACACGCTACTACTACTACCGCCACGTTATCCAATTCTTAATGGGTTGGTTAAGAGCTTCGCGCCAATCCACACGTGACTCTCACCATACAGGGTTGGAATGCGGTTCACGATCTCTCGCGAGAAGCTGCAGGAAGGGTTGAGCGCCGTGGCTTCGGTAGTGCCGTCAAAGACGACACTCCCGGTTCTGGCCAACCTTTTGGTCCAGACGACCGACAAGGGTATTCGCCTTTCGGGCACCGACCTCGACATCGCGGTCTCGACTGAAGTCACGGCTGACGTCGAGACGGCAGGTGCTATCACCATCCCTGCCAAGAAGCTTTCCGAAATCGCGCGGGAGCTGCCGGCGGCGCCGGTGAAGATTTCGTCCTCTGGCGACCAGCGAATCTCACTCGAGTGCGGCCGGGCAAAATTCAAGCTTCTCGGACTACCGAAGTCTGAATTCCCGAGTTTTCCAGCCGTTCCGTTCGAGAAGAGTATTCGCATTCTGTCTGGGGAGTTGCAGAAACTCATCGCCCATACGGCGTTTGCCGCATCCACCGAAGAAAGCCGCCCGATCCTGAATGGCGTGCTGTGGGAACTGCGGGCCGACGTGATGCGAATGGTGGCGACGAACGGCCATCGCCTGGCAAAGATGGAAGTCCCGGTGCGCGGAACCGGCGAAAATGCCGACCTGATCATACCACCCAAGGCGCTCCAGCAGATCAGCCGGCTCTTCCCGGCGGAAGAGGAACTCGAGGTAGCGCAGGGAGAAAACCACCTTGGCTTTCGCTCGCCCTTCACGGCCGTGTATACGCGGCTCATCGAAGGGCCGTATCCGAGCTACGACCAGGTGATTCCCAAGGATAACGACAAGGTCGTCATCATCGACAAGTCCGCGTTCATCAGCGCGCTCAAGCGGATGTCGGTGGTAGCCTCGGACCAGACGCACCGTATTCGCCTGTCGTTCAACGCGGGGATGCTGAAATTCAACGTCTCCACGCCCGACCTTGGCGAGGCGCAGGACGAGATGGCGATTCGCTACAACGGGGATCCGCTGGAAATCGGGTTCAATGCCGCCTACCTGCTCGAAATTCTCCGGTTCCTGCCGACGGACGAGGTGAAGGTGAGCTTCAAGGCGCCCGAGCGTGCGGCGACGATCGAGCCGGAGGGCTGGAATGACCCGGCCAAGTACCTCTGCCTGCTGATGCCGCTGCGGCTCGTCGACTGAGAAGCGAGGGTCTCTCCGGTCTCCGTGAGAGATTACGATCTCAGCTCAAGGCTTCCAGGTCAGCGTAAGCTCACTCTCTTGCTTCACGCGCTGGTTCCGCCGCCGGCTCTTGAATGCCAGGTCCAGTGATGCCCGGCCGACGGCGCGCACAAAACGTCCCGAAGCCACGTCGAGCACATACTGCATCATGCCGGTGGATTCACCGCCGAGCGTGACGGATTCACCAAACTGCTCGCCCTCGGCGGCCATGCGTCCCGTGCTTCGCCGGCTGATCGTGACGACCACCCGGCCGTTTTCCACGTCCGCGTGTACCACGCGAAACCGGCGCACACTTACACCGCGCACCGCGAGGCGGTCACGACACGAAAGTGTGCGGACGGTATCAGACCACTCCTGGCCAATGGCCAGCAGGCCTGGCACCGGAGGCCATGCGTCGTGCAGCCCCTGCAGGGCACTCAGCGCGGGATCCGTGCACGCCGAGCCCTCGGAGGGAAGCCGGAACACCACGGCGCCGTCCGTCGGTGATGCCTCCGCAGCAAACGCCCGGGCCAGCGTGAGCCCTGCCGGAACGGTGGCCGTGGAGCTTCCAGGGGCCACGCGGTAGTCGTTGAGTGTGCCAACGACGCGACGACGCCCGTCCCGTGCCCAGGTGTACGACGCGTCGAGCGAGGCACTCAAGGTGTCGGTGCGCGTGGCGGGGTCTCCGCTGATCACGACAATGGCGCGCGTGGCAAGCGTGACGCCCTGCGAGGCATACGAGGCAACAAGGCGCCACGGGCCGGTCGTGTTGGGGCCGGCGATCGTCGTGGCCGCTGCACCCGCCCTGGGCGCCGGGCGAGTGGTAGGCCGCGTGGCGCAGGCGAAGAGCGCGGCGAGCGGCAGGAACAGGGCGAAACGGGAAAGTGGCATTGCTGGGCAGGAAGATGCCATGTGTGTCCCTCCGGGGAAAGCAGACACCCCGCTGCCGCACGAGGCGACAGCGGGGTGGGACGGCGGCCGGCCTGTAAGCCGGGTTCTGTCGGAACCGAAGTTCCGGACGGTCATTTCTCTCGGTCCGTGGTCACCCACGTACTCTAGCAGCCAACCCGCGGCGTCTTGATCACAGAGGACTGCTGCTCGCCGCCTATTTGGCCTTGCTCCCGCTGGGGTTTGCCTTGCCACGCGTGTTGCCACGCGCGCGGTGGGCTCTTACCCCACCATTTCACCCTTACCTCAACTTGCGCCAAGGCGGTGTATTCTCTGTTGCACTGTCCGTCACGCCTGGCGAGGTGCCCAAGCGTGCCCAGGCGTTACCTGGCAGCGTGTCCATGGAGCCCGGACTTTCCTCGGCGCGGAAAGTGCCTCTCCCGCGACGCGACCGTCCGGCCGACCGACGTCCACCTGCAAGTTAGTACCCCCGGAGGGCGCGAAACAGGAGGGACGACAACGTAAGTGGTGACGCGGCCGCTCACTCGCCGGCGTCTGGTGTGACGGGGCCGTGACGCGGGTTCGCAGCGTGGCTGGTGAACCTTCGCATTCGAGGCCCCTGTGACCGCACGCTTTGCCTCCCCGTCGACCGCCGCCGTGCTCACCTGGCTCGATCCCACTGATCGCCCACGCGTCGATGCCGCGGGAAGCGGCATCTATCGCGCTGTCCACCACGACTCGGTAGACGCCCTGCGACGCGGGGTTCGTCGTGTGCACCCCGCCGCGGTTCTCATGTCCGTCGGCCGTTCGCTGTCCGACCATTTTCCCGGTGTGGCACGACTGATCCGCGAGTTTCCCCGGGTTCCGATGGTCGCGCTGCTCTCGCGCGTGGACCAGGCCACGCCGCACGCCGTACTGAACCTCGGAAACTGTGGCATTCGTACGCTCGTCGATGTACGTGACGCGGCCGGATGGCACCGGTTGCGCGAGTTCGTGGCCCACGAGGCGGTGGGCGACATCGACCGCCTGGCCCTGGCGATGCTGCGCGAGGAACTGGAGAGCGCGCCAGATGACTGTTGGAGATTCTTCGAGGCGCTCTTCCACATGCGCCTGCCGGCCACGACCGTCCGCCGGCTGTCGCGCGCGCTCGGCGTGCTGCCGAGCACGCTCATGAGCCGGTTCTTTCGCGCAGGATTGCCCGCGCCCAAACGGTACCTGGCATGGGCGCGACTGGTGCGTGCTGCCCGGCTACTGGAGAACCCGGGACTCAGCATTGCCGACGCGGCCAATCAACTGGAATACTCCTCCGCGCAAAGTTTCGGACGGCACGTCAAGACGCTGCTCGGGATGACCGCCGGCGAGTTTCGTCGCTCGCACAACGGGCGAGCCATGCTGCTGCGGTTTCGCGACGAACTGCTGCGTCCGCACCGCGACGCGCTGTTTGACCTGCGCCCGATCTCCGGGCGGCCGAGCGGGCATCGGCGCGGGCGGATGTTGCTGCATTGAGCATTCGTGTTCTTGGCTCTCACGGAGACCGGAGCGGAGCGGAGGTTCACAAAGGAAACGCCTTAAAGGGGGTGTGGCGGACGGTACTTCCCGCCGCACCCCCCTTAAGTGTCTTGCAGCCTCTGTGTCCGCTCTCCTCCGCTCTTCGTGAGAGCCCAGAACACCGAGCTAACGCATGCGCGCCACGATCTCAGCCGCGCCGACAAGCGTCTCGACAGCCAGACCAGCGGCTTCCAGCACCTCGCGTCCACCTTCTTCACGGTCGACGACGGCCAGTACCCCCAGGATCACCCCGCCGGCCTCGCGGATGGCCGCCGCCGCCTTGAGCGCCGAACCGCCGGTTGTGATGACATCCTCAATCACGACCACGCGGTCACCGGGCTGAAACGGCCCCTCGATGAGCTTGCCTGTTCCGTGTGTTTTCGCTTCCTTCCGCACGGTGAACGCACGCACCGGAGCGCTGGCAGGCGCGCCAGCGAGCGCGCTGGCATGCGCGATGGCGTACGACACCGGATCGGCGCCGAGGGTCAATCCACCGACGGCGTCCGGTGTCCATCCGCGGACCCGCATGCGCTCGAGCGCCAGTGGGCCAATGGTCGCCAGGCCGTCGGGGCTCATGGTGGTAAGGCGGGCATCGATGTACAGGTCCGACTGGCGGCCTGAGGCGAGCGTAAACGTGCCGCGGCTCGCCGATCGCGTGGCGAGCATTTCAACGAGCTTGGCGTGGGAATCCATGAAGGCGGAGGTTATCGGAGCGTGAACGAGCGGTCAATGCCGGAGCGACGCGCGCGCCAGCGCCTCTCGTCGCTTGCCCTCGCGCTGGTCGTCGTCTGCGTCGTCGCGGGCCTCGTGGTGGGCGAGCGCCTCGTGCAGCACGTCGCGGGCCTGGAGACGGGCGCGGGGCCCACGGCCGCACTGCAGCGGGAGCGTGCGCTGCTGTGGGGATGCGCCCTCGGCGCGCTGTCGGCGCTCGTGCTCGCGCTGGTGCACGAGCGCTCGCAGGCACGACGAATCACCGCGCGCTCGGATGAACTCGAACGGCTGTCCGTCGAGTTGCTGCGCGCAAATCGTGCCAAGAGCGAGTTCCTGGCGAATGTGTCGCACGAGCTGCGCACGCCGCTGGCGGCGGTCGTCGGGTTCGTCGACCTGCTGCGTGACGGCGCCTACGGCGAACTCGCGCCACGGCAGGTCGCTCCGGTGGAGCGCATAGAATCGTCGGCCAATCACCTGTGCGAGCTGGTCGACCAGATCCTCGACCTGTCCAAGTTGGCGGCGGGACGGCTCGAAGTGTCCACGGAGTCGCTCAGCCTGCGCGCGTTCGTGATCGACGTCGCCAGCGAGGTCGAGTCGCTGCTCAACGAAAAAGGGCTGACCTTCAGCATCTCGGTGCCGGCGACCCTGCCCAAGGTCGAGACCGACCCGACGCATCTGCGTCAGATCCTGGTGAACCTGCTCGGCAATGCCATCAAGTTCACGGCTGCCGGCACGATCACGGTGCGGGCCTTCCTCGTGCCCGACAGTTCGGTGGCGGATGTCGCCGCCGGGTCACGTCGGCGTCCGATGCTGGCCGCGTGGGGCTCGTTCATTGCGCTTCAGGTGAGTGACCGGGGCACGGGAATCGCCGAAAAGGACCAGGAACGAATTTTCGAGGAATTCGAGCAGGTGAACGCTGGTCCGCGGGGCGACTCCATGCAGCGTGGCACCGGTCTTGGCCTGTCCATCTCCCGCCGGCTCGCGCGACTGCTCGGCGGTGACATTACCGTCGAGAGCGAATTCGGAACGGGGTCGACGTTCACGGTGTGGCTGCCGTTCGATGCGGTGGAACCGCGGGCGACCGAACGCGCATGACTACGCGTGCGTTGCGTCAGTCGCGGCGGAAGAGACCCTTCATCTTGCCGAAGAATCCACTGCTGTTCTCTCCGGCGTCCACGGCGTCGAGCGAGAGCAGGGCGTTGCCGAGCGCCTCGGAGAATGACAGGACGTCGGGATACCGCGACTTCGGCGCGCGGTCAAGCGCCTTCATCACCGCCTGCTCGACGACTGGCGAGTACTGCAGGCCCGCTCGGGCCTTGTTCAACGGCAACGGCGGCTGCGAAAGCAGCTGCGTGAACATCTCGCGCGGTGATTTGGCCGTGTATGGCAGGACGCCGGTGAGCAGCAGGTAGGAAATGGTCGCCAGGCTGTACTGATCCGCCGCCGGAGTCACCACCTCTCCGGACAGCGCTTCCGGGGCGACGTACATCAGGGTGCCGACGAAGAACCCGGCGCGAGTGAGCCGTTCGTCGGGGGCGACGTCGGTGGACGTGGCGATGCCGAAGTCGAGCAGCTTGACGCCGCGGGACGCCGGATCGTACATCAGGTTCTCGGGCTTGAGGTCGCGGTGCACGATACCAGCCGCGTGTGCGGCGTTCACCGCCTCGGCAATTTGCTGTACGATGGTGGCGACTTCGTCGGGCGCCAGCGGCGCATGGCGCTTGGCGTACCCCTCGAGAATCTCGCCAGGTGCCCACTCGATGGCGAGATAGTGCAGGCCCTCCGGAGACTGGCCGGTTTCAATCGTGCGCACCACTTTCGGGTGGATCACCTGCGTGCCGAAGTTGGCCTCGCGCACGAAACGCGCGACAGCGGTCCGGTCCTGGCGCAAGCGTTCGCGCAGTACCTTTAATGCAACGGAACCATGTTCGGAGTGCTCGGCCCTGTAGACGGTGGCGGTGCCACCTTCTCCAACACGGTCAAGCAAGAGATATCCGGCAACGGTCGTGCCGACGAGGGGGTCGCGAGCCACGTGGCGAACCTAGCGGCGATGCACGATGCTGGCAAGCAACACGAGTGATCTTGTGCGCTCTTTCGGGGTACTGAGTAGATCATGCCGACGCTCTCTTCATTCGCCAACGCCGTTCTACGCCGCGTGCTCGTTGCGTGCGCACTCGCAACCATTGCCTGCGGGGGGCGTGCCAAGCCCGTGGCGGGGTCTCCGGCGCCCGGTGGCGGTGGAGGCACCCCGGGACGTGCGCCCGGAGTCGGTGCGGAGTTCGACGCCACGCGCCTGTACTCCCAAATGGGGTTCCTGTCAGCTGGCGCGCCGATGCCATTCGTCGGCGGGGTGTCGTATTTCGCCACGACGGTGCCCGATTCCACGAACTTCACGGTGGGGCTCTCGATCGCCAATTCCGCCCTGTCGTTTTCGCGCGACAATGATCGGTTCGTCGCTGGCTACACAGTTGGCCTGACGTTCCGGCAGGGGGGCAATGTGGTACGCGAGATCGACGCCCACGAGGCGGTGCGCGTGGCGTCGTACAAGGAAACAGGACGGACCGACGAGAGTGTCATATTTCAGCAGGGACTGACGGTGGCGCCGGGGCAATATGCGCTCGCCGTGTCGGTGCGTGACGACGGAAGTGGCCGCACCAGCACGCAGGAAATACTGCTTACCGTGCCTCGTTTGGGTGACGCGCGCTCGATGTCCACCCCGGTGCCCTTCCTGCGCGTGGTGCCGCGCCAATCGCGTGCCGCCGCCGTCGACCTGGTGAGCAACACGCGGGCCATGGCCATCTTTGGCCGCGATTCAGCGATCGTGCTGTACGTGGAAGGGTACGGCGAGGGCGACCAGTTTCCGGTTGCCGTCGAGGCACGCAACGACGAGGGGCGTGTGCTCTGGCGTGACACCGCGTCGTTGCCTCGGCGCGGCAACGTGTTCAGCGGCGTCATCTCGGTGCCTGTGTCGAAGGTCGGCATCGGCGTCGCGGTGATCTCGATGTGGCCCATCGCTGGCGCCGACAGCGTCCGCGCACCGGTGTTCGTCACGTTTGGCGAAGAACTGCCGGTCGCGAAGTTCGACGACATGATCGCGTACCTGCGCTGGTTTGCCGCACCGTATCGGCTGAAATCGCTGCGCGACACGACGTCAGAAGCGCGACCCGGGGCGTGGGTTGAGTTCGTGAAGGCCACCGACGCCAGCCCGGAGACACCGGTCAACGAGGAGTTGTACGAGTACTTTGCGCGCCTGTTCATCGTGACCGCGCGCTACAGGGAAGAAGGAATGCCTGGATGGAAGACTGATCGCGGCAAGGTGTACCTCGGCCTTGGCGAGCCGGCGCAAGTCTTCGACCAGGGCATCGCTACCGTTGGCGATCGGGGTCGCGCACAGGTATGGGAATATCGGAATCTCAACGTGCAGCTCGTGTTCTACGACCAGACCGGGTTTGGTCGCTGGCGCCTGACCAATGCCAGCGAATCGGTGTTTCAGTCGCAGTGGCTTCGGCGGGTGAACCGCTGAAGGGATGTCACGGGGTCTCTCGCGAAGACCGGAGTGATACGGAAAACACGGAGGCTGCAACAACTTTCAAGGGAGTGTGGCGGACAGCACTGACCGCCACGCCCCTTTTGATGGTTTCCTCTGTGCACCTCCGTATCACTCCGGTCCGTGAGAGATCCCTGTGAAAGCCCCCTGCGAGAGCCTTCGCGACACCGGCCACCGCTTGACATCCAAACCCGGCGACGGTAAGACAATTACGCGGGCCGGCGGCCCTGCCGGCTGAGACGCGCGCGGTTTCTACTGGGGCTGGAGGCAGAAATGCTGACAGGGAAGGTGAAGTGGTTCAATGACGCGAAGGGGTACGGGTTCATCGAGCGCGAGGACGGGGAGGACGTCTTCGTTCACTTCTCGGCGATCGAGATGGACGGCTTCAAGACCCTCGTTGAGGGCCAGACCGTCGCGTTCGAAGTGACTACCCGCGACAAGGGCCTTCACGCCTCGAGCGTCACGCGCGTCTGACGGCAACCAGCGAAAAGAACCACGCACTGCGCCACGGCCGCCTACCCTCTCGGACAGGCGGCCGCGATCGTTTCGGTTGGTAATCTGTTTCGGCTGGTAATCCCCTGCGGCCGTGGCCAACTTTGGACATATGCCCCGCCCCCAGGCCCCGCGTCTCTTTCTCGTCGACGGCTACGCGCTGATCTATCGCGCCTTCTTCGCCCTCGGCGCGCAGCCGCTGCGCAGCAGTCGCGGCGAGAACACTTCGATTGCACGCGGCACCAACGACTTCATCACGAAGCTCATCCAGACGCACCAGCCGGAATACCTCGGTTGGGTGCACGACCGGGGACTGTCGTTCCGTCACGAGTTGTATCCCGCCTACAAAGCCACCCGCGAGCGACTGGAGCCCGAGCAGCAGGTTGACTTCGACGAAGGAGTGACACGCGTCGAAGAACTGCTTGCGGCCTACCGGATCCCGATTCTGTCGCTCGACGGTTACGAAGCCGATGACGTCATCGGGACGATGGCACGCCAGGCCGTGGCCGCCGGCGTGAACGTCGTCGTGGTCTCTGGCGACAAGGACTTCGCGCAACTCGTTCGCCCCGGAGTCTGGATACTGAATCCCTGGCACGGGCGTCCGGGAGCGACCATCGAGAAGTGGTACGACACCGAGAACGTGGCGGAGCGCCTGGGCGTCCCCGCCGAGCGCGTGGTCGATTTTCTCGCCCTCAAGGGCGATTCCTCGGATAACGTGCCGGGCGTCAAGGGCATCGGCGACAAGAGCGCCGTCGAGCTCATCAACACCTGGGGACCGTTGGAGAACATCCTCGCGCACGTGGACGAGGTCCAGTTGACACGCGCGCGCAACGCGCTCAGGGAGCATGGCGCCAACGGCACGCTGTCGAAGGAACTGGTCACCATTCGCCAGGATCTGCCGGTCCCGCTGGAACTCGAGAAGCTGAAGCTCGAGCCGCCCGACTGGGCGAAGCTGCGCGACCTGTTCGTGCATCTCGAGTTCACCACGGCCGCTCGCAACGCCGGTGCGCAGGCAGCAGCTGCAGCGGGTGAAGAAACGCCGCGCGATGTCTCGAGCACGGCCATCGTGCATCCGCCGTCGCCGGCGATGCGCTACGTGACCGTGGACACCGTGGATGCCTTGCGTGCGCTCGTGGTGCGGTGCCGCG
>ERZ1292630.566-Hain-H41-02um-R3-566-length-37793-cov-7_pt1 | contig 32226 bp, 21 predicted proteins | sample MGYA00564408_ERZ1292630 | MGnify/ENA primary metagenome ERZ1292630 (study PRJEB36523, sample SAMEA6512641) | groundwater metagenome | collected 2019-01-08 | study: AquaDiva: Metagenomics assemblies of 32 groundwater samples
AGAGAGAGAGAGCGCGAGAGAGAGAGAGAGAGAGAGCGAGAGAGAGGCGGGAGAGAGTGTGTGAGAGGAGAAAGTGATGGAGGAGGGGGGAAGCCAGAAACCAGACGGAGAGGTAGAAACAAGGGGGAATCGAGTGAGCGAGGGAGAAATATGGTGCTAAATGCCGGGACACGAGGGAGGGAACGAGTTGCGCAGCCCGCAGTAGATTGCTTCCGTGAAAAGGGAGGAAATTAAAGAGGGGCATGTGTGAGGAACGACAGAGGAAAAGGGCACGAAAGAAGGAAGGAAGGAAGGAAGGAAGGAAGGAAGAAAGAAGTGGGCAGGGGGGGAGCGTCGTGCTCACAACCGAAAAAAGGAAGGAATTGTTGCGCAACAATTTGACCGGGAGTGGGAAGTTGGGCGCGTGTGCCTCTCTATGTCTCACGCTCCTCATATCTGCTCTTTCCCCCACCCCATCTGTGTGACGTCGCTGGTGCTGCGGGAGGATCGCTGCCGGCTTAGCGGTGCGTCGGAAAGAGAGTGCCCATCCCCACCCACAGTCGTGGTGTTGAGCGTGTGTGGGGTCCCGGTGCCCTTCCGCCGCCGTTATGCGGCGGCGTTCCCCCCGGCGGCGGGTGGTGGTGGAGGCAGCGGCGGGTCGTTCGGCGGCTCCCATGAGGGCTGGCCGTTACTCGTTGTCGCGCTAGGGGAGGCCTGCGGAGTCGGAAGTGGTGTCATTCGGGCCCCTGCGACCGTCACCGATACGGCTCCGCCTGTTGCGGTCCGTATCCTAGCGTTGCGCGCGATGGACGCCATGTAGACGTTGTCATACTGAACGCACAAGGCTCGCTTCGCGGTCGTGTTAGTCGCGCCGCTCCGTCCGCGGCCACGTTGACTGCCGGACGACGGGTGGTTGGGCGTGTTTTGACGGGAGGGGGGGATGGCTGGGCTGTTCCGCTGGGGCTGTGTGATGCCGCCGCCTCGCGGGGGAGGGGCGGCCGCCCCGGCGCGGATGGCGTACGGAAGTCGTACGGTCGTCGCGGATGGATGCAGCACGATGGGCTGCGCTAACCTGACTTGTTGGTTGGGGGCAGGCTGGTTGCGGGGCATGTTCGAGAACTGCGGTGACTGGGGCGGCTGCCGGAAGTGGCCTTCTGAACGGTCCACCATCTGTCCAGGGCTGGCAATCACGACGGGTTGCCACTGGTGGTTCGATGTCGAGGAGGGCACGTGGCCCTGTCCTCCCGCCGGCGGGCCGTGCGGCGGCGCCCAAGGCGGCTGCGGGTGGGATGCAATGGTGGCCATCGAGTTGGGGGGGAACGGGGGCTGCGCGGACAGCGGCGGCGGCGGAGGGGCCGCCGGCCATGGCCAGCCGACTGGAGGCGGGTGGTTTACGTACGCAGCGGGCGGCGGCCCTTGCCTGGGATGACCCGGAGGCGGAGGCGCGTTCGTCACGAACACTGTGCCGGGCGACGCCCAGAAATAAGTCGTGGGAGGGGGCGCGGACGGTTGCATCAGGAATTTGCCAACGTCGAGCCGACGAAACTACCTTGGCCGCGTCAAAGAAAAAAGTTGTCGCAGACAGCGAGCAATGTTCTCGCAGCGCTCCTCGTTTTGACACCCCACACGTTTGTGTGTTTGTGGATGGACTCTCGCGCTCTTTGGTGATGCCCTTTGTGTTACGGAACTGGAGGTGAGGGAGGCTGCAACGAATCCTGGAAACAAGCCAACAAACGAAAAAGAATTGTTCCCGGTCGGGAGCTGAGCATCCTCCCCGGTTTACGAAGGAGAAATGAATGAATGAATCGGAGAACCGGTTCCATAACACTCGGGCGTTAATCCAAATCGAACGAGCCAGGGTTGCAAGAGAGGCGGTGTCCGCGGTCTCAAGGCCAGCGGGAGGCCACCGTATGCGTCGATCCGATCACGGTCCAGCCTCGTCCCCCTCGTCCTCATCGCTGCTCCCCATGGTGCGTCGTGGGGGCGGCGTAGTGACCTTCCTCACGTCTTCCACCCACATGGCCGACGGCACCGTACCGTGCGGCGCCGCTGTGAGGAGGGACCCTTCGTATCGCCAGGGAAGCGTGACGGATGGCACACACGTCGGGAGTTGCCGCTTGCCTGGCGCGCGCAGCAGCTCTAACGCGGCGGGCCGCTCGGTGCGACGCGTTGCATAGCCACAAATGTACTGCAGCAGCGTCAAAGTCAGGATGGCTGGGGTCCCCGGCACGCCAAGGCACGCCTCCGAGCACGCTGCCCGGAGCAGCGCGTCGTGGGAAACCACGATCACCGTTCTCTTCGTATTGCCCATCGATTGAGCCCTTCCCCCTTCGTGGTAGCGAGACGCGACCTCGGTGACGTACTGCACGAAGGATCTGGGGTCGTGGTGCTGAAACTGGGGCGCGACGCCGGCCATGCGCTGGATGGAGACCCAACAGGGCGACGCCAGGGTGGAGCCGCGGCCGCCATCCGACGGGCGACTCGAGAAGAACGCCGCGTTCGGCGCGACGATTTCTTGGTACGTCCGGGGCGCTGCGGGCATCGTCGGCGGGCGTGTGCCGCTTGGCGCGCGATGGGATTGCACGTCTGTCAGCTCCTGCTCCGTGCGCCGCAGCTCAGCGTCCTGCAGGAACGCGAAGAGACGGGAAGCAGCGGCCGCGGCCATCGACGAACCGCGGGGCGGCGGAGGGCGGTACGTCAGCAATGCATCGTTGTTCGACGGCCGTTTCCATGTCCGTTCGCGAAGCGCTTCCCAGACGATGTACGGTATGTGCAAGTGAACAAGCGGTTCGTCGCCCTCGTTGACACGATGGGTGGCGCGAAGCAGTCCGATCAACGTATCCCGCGATATGCTCGCCAAGCAGTCCGCGTCGAAGACGACCGCGTGTGGCTTCAGCGCGGCGACGGCGGGCTGCGAGGGCGCTTCACCCTCCGCTGCGGCGATCGCGGCGATGGAACCCAGCTCATCCGCTGTCAGGGGCGCGGCCGCTGCCGCCGGTGTCTCGGTTTGCTGCGGCTGCCAGGCGACGTCGCCGCTATCAAGGTGACGGGACTCCACCGGAAGCGTCTCTAGGAGCTGCGCGTAAGGATTCTCCAAACGTTGGGAGGGACGAGGTTCTCTCCAAGTCCTTATCGTCGATGCCTCACTGTCGACCGAGCGGGGGACTGCCTCCGGAACTTCGTCACGAGGAACGCTGACCGTGGAGGCGGCGACGTCTCCCATAGTCGACGACAAACGCAAGGCCGCAGCGCACGCCCGGTTCGCTGCCGTTGTCTTGGCTTCCCATTTCCTTTTAATTCGTGCCAGAAGAATCTGATTGAAGTCCAAGACGGACGACGAGGGGGCGAAGGAGGAAGAGGCAGTGGCCGTCGTCGTTGTGGGTGGCGATGGAGCTGACGCAAATGTCTCGGGAGGCGCCACCGCCGAGGTCACTGCCGTGGCTGGTGTGTCCGTTTCACTCGCACCACAGCGCGCGTTGTCGACTCGTCCGCGCTTCGTCCCGACCGAGGAGGAGGCAATACCGCTCTCCCCTCCAGCGCTGGTCGCCGGGTGTTGAAACGCACCCGCGACGGTCGTCCCGCGCCTCTGTTTCCGCCACGCCGCCGCGATGGTCACGATGTCAAAGTGAAACGACGACCCCGCGAGGCCGTGCAATATCCCGGCGATGACGTCGTGGACGTTCGGGAGGCGACTCAGCAACGTCACGGCGCCGGAGGTCTCCTCGCGAGACCCCCCTGACATATGGAGGCTCGCTCCTTGAAACAAGAGCGAACAGTGAGAGAGAGAGAGAGACAGAGAAATCAAGGGCACAACAGAGTTAAGCACGCGATGACAGTAGCGACACGCTCGATGACGCGCATCGCGTGGGTGCATGTGTGACCTGCCTCGGAAACGAAATAATTGACTGTACACAACGTGGGGTCCTCCCATTCGGCCCCTTCCTGTGTGCTATTTCCGCGATGCAGGTCGCCGAGGGGCGAAGCGCAACTGCGTCAATGGCTGTGCGGCCAGGCGATCCACCGTGAGGCAGTTTTGCACGTTTGTGAGCACTGTGCCATCAAGGTGCGCCTGGGCCGTCGACGCGCGAAGTTGCTGCTGGGGATCAGCTAGCCGCAGTTCTCGACACAGCTTCTCGACGGAGGAAAGGGGGTAGCGGCCAGGGGTGGCGGACAAAGGCGGCTGGTGGCACCCGGACGACGCATCCGCCGGGTACCTCTGCGAAGGAGGAGGCAGGAGGCCACGCCGCGGGGACGTATCGTAACCCGCCGTGGCAGCAGTCACAAGGGGGGCGCCGGCTGCGGCGTTCTCGTTGATCCTTTCATACACGGCGCGGAGGACGGCTGCGCGAAGCGATGGAATGCTTGGAGCGTGAAGAGGACACGACGTGGCGGTCGGGGGGGGGGAGCACTGAGCATCCGCCGCAGCGGCGCAGGCGGCGCGAACCGCTTCGTGGCGGTTGCCAAAACGACATACCAAAAATCGTCGAAACGTGACGGGGATCCCACGGCTGCTGCTGTTGGCTGAGGCGCTGCACCTCGTTGGGGCTGCGACATCGCGAGGTAAATGTTCACCGTGCTCGCAACGAACGGACGGATCCGCCGGACAGGCGGCAGGGCGTGCGGACAGCTGTCGAAGAAGATCCTTCGCCCAGGCGGGCAGCGACGCGACGCCACCTTCAGCGATTGCCCGTTGAGGAACTGGCGGCCGTCGGTCCACACCTCCGTCGGCGTGACGGAATGCTGCCATGTCATCGATCATCAACGACGCCGCTCCCGGAGCGTCGGACAACGGCGTGGTCGGCGGCTGCGGCGAAACGCGAGCCGAACGGACTTGGACTGGCGCGGAGACGAGGGAGGTTTCTTCCCTGGCCGATGCCCCGGGACTCCCGGCTTTGCGCGCATCGTCTCCGGAAAGGGACGTCAACGCAAGCGTGGGACTAGGCCCTCGGCTGTTTGCCTCGCAGACTGAGGACACCCGAGCGGCGGCGGGGTGAGGCAAGGTAAGAGACGTGGCGTCGGAGGCGGTCGACCATGGCTTGGTTGAGCTCACCGCCAACAGCCAGCGGGGCAGCGCAGGTGCCGCGACATCGGGTTGTAAGCGCCCCGACGAGTCTGTCTCGCCCAGGGAGGCGACCATTCTTCGTGGCGATCCGGGCACTGAGGGGGCACGAGCACTCCCTGCTGCCCAGCGCGCCGCCAGCCGCCTCGCGGTCACGACCTGACCCTCGGACGCCTTCGTCACGCTAAGCTGCTGCGACAGCGTAATCATGCACTCGTGCAGACGCCTCTCTGCATCGTCCCCTCCGCCGCCGGAGGTGCCATCCGTTACCCCTTCGTAACCGGAGGCGGAAGGAGCGGCGACCGTGGACTTTCGTCGAGCAGTGCTACTACCGGTGAGGACGGGTGCCACGGCGGCCGCGTGGGACTGGTAGATGGCGGCAAAACTCCTGGCGAAGACGCAGACGAGCGGCTCCTCGTCGTCGAAGAGCAAGAGGGCATGGTACAGTGACACACTGCTGTGAAGTTGATCGGGGAACGCCGTCGACGGCGGCTGGAGGGGCATGCGGAAACCGGCTGCATGGCCGCCGTGGCCTCGACTTTCATGCTGATGCCGCTGTGCGGCCCGCACGTCCACGGGAAAGGCCCCGCACACGCCTTTCGACACCAAAGCGCGAATGTTCTCAAACAGAGCGATGGCGTCGTGTACATCGTCGGGGACACGACCCAATGCGGTCAGAATGGTGTCCAGCCGAAGGTGTTTGAGAGCAGGCTTGACGGGCCGTACGGATCGCCGCATTTGCGACAAGACGTCACCCACTGAGACGTTCGCGGTTGAGAAATCCAGCACGGGGAAAAGCGAGCTAACGCGGGCTTCGGCGATCCGGCGCGAAAAGCCGCCTTTGAGGTCGTCGTCGGACAGTGCCGCTTGCAGTGACACGTTTCTCGCGGCGGCGACGTCTACTACTTCCCGACCGTTCCGTGCCTCCTCCTCGAGCGACGGCCTGGCGTCTTCTTCGATATCGCGGACAACGGAAGACGCGGCGCGCTGATGCGCTGTCGCCAACGCGTCCACCCACGAAATGTGGCGCTTCTCTAGGATCGCGCTCAGGCGCGAGGCGCGAATCGCTTCGACAAACCGGCGTTTCCGCTCCTCCCACAGGCGTTCGACGCACCGCCACAGCGTGTCCCACGACCACCAGCAGGTCACGTAGAGCTGCCGAAGCTCGTCCAAAAAGCGCGATGAGGCAACCGTCGGCCTGCTCCTCGTCTTGCGCACGTGGTCAATGTGCAGGCGAAGGCGCTGCCTCGCGCGGCACTCCGCGACCTTGCATTGGAACAAAATGGCGTACTTTTTCAGCAGAAGTGCCTTGAGCCCTCGTCGAATGAATTGTTGGCATTTTTTGACACTTTGCAGATATCGATGGCAACGGTGGACAACGTGCTTCACGGCAAGGGAGCCTTGGCGGAGCACAAAGAGCACACGTTCGATAATGCTGTTGAGCTGTCGTTGATCCGCCGGGCGCTTCAGCGGCACGGTGGTGGCGGCCTCGATCACGAGTGCTACCAGTGGGTCATTGGCACACCCTGCGCTTGCCATCGAAACGCTCGAAACGAGCTCCGCCGCCATGTCACGCTTCGACATCGAGGCGCTCAACGAAAAACTTTGCAGTGACGAGTGCGACTCCCGGACCTTCGTTCCGTCGTCTTGGTGTCCGCCCGCCGAGGGACCCAACGGAGGTGAGCTATCTGCCGCTCCCAGGGCATCGACAAGTCGTTGGAGCAGCCGCGGTGGCACGTCGAAGGACTCGAGCAAGCGCACGTTGTCGCCCGTGGAGCGAATGAGCCGCCACCTCGCGGAAAACTGTTCCCAGTCGGAGAGGAAGGCGGGGTCGACGAGTGGCATGGCGTCCAGCTGCACGAGCTGCTGAACGACGTCGTGCAGCGACGCCCCTCCGATGCGCTGGGTTGGTCGGCCACGGGCGGCGCCCGACGACGTCCGATGCATGCTGCTCGGATCCCTCTATCTCCGTTTCGCTGTTCTCTTTCCCCGTACGTCTCTCATCCGGCGGCCAACATGAGGGCGCTTGAAGGCCCCCCCCCCCCCCCCCCCCCTCCATGCAATGGGACGCCGAGGCGGTGGCGGGTGGTGGAAGGGACAAAGCAGTTGCGCACACACGAAAGTAAGCATCCGATGGGAATCCTCCATGAACAAGTAGGAGGAGGGGGCTGGGTTACCGTCCCGGAACTGAATAAAAGAGTGCTGTACATACGATGGAACGGGGACCGGGGCAGATGTGGGGAGAGGAGAGGGGTCTCTAGTGCGTGTGGCCTGAGATATCGGCCAGTGAACTCCTCGGAGGCCCGCAACCGCAACGACCACAACAGATTGAAGACGAAACGAGAAAAAGGCTGTTCTCACTTTTTCGCTTTGGGCTTGGCCCCGCCCTTCGCTTTGGGGTCGACCTCCGCCTCTTTCAAGTCGTCTTGCTTGATCTTCCGCGTCGTGACAGCCAGCCCGCCGACGAATTCCTTTACGAGCTCAAAGTCGTCCCGGTATATCGGCTGCACTCGCGACAAGGCAGGAATGAACTCACTGGGATGCAACGGCCGGTGGGAGATTCGCTTGACGCGCCGAGGCACCACGGTTTCGTCGATGACCTGGGCGATGGTGCCGCTCGCGTACTTGTTGGGCATATAGGCGAGCACCTCCGCATCTTGGTCGTTGGCGAAGGCGGCTCCGCGTTGCCGCACACGCTGTCGGAGCATCGACAGACGCGAGGCGTAGTCCGGGGGCACACAGTAGACGACTTTTTTGAACAATTCTTTGAAGTCATTGTCGTCCTTGCAATCCCAAGGCGTTCGGGAATTACCAATCACCAGCACACGGTCGTACGGCTCGAGCTCCCGGACCTGGGCCAGGAGGTCCTTCCGCAGTTTCACTGACTTGCCCGCCTCCTTCTTCTTTTTGCCCGACGCGAAGACCTTCTCAACCTCGTCGATGTAAATGACCGAGGGCGCCAGCGCCCGTGCGACTCGGAACACGGCCTGGACGAGCTTGGGAATGTTGATCCCTTCCTTGTTGATCACGGCCGGCGATAAGCAGAACAAATTGGCCCCCGCCTCGGTGCAGATCGCGTGGGTCAGCATCGTCTTGCCGGATTTGGTAGGGCCAAAGAGCAACAACCCACGCGTGTGTCCATCCACGAAGTCGCGCACGGTTTGGCTGCCCAGCGGCAAAATGGCGTACTCGGTGACCGCTTGCCGCACCTGCTGCATAGACGGCTCGAAGTGCCACGACTGCTGCTCCAGGAATCGCTTAAACACCTGCTCAAACTGTTCCTTTGTCATGCGAAGAGACTTTTCAACGTAGTCGTTCCAACGCGTGAGCAGTTGGCTCCACTTCTGGTTGAACTCGTCCTGCTGCTCCGCGATACTACGGTCGTACTGCTCCATGATGGAGCCCATGACGGTGTGCTCCCCGATGTACTCGGCCAGGCGCGTCGGGGTCGGCAGGAGCAGCGCGCCACAGCTCACGAGTCGGCTCATGTGCTCTTCCAGTTTCTTTCCTTCGGTCGGGTCCTTGACGCCCTTGGGGAGCGCGGGCTTGACTTCCTTCGGCGGCTTCGTCTTGTCGCCCATGCGCGCACGGAGATTCGCGACTTCGATGGTGATGAGTTGATCGACGCATTTGCGGAGTTCCGCGACCGTCGAACCCGGACCATCGAGAATCTCTTCTCGCAGCAGATCGGCGTCGAAGCGCTGCTCAAAGTCTTTCTGTTCCAAATACGTGCGTTGATAGATCGACTGCCACACCTTGACGTAACGGTCTCGCGCCCCGGTAAAGCGGTCCCAAAAAATGGATGTCGGCACGACCGGTAAGCTTTCTTCCTCGAGCTCTTTGTCCGACTTCTTGGTTTCCTTCGCCGCGGCTGGTTTCTTGGCGGCCGCCGCCGCGGATTCCGCGGCCTGCTTGGCGCGCTCCTCGTCCGTCGGCAAGTCGAGCTTCCCTAGCAGCAGGAGCGAGCCGCCCTCCTCCTCGGTGGGGAATTGGGGCATCGCAGGCGCCGCGCCGGGTTCGTCCTTCGTCAGCAATCGTGTCTCAGCAAGCTTGAGCATGACCTCGTCGACCATGTCCTCCATCATGCGGCCGCCCTCTTGCAGCTTGATGCGCGTGCGCATGTCGCGGCTCTCCTGTCCTAGTTCGGCAAGATTGCCAGCTTGCTTCATCTTTCGGTCGGCAAGCGCGCGTTGGGCCTTGTCCCGCGCGGCGTTGGACAGAATGCGCTCGCTGGGCTCCATACCTAAAAATTCGAGCTCTTCGCGCAGCTCCGTCTGCGCTCGCTGGCGCGTGAGGAAGCCGCGCACCGTGCGCTGAATTGTCTTCGCGGCGTCCTCCTTCACGACGGTCGAGCCGTACTCAAAGTCTGCCTTTTGAAACTGTTCCTGCTCCCACACCGTGCGCAGGAACTTCAGTCGCTGGCGGCCCTGTCGGCCCCGCTCGCTACACTGGATGATGTCGATCGCGCGCTCGAGCGTCATGGGCGCCTCGGCGGCCACCGGCGCGGGCTCGAACTCTTTCGGATCGACGTGCAGGAGCTGGAACAACGACTCGATGAATCGGCGGCGGGCTCCCAGCTCGTTGGCTCGATCCTCGACGAAATATTTGGGAATCGGAACTTCCAAGGCCTCCGGCGTGAGTTTCAAATCGACAAGGGCGTCATCGAGCGAAAAATGTTCGCCACAGTTCGCCACAATAAGACGCTTCATCTCCAGCAAGCGAGCGATGCACCCGTCCAGCACGACGCGGACGTCCTGGCGCTTCTGTGGATGCATCATCTGATCGTGGACGCGGTCGAGGCGGCGCGCGACTTGCACGTAGCGCAAGTACATGGGCACCCAGTGGTGAGAGAAGTAGGCAAAGTCGTCTTGCTTTTTTAAGCCATACTTTCGCCCGACGCTCTTCGAGTCCAACTCGTAGAGCTCCGTGAGATCGACGAGGGCCTCTCGGTACTGTTCCTCGTACGAGGCTGTCGACATGTGATGTGGAAAGGAAAAGGATACGAGCCGGCGAGGCGATAAGAAAAATGGACTCACTGACCGATCGCTGTTGCAAATTCAGCTTCTAGCTAACAACGCCACAGAGGATGCTGATTTTTTACAATGTCCGGGTCGGGGTGAATGGATGGCCCTGGGGGGGCCCTGGGGGTGGTTCGCACATCATTCCTTGGGGGGAGATTGCTTCTCTTGGAAACGTTGGCCTCCCCTCCTTCGCAGACACACGTCAAACAAAGACATCACATCATGTCGAAGAGGGAAGGTGAGAGACATACAGTCGAGAGCAAACGCGGATCACTACTTCCTGCGTGGGAATCCGTGGCGAAGGTCGCCGCTCAACCTACCCACACGAGTTCCTCATCGCGCACCCGTGCCATCCAAACGCAAATCCCGAAAACCGCGCGCGCCGTCGGGGATGGGGGGCAGCAACCCAGGCCGAAGCGCCTTGTCAGGCGTTCGGGCCAGAGGGACGCGGCCAGAAGGGCGGTGCGTCGATGGGAAAAAACGGAAGAGAGGAGAGGAGACAGGAGAGGGGGAGGGGGGTCTACACACCTTTGCAGGCAGGGAAGCAAAAGACTCTCCGCCTTGCGACGGGGGCGTTTTCGCAGCTATCCCTCTAGATCGTGAGCATCCATTAATTTCGGCGGCGCAGCGTATCTGAGATACGCCTCCCCACGGGGCCTCGCTCATTCGTTGGATGCGTACCTAAGTTGAGTCGAGTCGCGCGCGGTTGGGAACAGCGTCTTCTGCAGATAGAGAACGGCCATGTCGATCGGACAGATCATCCCGATGACAAACAGGAACAAGTACAGCCAGTACTTCGGGTCGGCCAGCAGAATGTAGTAGGTGTAGTAGAACGTCGTGTCGCTGAAGAGGTTAGGGATCGCGGAGTACGCAAGGACGAAAATGAAGAAAAACACGTATGAAAACACGAATCCGAATATCTGCGGGCCTTGCCAGTACTTGATGTGCAACATGAGCTTCGACAGGGCCATCAAGATCACGCAGCTCATCAGGATCGAGCCAACCATGAGTCCGTCCATGACCTGGTTCGAAAGCACGTCCTGGCGCGTGATGGTCGGCAGGATGATAAAAAAGAGCGCGAGGGAGTGAAGCAGCGCCTGTCCGAACCAGCGGCTCAGCGTGATCGTGTCGAAGTAGAGGCCTTTGCTCAGGAAGGGGAAAAGCTCTGGGCTCTCGAGGAGTGCTTGCTCGTGGAGGTCCTTCTCGAAGATACCTAGCATGAGGGGCGGCATGGAGGTGAAGGCGATGTTGAAGAAAGATAGCAGCCATCCGTCAAAGAGCGTCGTCCCTGAGAATCCAGCGAAGAACGAAAAGTAAAACTGGGTCAGCGACATCATAATGTTCTTGTAAAAGGAGAAGCACACGCAGAGCGCGTTGCGGTACAGCGCGTAGCGGCCGTGCACCGCGCACAATCTGCGGAGGTGCTTAAAGCGCGGAATGGCGTAGTCCGCCGCCAAGGCGGCCTGCGCCCCCTCCAACCCGACGATCCCCACGCCCACGCGGCCCTCCTGGATCATGGACACGTCATTGGCGCCGTCGCCGATGGCCAAGGCGGTCGTGCCCGTGCTCGTCTGGAACATGTTCACCACCGACGCTTTTTGCAACGGGGTGAGGCGGCAGCACACGGCGGAGGCCACGCGCTGGCTCACTTCGAGGAACAGCTCTTTCTGGTGCTGCATGCACACCTCCAGTGCGGGACCGTCGACCACGAAGGTCACCTTCTTGCCCGTGGACTGGCTAGCGTCGCAGTGCTGCTTGATGACTTTCAGCTGCTCGAGGACAATCTCCGGGGCCCGCGGTCCCGGTTCACCAATGTCGATGTGACTAATGACGTCCTCCTGTGGATTGGCCAGCGAGCTGGTGGCGGCGATCGTCACCGCCGTTTCTCGCTTGTCACCCGTGAGCATCCACACGATGACGCCTGCCTTCAGGAAAAACCTGAGCGTTTCGGGCACCTGATCCTGCAGCTTGTCCTCGATGGCGGTCACGCCGATCACAATCAAGTCCTTCTCCATCTCGAGGCAAACCTCATCCACGATTTGGCTGCGGTTCGACAAGGCTTTTCCAGCTTCCGTGAACCGCTTCAGCCAGGCATTGTAATCCGCCTCGGCGATGTCCTTCTTGCAGACGACGAGGGTGCGCAGGCCGAGGGTGGCCATGTCCCGGAGCACGTTGTCCGTGCCTCCCCAGAGGAGTTTGTTCGCCTCGGGATCAATGCGCTTCTTCACGAACGAGTCGGCCCCCTTCGTGAACATCACGATCTTCTTTTGGGGCGTCCGCAGAATGATGGACATCATCTTTCGGTCGGGAGTGAACTCTAACGTGGAGAGAATTTCGTACTTCTCTTCGTTGCCCTCCACCAAGATCGTGATGCTGCGCGTGGCCCTCTCCGTGAGCCGGCAGTCATGCTCGACGGCAATCCGGACGAGGGCGATTTCATCTGGCGACGACCCGTCGTAGTGGATCGCGCCAGGATTGTGCGGATCGGGGAACGGGTTGATCGTGTGGCAAAGGGCGAGCGAGCGGAAGTAGGTCAAGGCTTGCTCTCGCGTGGAGGTGTCCTTCAGATAGCCTTGCGACTTCGCCATGTCATTGATGTCCACCGGTAGGCCGATGATGTCACCCCGAAGGTACCGCATGACATTTTCCGTCAACGTCCCCGTCTTATCCGTGAAGATGAACTTGACCTGAGCCAACTGCTCGTTGAGGTTCGTCGTGTTCGGCACGCACGTCGTCCACTTGTGGTTCATCCACTCCATCATCTCGTGATCGAAGCGCATCAGTAAGCCCTGGGCGACCTTGCACAGCTCGATGGTGACAAACAGCGAGATTGGGATCAAATACGACATGAGGATGAAGTAGGTCAGCATGCGGTAGAGGAAGAGCAAGCCGCCCGTTTGCTGGTCTAAGTAGTAGCGCATGTACCAGTGCCCGCCGGACCGCGCGGTGAAGTCAACGGCGAGCCCACTCATGATCAGCAGCAGCGCGATTTGCACGCAGAGCACGCCGACGATGAGCTTGTTCAGCTTGTAGTCAAGGTTGGACATCTTCGGCGGCTTCTCCTGCAAGTTACGGAACATTTTCGTGTCCACACCCGCATAGATCACCATGCCCCAAGCCGAGGCGGTGTTCTTGAGGATGCAGCTGCGGTACAGGAACTGGTCCAGGCCGACTGCAGTTTCCACGCCGTCCACGACGAGCAGGCCCGTCCAAGACAACAAAGCGGGGCTGGGCGGTCCCGTTTGCAGCGAAACCGTGACACCGGTGCACGCCTCCAGCGAGTTGAGTCGCCACGTGGTCTCGACGCCTTTGCGATTCTTCAAATTTGTCTCACCGTCGAGGTTGCAGGTCTCGATGAAGGCCTGGGATTCCGGCTCCGACGTCGAGAAGAGCAGCACGTCCGCCCGCAACTCGTCGCCGTTTTGAAGGAACATAATATCCCCAACCGCGACATCGCGAGACTCGACCGTGACCAGCTCGTGCGCGCCGCTTGGGCCCTTGCGGACCACTTGAGCGTGAATACTGTTCGCGGCGTTGTCAGCCTTGTGTCGCAGAAAATCTTCGTAGCCGTCCTTGATCAGCGCCACGCCGAGCACGAAGACGAGGGGGACGACGGCCGTGTACGGGCTGATCGGGCTCACGCCCGGCAACAGCGCGATGATCATGTTGACGAGGAAGTAAAAATTGGACACCTTCCGGAACTGATGGAACAGATTCAGCGGCAGGAACGTAATGATGTTGTACTTCGACGTCTTCACGAAGTTCGTTGGGTAGTTGCGGGCCTCGTTCGCGGCGTGGTTGTTCATATCCACGACGACGGCGGCGGCGGCATCTTGCGAAGCCATTCTCCTCGACCACGGGCGGACGAACAGTAGCAGCAAAGCGGCAAATGCGCCGGGGGCTGAATAGCAAAGGAAGCAGAGGGTAACACACAGATTACTGTCGGGAGTGGAGGGGGTACACCCATACACTGTACGTCATACGTCATGCGATGACAATCTGGGGGAGGGAAGGGATGTTCGAATGTGTGAAAGAAGGAATGAATGAACTTGGCTAGAGGGAGCGTGGAGAAGGGAGTTTGTGAAGGGGATGGTGGGGCGATGAAGGGGAAAGAGGTGCCGTGGCTGATGAGCCATCCCCAGATTCACAAAAAGGCGTCGTTCCTCAGTGACGATATCAAACTCTGACTCGAAGAAAAAGGTCAACGGCTACCCGTCACCAAGGTAGTCAAACACGCTCGGTAGAGCGTGCGACGCAGCTCCAACTCGCTGCAATCGCGGAGGAGAAAGCCGTCGGCGTCCTTCGCCGTCTCTGAGAAGGCGGCGTGACTCGCGGTGAAGATGACCGACGTGGTGGGTGAAAAGGCGCGCATGAGGGACAGCAGGGCCTCGGGCGACGACATCCCCGGAGCCGCGACGTCGACGATGACGAAGCAGAAGTCGCCCTTCGTGTGTTCATGCTGGCGGTCCGAGGTCACCACACGTTGGCGGAGCGTCCGGATGAACTCCTCGCGTGAGTCGCAGCCCACCGGCTCAATGCCCATCCCCGCGATGGCGCGAAGAAAGCGGTGGGACGTGGGAGCTGCATCGTTGCCGGCAGTACGCACCGGAGGGGCAGTAGAGCGGTGGGCGGCGTGGCTCGAAGGGACCCACTGACTCGCACCGGCCCCGAGGACGATGGCGAAGCGGCTCCCGCCGCCGAGCGACGACGGCCCCGCAACACCGCGCCGTGCATCGTCGTCGGCGCTATTGCGACGATCACTCGTTGACGTCGACGACGCCGATAACGGCTGTGGCGTCGGCGCTGAAAATTCTGGCGCTACTTGCTGAGAGGCTTCTGCTACGGGTGGATGTTCGGTTGGAGGCGCTGCGACGGCAACCAGCCGGGTCCCGTCCCGCACCTGCGCACAGCGGCGGCACCGTGGGACAAGGGTCGACTGGTGCAGCAACCGGTACCCCGCGCGCCACAGATCAGCGTAAATAACCGCCCTTGCGCACCACGCCACGCTATCGGTGCTTAACAGGCCACAAGTTTGGCATTCAAAAATCAGGGGCGTCAGCTTGCGGTTGCGCTTCGCCAGCCCGGAGGATGTTCCGCCGCCGACGTTGTCGGCCCCCGGGTCGACCGTACCTGTTCTCGCAGTCAACGTCGCCGCGTCAACAGCACGCTTGAGGAAGACAACCGCGTGCAACGGCGATAGAACCGTCACATCCTGGCGCGCGATGGCGCAGCATCCTCCGGCGCCAGATGCCTCGGCCGTGTGAAAAACGAGCACCATCGGTGTGCGCTGGTGACGCCCAAACACCTTGAAGGTACTGTGGACCGACGAGGATGCGGGGAGGGTCCGTGCCGAGGACGCGTCCCAAATGGTATGTCGCAGGGCCTGGATGGATTCGTCGGAGACGAGTTGGTCGAAGAGCGACCCTGGAACGTGCTCGGAAGGGACGCCGGTCGCTTCCCGGTAGTCCTCATCCCAGATCGATGGACCACGAAGGGACGGTCTAAGCGACGTGATCGTGCCATCGTCTTGAACGGTCAACAACAGTGATCGCACCGCCTCCGCATGTCCATGCCCGGTGGTGCGATGATGACTCGGGGCGCTGTTTCCATCGTCACCGTTGCGCGTCCGTGGAGCCCCGTCATCGGCTGCTCGCCCGCCACTGCCACGATTCCCCATCCCAAATGCTGAAAGGGCAGGGAATAACAAAACAAGAGCGGCAAACACTGCGAGGTGATTTCTCACATGCCGTAAATTAGTTGGATTGAAAGAGAGAGAGAGAGAGAGAAAGTGAAAGGATCACCTAAGTGGGTCACGCTGCTGTGCCGTCGGATCAATCGCATGGCATCGGATCAATTTTTATGATGTGGCAACAAAGACGTCGGAATGGCCGACCCGCCGAAAAGCAGGTGAGCGAGTTTCGTCTGAGTCGCGAACCAGGCCTCAGAGAACCCATCGGGGCAGTGGAACGCGTTGAAGCCTTCCCGTTGAGCGGCCTCGACATTCTCGAGCGTGTCGTCGATAAGGATGATTTGGTAAGGTTGATAGTCACCTTCGCCGGTGTCACGGGTCACCTTTCGAAGCTCGCGCAAGTGTCCGTTCTTGCCGCGAGTGGGAGTCGCGTCGGTGCTGGCGTTTGTGTCGCGCGTACTACTGGATGCAGAGGTATGTCCATCATGGTCGGCCGGTGTGCTGAGCATATCAACGCCACTGGACACAGCGGCGGCGCCCACGGCGCGCGATTTGGTGTCCTTCGACCAGCACGCGAAGTGGAGGTCCGGATCCACAAGATAAAGCCGATCGTGCGGCAGACACCGGTCTAGAAGGCCGACCACAGGGGAACGGTCGTCCGAGTTGCAGAAAGAAGCGACCCGGAGCGCGTGGCCGTAGCCAGTCGTGACGACTCGACAAAAATCGCGCAAGAACGGCGCGTCGACGAACTCAATGTCCATTTGCCGTCCGTTGTGAGGCGCCGCTTCGCCGGGAATGGCGGTGGCCCGGATGACGCCGTCTGTGCGGCAGCCCGCCCCGGCGGAATCGATGGAGTCAGGTGACGCTTGCACCACGACATCGTCTTCGTCAGCGCCGCCGTAAGCTGCAAACGCGGCCGGCGAATGGCGCTGAGGCGGCACGGCATTTTCGTCGTCGGTGCAGCTTGAACGCAGTAACGTCTCGTCGAGATCAAGGACGAGCATGCGAGGGATCACTCCGGCCGAATGCGCCAGCGGGAATTGGTGTTGCATGCACTCTCTATTGCCACCCCCAGACTCCCTTCCCTTTCTCCTGTGTCAGGAAGACGAGGAAGAACGAAAAATTGGAGAATTTTGAAAGTGAAAATCGTCCACCGGAGGGGGAATTAGTGTCACCCCTTCAGAGAGAGGGAGAGAGGGAGGGAGGGGATTCGTCGGGATTGCGCTATGATTGCGACCTCGATCCACCATCTTTCTCAGTGAGCAAACGTCGGATAAGAGCCGCCATTTCGTCTTGCGAGTGCCGCACCTCGCGCACGTCCCGCCGTAGTTGGGACAGCGGATCGGCTGGCTCCGGGCTTGGCGGCACGCCACTGACAAGGGCGTCCATGTCGGCCAGCAGTTCTTGCATGTCGGCGATGGCTGATCGCAACACGAGGCGCAAGTCCGCCGCGGAGCTGCTCGCGAGCTCCGGTGCCTCACTTCGCGCAGCTGCCCACGACGTCACGGTTCCACGGACACAGGCGACGGAGTCGTTGACGGCGGCTTTCGCGGCTGCTACCAACGCGTGGCACTGCTTCTCGCTGTCCATTTGGTGGTGGTGCCTGACAGACCTCGTCGGGCTTTCAGAAAACATTTGCCGATCCTCAGGAGACAGCAGCTGAAGTGCAGTGTCCTGCGACGGTACCGCGACGACGGCTGGCGGCCTCCGGTGTGGCACGAGGGGGGCTGGTGGGGGCGCGAGCCACCGTTGTGGATTCTCAAGGAGGTCGTCGTCCGCACGGCAAGAGGGATCCTTGGCCTCCACCGCAGCGTCACCCGCTGACGCTACGTCGCTTCGCAGTCGCACCGGATCGTAGGACTCGAACTGCTCCGTCAACAACGTCCCTCCGCTGGGGACCGACAAAGTTCCCTCGCTGGGGCGCGGCAACGACGCGGGGGACGACGAGGGGACGCTTGGGTCGGAGCCACCGTCGCTGCTATCGGCCACGCGAGCGAAGTGCAATTGGGACCTCGTCGTGGCATGCCACCGGCCCCCCTCGTCGCCTGGTGAGGCGGGTCCCACCGGTCTCTCTGCCGGTAAGAAGAGCATGCCGCTCAGGCGCAGCGCCGCGGCCCCATCCGCTCGCATGGTTGTCGGCGGAGATGGTGGCGGCAGCCCACCCGCACCGCTTCCCACCGCCTTCGGCGCACGCGGCGCAACAGAGGAAGGTGGGAGCGCCCCACTGGTCGTCTTGGGAGGCGACGCAGCCGGCGCCGGTAGCGACCGCGGCCGGCGGCTCAGCACTCCCTCGAGCTCGACGAACTGGCGTTGCAGACGCTCTGCCGACTCCTCTCGCTTCGCGTGGCGTTGCAGCTGAAGGATGGCCCGCACCGTCTTCGCCCCGAGGCGAACCACCGCGACGTGACGGAACCTCGCGGGACCTCCGGAGCCGTTAGGCGGTCTCGACTCGGCGAGCCGCACGTGAATGGTGGCGACGTTGCCGTGCGAAAAGGAGAGGAGGCCGCGCCCCAGGCCCATCAGACGCACCGCCACGCCGCCGAACGAGATCCGCTCGATGAGTTCGTCTCGAAACAATCCACCGAACGTTTGTGGTGGCGGCGACTGCGGCTTTTCACCTGCGGACGAAGAGGAGGAGGGGTGGGGTGGCGCCAGCACGACAACGTCGATGGGCGCCGTCGACGGGGAACAGTACGCGACGGCGAGCACCGCTCCCTGTGCTCCACCGTCGGCGAGCAAGCTGACCGAGTCGATGATGGAAGGTGCGATCGACGGCAACCGAGAGGCAGGGCTGCAGATCGGGTTGCAGCGCATTCGCCACGACGGTCCGCGAAGGTCGCTGTCGTGCCGGACCTCATCATCGGTCATCAACGTCAGCCACCACAACTGACAGCCGCGAGGAGGCGGCGGTGCAACGGCAGGAGAGGGGGTGAGGGGGTCCGACGTGGTGGCACCGTCGTGGGCTTGCGGAGGAGGAGGCACGTCCCCCGCCGTGACCAGCACGACGCCGGCGGCGGTGGCCACCAGAACGTGGCTATCATCCCGCTGGCCGGTGTCACCTTCACTGCTGCGCCGCCGTGTGGCCCAATCGCGGGCCAGCTGCAATGCTAGCCGGCGCTCTGTAGCGGTGGCGGTAGGAGTGGTGGTGGCGTCGCAGAGGTGGGCGCACGCGGCGACGTCGCACGCGAACCTTCCATTGACGCTCGCGCTGAATTGAAGCCTCGCGAGCACGACGCCATGACAGCTGGGTGCCACCCCCACCGTCTGCACCGTTGCGACGATCCAACAGAGCGCCGCGGATGAGGTGGCGGTGGTGGCGTTGTCCACCATCAGCAAGCGAACGGTCACAAAGGACGGCGCGGCGGCAACGTCGTTGAACCCCGCTGCGGTGCTGAGTGATGCCGTGCCCAAGGGCATGCCGGCCTCGTCGAACCACGCGACTACGCCCTTTGTTGTCAGCGTGACCACGACGACCTCGCCGCTCGGCGGCATCCTCAGCAGCGCCGCTTCCATCACCACACCATTGGCGCCTCGGTGGGGCAGGTATCGGACGTCGATACCGCATGGTTGCTCAAGGGAGGGAGGGGCAACGGACGCCGCCGGCGCGACGAGCGATCCAAGAGGAGCGATGAGATGAGACTTTACGACCGCAATTCGGTCCCCTCCCAGGGAGAAGACGGCGTGGCCCGTCGGCCCGACCGCGAGCGGCGTCGCATCCTCTCCTAAGGGCGATACCACATCCGTCCGCTGCAACACGCGGCGACCGGTCACCGACGACCAGCACGAGAGCGTGAACCTCGTCGGCTGTCCGCTCCGAACGGTGACGTGTGACCAGGATGTCGGCTCGCCTGCGACGACCGAAACCGCATGGTGCCCCACCCCTAAACGACGCTCGTCATCGTCCGTGCATTGAAAGTCGTTGATCCTGACCAGTGCCGGTTTGCCACAGGGAACGAACTTGAAGGGATCGCTGGCGGCGTCACTACGAAAGCAGAGCTTTGCCGCCAACGTGAGGGCCGGAGGCTCTTCAAGGCTGCCCGAGGCCTTCTCCGAGACCTCCGCAAATTCGTCGCTCGGCGCCATGAACATGGTCGGTCCACACCAATCCGCAATGGAGGCCGCGCCGTCGTCGCCGTCGCCGTCCGCCGTCGAGCCGATGGCCGCTGACGGGAAGAGCGACCGGTGTACCGACGCCGTGGGTGGTGATTGACTATTGAGGGCCGATCGCGCGAGGAGCGACGCGAAGGGAGTTGATCGGCCGAGGAACTCCCATTTATCGGCAGAAAAGACCCTCGCGAATGCGCCCACGACGATCACCACGGGCGCTGCGGGTGGAGCCGCCTGGCGGACCGCTGCCGGAGGGGGCAGGAAGGCGGTCTGAATGAGCAGCGTCGCGGGATTCATTTTGCAGTCAACCCACTTGAGGAATGCACCGCGCAAGCTGAAGTGAGTGAGGACGCCTGCCGCGGTCAGTGCCATGAGCCCGTCGCTGGGGTGCGCCACGGCGTCGATGAAGGAGGGGCCGCGAGGGTGCACAGTCGACGCTGCTGCGGGGGAGGAGCCTTCCGATACCACTAGCTGCGGGTGAGGGGACGGCATCACCGGATCGGAGGGGACGTCCCCTTCATCGATGCCAGTCGGCTCCTCGCACGTCTGGCATGAGATCCTCCGCTGGCTTGAAAAAAGACGCACTGCCGACCAAATCGTCGGCGGCCCGTGACTCTCAAGCGTGGCGAACACGAGCGGCGGCGCCACCGTGGACGGGGTGGAACCAACGGCGGCTGGTGGCACCAACGGAAAGAGGGGCACGATGCGAGTGATGTTGCCCGACGTGCGGTGCGTCGAGAGCGTCGCAAGGGTGGAGGCGTCCAGGATCGTGAGTTTGCCCGCACCGTCGCTCGCGGTGATGTCCAAGAGAGAGTGATTGGCGGCGCTCGCGACAAGGCCCGATGCTGCGGGAGCCGGCGGCCCAATGACGTTATCAGCCGTGAAGTAGAGCACGGCTGTTGGGCGGTGGGACACGGCCGGGGGCTGTGCGTGGTCGCTGTGCGTGGGATCAACGTGACGAGCGGTCCGAGGACTCGAGGAGGGCAGCAGGTCCAAGCAGCGGACGAAGTACTCCACCTCGCGCGACCGAGGCTGCGTGAGAAAGGCGGCGGCACCACCAACGTCGCACCGCGGGGACGTGTCCGGCGCTGAGGAGGCCTCCTCGGGGACACTGCGACAGTACGCTGCAGGCAGAACGATTGTCCACAAGTGCAACTTCCGCCCGGCAGCGACTGCCAGGGTGTCATCCGTGACGGCGATGGCGTCGATATCCGCGTCGAGCAAGACGGCGTCCACCAACGCGTGGCGATGGTGCTCGCCGCGGCTTGGTAAATGCGGCAGGCAGAAAACCGACACGGCCACCACGCGCGAGTGGCGACACACGGCAGAAACAGTCCTCCAACCATCGACTCCACGAACCGGTCCGTACGAGGCCGCGTGGCCGCGCACACGAACGGCGTGGGGCCCAGCGACGGCCAGCAGCCGCGCCCAGTGAAGAAGACCGCCACCGTCGTCCTCCCGCGTGGAAGCGGTCGCGGCCATACGTCCGATGAAATGTGGGGGGGAAATCGGCAACTGCATCGGTCGGCGATGAATCATTCTTGATCTCGAACGTAAATGGTCGGGGGGTACAGGACCCAGAAGGGGAAATGGACAGCTTACGAGACGTTAACCGAATGCACTGGAGGAGGGATCGCTGCACCGACCGCTAAAGTAGACTGTACTCGTCGTACACCGGACCACGCCGGGCGTTGCGCTTCGCCTGCTCGACGGCCCGCGCGGCATGCCGGTCCAGGTATGCTGAGGGTTTCGGCGGCGGCACCGCGGTGGGAGGCGCGTGAGCCCGCTCCAGAAAGCCCACAGGGTCCACAATTTGCTTGAAGTCCTTTGGCGGCTTCAAACCGCGGGGCGATACGACCGGTGCCGCGAGTGACCCTGCCGCTCCGGCGTGCCACGTGCGAGACGTTGGCCGCTCGACCGCCGCCGCATGGCCGACCGGCGTTTGCTTCACGTGCGCAATGGGCTGCAAACGTCTCTCCATCGGCCCAGCATTCATCAACGGCGTGGCATCCGTCTGCGGTGGCGGCTCGGCCTCGGACGCGCCTTCGATAGTTGTCGTGGGGTCGCGAGCCTTGTCCGCGCGGTTTTCTTCACTCTCTTTGCGTCGTCGCTCGTGGAGCACGTGTTTGTCTCGGCGGCGCATCAACGTGTTGAGAAGTCCCCTGGCCGACTTCGGAAAATCCTCGCGCAATGTCGACTCCGTGTCATCTGCGTTCAATCGACCACCTCCCGCCAGGCGAAGGACGGGGCCATTGGCGCGGCGCGACACCGCGGCGGGCGTGACGGTCGACACGTCTGGCGCTTGGTTGGCCAACCGGTCGCGCTTCATCTCGCGCTGAAACGGTGACAACTTTGGATTCTTGTTGCGGGACCGCTTGCCTTCGCCAAGCTGCTTTCGCCGCGGAACGCGGGAACGGAGCGCCATATTCTATTGTTATTATGCGCAGCAAACACCTCCTCGATAGCCTCTTCGTATTCGCTTTGATCTGGTCGGTGGGGTTTCTCACTGGTCGGCCTCACGCAGTCTTCGGTGCGAGTGCGCGAGAGCTGTTGGATGGGGATGTGTGGACTCTCTCGTTTTGTTTAATTCGGCGCCGTGTTATGTGTTCGCTTGATTGCCTGTGTCCGCCTCCGCAAAGAGGACGTCCACTGCTGTCGGTGTGTGTGCTCTCTCGTCACTTGTCCGCACCGCGCCCGTGAATGAAATCACGGTACGCTTCCTCGTCCTTCGTGGAGAGCTGCACCGTGAACCGCATCTGAGGCGCGGGCTCGAACTCGTCCAGCAGCGCCTTGGCAGCGAACATTTTGTCGCGGTTCACAAACACAACGTGGTAGGATTGGCGCTTGCGCCGCCAGCTGGTGACGTAGCCGGGCACGTCAGCCAGATGTTTCGCGAACTCCTTGTCGCTAATGGGGCGCGAGCTATCGATGGACGCCGACACCAGCGCGGAGAACACCTTGGCGTCCGGTGTGGCGCCCTCGCCCGTCGCGGGGTCCGCGACGATCTGGAGGGTGCGCCCAAACACCCGTCGAGCCTCAATGGCGCCCTTTAGCGCCGCGAACTGGCTCCGCGGCAGCGTGATGCTCGCGCAGCCGGTTTCGGTGCGGTAACGGATGTCCTTCGCGTCGACACCCTCGACGCCGTTTAACAGCTGCCTCCTGATAACCTCCGGGACGATGGCACCCATCGACACTTCCACATTGGTGATGACGACCACGTGAGGGTCCTGTACCGCGGGCCGGCGAGGCAAACGCGGCGCCGCACCAACCTCGGCGCTATCCGTCGCAACGGGTTCCTGATCTGGCGTGGTGGTGTCGGCAACGACGGCGGATCGCTCGCGCTTCGACCCTGACTTGCGGGGCGCGGCGGCTGGGCTGGTTGCCGTCGTATCAGCCATGTCAGTGTGGGAGACAGAAAAAGTGACCCTACTGTTTGATCGCCGCCCTTTGTTTTGCTCTGTACAACTCCCTGCACGCGTTGTGCGATCTCTTCCTAGGTCGGACGACGTCAACTCGAGTCCCGAAAGCGAGACGACATTGAACATTTTCTCTGATGAGGCACCGGATGGACCGCGCTCAAAAAATCGTTTGAAAGTGTGGCGCGGTTTCGGTCGCGCATCCTTCGATCGCGGTGATAAAAGGGGAGGTCCACGCGCGAAGGAACGATCCCTCGGTGGACACGACACACACTTCGCCGGTGTGCGCGGAATTTGTGACAACAGAAAAGGCGCGAAGCATTGACGCCACGTTGGGAAGGGGACCCCTCGGTTCGTTTCCTCTCGGGCTCAGACTAACGACGACGACGACAACCGCGACGAAAAGAGCGAAGAAGCGAACCACTCCGTGATCGGAGGGAGGAGAGATGTCAATTGGACTGCGACAGTAGAAGCGGATCCTCCACGGAAACAGCGATCGGTTGCTGCTGAGGAGTCAGGTGGCTGGCGGCGGCGGTATCGGCAGGGCCCCGGGAGGCGCGCCTCATGGAGGGGAGGGCGAAGGTGAGTGACTGATACATTGAGCGGATGAACCGCCGCTCCTCGGCGTCCTCCCCTCCCTCGTCGCTCTCGCCGCCATTGGAGGATCCCGCCCACGACGCTCCATCCCCGCCGACGCGCTGTGACGCGACCTCATTCTGGCTCATACACTCCGCGGGGAGCAGTTGAACAATGCCCCCTCCGGCGTTGAGGTCGATGGGGCTGGCCGCGGGCGGCGCCACGGGTGCGGCACGCGTGCCGCCCTGAGGCGTGGTCAGCAACGCCGCGCAGAAACCGGCGTTCGGGTCCACCACTTGCCGGCGGTTTTTCACGTGGAGAAACGCCTCGTCGAACGTGAAGTCCTGCCGTGCGATCAGGTACGCAATCACGATGCTCGGGCTGCGACTGATGCCCTTCTGGCAATAGACGACGACGGGGTCCCCCGCTGCGGCCGCCTCGTCGATGAAGGTGAAGGCCTCTTCGAAGAAGGTGCCAATGTTCTCTTGCACATGGTCGGTCAGCGGGATGCGCTTGAAGATCAGCGAGCCGTCGGTGGCGGCCGCAGGCGTCGGCGCGTCTGCTTCCCGCGCGCAGCACAAGGCCCGACGAATGCCCGCACGGCGCAGCCTGTCGGACTGATTGACGATGGCCGCGGATGTCAAGAAGATTCTCGGCGACGGACCAAAGACCTCGCTGAGCTGGCTCATGTTGGTGACAAGGGCGCTGCCGCGCGCGATCGCCGCCGGTTTTCACCCTCCCTCCTCGAAAAAAGGTACTTTCGTGCGGACGTCACACCCAACCAAGCAACTGTTGGGGGGGCGTTCCTTTTTCTTCCCCACTGCGCCCGACGTGTGAGTGCCAGAAGCTTCTCTCTCTGCCGGAGAGCGACGTCGGGCCCCGACGGCTACTTGAGGGTGATTTAGTTGAGTCGATATCACACGACGCACACGAAAGCTGAGCGAAACTATTTGGCGAAGAGACGAGAGAGAGAGAGAAGAGGAGTGTGTTGCTCGAGGTACGTCGAGCGACCGAGAGAGAGAAGATATGCGACTCAAAAGCGCACACCCGTTTTCCCGGCGGGCCAAACCCCACCCCTTGGAAATCCAGCCGACGAGGGGCGGAGGGACAGCGGGTAATCGGATAATCTGCGTTGTGTTATTTGTGTTGTTTTGTGGTTACGTGTTGTTTAACATTCGTGGTGTGGCAGGAGCCGTAGGTGAACTGGTGGGATGGGAAAGGGGCTCAAGCAGACGCACCGTCCGCCGCAGGGGCGGCGGGGGCGCTGCCATCGTACTTGCCCTTGCGCTGCAGCAACAGCACGAAGTCCGCGGAAGGGTCGGTCTGCGGCCGACGCTGCCGCACCGTCTTCAGGGCCGCCTCGTAGGTCATGTGCTCATGGACCATAAGATAGTAGATGACGACTGACGCGCTGCGACTGATGCCTCGCTGGCAGTAGACGACGACACCTTTGCAGGAACGACGGCCCTGCTCGATGAACTCGCAGCAGCTGTTCAGCAGCTCCTCGAGCCGTTCGGCATCCCCATCGCGGAAGGGCACCTTTTTGCAGCGATAGCGGGTCATGCCGAGCAGCTCAGGCGGGGGCTGATCCTGCTCTCGGTCACAACAACAGAGGAGATGCGAGCAGGCGGCGATGATGGGGTCGTCGTTGAGGGCCGCGATGTGCACCGCAGAGGCCTGTCCAACGAAGAGCCACGGCAGAATCGCGCTGATCGGCGCGCTGTGGTGGTGGCCATGCTGAAGCGCTGTGGAGGGGCTGCCGGACTGCGACGCCGTCGAAGGGCTGATGTGCAACTGATGCACCGACGGCGTCAAGTTGTGCACGCCAGACAGCGGGGAGTCAGCGGTAGGGGACACCCAGTCGTTGTCGAGGCGCAGTCCACCCTGTGAGGGAGGGGGGACGGCGGCAGGCCCCGCGGCCCCGGTCAAACTTCCTGGAGACGTGTTGTTGGAGCTAGATCCCGTGGTCTCCAACGATGCCGACATTTTTACGTCGCGACTGACCACCCGCCACGGGAGGGACTGAGGACAATGTGTGTAAGTCCTGCTGTCAAGAGAGAAGAGCAAATGTTGCTCGATGCACATGGGATGCGTGCCCCCACCATGCATGTCCCCCCACGTCCGAGAGAAAGCCAAGGAGAACTAGCGGGGAGAACGATAGCGGGGTGGTGGACGATGTGACCTCCTCTCTCGCGGGCTACGTGGCGGTCGTCGGGGCGAGTTTGGCCGCCGCCGCCTTTCTCTCCTTCATGACGTCTCGAAGCCGCGCCAAGATGGCGGCGTTCGATTCGCGCACATCCTGCGCGGAGCACAGCAGCTCGTTACGCTCGAACGCGTCGTAGTAACGAGGGTTGACGTACAGGGCGCGGCTGACCAGCACAAACCCTAAGTCGACGACGAGAAACTTTCGATACGGGAAGCGCTTCTTCGCCTTATACGCTCGCATGTCCCATTCGCCGATCACGCACGCAAACTGGCTGAGGTAGCGCCCGGCTCCCTGAATCACGAGGCTGTCGACGCCCTGGGCATCGATCTTCAGCGTGTCCCAAAGGATGTCGTGCGCCGCATCTCGAGGCGGCGTCCCATTCAGCAACGCACCCCAGTCGGCGGACACGGCGAGCGGCGGCGCGCCCCCTGGCGATACGGACGCAGCGGCCCGCGTCGGTAAATACGGTAGGACCGAGCCAAGCGTGGCGACCGACGTGGGGATCCGTTCGACCGCGGTCGCCTCCGCGCGGCCTTTGTTGCGTCGCCGCGCCACGGCCATCATTTGACTGTTGAAGGACAGCAACGAACCCCCGTCGCTCCTATTCGGGAATCCTAGCATGAACGTGGTGAAGTGCTCCTCCTCGCTGAGGGCCACCGGGATCATCAAGAATCGGTCGAAGTGGCTCGTGATGTGGCCCCAGTACCGTTGGTAGCACTGAAGCAAGGCGGCGGGGTCGACGTTCAGCACCGTGTCTGGGTCGTTGCGCTGCCGGCACGACGGCATGTAGCCCACGAGCTGGCTTTGAAACGTGGGATGGGCGAGCCGCGACATCATCGTGACGGAGAAGATGTTCGGCTCGAAGGCGATCACGAAGGTTCGGTTATCGCTCGACCACCAGTTCCGCGACGACGGCGACGTCACGAACGTTCCTACGTCGATGCAAACCCGCCGCACGTCGGGAGGGACACGGAGCACCGGCCGCGGCACGACTCTCCCGGCGTACAAGGGCCCGGGGCCTTCGGCCGTCGCCGATCGTTTTCCGGTTGAGCCGATAGGACTCGGTTCGCCGCCAGCCGCGGACGCATTGCTGCCCTCACCGTCCGCAAGCGCTTCCGGAGATGGCGGGGCGTGATGGCGGGGGGATGCACTGCCGACGCGGCTGTTGCGGACGTCCAATCCCCAACCGTCGACGATGGGCCACAGCGGGGTCGTCCACGCTAGCATGCGTTTGTAGGGGGCACGCGCGTCCACGATGCCTAGCGCATGGGTCAAGTGCGGAAGCGAATCGTCGGGACTTTCCCGCACTTCCCTTTGAGACGCGGTCGACGGTGGGCTCTCTTCCTCATGCTCGCCGTTGCCAGGCCTCGAAGAAGGGCGGCACGACTGCCGTGCCAGCTCGCTCGCGCGGGCTGCCGCGGGCTGTTGCAAATGGCGAACATCCACGTCTGACGTCGCCGGTGCGATTAACACGTAGCCGACGAGGGCCGCGTTGAGGGCAAGGGACGCAAGAAGCAGCAGCCGGCCGCTGCCGCATCCTTCTCGGCGCGACCGCCGCTCCTCCTCCGCCGCGGCTTCCATTCCTCCCCTTTCTTCACTCTCTTTGGAATAAAATCAATGGGAAATCACATGAACATGAAGCTGAGCGAGTGGCTCTAGTGGTGGTGTGTGATAATTCGATGACAAACATGGCGTAATTGATGTAGGGGAGACATTCGCGACCCGGAAATGGGGCAGAGGAACGACTTTAGAACACCGGTTGGTACCCCCTCGAAACGGACGCCGGTTCTGCGGCGGTGCGTGCCTGACGCTCAAGCAGACCAGGAACACCACCGACTAGCATTCGTTTTGCCGCGATGGCACCGCCGATGACCGCGACACACAGCAACAGGATCAAGGAAGCCCGGCCAGCCGGGGCGAATTCCTTCCGCAAGGGTGAGGCGGTGATACCCTCCATCTCGCCAGTCCGTCCTTCCGGAGCGCCTCCTGGGGGCGTGGCCGTGAGATCGGGAAGCGAGGCGCGTTGGGCGGGAAGCATGCGACGGTCGCTTGTGCTCACGCCTGATTCGAGCACGGCCACGTGCATCTTGGGCACAAACGGGGCGAGTGTCACCTTCGGCAGCACCGGGATGCAGTGCGCCATCAAGGCGTTTTTCACCATGAGGGCGCGCAGGGTAAAACAAGTCGCATTCGGGACCTGCCGAGCCTGAGCGGCGGACATCGCGGCCAAGCTGTTCGAAGGCACCCAAGACGCGTTGACGAATCCGGAGAACGCCTGGGGAGGAATCACCTTCACGCACGCAGGCTTCAGGCCGAGGCCCGCGAGGCCCAGATGCCGGAAACACTCCGCAGACATCGCGCCGCAGAGGTCGACGGGCCACTTGGCAACGTGAACGTCAAGCGCGGCGTCACAGAAGGCCGGGGCGTGTTGATCGCTCATGAGGAGGGAGATCAACCTCGGGCGGCGAGCCAAGTAGTCCCGGTGGAAGTCTGGATACAACTGGCTGCCGCAGGACATGATTAGGTAAATGAGTTCACTGTCGGACGCCCGGCGGGCGAAGAACTGCGCCATGAGCTTCTTATTGTGGCACGTGTGGCGCAGCAGCGTGACGTCGCTGACGGTCGAGTTATCGGGCCCCGTCGACGGCGCCGCCGCGGATGCCCCGGACGCTGCTTGATCAGCGGCCGCCGGTGGCAGCGGTGCGCCAGGGCCCGAAGCCAGGCTCGACCGGATGTCCTCGCGTGACGGGAGCTGGGGCAGGCGACCTTGCTGACGAAGCGTGCGCAGCCTGCCGATGTACGTCGAGGCGGAGCTGGCGATGCTACGTTCGTCGGTGGTCTCTCGTTGGCTTTCGGCGCCCACTTTTTGAGCGTGTTGCGCGAGCAGCATTTGCGACGCTAAGTCGCTGTCGTCACCGATTGAGATCCAGCCGTCGCTTCCGCCGATCGTCGTCGAGCTCAGATCGAGGATGAGGCCCGGCAGCGGGGCCGGGGTCGCGGCGACCCACGACGCGCCTCCAAGAACTGAGATGACTGTGAGAAGCAGTGCTAGACCATGCGGCATCATCGCTGCAAATGAATATTGGGATATGTAGGGAGTGGGGGAAACTGCCAGATAATTGAGACAGCACAGTCAATCTCGCATGCCTCAGTACTGTTGGCCGAAGGGTAACACTGGGTCCCGTTCGCACCATCAACGGCGGCGGCTCGCTCGCTACACCGCCTTGCCCAGCTCCGCACGACCCCCTGTGTGCACGATGGTCTGTCCTGGCCGCCACCGCCAACACCGGCGATGCGTCGCGACCAGCAGCCCACACAGGTGGCGGACGGCGTCGCGGTTCACGGCCCCTGGTCGCCACCGCGGTAGCCGTTGCCGGATGACGACCACCATCGACGCCCCTGCGAGGCTGATCCAAATCAAGACAAGGACCCGCGACAACAAGTGCGACCACTCATGCCCCGTTTCCCCGACACAGCGCACGTAGCGCGAGGCGAGCATGCCGTGGTCCACGGGGGACGCACCTCCGAGCCACTGCACCACCCGAGGCCAGGAGTCCCACTGCAGCCATAACGTCAACCCGTCAAATAGACGACGCAAGGCGGAAAGTTGGTAAGCGTGACTGGACGCGTCGTACGTGACTCGCACACCCGGGTGGATCCAGATGCGCGCCGCCTTTTCGGCGGCGGTGCCGGGCGATGCAAACCGCCGGTAGTGAAGCAGGTCCTCGCAGAAGTACTGGCACTCGGACGCGAAGCACGCAGGGTCGGAATCTCGGGGCAGCGGGGCCGCTCGGAAGAGGAGCCACTGTCCGGCGGGGGCGGATGATGGGGATCCTTTGTCCCCTCTGCCCAGTACCGCCGTCCTGCCACGAGACGGGAAATGCACGCCGTCTTGCAGCCACATAACGTCGGCGGGAAAGACAGCGAGACCGTCCCAACAACATTTGGCGCGAAACGGCCTTTGCTCGGCGATCGCGACCTGCGACGTAGGCACTTTGGAGTACGGGAAGAAGGACGAAAAGGGCTCCCCGTTCACGTCCCGGGCCACCCACGTGTCATAGAAGGTCACATAGGCGTCAATAGGACAGACCAGATCGAACCGCCCGTCATCCACGAGCAGCAACCGGGCGATGTCGCGGATAGGATGCTGAAGAATAATGTCATTGAAGAATAGCACGGCGGTGGAGGCCAGCGGCTGGCGCGCCACCGGGGCCGCATCCTCTCGCACGTCACCCAACGAGCCGAGCAGTCCGTCGTCTAAGTCCCTGAACCAGCCCGACCGCAGCGGCTCCAGGACCTCGTTGCGTATGCACGCCATGTAGGGGATGCGGCCCGCCGCTTCCTTCGACAAACCGCCGCACTCTCCGCCGCCGAGGGCCGTGGCGGTCAGGGTGTGCAAAATGCCGCGAGCCTTCAACATGTCCTTGAATGTGGAGTGCACGAGCTGTGGCGTGCGGTCGGTGTTTCTGTCCGAGTAAACCGAAACGTACAGCGCTTTCGCCGATCCGAACGCGGGGATCAGCAGGCAGTCGAAGAGGGCGGCGAGCTGCGCGGTCATCAAGGCCAGCACGGCTTCGTTGTTATAGAGGTTGATCGCGATGAACCCGGCTCGCCAGGGCGTCGAGTCCCGCAATTGGATAGCGTACTGCTCGTCTTCCGGGTCGCAGGAGGCGGCGCGGACCACAGGTGGCCCCCCGGCGTTCCGAGGGCGGGACAAGGCGTTGGAATCGGCGCCGTCGACGTGCCACAAGTCGACGTGCCACAAGTCGTGGCTCCAGCGTCGCGGTAGGGCCCCGATGTCCGCAGCCTCCGGTACTCCCCCGCGGGGCGATCGGCTTGCCGCAGCGGGGCAACACAACAGCCCGACGGTGATTAGCAGCAATGAACGCCAGATGGAACGAAGCCGATGCCGACGGCGTCCCATTAGCAGTTGCCCCTCACTGTATCCCCCCTGTCGATTCATTGTGATGCGTCAATCAATCACATCGGGTGAGTGTGTGAGGTGAAACGATGCAACACGGTATGCGGACCCACGGCGCCGGCGATAGAGCCGTTTGTCGCGAGGAACCGGGAAAAAAAAATCTCTAAGCCCCGTGCGCTCTGGTGGCTCCACAGCGCCAGATACCGATGGTGTCGTCCAATTCACCCGCCGCATCTATTAGCCGTGAACGGCCCCCGCTTTCTTGGTAAGCCGCGAAATGGGTGGGCACCGCACGATTTTTGGTCTCTCACTCCGGAGGTGGGTTGTGAATGACGGCGGACGCCACGACGGTGGCGACCATGCCCGTCACGCCACTGGCGTTCATGACGACGCGGCCCTCGCCGGACCACCCTACCGCGCCGTGCGATTCCAGCCAAGTTGGCGACAGATGCACAGGGGTGAGACAGCCGTCGACGTCAACCACGAGATCGGGAGCGGTCTGCAGGAAGTTTCTAGCCTCTTCGGGCACGGCTGGGTCAATCTCCGCCGAGGCAAGGTGGGTGTTGCCGACGGGGACGAGACCATACTCCTTGACCAGGTCGTCGTGACAGCTACCCGTCAGTGGCAGGGCCTGTGCCGAGCCCTCATCCACGGACCACAGCAAGCCACCCCGCACGCCCACGACGGTCGTTTTGATACCCGACAGAAGACCGGAGGTGTGTTGCAGTAGCTGCCCGTGGTGGAAACCGAATTGGACGCTTTCTTCTTGCCTCCGGCTGAAGAAGGCGTTACCGCTGGGAGTGAGGAAGAGGAAGTCGCGGCGAAGCGGTGCGGCCAGCGTCGCCGTGGCCGCGGCTTGTCGTCGACTCGTCGGTTGCTGCTGCCGATCCGCCGGCACGGGGGTTTCTCCGCCGAAAAAGTTCGCAATGCGAGATAGGAAGCCACCAGTTGCTGCCTTCTTCTCTGCCGTGGCCGTTGATGGGCGAGGTGGCGGCGACGTGTACGGCAGCGCGGCGAGGCGGCCGCGACGGGGCAGTGGCGTTTCCTTACTCATCCCAGGAAAAAAATAAGTGTAGAAGCAGCTGATCAGGAATTATCGCGCCGCTGTCGATGCCCCCCTTGGTCAAAGCAACGAGGACAATGGAATGAGGATCCGACGCGACAACGACGCCGTCGCCGCCACCACTTCCCACTTCTTTCAACGCCTGCTGGAGGAGAAGGGGGGGGGGGGGGGCCTTAAATATTGTCCTTC
>ERZ1292630.790-Hain-H41-02um-R3-790-length-32170-cov-8_pt1 | contig 32170 bp, 30 predicted proteins | sample MGYA00564408_ERZ1292630 | MGnify/ENA primary metagenome ERZ1292630 (study PRJEB36523, sample SAMEA6512641) | groundwater metagenome | collected 2019-01-08 | study: AquaDiva: Metagenomics assemblies of 32 groundwater samples
TCTTGTATGGATGACTCTTCGTTGTATGCTGGGATACAGGCTAGATTCAATTTTACCAATCTTATCTTGATGTTAGTATGTAAAATGTTTGTGTTATATTCTCAGATGAGATCTTTCGCCTACCAAGAACTGTTGTTTCTTTGGAGTGATATGATCTTCAATTTCAGAAGCATGTGCAATTATACTATCAGATAAATCAGTTTTGGCAGATATTTTGCAATCATCCATTATTATGGAATTTTCAATGTTGCAATTTTTTAAAATACAATTATCTCCTACGGAGACATATGGTCCCAGTCTTACAGCTGGACCTATCTTGCAGTTTTTGCCAATAATTACAGGACTTGTAACAAAAGAATCTCTAGATATTTCTGTATTTTTTCCAATTATTATACCATCTTTAATTGTAGAATCAGCATCTATTAAAAATTGATTTTCAGTTCCAATTGAATCGAGTACTAGTTTGTTTGCGTGAATTATATCCTCTGGTGTTCCAGTGTCTTTCCACCAACCAGTAACAGTATCATATTCTATTTTATTTCCCTTATCCATTAGCATCTGTAATGCATCAGTGATTTCAAGCTCTCCTCTCCATGAAGGCTTTAGGTTATCTATAATATCAAATATTTTTGGAGTGAGAAAATAAATTCCAATCACAGCTAGATTAGATGATGGATTTTTTGGTTTTTCAATAATTTTTTTTATCTTTCCTTGTTCTAGTTCTGCGACACCAAATCTTTGTGGGTCATCGACTTTACACAGTAGGATCATGGCATCAGAATCTGATGTTTGGAATTTTTTTGTATAATCAACTAGATTTTTTCTTAGAACGTTATCACCGAGATATACAATAAATTTATCACTACCAATGAAATCCTTGCACAATCTTATTGCATGTGAGATTCCTTTTGGTGAATCTTGATAGATGTAAGTAATCTTTATGCCAAATTTTTCTCCTGTTCCATAATACTCTTTGACTTTTTCTGGATATACATCACCAATAATTATTGCAATTTCTTTGACACCAGCTTTTTTGAGATCTTCTAGGGCATATTGAGACATTGGTTTGTTTGCAATAGGTAAAAGTTGTTTTGGACCAGTATGAGTTAATGGTCTGAGTCTTGTTCCATGGCCTCCATGTAAGATGATTCCTTTCATTAAAAAATGCTAAACTCATTCTAATATAAAATCAAAACATATGAAAACCTTTCAATAATGCTAAAGCCATATGAAAAATACGTCTTCTAATCGTGCAATTTTTGGTTCCTTGGGAGTTTATGGACTTCTTGCCTTTGGTTTTTCTACGTTAAGTCTGGTTTTACCTAATTCATTTCTTGTAGGAAATCCTCTTGAGGTAAGTGGTTTATCATTTGAACACGTGTCAGGCCATATCATATTTGGAATAGTTGCTGGAATTGCAACATTTAGTTTAAGATACTCAATCTTGTGTGGTACATTTACAATAGCTTTGGACTTTGATCATTGGTTGCAATTTTTAAATTTAGAAATGATTCCAAGAATGGCTCACTCCATTCCATATGGATTGCTTGTATTTTTGGTTATTTTGATAATCTTTGGTAAAAAAGATCTAAGAATACCAGCAATCTCGTTAGGAGCAGTCTTTGCACATATTTCATATGATGTTTTCCATACTGGTTCAAGCAGATTCCCATTGTTTGTGCCATTTTCAACTGAAATGTTTACTCTAAGCGGACTTGATTGGCTTATAATGGAGATAATATCTTTTGGAGTTATTCTGTGCTTAACATTACTTAGAAAAAAGCACACTAAAGTAATACAGATCAAAAAATAGTATTCAAGACAGAAAATTTCTCGCTAAAGACAATGAGAGAATATTGAAGTCGATAATTGCTTTAAGAATAACTTACGTTTGAGGCAGATTTGAATATTTAAATGAACTAAAATTTCATAAAATTTAGTTTATGAAGATTGAAGAAATAGAAAAAGAAATTTCTGGTTTGTATAAAGAAATTCTTCTTCGAGAAGCAGATAAAATTGGATTGGAGTATTGGTCTAAAAAAATGCTAAATGAATTATTAGATTTAGAAGATATTAAAAATGAATTGTTAAAATCTGATGAATATAAACAATTAAAAATTTCTATAGAATTTCCAAAATTTAACACAAAAATTAGTACACATGAGATTCAGGAGATTATTGATAAAACATCATGGTACCATTCCTTTAATTTCAATGGAATTCAAAATAAAAATACCAGAACTACTCCTTATGAGCAATTATGGATTTCACAATTTCTTCCAAAATCATTTAAGGGCAAATCCGTTTTAGACATGGGGTGTGCAGATGGTTTTTTTGGATTTCTTGCTGCAAAAAATGAGGCTGAAAAAGTTGTATGTGGAGACTTTATGAAGTTTAAAGGATTTGAAGCAGCTGAGAAAATAACTGATCTTCATGTAGAACACAGAATAATTAATTTGTTTGATTTTAAAGAAACTAGGAAATTTGATTATGTGTTTTGTTTTGGACTTTACTATCACTTACCAGATCCTGTACAATCAATCAGATATTTGGCAAGCATTACAAACGATACACTATATTTTGCAGGACCAATTGCTGATGATTCAGAACCATTGATGTACTATTATGAACCATTCGAGCTATATTCTGCTGATGATTCAAATTGGTGGGTAGCAAGTCCCTCATGTATTACAGGAATAGCAAAAAGAGTGGGATTCAGAGATGCAGAATTAATTGGAGATAGACCGGCTACGCATTGGGCAATTCCATTGCAAAACAAAAAGTCTAAACGTGTAATCCAGAAATACGGAATTTTTAAATTTTTAAAATAATTTTTGACTAAGATATTTGTAATATGTAGTCTGTGAACAATTCATTATGTCGTATAAAAAATTACTTGGAAAATTTGAATAGCCCAATCTTTCCCATAGTCTGTCCATGATTATGCGGATATGATTCTCCATAATCCATCGTAATAGAATCTACTAGGACGGCATCTTTAAAATTACAAAAATACTTTGCTATGTTGATCAAGCAACTTGGACTTGCAACTATTGGAGAAAATATTTGTTTCACCTCTTGTTCAGTTTTTAAAGGATAATAATACATGATAGGATCTCCAGAATCCAATATATGACCTGAAAGAAATACAGATTCTTTTACAATTGAAGATACTTTTCGTAATGCCAAGATAAAATCTTGTAAGTGATAATAGAGCCCATACATAAACACATAATCAAACTGTTGACCAAGTTCATCAATGTCATAGATATCCAATTTTTTGTATTCTATTTTAGAATTCAATAAATTTTTAAGAGTCTGAAAACGATTTGGATTATTATTACTTGCAAACAAGTTGGTTTTTCCTACATCAAAGCTTTCAGAATCTATTGCAACAATTTTTTTGGCATTTCTTGATTCTGCTAGAAAGCTATAATAGCCATCCGCACAGCCTATGTCTAAAACGGATTTATCTGTAAAATCATCTGGTAGGTTTTGAATGATCCACATTTGGTATGTTTTAGAGGTTCTGGTTTTTTTTGACTCTATATTATTAATTTTGATCCAATGATACCAAGGCTCATTTTCATCGAAAATTTTTTGAATGTCTTTTTGAGATAATGATGATGAAAAATTCGTATCCTTATGTTCATAGATTTTCATTTTAAATATTTGAGATTCTACAGAAGTTTGAATTTCTTTTCTAATCTCATCTAGTGACATACCAGCCTGAAAACGCTTAACATAAGAGTCTAGCCCAACATTATCAGGTAGTCTTCCTAAAAATTTAAGATAGAACTCTTCAATGGATTTTTCTATTTCTAGCATTTATTACAGAATATGAAAGTGTATTAAAAACAGTATTGTTTATCACTAATAGTTATATTCTAATTTAGAATTGCTAGAAAAACATCTAGAGAATTTAACGCATAAATGATTTTTATAGGATTTTAATTGTAGAGTAAAATTTGTCTGGATAGATATCAAGTCCGTTGGCTGTTTGAAAACAAGTCTAAGCCTTGTTCAATTGTTAATGGCTTGTTTTCTAGAATAGAAGTCGCGTGGGATACATCAAGTGAAGAGTCTTTGGGTCGTTTTGCAACCCACTGAATTTCATTGATTGATATAGGTTTGAGAAATCGTCTATCAAGATTAAGTTTTTTTGCAACAAGTTCAGCCATGTTATATCGTGATATTCGTGAAGCGCCTGAAACATGAATTATTCCAGTGATCTTTTTTGTTACAATCTCTATTAACATTTTAGACAGATTTGGAACATATGTTGGAGAAGTATATTGATCTACAAAAACTGATATCTCTTGGTTTTTTTCTAGATTTTCCTTTACCCAAACAGGGAAGCTCTTCTTTGTTGGGTCCATTCCAAAAGGAGTGCTAATTCTAGCAATGGCCCATGGAGATGTCAATTTTTCAATGCGTTTTTCTCCTTCAAGTTTGGATTTCCCATATATACAGATAGGATTTGGCATGTCTGATTCTTTTCTCATGCCTACATATCCGTCAAACACATAATCTGTTGAAATATAGACAAAAAATGCGTGCTGCTTTGCAGATTCTCTGGCAAGAACCTCTGTTGCATCTGCATTGATACTCATTGCAGTGGCTTGCTGCGTCTCACAGAGATCGACATTAGTCATTGCAGCCAAGTGAATAACAGCATCTGGTTTTGTTTTTTCCATTACATCAACGATGTTTTGTTTGTCTGCAAGATCTAAAAATATGGCATTTCCAAAAGACGGTTTTGAATTATAATAGCATGAAAAGATGTTTTTGTTTTCTTCTGCAAGATCCTTTATTACTTGACTTCCAACAAGGCCTGCAGAGCCAGTAACAAGAATTCTTGTCATTTCCAGTTAAGAGTCCAGGGTTGTGGATGCAAGGTATTTTCATTTACTAAAGGTTCCCACCAAGTTTGATTTTTCAAATACCAGTGAATAGTTTCTTCCAGTGCTTTATCAAATTGATATTTGGGTTTCCATCCAGTCTCTTTTTCTATTTTGGAAGAATCAATTGAGTATCGTTTGTCATGTCCTGGTCTATCCCCTACATACTCAATCATGTCATGTGATTTTCCTAAAATGTCAAGTATTTTTTCCACTATTCTTTTGTTTGGAATTTCTTCATAAGCTGTAATATTGTATACTTGGCCAGATCTTCCTTTTTCAAGTAATGTTTCAATTGCTTCAACATGGTCATAGACGTAGATCCAGCTTCTGATTTGTTGTCCGTCACCATAAAGTGGCACCTTGAGATTTTTTATTGAGCGAATTATTGTTTTTGGGATTAACTTTTCTGGGAATTGGCAGGGTCCAAAATTATTTGTACATCTTGTGGTAATACAGTTTATGCCATATGTTCTATAGTATGATGCTACAAGATGATCAGCTGCTGCTTTAGTAGCTGCATATGGATTACTTGGATTTATTTGTGAACTTTCATTAAAAGATAATTGACTAGGTGCGTCACCATAAATTTCATCTGTTGATATATGGATGAATTGCTTGTCATGTTTTCTTGTAGCTTCAAGTATAGAATAAGTGCCTAGAATGTTTGTTTCAATGAATGGTTTTGGATTTGCAATACTTCTATCAACGTGTGATTCTGCTGCAAAGTTCACTATTGCATCTGCATCTTTTACTAATGTATCAATTTTAGATTCATTTCTGATATCATCTTTGATAAATGTATAATTTTGATTGCTTTCAATAGATTTTAGGTTTAAGATGTTAGAACCTATTGTCAGACTATCCATATTTGTTATTGTATGACTTGGATTATTTTTTAGATAATTTCTAATAAATGCACTACCAATAAAACCTGCGCCGCCACATACCAGAATTTTCACGTTTTCCAGTATCTAATTAATAATTTAATGCTAGTGATAAAACTATGTTAATAAACAAAAGCAGATTCTGAATTTTCTAATGTAGGTAATTCATTATCCTTAGTTGAAATTATTGGATTTTTAATTGGCCAATAGATGTTTAATTTTGGATCGTTCCAAATTATTCCACTTTCGTGTTCCGGGGAATATTCATTATTTACCTTGTAATGAACATCAGCATATTTACTTAAAACACAAAAACCATGCGCAAATCCTTCTGGAATATAAAGTAATTTGTGATCATCTTCAGATATTATTTCCCCTACCCATTTTCCAAATGTAGGAGAATTTTTTCTTATATCTATTGCAACGTCAAAAATTTTTCCTTTTAACACAGTTACCAATTTTGCTTGAGATTTTGGGTTTTTTTGGTAATGTAGACCTCGTATGACTCCATGTACAGAATGTGAAAAATTATCTTGTACAAACTTTTTATCAATCCCATTTGAGATAAATTCTGATTCTTTGAAACTCTCAAGGAAAAATCCCCTGTCATCTAAAAATAATTTAGGTTCTACAAGAATAACATCTTGAATTTCTAATTTTTTGAATTTAAAAGCCACATAAGAAGAACAACATGCAAGATAAATAATGTTTTACAATGTTCGGAATTTTCATAAAAAATACATCTTGGTTTTAAAATTTATCCTAAAGAAAACTACAGTTTTGATAGTCCAGTTAATTATGTAAAATATCCAAAAGTTAGGAAGATAGTTGTTCAGATTTCATGAATTTTAGATATTCAGTAGTCACAGTAAGCGGATCTCCGATTGATTGAATTTTACCTTTATTTAAAAAAATCACTCTGTCACACAACTTCATTACAGAATCCATATCATGACTCACTATTACAATTGACTTATCTCGTTTTTTAAAGGATGAAATCACCTCATAGCATTTCTGCTGGAAATTAACATCACCTACTGAATAAACTTCGTCTAATATCAAAATATCTGGATCGACCTGAACCGCAGTAGAGAAAGCAAGACGCATCTGCATTCCAGACGAAAAATTTTTTAATTTAGTGTCTGCAAATTTTTCTAATTCTGCAAATTTGATAATTTCATCGATTTTAGAGGAGATAGTTTTTTTATCTATTCCTAATAAAATGCTGCTTTGGTAAATATTTGCAATAGCAGTTAATTCTGGATGAAATCCCAAGCCAAGTGCCAACACAGGAATAATTATGCCATTTTTTTCAACTATACCAGTATCAGGCGTGTAAATTTTTGAGATAATTCTCAACAGAGTAGTCTTTCCACTGCCGTTTCTCCCAATAATGCCGACAGATTCCCCTTTTTTTACATCAAAAGTTACATCGTCCAATGTCTGTAACGTTTCATAGTGAGGCGCCCTGTGAAATGAGCCTCGTAGAGCTTCATAAAGAGTGGTTCTCTTCTCATGGTATAATCTGAACTTTTTTGAAACATTTTTTACTCGTAAAGCATATTCAGACAAATTATATTTCCTCCACTATTCTTAGCTGAAGTTTTCTAAATATCAAATAGCCAATTCCCACTATCATTAATGTAGATACAACCGCATACAAGAGTGAATTAAATGATGGAATCTGTCCATATAGCGTTACATGGTGTGTCATTGTAATAATTTGCACCATAGGAGAAAATTGGAGTATTTGTCGAATTGATTCAGGTAACATTTCAAATTGATAGAAAATTGGAGTAAGAAAGAATCCTGCCTGTAATGCTATTCCCCAGATAAATTCTATATCTTTGTATTTTACATTCAATACAGATAGAGGTAATGATATTCCAATAATCAGCACAAATTCAAGTAACAATACCAGTGGAAGAAATAACATTGTAATTGGAGGAATGAATTCAAGCCATACCATAAAAAACACAAGAACCATGATTTCAGTTAAAAGCATAATAGATGCAGTAATTCCTGCACTAATTCCCGGAACAGATCTTGGAAAATAAATTTGAGTCATAATTGATGAACGATTCTTTAAACTACTAAGCGCTATTGTTGTACCGTTTTTAAAAAAATTCCACGTAATGATTCCTACAAGAAGATAAATTGGAAAGTTTGGAGTTTCAGTTTTAAACATTGTTGAAAAAACAAAAAAGAGTACGCCTAAAAGTAATAATGGCTCTACGAGACTCCATAAAACACCCAAGAAGGAATTTCTATATCGAATTTTTAAATCAGATATTGCAAAATTAAAGATGATTCCTCGCATTCCCCACATTTCATGGATAATACCTTTCATGATATCTGAAAAGATTTTTGTGAATATTAGTGTCTGTTAGATTGGTGGTTGAGTTTATGCGTAAAAAGATTCAACATTAGGCAGTTCATAATCAAAGCCAAGATTTGAGTTATAGTATGGATCACCATTAATCAAAGACGGCCATTTTTTGATAAAGTCATGGTGATTTTCTACCGGAATAAAGACTTTGGAGATGGTTTGAATTTTACTAGAGCCGTCATGACGAAGAATTGCGTATGGGTTGTAAAGTACCTTGTATCCAAGTTTTTGAGCACTCAAACATAAATCAGAATCTCCATAGTATACATCAAAAACCTCATCAAATCCTCCAATTTCTTTAAAGATAGAATTTTTAATTAGTAGACATGCTCCGGTAACTGCAGAACGTTCACGAATGGAGTTAATTATTCCAAAATTTTTGTCAACGTTTGAAGGATGTTTTTGATATGGATGAAAATAGAATCCATTTTTCATATGAACCATACCAGCATGTTGAATTGTATTGTCATGATAGAGTAGTTTTGCACCCACAATTGCCACATCGTTTAGTTGGCATAAACTTATCATCTCTTTTAGCCAGTTTGGCTCAATTGCCTCAACGTCATCATTGAGAAATAATAGGTATTCTCCAGTAGAGCTTGATGAAGCAATATTATTGAGTTTAGAGAAATTGAATCTCTCATTATAGTTTATAATTTTGTATGGAAGTGAATTTAGAAATGAGTTTGTTTCTTCATTACTGTTGTTATTTACAATTATTATTTCCATATTTTTATAATTTGTATTATATTCTAAGCTTCTAAGACATCTGGATAAGAGCTTGATATTATCTCTTGTAGGAATAATGATTGTAACTTTCGGTTCTTTATTAAGATTGAATAAAATGCGTAGGGGTTTTTGCTCATCTATAACAATATTTGTATTAAGATTCCTTCGACTTAATGCTTCTAAGATAATTTTTCGGTTTAATTCAATAGAAATATTTTTTTTATCCAATAGTTGTTTGAATAAAATATTTGGATGGTGATAGATATTTGATGTAGTCTCGGTTGCTTTTAAGAGAAAACCGAAAAAAATACCATTTAGAATGTTCATATCAGGCTCAGTTTTTGCCAAGATTGTTTTTCTAATCATAAAAAAAGATCCAATATAATCAGTGAAAAGAAACAGATACGGAGACCAGTCTGGCTTGAAAAATGGTCTTGCGGTATGGTTGGTTTGCTCTTTTTCTTCATCACTATATACTATATCAGATGTTGGATTTTCATTTAATGATTTTACCAATTGAAATAATGCATTCTTGTCTAGAATTATGTTATTGGTCATAAAACATACAAATTCTGAATCTGTTTTAGAGATTTGTTCTATAATGGAGTTATCATTAGAATTAATGATTTTAAGACGAATCCTGTCATCGGTGAATTTGAGATTATCATTATTATACGGAGAAGTTATTTCTAGTTCCCAATTAGTGTATGATTGATCAATTATTGATGTTATAGTATCATCAAGTGAATCAGTATTACAAACAAACATCATAAATGACACTTTGGGGGAATATTGAAGTGAGGTGGATGATATTTCTAGTAATCTAGTGTGATTTTTCCTCCATGTATCATAATCAATTTTTTTGATTTTTCTCTGTTGAATATTTTCATCAATGTCTTTGGATTTTAATAAATCAAGTTTCTGATTTCGTAATTGTAGGAAACCAAAATTGATAAAGTAAACTAGTCCATACTCGTGTATTATGTGATGTGAAGTGCGATATAGGTATTTGATTTGTTTTATGAATTTAGATGGCATTTTTAATTAATCCTAAATAGATTGGAATTTTTATTTTCTTTAAGCCATCTGTCAAATGGTAAAATATAGTCATGAATTTCAGGATTATCATATCCATTTTCTTCAATCCAGTCAATAAAACTACTGAAATCCAATTTGAAGAGATCATGAATTATATTTTTTAAATGTGGATTAGTCTGACATAAAGTTACTATGGTTCTCTTGGCAGCCTTGTCATAGGAGTCATTAAAATCATAATCTACCTTATCAGTTGTTTTTTCCATTAGATCCAATAGTTTTTTTGCAGTAAGTTTCCATGAAAAATCTTGCGAATGTTTTAGGCCATTTTTTCCTAAATCGGATTGTAAGCTTTGATCAGTTGCAATTTCCATTATCTTTTTACATATATCATTAACATCGTAAGGATTTACAAATAGTCCTCCATTACTTACAATTTCTGGAGGACTAAAGACATTAGATGTAATTACGGATACGCCGCATGCCATGGTTTCAAGCATTGGAAGGCCAAATCCTTCATGAATTGAAGGATTAATCAATGCATCAGAACCCTGAATCAAATTCACTAGATCTGATTCAGAAACAAAACCTAGCATGTGAATATCATGGATATGTTTCGCTTTTTCATATACAATAGGGTCATTTTTTCCAATAATCAAAAGCTTGTGCTTTAAGCCAAGAGATTTTGCTTTTTTAAACGCCTCAAATAGTCTAAAGACATTCTTTCTTGCCCAATTTGATTCACTAATATGAATAAGATATGGAGATTCATTAATCAGAAATTTTTCTAGGATCTTTTTTCTAGTGATCTCTTTTGAAGAAGATGGTTTGAATATTTCATGATCTACACCATATGGAATTACATGCAGTTTTTCTTCTGGAACATTTAGAAATTTTTCTAGTTGTTCTTTTTCAGAATTATTTGATACGTGGATTGTTTTAATCTTGTCAACATGTTGATGCCATTTTTTTACTTCTTCTGAAATGACCGGTTTATTTCGTATCCAATCACTTTCTGTTTTGTATACTTCTCTACCTAAAACAACTTCGTCAATTCCTACAATCCCTACAAGTAAATTTTTACTATTAAGAACAGAGTCTAGTGGAAATCTATATCCTCCCATGTTTGGAACATCAACACAGTCATAATGCTGATTCACATCTCCAATAGCTGAATCATTTAGCAGGGTAGCAGCGATTGTGAATGTTTTTTTGTTATTCATTTCAGTTGCTAATTCAAAAAACAATTTTCGTGCAACAAGATTAAGACTTGTTGCATTTGCAAAAGAGCCATAATCTATAGGCATACTTATTCGCATCATAAATTAGCTCAATCTTACAGACATATTATATGAAGCATGGTTCTAGGCATTGTTTTTACCTCGAAGTTTATCAAATATCCTAAGTAACTTAAACACAGTACTTTGTTTAATTTCTTGTAATTCAGCGTCTTTGTCTTTGATTATTTGCTCAATGTAGGCGTCTTTGTCTTTGATTATTTGTTTTATTATTTTCTCATAATGTTGAGTTGTTTCAGAAATTCCTTGTTCTAGATGCTTGACAAGGGCGTATTGTTCACGATTTGTTTGAATATGATAGTCTATTTTTCTCTTGTAAGTTTTACGAATATCTTCTAAAATTGAGTCTAGTTTTTCTGTTACTTGGTTTTTTGAAAATTCTGAAACCCATCTTCTTGTAGAAGGATCAATAGATGAACCAGGTTTTATTGAAAATACATATACAAATATGTTAGATTCTGGATCATGTGCAATTGCATCAAATATCTCTGCTGGGATGACATAATTTTTCAAATCAGTTTGATTTGATTTAGTAATATCCATTTTGATACGAATAAGATCAGTCATCGAGAAATTAGATTCTGAGAGCAATAACAAGAGATTATCTAATGAAAAGAAATGCAATTTCTCATCAAGATCCAATAATATATCATTAAAATCACCATCAAGCATCTTAATTCTATTGATTGTATTTGTAAAGTTAGGAACACTGCATACAATACTTCCATCATTTTCTAAAAATTTTGAGATTTGAGTTAGAAATAATTTTGGATTGACAATGTATTCCAATATATCATCAAGAACTATGAATTGAAACCTTCCAATATTTAATGAATTAATATTATTTTCATCTAAAAGAGGTATTTTAGAATTATAATCAGAAATTTGCTTTAACAAGAAAATATTATTTGACGATTGATCAATATCACTTAGATTAGATTGTATGTTTGTATGAGAGCTAATAACAAGAACGCTTGTCTTATTTCCTAATAATTCAAATTCACATTTGAGTGATTTTTCATATAATTCAGATTTATCATGATAAGTCATAGTCTCTCAAAGTTTGATTGTGAATTCTTTTGGTAATTTTCTAATTTCAATTCCATTTGGACCTGAAAATTTTCCCTCACCAGATATCATGTGTTTATATCCATCAGTTAATTGGTTATTTGGATCAAGATTTGTGTAAAATTGAAATTTTTGTTGTCTTAGTTTTTCATCAATGCTAGCTAAATGAAATATCTTTACATTACTTCTTATGGGTTTTTCATAACCTATCAAATTAGAAGGAATACTTCCACCGTGAAGATTACCATAAATGGAAGTATTTTCAAATTTCAGATTATGTGTTTGATTTTTTGTTCTAAAAAGTCTTTTTTGGTAATAATTTCCAAATATACCATCAAATCTTAATTGATCATAATTATCCCATAGAGTTAAGAACTGAAATTCAAATAAATTTTCATTTGGATATAATACATTTAGTTCCTCTAACAAAATATCTTTTGCATGTGGCATAAAGATTTCATCGCCATCAATAGATATTATAATGTCAGGTTTTCTTTTTAATGCCATCTGTAAGAGATAATTTCTGTCTCGTACCTCATCTAAAGGTAGATTGAATTGTTTATGTATGTCAACGACAGTATCAAAATTTGAATATATTTCTGCAGTATGATCTGTAGAACCATCATCCAGTATTACTATTTCATCACACAGATCATAAATTGATTCTATTGATTTTTTCAAGAATATTTCTTCATTTTTTACTCTGTATGTTGCAACAATTTTTTGATCATGCATGATTATATCAAGTAAACAAGTCACTATTTAATTATCAGGATTATGTGCAACTAGAGTTATACGCTTTTCATGATAATAATCTACAAGATTCCTGAAATTTTTTATCTTGTTTTTCCAATCAAAATACTCAAAATTTGTGAAACCAAGACAAGTCAGCATCATTTCAAGAGAAGATTTACTCGGAGTCCCAACCAAAATTTTCTTTTTAGAGGATTGAGTAGAAAATGCATGTGCCTCTTTTTCGTGATAGTCAACATGTAGTTTTATAATTTTTTCATTGGAAGGATCAATTCTAGTATCAATGATTACATATTTTGGATTAAGTCTCTTTATTTCGGAAAGTAAAAACCAGTGATCAATTGTATGGTAGAGAAAATCCAGACAAAAGATTATATCAAATTTGTTAGATTCAAGTTGTTTAATTTCATTATGAACGTCATTTATGATAAATCTATAACTATTTGGCGAGATTCCATACGCTATCATATTGTCATTAGCGTTTGTTACAAGATGCTGTCTTGCTTCTATTCCCAATACATTTTTTGCACCATTTTTTAACGCTGCAAAACTCCATCTTCCATCATGTGATGCAATATCAAGTATAGAGCTATCTTTTATAATATTTAGATTAGACTCAATGATTGCTTTGAATCTACCATTTAGGTGATTAGGATGCTCTACAGTTTTACTTGTTGAAAAAAATCTTTGGTAATCATCAAAAAAACCTCTAGGAGTATTTTTGTCATTAGTAAAATTGTATTTTTGATCTAGTTGCTCATATTCTTGAGAGTTATAAAATTCTTTTTTGACATCATCGATGGTAATATTTTTTTCAAGAATCATGTTTTGCCAATAATTAAGACCTATTTCATCTGGTTTTCGTTCCAAAATATTCCTATACAATTCCTCTAATTGAGTTCTAATAGTTTCAAATTTTTTATCCAATGAAAACGTATTACTAAATACCAATAAATTAGTATTGTGTCATGATCATTTTGGAATAATAATTTGTATATCAACAGTTCATTAAAGATTAAATTAATAAATTAGATATTATCACCTTGAAGATAATTCATAAATTAAATGAAGTAATTATTATCGATAATCAGTAAAAATGATTTCCTCATAGTCATGAAACATACAATATAACTATCCTTAATTTTTAATATGACTGCCTAATACACTAGAGTCTTGTCCAGAGGTTACTGCATCCCATGGCTGATATTCTTTTTTTAGCCATTTTTGCCATCTTTCAATGTCAGACTCAACCATAAGTTTAACTAATTTTTTAAATGTGGTTTTTGGTTTCCATCCAAAATTTTTGTGTGCTTTAGTATAATCACCTTGTAGGTTTGCAACATCTAAAGGTCTAAGATGTGTTTTTGAAGATTTAATTTTAGACGTAGATATTCCTGCAAGTCTACATGCTTCATATGCAAATTCTCTTACAGAATGAGTTTCATTTGTTGCCAATACATAATCATCTGAATTTTTTTGCTGCGTCATTTGCCATATACCTTCAACATATTCTGGTGCATAACCCCAATCTCTTTTGGCATCAAGATTTCCTAATGAGAGAGTTTTTGTTAAACCTAGTGAAATTTTTGCAACGCCGTTAGAAATTTTTCTAGTAACAAATTCCAAACCCCTTATAGGAGATTCATGATTAAACAAAATTCCATTTGTTGCATGTAAATTATACGCATCTCTATACAACTTAACCATCCAATGACTGTAAAGTTTTGCAATAGCATAAGGACTTGCAGGATGAAATGCAGTGTTTTCATCCATTACTTTACTTTTAATAGATCCAAACATTTCGCTAGATGATGCTTGATATAACCGAATTTTAGGATTGAATTTTCTTATTTCATCTAATATACGAGATACTCCCAAACCAGTTACATTAGCAGTGTAGGTTGGTTGAGCAAAGGAAACTTCGACAAAACTTTGAGCTGCAAAGTTATAAAGTTCAGAAGGATTTGATTTTTCAAGCGCATCATATATTGAATTGGAATCAGAAATTTCCATTGGGATTAATTCCACTTTATCAAAAATTCCAAGATAGTGTAACCTCCAAAAGTTAGGAGTTGATAATCTTCTATAACTACCAAATACTTTGTACCCTTTTTCAGCTAAAAATTTTGCTAAATAGGCTCCATCCTGACCTGTGATTCCAGTGATTAATGCTCGTTTAATGATATTCCCCATGTTTCTCTAATAGACCTCATTAAAAACATAATGTACTGAAAACATTTATCATGATAAAATAAACTAGATCAGTTTGAAAAAAATTGTGATAACAGGACATACCGGATTCATTGGAAGAAATCTAATCGATAGTATGGATGAAAAGAAATTCAGCGTTACAGGAATTTCAAGAACTTGTTTAGATGATACTCATGTGAACCAGATTAAGAGAGATATTCAAAATATAAAAAATACAGATATTGAAAAAAATTCTATAATTATACATTTGGCTGGAATGACAAATATTTTAGATTGTGAGAAATATCCAACAGAGTGTATCAGGATTAATGTAGGACACACTCAAAAAATTCTTGAGATTGCAAGAGAGAAGAATTGCAAAGTTATTTTTCCTAGTACTAGTCATGTATATGGATATCCAAAGAAATTACCTATTGACGAGGAACATGCAGTTAACGCAACATCCATCTATTCTGCGTCAAAAATTGCAGGAGAGGCATTATGTCAGGGATATTCAAATTCGTATAAAATCGATGTTGGTGTTTTTCGACTATTTTCAGCATACGGTCCAAGAAATTCAGACTACAAAGTCGAATCACGAATTATTTCCCAATTACTTGGTAAAAAGAAAATAAAGATTGGAAATCTGTCTCCAAAAAGAGATTTTATTTATGTTTCTGACGTGGTAAGTGGAATTAAAACAATAATGAACAATCTAAAAGGTTTTGAAATATACAATATAGGTACGGGTAAAAGTAATTCAATAAAAGAATTGTATTTAACATTAAAAAGAATTTCCGGTAAAACAAGTCAGATAGAAACAATAAAAAGTCATTCGCGTAAAATAGATATTCCAAATGTCATATGTGATAATAAAAAAATTAGAAGATTAGGATGGGAACCAAAAATTTCGTTATTTAAAGGACTAGAAATTACATACAACTGGTACAAAAAAAATTCCAAGAGTGTTTGAAAAAGAGAGATTGTTGGAATAAGAGTATTTTTTAATCCCTTTTAGATAGAAGAGTTAATTGTCCATATTAGTTTGTATCCCTGCATTTAATGAAGAAAGAGTCATTGGAAAAGTAGTCAAAGACTGTCTAAGATATTCAGATAAGGTAATTGTTTGTGATGACGGCTCAAGTGATAAAACATATGAAGAGGCAGAATTGGCAGGAGCTATTTGTTTGAGACATAAAAAAAATTTGGGAAAAGGAGCAGCGTTAAAATCTTTATTCAATTTTGCAAAAAATTCTAATTTTGAAATTATTGTCACAATTGATGGGGATGGACAATTTTTACCCGAAGAAATTCCAAAATTAGTTAGACCTATTGAAGAGAACACTGCAGATATTGTTATTGGATATAGATTTGATGATGCATCTGAAATGCCAAATTATAGAAAAGTTGGAAATAAGATATTAAATAAAATGACAAACTTGGCATCAGATCTTCCAACAAATGATTCTCAAAGTGGATACAGGGCATATTCTAAAAAAGTCATTGAAAAAATTGAATTCAATTTAGATGGATTCGGGTCAGATTCAGAAATATTAATTGATGCTTCAAGAAAAAAATTCAGGATATCTGAAGAAAGAGTTAAAGTAATTTATGACACAGGAATGAAGACATCTACCAAAAACCCAATTTCACACTCTGGTGAAGTTATCACATCACTTTTAGAAATTATCGCCATAAAGTCACCATTAAAGTTCATTGGCATTCCAGGAACAATTTTAATGTTTTTTGGAATAGTTTTTGCAGTTAATGTAGTAACTGTATTCAATGAAACAAGATATTTTTCAATTCCATATACTATGATTGTAATTATTTTTTTAGTAATAGGCTCAATGTTGTTATTAATGTCAGTGTTATTATTTAGTATTTCAAAAATCACCTATAAAATAAGAGATTAAATTCAATATTTGAAAATTCATTAAGTACAAATATCCATAAAGTTCAAAGTGGGTAGGAAAAAATATTGAATACACTTTTGAGTAAGGTTAAAGACAAAACAGCTGTCATATCCGTTTTAGGATTAGGACGTGTAGGATTACCTCTAGCATCAGTATTTGCTACTAAAGGATTCAAAATTATAGGAGTTGACATTAATCAAGAGCGATTAAATGCAATAAGTAATGGAAAATGTCCATTTTATGATCCTGCATTACAGGAGAATTTAGAGATTGCAACAAAGATGGGAAATATTCAGGTAACTGATGATTTAGAAAAAGTAAAAAATTCTATTGATGTGATTTTTGTGACAGTTGGTACTCCTACGACAGTTGGAAATAGTGTAGATTATTCCCAAGTATATACTGCTCTAGGGGAAGTAGGTAAAGTTGACTTGAGAGGCAAAATGGTTATCATGAGATCCACTTTACCACCAAGAACTACAACAGATATTATAATTCCATATTTGGAAAACAAAACAGGTCTAAAAGCTGGAACAGATTTTGAAATAGCAGTATGTCCTGAAAGAATCCTAGAGGGAAGAGCTGTCAAAGAGATTCATGAGCTTCCTGAAATTGTAGGAACCATTAATGAAACATCTAATGAAATTATTACCACATTATTCAAACATATTAATCCAGACAAAAAATTTTCATATACTACAGTAACTGGTGCAGAATTAGCAAAACTATTTGCAAATATTTACCGATATATTGGATTTGCTTTATCTAACGAATTTGCAGTATGGGCTGAAATTTATGGTGAAAATGCGTCAGAGATCATCAGCATATCTAATTTTGAATATCCAAGGAGTAACATCCCAAAACCAGGATTTGCGGGTGGACCATGTTTAAGTAAAGATGGCTTGTTTTTGGATAACAATACTACTTTTTCAAGCATAGTTTCAACTGCATGGAAAGTAAATGAATCAATTCCACAACACGTAGTAAATCAGATTAAGAGAATCGATGGAAAATTATTTGGTAAGAAGATAGGAGTATTGGGCATCTCATTTAAAGCAGGAAGTGATGATTTAAGAAATTCTCCATCTCAAAAACTAGTAGATTTGTTAATTGCTACTGGTGCAGACATCAAGGTGCATGATCCATATGTAAAAAACACCTATCCCATAGAAGATGTTCTAAAATCGTCAGAAATAATAGTCATAGCAACCAATCATAATGAATTCAAAAATATCGCTAAAGCAATTAATGACGTAAAACCAAGAATTATTTATGATGTGTGGGGAATGTTTTCAAAGGAAGATTTTGAAACAGCTAAATATCTAAAATTAGGATTGGGCTAATATTTCAAATTATTTTTGGTTTTGGTAGAGGTACAATTATTTTTCCTTTGTATCCATCATTCTGAATTTTAGGGATGATGCTATCACTCAGGTGCCAAGATAAAAGTAATGCATAATCAGGTTGGTCTTCAACCAATTTACTATCATCTACAACTTCAATGTGTGTACCAGGAGTAAATTTTCCTAATTTCAGGGGGCTCTTTTCTACAACATAATCAAGAATTGATGAATCAATGTGACAGAAATTCAGGATCGTACTTGAACGTGCAGGTGCACTAATACCTACAATCTTTTGTCCAGAAGATTTTATTTTTTGTAACAAAGAAAGTAAATCATTTTTATTTTCATATACTCTATTTGCAAATTCTTTATAAGTTTCAATGGATGAGAGATTCAATTTTCTTTCAAGGTTTAGCATCTTCTCTATATTATTAGATTTAATGAATTGACCTTTTGATGCGGCATAAACGCGAATTGAACCACCATGTGAAGATATTCGTTCACAGTCAAATATTTCCATGTTATATTTTTCAAATAATTGTAATAGTGTGTGTAAACTATAGTATCTAAGATGCTCATGATATATTGTATCATACTCTAATTTTTCAATAATATCTACTAAATATTGAGATTCAGATACAAACACGCCATCTTTCATTAATAATAATTTGATTCCTTTCATGATTGAATCAAGATCTTTAATATGGGCAAAAGCATTGGTGATGGTGATAATTTTTGCCTGACCATGTTTTTCTAAAATTTTATTTGCTATATCTTCATTAAAAAAATCATTTATTGTACTAATTCCATTTTCTTCAGCGAGTTTAGCAATATTAGATGGTTCAATGCCTAGAACACGGACGCCGTAAGATTGAAAAAACTTTAAGAGTGTGCCGTCATTTGACGCAATATCTATAACTAAATCTTTCGGTATGGGGGAAAATCTATCAACCAAAGATTTTGCAAATTGTGATAAATGATTTCGAAATGCAGTACTTACTCCAGATGTGTACAAATAATCTTTGAACATGACGTTTGGATCTACTGCATCTCCCAGTTGAACTAATCCGCAATTATTACAAAAACAAACTTGAAGAGGATATGAGGACTGAGCTCGTTTCAAATTTTCTTTTGAAACAAAATTAAGAGGGGGTGGGTGCTTTCCTAGATCAAGAAATTGAATTAAATCGTCATTAGAACAAATATAACATCTCATGATTTAGACAAGTTAAAATTGTTTTATAAATTAATCAGAATCTAATTATGAAATTATTGGTTTTAGGAGGAAGTGGTTTAGTCGGAAAATCATTATTGAAATCAAATAATGAGAAATTCGACATCATTGCAACGTATAATGAAAATCAAATCAATGTTCCAAAAATTTTGTCACTAAAATGTACATTACCTAGCGATTTTGACAAGTTGGAAGAAACAATCAGAAATGAAAAGCCAGAAATCATAGTTAATGCTATGGGTTATTCTAACATAGATTTTTGTGAGGCAAACAAAGAAAAATCATATCAACTTCATGTAAAGATTACAGAAAAAATAGCAAAATTGGTTGCAATGTACGATATAAAAACAATTTTTTTGTCATCAGATTATGTTTTTGATGGAAAAAAGGGAAATTATACAGAGTCAGACATACCAAATCCAATAAACTATTACGGAGAGACAAAGTTAGAAGCTGAAAAAATAATTCTAAAACAACCACAAAATGTTGTTTTTAGGACATCGATAATTTATGATTGGGATTTTCGTGTAAGATTCTTTAATTATGTAATTAATAACTTAAAAAATCAAAAAGAAATAGAAGTAACATATGATGTGTTCAATAGTGTCACAATAGTGGATAGTTTAATTCAATCAATTTTTTTGGCAATTGAAAAAGATATTTCTGGACTTTTTCATATTGTGGATTCAACTTGTGTAAATAGATTTGAATTTGCCAAATGTATAGCAAAAATTTTCAAATTAGATAACAAATTGATCAAAAAAGTTTCAATAGACGACATAGGTGTAATAGCAAAGAGACCAAAAAATACTTGCCTTAATAATTCCAAGGCTGAAAAATCACTTGGAATAAAATTTGGAACATTGGAAGATGGAGTAAAACAAGTTTTGAATAAGACAAATCAAAAATAATCAAACATCATAAAATCAATAACATCCAAAGGATTTATTTTACTAAAGAATTGTGTTTCAATAGAGGAAATGAGTTGGCAAAAATTCTTGTGACTGGAGGAGCTGGATTTCTCGGCAGCAATCTTGTAAATGAATTAATGAAAAGAGGAAATGAGTTGATAGTTTTTGATAATGGGTTTAGGCAAGAATTTAACAATATTGAGAAAATCAAAAGATCAATTTCGTTAATAAAAGGAGATATCTCCAAAAAAGAAGATTGGAATGCCATTCCAAAAGATATTGAATTTGCATATCATCTGGCAGCAATAAACGGTACCAAGTTTTTTTATGAAATTCCTGAAAAAGTTCTCAAAGTCAATGTTGAAGGCACTTTTAATTTTGTAGATTGGCTACGAAATTCTCAAGTCAAGAGAGTTTTCTTTACATCATCATCAGAAGTTTATGGATTTCCAAAAATTTTCCCAACTCCTGAAACAGAGGAAATGAACATTCCAGATCCAACAAATCCAAGATTCTCATATTCTTCAAGTAAGATGCTGGGGGAGATCATAATCATAAATTTTGTAAAATCTTTAGGTATTGATTATAGTATAGGTAGAATTCATAATGCATACGGTCCTCAAATGGGCTTTGAACATGTAATGCCAGAATTCATTAAGAGATGTGTTTTAAATGAACCTTTTACAGTTCAGGGAGACGGAACAGAATCACGATGTTTTTGCTACGTATCAGACATCATTAAAGCAATACTAACAATTATGGATAGTGATCTAGGTAAAAATGAAATTTTTAATATTGGTAATCCGCATGAAGACACAATAAATGAAATGATAAAAATTTTAGAAAAAATCCATGGTAAGAAAATTGTGCCAGAATATAGAAAATTTGACAAGCCTGGAACAAAACGAAGAGTTCCAGATATCACCAAACTAAAGAGATTAGGATATACACCATCAGTAACTTTGGAAGAAGGATTAAAAAAAACATATGATTGGTATGCTGAATATTATTTAAAAAAATAAATCGTGAAAAAAGTGATGATGGTTAATTGAAAATATTATTTGTAAATTTTGCAGTTGGTGGATTTGCAGGTGATGCTGTACAAATGTCTCTTATTGTAAGAGGACTTATGGATCTTGGACATAAGGTTGTGGTTGCAGTTCCTGATGGTGACGGATATTTTTTTGATAAATCAAAGAGTAAAAAATATGAACCAATACGCAAGAAGATTCTAGAAGCAAATGGAAAAATCATAGAAATTGAAGGAGTGTCAATATTACCAATACATTGTATTTCAGAGAAATTGGGGTATTATTGTCCTGATGCTGCAAAAATTGGTAGAAAAATTTTGAAGGATTTTGATATTGTTTATTGTCTTAATTGGTATTACCATTTAGCCATGACATTTTCAAATATTGCTCATGAATCAAAAGTACCATTTGTAATTGCTGCCATGGCAGCATTTGAAAATAAAGCACATGATCTAAAAAATACAAGAAAAAGAATTTTAGATTATATTTACACAAAAAAATTGTTTAAAACAGCATCTGGATTTCATTCTGTGGGAGATATTGAAACGGAAACATATAGAAAGTTAGGTGCCAGTAGAAAAAAAATATTCAGAGTAGATCACGGAGTCATACTAGAAAAATTCGAGGATGTAAAAAACACCGGGATTCTAGAAAAATTCAAGATTGTTCCTGAAAAAAATCCATATTTGTATAATGTCGGTAGAATAGATCCAAAAAAAGGCCTAGAAATTCTACTACATGCGTTTTCTAAAATAATAGTAAAATATCCAAAATTATTACTTGTCATTACAGGAACTGGAACTGATGAATATGTTGCAAAAATTAAAAGCCTTAGTAAAGAACTCCACATAGAAAAATCAGTTATATTTACAGGATTTATTTCAGAAGAAGAAAAGATCGAATTATTCAAGTCAGCAAAAATTCATGTTGTAACATCACATAGCGATGTTCACACCACAACAGCTATAGAATCCATGGCATGTGGAACACCAGTAGTCATTACAAAAACAAGTGATTTTCCGGAAATAGATGAATATCAAGCAGGAATAACTGTAGATACAGATCCAAATTCAGTATTTAATGCAGTAGATGAGCTATTGCAAGATGGAAAAAAACTGAAGAAATGTGCAGAAAATTCTAAAAAACTTATTCAAGACAAGTTTTTGTTAAAAAACAAAATTAAAGAATATGAAAAAATGTTTGAAGAAATTATCAAAGATTATAAAATTAAATCTTAGATAAATTTTGAGCATACAAATATCCAAAATACATCGATTTATTGGATTGTCTATTTCTAAGAAATAATGGTGGGGACACACTAACATCAAATCCACAGTTTTCCAGTTTTTCTTTCAAGTCTTTATAACCATAGTGATATTCAATTTCAATCTGTGAAAATTTTTTAAGGATGTTTTTGTTTGATGATAAAATTACATCAACTTCACAGCCTTCGCAATCAATTTTCATTATGGAATCATCTGGAATTTCAAATTCAGTAATTATTTCTTCTAATGTTTTCAATGGAATTTTAATCCCATTTGCAACAAAGTCAGTTGCACTTCCTGCACCTTCTTGATTCGGATCTAGTAAGATTTCACCTTTTTTTCCAGAGCAACCTGCAGTTAACAGAGTGATTTTGTCAGACAAATGATTCAATTCGATATTTTTTCTTGCTGCATTATTATTTTTTGGAAATGGTTCTAGAGCAATAACTTTCTTTGCACCTTTTAGTGCAAAATAAATTGAGGAGTCTCCTATATTGGCCCCAATATCAAGTACAATTTTATCTTTAACTTTTAAGAAGTCATATACTTCTTCAAAGAAAACACCGTGAACATCTCCATTATTATTTTCAAGATGTAGTTTAACATTAGGAAAATTTTTTGTAGAGATAGTGATTAAATCATCTTCTATTTTATATCCATTTAAAATGTTAAAAGATGTAAGATATGCCTCATAGTAATTGTGAATGGTGATTTTTTTTCCATTCTTAAGAACTCCTTGAAATGGAAATTGATTTTGTAATAGATGAAACATTACAGAAATTCCATTTTTGTATCCATTGATATATCTCAAAGGAGAATCAAATAAATGAAAATAACTTTTCAGATATTCGCCAAAAGTCATATTTCGTAATACTGAACCCATTTAGGTTATCTCAATATCAGTACTAATTATATTTACACAACTCAGCCTAATTAATTTATAATAGGAATTTAAGAGAAGAAAACAGTTTTGAGAGAAAATTCATGCAGATTATGTAAAAGCACAAAATTGTACAGGTTTTTGGATCTTGGATATTCTCCAATTTCAGATCAGATTTTAACATTAAATCAACTTAATCAACCGGAAATATCCTATCCTATTACTGTAGATAGTTGTACTGAATGCGGATTTTGTCAATTAGGGTATGTTGTTCCTCCAGAATTAATGTATAATGAAAATTATTCTTATGATGGTTCTGCAACTGCAACATTAAAAAATCACCATATTTCTATGGCAAATCAGATATGTGATCGTTTCAAATTAAAAGAAAAATCACTTGCAATAGATATCGGAAGTAATGCGGGGGTTTTACTAACAGGTTTTCGTGATAGAAATATGAAAGTATTAGGAATTGATCCATCAGTAAATGTGGCAAATATTGCACGCAGTAAAGGAATTCAGGTAATTGGGGAGTTTTTTTCTAGTAAATTAGCAAAAAAAATTAGAGAAGAACATGGAGAGGTGTCAGTGATTACTGGGACTAATGTCTTTGCACACATAGATGATTTAGATGATTTTTTCAAAGCAGCAGAAATTCTTCTATCTAATGATGGAATTATTGTAATAGAGGCACCGTATTTGATTACATTGTTAGATAATTTAGAATACGATACAATATATCACGAGCATTTATCGTATATCTCTTTAAAACCATTAAAAGAATTTTGCAAGAAAATAGACATGGATATTTTTGATGCAGAGTTAAATAATATTCACGGAGGTTCATTAAGATTTTTTATAGGCAGGAAAGGAATAAGAGATATTTCAAAAAATATAGAAACATTACTCAAATTGGAGGAAGAAAAGAGAATTTACAAAAAAGAGAGATTAGAGAAATTTTCTAATGATGTAAAGGAACAAAAAAAAGAGTTAAACATGTTATTATGGAAGCTTAAAAGGGAGGGTAAAAAAATTGTAGGGATTAGCGCCCCAGCAAAAGGAAATGCTCTAACTAATTATTGTAAGATTGGTACTGATTTGTTAGACTACATTACAGAGAAGAGTCCATTAAAAATTGGAAAGTTTACACCTGGAATGCACATTCCAATTTTATCAGATAGTAAATTATTAGAAGATAAACCAGATTATGGTTTAATACTAGCATGGAATTTTGCAGATGAAATTATTAAAAATAACGAGCAGTTTAGAAAGAATGGTGGTAAATTTATTATTCCCATTCCACATCCAAGAATCGTTTAAGAGTTTTTAATTTTTATTAATTTCATTTGTGATGCAGATTTGCGTGCGTGTTCCATGACATATGCTTGAGTTAGTAAATCTTTTTCATAATTTTGATTGAATAATGGTTTTGAGATATAAGTACAAAAATTTTCAATCATTAATTGGAATTGATCAGATGGTGAAACGACATGTGTTTTTGAGGAATTGTCTGTACTCAGAGAAATTTTTGCAGGATTGTTTGTACGTAAATTAAAGGCCCTTTCTGCACCTATCAATCCTTTCTGACCCCATATTTCATACGATGATTGAAATGAATTAGAATATCCAAAAAAACCTGTGGCAACTTTGTTATTTTCAAACGACATGTAGATACTTCCTTGAATATCTATGTTGTATTTTTTATCATAAATTAAGTTACAAAGAATAGAGTTAGGTATTCCTTGGAATACAACATTGCTAATTTTGATAATATAACATGCAACATCGTTTAAAATGCCACCACCTAATTCCTTTTTCAAGCGAAAGTTTGTAGATGATCTGTCTAAATTAAATCCAAATTTTGAATGTAATGAGAAATAATTTCCTATCTTGTTATGTTGAAGATATTTCATAATAATTGAATGCTGTGGATGATGAAGGAAAGAAAATCCTTCCATAATATGAACATGATTTTTTTTACATGTATCAACCATTTTTTTAGCAGATTGATATGACGTAGTTACGGATTTTTCACAGATTACATGTTTTCCGGCTTTAGCTGCACGAATAACCCATTGTTCTTGCAGAGACGGAGGAAGTGAGATATATACAACATCAACAGTTTCATTGGTCAGTACATCTTCATAGATACCAAAATTTTTACAGTGAAATTGTTTTGAGAAAGAAAATCCTTTTTTTACAGATCTACTGCCTAAAAATTCCAAATTCGCTTTTTTTGATTTGAGTAATGCAGGAAGAAAAGAATTCTTGGCAACGTTAGAACAACCAATAATCCCAAATCTAATTGCCTTACCCATGAATTTGTAATTTAATACAGAGTAATATTTCTTATTAGAAATACAAATCTCAGAGTATAGAAAATGAGTTGATATTTTCAACTCTGAATGTATCTTCCTCATAACTCATATTTGTCCTACTTTTAGAGGTAAAAATTACACATTCACAATCTTCAAGAGCGTTAAGTGAATGATAGTGAAATGGTGGTATCAAAACCATTTCAAATGGGTGTAATTGAAATACTTCAAGAGGAGATTTTGGGTCTTTGAGATTCTTGATTGAAAGTTCCATCAACCCTTTTAACAGTAAAGTATATTGTTTTTGTTCTTTGTGATAGTGTTTACCTCGAATAGAATTTTTTTTTGAAATTAGATATCCAGAATGGTGAATTGTATCGTCAGATAATAAATCCCAAATTGAACCTCGATCATCTACAAATGCAGGTTCTAATTTTATAATTTCCACTAACCATGCAATGAAAAACCATTTTTAAAGTCTTTGTGAATTAGTTACTATTTGATTTATTTTGTATTGTCTGTATCATGAAATTTCTTATTTGATTATAAATATCAGAACTTTTGAATAATTTTTCAGATCTAATTCTTGCTTTTTTACCCATTTCAATGCTCAAATTTGAATCATCCAGAAACAATTCAATATATTTGATTAACTCATCATGATCAAATTGTGGAATTAAAAATCCCGTTTCATTTTGAGAAATGCTTTCTTCTGGACCACCGGGTTTCCAAGAAATTACGGGAGTTCCTGCAGCCATAGCTTCTACAACTTGCATTCCAAAGGGAGCATCTTTTACCAAATGTGTAAAAACCAAGGAATTGGCATAAAGTGATGCTAATTTTTCATCACTGACTCTACCAAAAAACTTTACAACTTTTTCAAGTCCAAGTTTTTGAGATAATTGTTTTAATTCATCTCCATGTAATTCTTTATCACCAGCTATCCATATTTCGAAATCTTGCCGTTTTTTATAGAGTGTTTCTGCAGTTTGAATTAAAAATGAAGCATGCCGAGCTTTGATGTCTCCCAAGCATAAAATTGCGCGGGATTTTTCTGGCCTAGTCTCAAAAAATATTTTATTTGCACCTAGGTAAATTACTTCAGAAGACACATCATAAACATCACGAATATGTTTAGCTGTAAACTTACTACTAGCAATTATTGAATCAAAATGTTTCCATTTACTTTTTTCATAGATTCTAACAAAAAATCGTAGAAATTTCCACATCCAATATAACGAAGTTGTGAGATTTTTGGTATAAGTGTCAGAATATAAAATTTGTATATCTAATGGTGAAAAAACAACTGGAATATTATTAAAATTATCTGCCCACATTGAAGTTGGCCAGTTAATGAAAATTATAACGTGAGGTTTTTCTTTTTCGACTAATAAACGAAGATTCTTACGAATTTTACCAAACTTTAACCAATATTTGATATTTTGAGGAGAAAATGATGTATCAGCTAAATCTATTACAGAGATAGATTTGTTTGATTTAAACAAATTTCTATCTGCAAAGATAGAGGACATAATAACATCATCACCTTTAGATGCTAAAAATTCTGCTAATTCCCAACCATATCTAGCTGCACCCCCAATGGATTTAAGAAATGGTAGTACGACTATGACTTTCATAGATATCATTTAAGAGTGTATTTTTTCCACACTTCAGTATCAAGTGTCATATCTATAGTTAAAGGCGGTCCAGAATAATCTAATAATGTCAGAGATTCTATTTCTGGGGTAGTAATTTTTGCTAGATCAAACATTGATATTTTTTTGTCACCAGTAACATGGACAAATTCTCGCAAGTTTTCTTTATATACATCATAAATTCCAGATGCAACTTGATCAGCAAATAAGTAGGTTCCAAATCTATCTACAAATGCTTTAGGATATGGCCATTTTTTTCTTCCAACAAAATTAGTTCTAACAATAAGATGGTTGGATAATTTTTGAACATGTTGTTCTCCAATTAATTTTGTGAGGGCGTAAAAATTTTCTGGGTATGGGATAGAACTTTCTTTATACATTCCAACATGTCCATCAAAAACACATGCAGTACTGATATAGATAAAATATGTATTTGGTTTCAATGTGTTTACAGCATCAATGAGATTTTTTGTACCATCTACATTTGTAGACCAAGCAGTTTTTTTATCTTCTTCGCATTTACGAACACTGGTCATAGCAGCAGTATGTATTATTCCATCAAAATCATGTTTTCTAAAAAAATCAAACACCATAGTTTTATTTGTTATATCCAATTCTTGATGGGTTGGACATAATGAATTATGAAAATTCTTAGATAATTCTAATCCCAATACACCTGTACCACCAGTAACTAAAATTGCCATGGATTAATTACAAATTTAGGGAATATATCTCGTACATTGGTGTTTTAGAGTGAAAAAGTTTCACGATTGTGTCCTCTGAGTATATTGATGACTTTAGATGCAGTTTTTCCATCACCTAATGATGAATTCCAATCCCAATCAGGTTTAGCAGAAGTGATTAACTTTACAGATTCCAAGATGTTATCAGGTTCTATTCCTGCTAGAATCGTTGAACCTGCTTCAATATACTCGGGTCTTTCGGTACTTTCTCTAATTGTCACGCATGGTTTTTTAAAATATAGAGATTCTTCTGGGATTGTTCCAGAATCAGTTATTAAACAAAAGGCATTTTTCTCTAATTTTAAAAAATCAAAGAAGCCTAAGGGTGAAATAAAATCTATGTTTTTTGGGATCTGATCTTTTTTAATTTTACTTGACGTTCTAGGATGTATTGGGTAAATAATTTTCTTTTTAAAAGTAGTTTGAATTTTATCCAAAGAGTCTAGAATTTTTTCCAGTCTTTTAGGATCATCTACATTTTCACTTCTATGGCCGGTTACCAAAAAGTATCCATTAGGCCTAAGTTTCATCTTGGTAAGAATATTACTTTGATTGATTTTTTTCGAATAGAAATTAATTACTTCAATAATTGGATTCCCTACAACAAATATTTTACTTGGATGAATATTTTCTCGAATTAGATTCTCTCTGGAATAGGATGTATATGGTAACAAAATAGAAGATAGATGATCAATGACAATCCTGTTTTTTTCCTCAGGCATTCTAAAATCAAATGAACGCATGCCTGCTTCTAAATGAACAATCTTAATTCCATGATGAGATGCAGGTATTGCAGCTAAGCCGCTATTTGTGTCACCAAGAATTAAAACGATATCTGGTTTTTCTTTCAGTAAGACAGTCTCTGATTTTTTTATTATTTCAGATATTTCATCACCATAATTTGTAGTTGATATTTTTAGATCATAATCAGGTTTCCTTATTTTTAGATCTTTAAAAAAGACATTACTTAATTCGTATGTATAATTTTGAGAGGTATTAACCATCACATGTTCAAAATGTTTATCCAATAATGGAAATATTCGTGAAAGTCGAATAATTTCAGGCCTAGTTCCAAAAATAGACATTATTTTCATAAGATATAGATTAACCTGTATTGATGTATTAAAAAGCTACCAAATAATAGTTTCTTGGCACATATGCTCTAATCAACTATTTTATAAATAAAAGACAAATTGGAGAAATTATTGTCTGAAAAGGATATCAAGTGTTAGAATCTAGATTTGAATTTTACTTGGTTTCATAGTTTTTATGATTCGTGTTAAAATGTAAAATTCAAAAATTATTAGCGAAATGAAGATTGTAAAATAAGGGGCAACTCCAAGAATCTTGATTAAATAAACATCAAGTTGCAGTCCACTAAACATCGTATTAATAGAAGTTGTCAAAGGACTGTATTGAAATGTCCAGATTATGATGTCATTAATATACAATGGATGTGATTTCCCATATGCAAGGCCAAACAATCCAGTTTGTCCTCCAGGGGAACCCCATACAAACCAGTTTACATCTTGGAGTATTTCTGCCATATTAAAAAAGAATCCAAAAATACCTAGTCCTATAATGAATGGTATGATTTTTGATTTTCTTTTTTGTATACTAACTCCTAGAGGCAATAAAAGAAATGGGATTAACGCATACATGTATTTTGGAGGCCATGCTGTAAGACCATGCCAAAAATTAAAAGTTGCAAAATGAATCACAAACAAACATGAGAACGATAATATCAGGATAGAAATTGCTTTGTTAGATTTAAAAAAGTCAGGTAATGAAAAAAACACAGTTAGCAATATTGGAACATAAATGAATAATCCAATACCCGGAGATAGTAATAGTCCAAACATATGCTCAACAAATGAAAATGTCGGGTTTCCTTGTCCAAAAGTAACTATAGTTGAAACGTCAGATATTATTTTATTTTGTTGAGAAACTCCATATCGAATTAGATCAAAAATTCGATAAATTGCATAACCCAAAATGAGGGGTAATGTAAACAAGATAATATTTTTAATTTTATTCTTTTTAGTTAATGATAAAATAATTGAAAAGAGAAAGAGTGGAATAATAAACAAAATTGCGTCCTCTCGAATCATAAAAGCAAATACTAAAGATGAGAATGCAAGTAAAATAAAACGAAGTTGTAAAGAAATTTGATATTTTCGAAATAATAGAAACCCAAGTAAAATAAAAGATAACGCAGATACCTGATTAAAAGAAGTGCCAGAATATGCAAAAATTGATGTTGAAAGACCTAATAGAAATGAAAGACATAAAGAAGTTTTGACTGAATAATTAAAAGTACGACAAATTAAAAAAAATAAGCCTACAGAAAGCGCGGAGTAAAAAGGACCAAAAAATAATTCCATAAATGTAAAATCAGGATTAATGCTATTTCTCCAGAATACATAATGTTGATCAGTAAAATCAGATAACGAGAAAACGTAAGTGTCCTTGTTTATAATATTAAGATAATGATTAATGAAAACAAAAGGATATTCAGTAATGCTATGAGCTACATGTGCTCCATAACAAATAAGAGCATTTTGACATGAATTCCCCTGACCATGTGGATACCAAAATTCTGGATATTTAAATAAAGTTCCAGATTCACCGGGAATAAATTCAGGATCAGGTTCTAAGAGAACTAAACGTAAAGTTTGTTGTTGTGCATATTCTTCATCGTTGGTTGCTCTATGTCCATCGGAAGTAAATGTGTAAATTGTGAAAAGTATGAGGAAGATTAGAAAGAATAATTTTGCATCAATGTTTGTATAATTTTTGTTGATTAGTTGCAATATCGTGTTTTTATTAGGAATGGATTTAAAGATGGTGAAATATAAAAATAAGTATAATTTATTAAATCAGATCAAAAATAGAGACAAGTGGATTATTTCAATATAATTAATGGTAAAAATATACTGATAACTGGAGGTACAGGAAGTTTTGGATATCAGATGGTAAAAGAATTATCAAATTACAAACCAAAGAATATTCTAGTTTTTAGTAGAGATGAGGACAAACAGAATACTATGAAACAAGAACTTCGAGATAAACCAATTTCTAAAGTAATAAAATACATTATTGGAGATGTCAGGGATTATGACCGATTATACACTGTTTGTAAAGATGTGGATATTGTCTTTCATGCTGCAGCTCTAAAACAAGTTCCAACAGTAGAATTGTATCCTTTAGAAGCAGTTAAAACAAATATCATAGGTTCACATAATTTGGTCAGAGCCTCAATTGATAGAGGAGTAAAACATGTCGTAGCTGTTAGCACAGATAAAGCAGTAAAACCAGTCAATGCAATGGGAATGACAAAAGCATTGCAAGAGAAAATCTTTCGATCAGATCAATATGAACACAGCAAGACAATATTTTGTTCTGTAAGGTATGGTAATGTTCTTGGCAGTAGAGGAAGTGTCATACCATTATGGGACAGTAAAATCAGCAAAAAACAACCTCTGCCTGTTACACATCCAGACATGACAAGGTTTTTGTTAACACTTCATGATGCAATTCAGCTTGTTTTTTATGCATTAAAAAATGCAAAGGGTGGAGAGATATTTGTAAAAAAAGCACCATCTGCAAAGATAATAGATCTTGCAA
>ERZ1292630.791-Hain-H41-02um-R3-791-length-32144-cov-7_pt1 | contig 32144 bp, 7 predicted proteins | sample MGYA00564408_ERZ1292630 | MGnify/ENA primary metagenome ERZ1292630 (study PRJEB36523, sample SAMEA6512641) | groundwater metagenome | collected 2019-01-08 | study: AquaDiva: Metagenomics assemblies of 32 groundwater samples
ATTTTCGGTGTCGAGCGACCCCATGCCTCCATTTGCTCGATGCGGCGGGCCAGATCCACGAGCCACGACGACAGGGGCTTGGAGCTGGGGTACGCTTTTGTCCACACAAGGGGCACGCGGCCGAGGAGAAGGGCGTTGAAAATGGAGTCCAGCTCGTCGTTCATGACGATCTCGCCCTTGACCGCCCGCCGCAGCTCCGCCTTCGACTTGTGCACTTTGACGAGAAGCGTGTTGTAGCGCTGGATTTCCTGCAAGAGGCAGGTGTTCAGCGCGCTGCCACGGTCTTCAACGGTGCCCTCCAGGACTTGATCGTAGTTGATTGGCTGAGGCACCTTCTCGTCCATGGCCGCCAGCTGGGCCAAGCAGCGCTCCTCGATGGAGCCGGCCGCGGAGCCCGAACCGCCGCCGCCGCCGCCACCGCGCACGAGCGTCATGTTCACCGTTAGAAGGTCGTCGAGCAGCGAAATCGAGTTGGCAATCTGCGATGAGATGTCGGCGTTGGAGTGTTGGCCGAAGGCGTCCGGCTGGTCAACGGCGGGCAAACGATCGCAGAACTCCTTGTACGATTTGAGCGGCGGCGCGTCCATTGGAATGTGGTACTCTGGCAGACAGGAAAGCCGGTATCCCTCCACCGTGAGCGCTTGCAGGCAGATGAACTGGTCGATGTAGGTGTTGATCACGCGGCGATCCCAGTCGTCGGTGACTCGGCCGCCGTACGAGGCCTCGGCCACGAGGTACCTCAGCGTCGTGTAAGGAACGTTCTTTGGATCGGCGTCGGACATGTCGGTAACGTACAGCGCAATGATGTTTTCGCTCACCTCAAAATCGGCAAAGTTGAAGTCGTACACCACGTTGTACCCGAGCGTGCCGAACTTTCGTCGTTCCAGAAGCACCGCATGGAAGAAGCAGAGGCCGAAGAGCAGCGGGCGGTAGAGGTGGGCGCGCTCCGCCAGATTGTTGCGGTTGAAGCTGTCATCGCTGAAGCTGTTGTAGAGCAGCAGCATGTTCTGACGGATGCCGGAGGGCGGCTCCGTGGTCATCTTGATCGCGCGCTGCAGGATGCCGATCGGGAACGACGGCGTTGGGGTGGAACTGAGCCACAACCGGAAGTTTTCATGCGGCCGCCGGTTGGGGAGATCGTCGATGATCTTCTCCAGCTCCTGCAGCCAGGAGACCATCAAGTGGCAGTTGGCGAGGAACACCCATCCGCCGCTCTGCGCGCTCTCCGTAATCAGCTTCGTGGCCGGCTTATCTTGGCCCTGTCCGAGCGCAAGCGACTTCAGGTGCCTTCCCTTTCGTTCCGCCAGCGACGCGAGTTGTGACGTGGGGTCGACGCCGCTGGAGAGGATGAAGATGAGCGGCAGAATGTTCCGTGACTCATCGAACGTTTCGGAGAGGTTGAAGGACGGCGGCTCGGTGTACGTTGAGCCGAGGTCATCCGCGATGTACTTCCGGACCATGAAGAGCACACGGTCGGCCCGGCAGCACCGCACGAGAATCATCTTCTGCAGGTAGTGGTCTGCCGTCTTTCCGTGCCACTCTGCCGGGAAGATGGCGTCTTCGGGCTTCTCCTGCATGTACCAGTTCTTCCATTCCGCCGGGCTCTGTTCAAAGGAGGTGATAATCCCGCGGAAGTTGAGCAGCTTGTCCAGCTCGCAGATGTTGTCCCAACCCTTCACCGACAGCCATTCGGTCGGATTCGGCGCCTGGCTTTCCTTGTCCAAGACCTGCCCGCCCTTGATGAAGAAGGCGTACTCCTCCAGGTGGACGTCGCCGCGGGCGACGGCGATGCGCAAGGTCATGTGGAACGAGAAGAGCAGCTTGTGCCGCTCGAACAGCCCGCGGCACGTGGTGAGGTAGACCTGATTGGTGTGCCAGTCATTGAGCTTGATGACGCGGTCCCCGGCGCTGTCCCCGCTGCGGCCGGAGGCGCGACTCTTCCGAATGTTGTTTTGGAACAACAAAATGTAGGAGTCGAGAGCGAACTGGTACATGCTGTCGATGGCTCCGAGATCGGCCAGCACGAAGTAGAGCACGGAGGCGCGGCGAGCGCACGCACGGTACTCCTCGCGCGACCGGTTGATCTTGTCACCGGTGATCTCGGCCTCCTTCAGCTGGTGCTGCACCTCCGCGGCGGTGAGCTTTGACGTCTTCAGGGTGTCCACGAGCTTCACATTGTCGAGCAAGTCGACCTTGGAGTTCGCGAGAAGATCCAAGATTTCGTCCTCGAGCCGCTTGGTCAGCTTCTTGGCCTCGGAAGTTTTCAAAATGAGCTGCTCGTTCTGTTCCTCGAGTTCCGGCTTTTCTAGCTCGACGACGATCTTCAGGAGCTGCTCCTCCAACGACTGCTCCTTCACGGCGAAATTCAACAAGCACACCTTGGTGCACGTCTCGGGCGTGTAGTGTGGGTTGGACAGGCGCGTGGTGATGTAGAGTTTGAACTTGTCGTTGTACTCGATGTAGTTGTCGCCGAGCTTGATCATCGCGCGATTTCCTTTTCGGATAATGGCGCGGCTGACAACAGGGTCCAGGGACGGGTCGATCTCTTCCAAGATGTCTTGTAGCAAGACAGGCGTTCCGAACTGAACGGCGTACTCGATCGTCTTCATAAAGTCGCTCTGCTTGGGGTCTGTGATTTTCAGGCCGTTGTCCTTCTCCATGCGCTTGATCCACTTGTTCGCCTGCTGCTGCGGGTCGATCATGAGCGGCCAGCGGGTGCCGCGCGTGACGATCACACCGTTCTCACGGCTAAATTGATCGCCGGGTAAACCTTGGTTGTGCCAATCACGGACTTCAGTGGGATCGGCAAAGAAGCGAACGAGATCAAACTCGCTTGCGGGTGTGACGGATATCTTGCGGTCTCGAATGCCCTGGTTCCACGCGGCAACTAGGTCGGTTCGGAACTCACCCGGAAAGGCGCCAGAATAGGAGACGAAGGCACTGCACAGGAGCGTGTCGCCGACGAGACTAGACAGGTTCTTTTCGTACTGCTCAATCGAATGGATCCAGCGGTCGCGCTCACCCTCCAATCCAGCGACGATGTCGAGGGCGCGGCGTAACTTTTCTTCGGTGATCTTTGCGGCCGCCTCGAGTTCCTCGGCCTCCTTGATCTGCGCGTCTAGCTCGCGCTGCAGCGTCTTGAGCGATTCCTGCACGATGCGCAGCTCCTCTTCTCCTCGCCGCAGCTGCTCTTCGAGGTACTCCACGCGCTGGCGCATGGCAAGCACCTTTTGCTGCTTCGGGTAGACTTCCTTGTAGATGATGCCGAAGCCGTGAATCGCGTGCACCCAGGTGCACAGACCCGCGGCTGCCGTCGACTGTTTGCGGACTTCACTGGGGACGAATTGGGGAAGCTTGATCCACTTCTCGAGCATCGACAAGATGCGGTCGTTGAGGTACGCAGGATCCTCCTTCTTGTAATCCTTGAGCAGTTTAATAAAGTTCGGATCGCTCAGCGACTTCTTGGACTCGGACCAGTCGGTGCCGCGCTTCAGGAGGGTTTGCACCGCCTCCATCGTCGTTTTCACGAGCGGCGGAGGCGTCACATAGGTCTTCATTTCCTGGAAGTCACCCTTAGTCAGCGAGTTGAGCGCCTCCACGGCGGCTTCAAGAGCGGGCATTGCCTTCGCGAGTTCGCCCTCGGCCTCCTTCGCGTTGGATTCTGCGTCGCGTTTGCTGCGCTCTACGTTGGACTTCTCCGCGTTGAGTTTCAGCTCTTGTGCCGTCACGTCGTCCTGCTTCGCGCGGATCTGCTGCATAGCGTGCATCACGCGCTTCTTCGTCTCGTTGAGCTCGTCCTGCTTGACCTTGAGCTCCACGGTCATCTTCGCGACGTTTTCCTTCGTTTCGTCCAGCTTTTGAACGCCGTTCCGGAGCTTGTCGCGCTGCACGCACAGATCGTCGCGCTTGTCGGCGAGCAGCTTCATGAAACCGCGCACGAGGTCCAGATAGGACGACGGGGTGACGAAGTTGTAGCGCTTCAGAGTTTCACGGAGCTTGCGGCTGGCGTTGCTCGTGGACTCGTGGATGAGCACGAACATGCTAGCCACGGCATCGCGGCGGTCGGGCTCCACGCCTTCGCCGGGGCCGACGTCGTTCAGGTACGCGAGGGCGACCTCGGTGAGCGCCTCCGACGGCCAGTCGATGAACCAGTCGATGGTGGTGCAGGAGACCAGGCCAGGGAACTGCCGCAGGCGGAGCCGGAAGTCCTTGTGAGCGGGAGACATGGCCACGACCAGGTGAAGGTTTCGTCGGGCACGGTCGATGAAAAAGCTGAAGATCTCGTCGGTTGTGTCGCGCATGCCGGCCTCCAGCGCATCCTTCCTCACCTCGTCCTTGATGGCCTGGATGTCGTCCTTGGCGAACAGGTTCGGCACCTCGCCGGTCGAGAGCATGTTGTTGAGGTCCTCCAGGAAGCTGCTGTGCATGATCTGGTTGTCGCTAAAGAAGAACACCTTCTGCTGCTTCTTGGGTCCACCGCACGCGCGGAAGAGCGTCCGCAGGTCGTCACGGAAGCGGTCACTGTCGTACTTTTTGTGGATCTCGATCGTGAACACCGTGTAGCCGGCGAGATACGCAGCAAGGCGCGTCTGGCTGGAGCGCCCACTGCCACCGAGACCGACGAGTAGGGCGTTCCCTCGAGGTTGTCGGATGATGCGGTGGATGCGGCAGACGTGCTCCATGGCGTCGGTGAAGAAGACGAGGTTCATTGCACGTGCGCCGGGTTCGTTGTTGAAGTTTTCCAGCGAATCCTCAAGCTTCTTGCGCAGCCGGTCGTTGCTCGGCACGAGCACGTACTTGGCCAGATCGTCGAAATCGCCATCCCAGAAGTCGACGCAGATGGGATTTCTCCCGTCCTTCAGGCAGGTGCTCCACTTCGTCATGAACACGTTCGCCAGCTTCTCTTCTACCCAGGCCCGCAGCTTCGTGCGGTCGGTGGGATCGTTCATGCGGTCGTTGAACACGCGGTAGATCTCGTGGATCCAGAGGGTCACGAGCTGCTCCTTCCCCCAGGTCGGCTCAATGTGCGCGCCGTAGATCCCCTGGAACACCTTGGAGAGGTCGCGCAGGTTGAAAAGGTAGTGCGACTTCGTCGGAATGGGCAACAACTCGGACGTGACGCGGTTGTAGATTTGGACGGTCGCCTTGACGACACCGTCGATGAACGGCTCCAGCTCCGAAAAAGAGCTCAGCCGCATCGTCAGGATGGACGTGAAGATCTTGTTGATGATGGTCTCCGACGGGAATGTGATGTTGATCGTGTTCAGCTTGCTGAGCAGGCGCGGCGAGATGTCCGGTCGGCCGAAGGTCATGTTGCACAGCAGCTGCATGTCGTTCACTTGGCGGCGCGTGACGCCGTTGCGGCAGTCGCGATCGTACCAGAACCCGTTGTCGACCCACAGGCGCAGCAGTTCCAGGGGGGGCTGCGCACCGAACTTCTCCTTCGACGGCATGTTCAAGTCCTCGATGACACACACCATGCGGCGCCCGCCCGGGGGACCGTAAACCTTCTTGCTCTTCTGCTCCATCTTACCCTCGATGATGTCCTGCACGTTCTTCGACGACGTCTGCGCGGAGAAATTGACCTGGGTGTTGACGAACAGTTCGACCGGAAGCGACCGCACGACGCTTTGCGCCACCAACGACTTGCCCGTCCCAGTGTTGCCGACGAGCACGCAATGCGCGCGGCTGCGCACGAGCTGCGACACGACGAAGTTGTAGCGCACGGTGTCCATGGTTGGGACGAGGAGCCGGTAGTACGGCGTGCCCTCCGGCGCGCTGTAGGTGTTCTTGAGATCCGGGTGCTCCTCCCACGATCGCCACGAGTGGGTGCGGTAGTCCGGGTAGTACTCAAACGACGTCTCCGACGACGGGAAGCTGGTTTCGATTTCTCTCACAACGGTGTCGAACTTGCGGCGAGACTCCTCCGTGAGCGTCGCGCCGAGACTCCACATGGTGGCGAAGACCGCGACCATCCGGATGTGCGGCAGGTAAAACTCGCCGGCCTGCGTCTGGTAGGTCGGGATATCCGGGATGAAGCTCGTCGCATCCGGGTTGGCGATGGCGTCGAACACGCGCATGAAGGAGCGCACCGCGCTGATGTCGGTGGTGCGGAACAACTCCACGCACTCCCGTTTGCGGTATTCGAGGGCCTTGGTGAGGCTCTGATCGATGAAGGCGCGCAGCTCCTCGACAGTGCTTTCGGGCTTCGGGGCCTGAATGCTGATTTCGAACTGCTTGCGGGAGTGCAGCCACGTGTGCACCATTGGCTTCCAACCGAGGTCATCGACGTTGAAGTACACCATACCGCACCGAGACACCGTGGCCGGGCTCGCCTGTTCAAGATCCTGAACCTCGAACACCATGGCGATCTGCGGCGTCAGATTGATGCGGCGGCCGGAGTTGAGGGTGAGCATCTTATTGTCGTCGAGCACGGTGTTCATCGACTCAATCCACAGCGTGTCGACAGGGCCGTCGAAGAGCAGCCACTTGAGGTGCGGCGACGGATCCGTGCAGATCGTGTTCATCAGGGATGAGAGGATGCCGTCCTTCCACTCCTGCGTCGCGACGTTGTAGCTGCCGTAGAGCTCGTCCATCGTGACGGCCTTGGGGTTGATCACGTTGATCTTCACCGGTTCGTAGCGGCCCTCATTCTGGTCCTTGAGTCGCTTCAACGCCCCAGCGAGAGTCTGCCACGTTGTCGTCTTGCCGGAACCCGTGTGACCGACGACCATGACACCGTGGCGGGTGTTGAGCGTGTCCCAAAGGTGCAGCACCTTGAGTTTGATGTGGTCGTTGACCTCTTGCTGCCGAGACGCCATTTCGACTCCGCACTCACGCTTCATGCTTTCGAGCCCCGAACCGTCCAGTTCAACATTCGGGAAGAGGTCCTGCAGCATGCCAAGGAAGAGGGGCACGTCGTCGCGGACGAACTTGGGCAAGTTCATGTCGCGGCACGCCTTGAGGCACAGCTGATCCTCGGTACCGGGAAAGTTCTCGCGCTTCAGGTTGCCGGCTTGCACGAGCACGGCTTTGATGTTACGGAGCGAAAAGTCGTAGTGAAACTGCTTCGACAGCTGCTTGTCCATCAGATCATAGAGCAAGGACACGCGTTTGCTCAGCTTCTGCGACTCCTGGAAGCCTTGCGACAACAGTGTGATTTCGCAAATCAACGTGAAGTCGGGCGTCATCATGGAAATCGGACGAAGAAGCGCCTTCAGGTTGTCAGGCAGCTCCGAGCGGCCGGCGTAGCCAGGGTTCATCGTGACGAAGATGCCGCAATTGAGATTCAGCGGAATCGTAACACCTTCGAAGAGGAACTCTTTCTTGTGATCGGTGATCGCAGAAAGAATGCAGAGAATCTGCTGCGCAACGACGGACAGCACTTCGACCTCAATGCGGTTGAACTCGTCGAAGCACGACCACATGCCAGTCTGGGCGAGACCGCTGAACATACGCCCCAAGCTCTTGTAGTCCAACCCGTCGGAGCAATTGAACACCATGACGTACTTCGCGATGGCCTTGCCGAGATCCTTGACCGTTTCAGTCTTACCCGTTCCAGCCGGACCTTGCGGAAGGCCGCCGCGATGCAGTTGCAGCGCGGTCGTCAACGTCATGTACGCACGATCTGTGAGCGCTGTCACCACGAGGCGTCCGCTGTTGCCGAGATACTCATAGTCGTATTTGACCAGCGCAGAGGCCTGTCGGATGCTGCACATGTCGTCCTTTGTCCGTTCAAACTTGAGCTGTTTCGTCCACTCGAAGTCCTTCAGCGAGCTTACACGGACGGCTTGGAGCGAGTTTAGAATGTCACGGGCGTGCACCTCGATCGTGATGAGCGCAACGAGCTTCTCGCGCTGCATCTTCGTCAGCTTCTCGCGAACGATCTCGCAATAGCGCCGGATGAGAATCTTCCACTTCTTGTACATTTTGTACACGGGCGACGCTTTCCGGCGGCCGGTTCCGCCCATGACACCATACTCGCTGATCACGCGGGCCACCTCGCTGGTCCAGTTGATCTGGGAGGCGGTGATCAAGCACTGGCCCATCTGCTTAAAGATCCAGTCTTTGAGCAGCTCGACGCGGATCTTCTTCCTCGGTTGGTACACGGTCTTCTGGAGATGCTCTAACGTGACGATGAGGAAGTGCTGCATGCTCTCCTTCATGCGCTCCTCGACGCGCTTGAGCCACACCTCCACGGCAAGGTTCTCGATTTGCACCGCCTGCGGATGGCCGCCGCTGATGAACGGCACTTTCTCGCGATTGTCCACCGGTTCCTTTTCGCCGGAGGAAAAGAACGACTTGGCGACGACCTGTTTGCTGCGCGCCACGACTTGCTCGACGAGCTCTAGTTCAAACAACCCTTCGAAGCACTTGCGGAGATGCGGTTGCACCTTCGTGGGCTCCTTGGAGTGTCCAAGAATCTCCAAGAGATCGTCGTTCGATAAAAAGTAGAAGCGGGGGAAAGCGCGTCGCCGATCCTCGAGGAACCCTTCGAGACTCTTTTGGATCTTCTCAAGGTCCGCCGCCATCTTATTGAGCTGGTCGAGCAGCCCCTCCTTGCGGGTGCCGCGCATGACGTTCGGCTCGTGGTGCAGCCGGGTCATGATGGCAATCCACTGAGCGTTGATGTTGTCGAACAGGCGCGACTCCTCCACGAGCTTCCGCTTAATGTCCTCACTGCCGACGAAGATGTTCTCGAGGTACATCCACTTGGTCTGCACGATGAGGAGCGACTCGATCGTGTCCGTCATGACGCTGATATTCCCCTCCCAGGCTTGCACTTTCACCTTGAACGACTCGACAAATCGGGACATCTTCATGGAGCTGAGCATTGTGATGTGTTCCGTGAGCAGATTGGTGATGTCGTCGACCGCCGCGATTTTGAAGTACTCCTTGTGGTACTCTTCGATCTTCATTTCGGTCGTTTCCCACGTTTCTTGGATCTTGTTCAGATCGGTTTCAATTTTGAGCTCTTGTCTGGCAGCCGTCGCAAGGTTCGATACGAACTCTCCTTGCTTCTCGACGTGGAGCTGGAGTAGAGTGTCGAGGCAAAACTCGGGGTTGTTCGCGTCAAACTTCTCGTTCGTGCCGGTAAGGTGAACGCCGAGTGAGTCCCAATGGCGCGGGCGGAGGGCGGGTTGCAGCAAGTCGTTGACGACAGGTAGAATTTTCTTGAAAAGGTCCACTTCCTGACGCAGCTCCTTCCAGACTTCCCGTCGCTCTAGCGCACGCTTCAACTGAGCTATGTCCTTGTTGCACTTGTCGACGCGGTCCTGCATGTCATCAGCGTTGAGTTGCTTGAACGGCTGCATTTTCCAGTTCTCGCTCTCGTTTTTCCAATCGTCCACGAGCGTCCACATGCGCGTGAGAAGCTCCAGCTCAGCCTCTGTTTCCGCGAGGTCTGTCTGCGGCGGCCGCTCGATGCTGAACATCGGCATGGTTTCGCGCAGAAGCGCTTCCTTCTCACGTCGCTGTACGGCTTTAGACTTGAACTCGTTGATCAGGGCGAAGGCCTCTTGGCAGGTGAGGTGGGCACTGTACGGACCCTTCTCGAATAAATCCTTCTTCAACTGCTCGCAGGCGCTGCCGAATGCGCGAAGGTCTGTTTCCAGGTCCGCCTTGAACTGCTCCTTGTACCGCTTCAGCTGTCGTTCGCACTCGTCGACGTTGCGTTTGAACTCCTCGAGGGCTTGCGGGAGGCGCTCCTTTTTGATCTTCTCCTCGTCGTTCGGGGCGTGGCTGTTCGTTTCTAGCACGGTGTAATGGTTCATGAGTACGGTGAACTGAGGGTCGACCTTGGTCAGCTCCTGGACCACCTTTTCGTGGTTGACGATCTGGTCCCGGAGCTGCGCCGCACTGCGGGGTTGGCGTCGAAGCTTTTCGATTTGATTTTCGAACGTCTTGTAGTAGTCCTCGAGCAACTCCGTCGTGGAAGAATGGAGCAGGTTCAGGAAGGCCTCGCGAAGACCGTCACACTGGCGCAGCAGTGACGTCTTCATTAACGCCCACTCAAGGCGAACGAAGCTCACATCTTTGTACGGCTCCCAGCCTTCGATGCCTCTGGCATAGTTCTTCAAATCGTCGATGCGCGACTGGTACGCGCTGAGGTCCCAACCCCTCCGCGCACGGTTGAGCAGCCCTTCGCGGGGCACCCACATGAGGTTGCTGTCGGTCGTCTGAGTGTCCATCTTCTGGCGCAGTTCATCTTTGACTTTCTCGCCGATCGACGCCACGGCCTCCTGGATATCCTTCATGATTCCGACCACGCCGGTCTCGTCCTTGTCGCCGGCAATCGTTTCGAAGTAGCCAACGCTGCCCTGGGCGTCCATATTGGGCGACTGGTGGACGACGCGCAGGGCCTGATCAGGCTCGTCATCGATGGCCTTGGTGAGGGCTTGTTCCAGGCGAGGAATGTCGGCCACCACCGCCGTGACCTGCCGAATCATGTCGTTGATCTTTTGATTCAGCTGGGAAATCGACGGGCGTGCTTCCGGCGTCGGGCGCTCGCCCCCCGTCGTCACCTCGATCACGACATCCAACGCGAACAATGGGGCTTCGGGCTTCTTTTCGGCATCCGACGACTTGCCAAGCGCACGGGAGAGCTCCTGCAGGGAACGGATGACCATGGTGCGCAGCGCGGCCTCCAACTCGCCATCGACTTTCTCGACGAAGCGGTGCCATTCGACGCGAATGTTCATGTCGTCCTTGTAGTCGGCACGGAAGTAGTCGAACAGGGTCTTCATGCGGTCGACGATGCGAGAATGAACTTCCTTCAGCTTCGACGCCACTTGCTGGCGGTGCAACTTCTGCTTCGACTCAAACTCGTCCACGCGGTACACCGACTTCTTTTCGAAGGCCAGAGCTAAGGTGTCGGCTACGACCTTGCAGTGGTGATCGATGAACTGGACGCCGAACTTGAACTCGTCCACGATGAACTGAAGGCGTTCGGCCTGGAGGATGGCGTCCTTGACGAAATATTCGACGATGCCTTGGGAATTCCAGTTGGATTTAGTCAAACCACTGGCGTACTTGCTGTCCAGAAATGCGATGCGGCACGCGAACAAGCGACGCTCCTCGCCTCCCAGTGAGAGAATGATATTGTTGTAGGCTCGCACGGCTTGCGACACGTTTTCGCGAATCACACGCAACTTTTCTTCTCGCGTTCCTCGCTCTTCTTTCACCATGCAGAAGTCTTGAAGCTGGGGTGGCACCGTTTCACCCAGCCGCGCCCAATAGCGTGCCTCTTCGAACATCACGAGAAGGGAGGTTGGAAAGTTGGCGGCCAGCACGCTGACGTCACCTTCGCGGTCTCGACGTTCGAGCAGATTGGCTTGGAGGAGGACACCTGGGTTCTCGGGGATCGACTCCTTCCACACGCGGAAAATGCCGCCGATGTAGTTCTTTTCTAACTTCGTGCATAGCGCCAACGCGTCGTCCTGCTCGGCGGACGACCCGAGGTACCAGCAGCGTTGGAGCAAGCGAAGGCTATTTTCGATACGCTGGCTGAAGGCGCGTGCCCAAAACGCCTGCCCGACGACTGGTGGGTGCAAATGCAGGATCGGTGGAACCTTCGGTGGTGCAAAACGCGCGTACTCCTTGTTAACAAACGTGATCTCCCTCGAGAAAAGCTTGATGACGCCATCTTTGCGCTTGTCGACTTCTCGCTCGAGTTCTTCGCGCTTGGCGATGTAATGATATGCCTCCAGGAGTTCGGCGCCCCCCTCGACGGTGGACACTTGTTCGAACGCGCTTTGCATGATCTGGTTCGTCATTCGCGTCAGGTTGTCGAGTTCGCTCTTGAACTGTCTGAAGTCATCACTCCACTTCGTGGCGTTGACGTCGAGGATGTCGTAGTTGAGTCGTCGCAGCGTCTCCATTTTAGATCGAAACGCTCGTTGAATGTCCTGCAGCTGTGATTCTACTTCCGAACCCTTCGCGCCCCCGAAGCAAGGTAACACGCCGGCGAACGTGGTGGGACGACTTTCGACAGCGTCGTCGTCGCTAATGTGTGGGTGGACTTTGAAGCCGAACTGCAATTGGCCTTGGCACACGACCTGCAAGTTCATGCACCGATGATGAATGAACCCGTTCATTTCGGAAAAGATGGACTCATCGATTTCCAGCGTTTCGCCCTTGTCGCGACGGAAACGCTTGCCGGTGGCGATGAGCATCTTGCGGCAAGCACTCATCCACGCCTCGCCAGCGGCAACGCTTTCCTGGAGCGCGTCGATGCTGTCCGTCACGTCGCCGTCGAAGATTGCCTGCAGGTTGATCTTGACGCGGCAAATGCGGACGATTTCGTTCGAGATCATTCGCAGAAGCCGGAAGAAGCGGTCCTTCTTGTAGTACTTGGAGTGGATGAAGACCATCTGGGCGGTCTTCAGAATGTCTTTCACGAGCAGCGGGACGTCTTTGGGGGTCGCGGCTGACAGCTTTCGGCACGGTTCCTCGAGCGTGCGAAGATACTTCAGGTTGTCGATGGCCTCGTTGGTCTGGTTGATGATGTCGGACTGAAGGTTCAGGAACGGTTCTAGGAAGTACTTGGACTCTTTGGCGCGAGTGAGAACCTCCACGATTCTTTGAACGTCTTCGCGATTGAACTGCTTTCTAATGTTGTTCAAGTCGAAGGTGCGCGCCCGCCAGTACTGGATCTCGGCAAGCGGACCCAGCATGTCGGAGCTGGTCTCGACGTCCTTTTCGTTGACGACGTCCCGAATTTGGTGCGTCCAGTGAATGACGGCGGTGACAAAGGTCTGCACCAGGTCTTTCTGTTTGTTTGGGTCCTGGTGGGCGAGGCGCAGGTCCGCCTCGGAAATGTTCGACAGAGGCACGTACAGCACAGTGCTGCCCTTGATGCGGTTCGCGTTGTCGGTGAGATGCGCCATGAACTTGTGCGCCACCGAACTGAGCTCCTTCTGGATGCCTTCCGGCCAGTTGCGGTCCTTGTGGAGCAAGGAAGGGGCCAAGATGTGCGTCATCGACCGCAAGAAAAAGTCCATCGCCGATCCGCCCTTGCACGTACCGAAGCTGATCACGGCGTCGATCGTCTCGGGGGTAATGTCGCGGGTCGCATCAGTCCGGACGAAGTACACGACGTCCTGCACCATGCCAGGGGTGACGATACGGCTCGACAAATTGGGGTGTCCGACCACGCACACGAGCTCGGGGATGGCGTTGCCGGCGCTTGTCCCAGCCATGTAGCAGAAAAGGCTGCCGCGCTTGTCATCGCCGAGCAGGAAGTCGGTGACCACGGCCTTTTGCGCCGTTCCGAACATCTGCTGGCCATCGATGCGCAGGTGAAACGCGATCCGGCTGCGGATCCAGGTGACGCATTCCGGGTGTGCCTCGGCCTCGATGTGCTCGAATGCCTCGCCGTCGTCCGCTTTGCCGAAAAAACGGTCGTTCATTCAGCGTGTTGTATGAGAATGTTTGAAAAGATGGAAAGAGAGGAGCTGTCGTGACAGTGAGCTCGACGACAACACGCAACTGGGCTGACAATCCGTTCGGGCATTCGCGGCGGAGGGACATAACAGACTCAATGGAACACGCCTCCGATGGGGGGGCTCATCGTCGGGTCGGCAGCCCCGGCGGTCGTCGGATGGTGCGCCGGACTCGGCGCGGACATGCCGGCACTCTTCAAGCCGACAATCAACGCCTCGATGTGCTTCACATGGTGCGACGCCCGTTTGGCGAAGGCCTCCTGCTCTTGTAGAAGCAACTGGTGGGTTTGTCGCGTGAGACTAGCGCTGGGCGTGTCGGCTCGGTGGTGGCCTGTCGACGCACCAGCGCGAATTTGAATAAACGAAGACTGGGTTGTTGTCAGCAGTTGCCGCAGCCGCGCGACGCGGCTCGCCTCGACTTCCTTCGGCAGTGACCGTAATGCCATGTCCAAGAGTCGCTCCGAGGTCATCCTCATCTCAGCCGCGTCCGATGGTTCGATGGCAGTCGCCGTCGGTGATCGAGACGACTGCGGTGAACCGGTTGTCGTATCGCCGCGTCGGCGAGTCGATGCCTTTTGTGCCAGTCGGTCCTCGAAGGTGGTCACGAACGCCGTCAGCAACGCCGTTGGAAAGTGGCGCTTGCGAACGGGCACAATGCCCGTCTCCGCCGGCTGCGGTGTCGCGGGCGACGTCGAGCGCGACCCGTCACGAGGCGCCAGCAGGCTCGGTGTTAAGGCACGCGGACGGCGCGCCAAGAATTCGCCTTCAGGGGCATGCCCAGGAGAATCGATAGGCGTTGGTGGGCGGGTATCCGTCGTCGACCGCTGCACCGGCAGCGTTTCCAGCGGCGCTTGTGGTTGTATCAGCGTGACCGCCTCGAGCAGCGACAGTAGTCGGACAATATATGTCTGCTGAAGGCCGTTGATCTTCTTCGTGACACCATCGGCGTTAGCTCGCAATCGTGACACCTGGCGGTCCACCAAGTCCGCTTCCTCCTTGGCTTCCAGCACCATTTTCCGCATCAACGCGACCTCGTTGGCGGCCGCGGACGATATTCGCTGCGCCCCTGAGTCATACTCGATGGCGTACAGTCGGCCGGGAATGGCCCACGCCTCCACGACGGCGGCATGGTGCGTGATGCCTGCCAGGATGCCGTCCAAGACGTCGGGCTTCGGGGGCCTCCCCCGGGCGTTGGTGATGACGCGGATGAAGGCATCCGTTGCGTCGACAACCATCGACGCATCCGCCGCCATCCGCTCGTTGACGTCGAACAAGATTGAGGATGAAAAGTCGGGCGGGCGGGGGATTTCGCGGGCTTGATACGACTCGGCGACGGCACGGCCCGACAGTTCCTCATGCTCCCAAAGCCGTGGCTGCACGCTGAGCGACTTCAACGTGAGGCCCCCTCGCGCAGCGGTGTCGGCCGACATCGGGCGGTAGCCGCCGGCCTGCGGCGAAGAACCCCCTCGCCCATCGTCGGCCGCTTCCGCGCCGAAATTGTTGTTCCTCGCCTTGTGCCAAGGCAACTGAAGCTTCAACCGCTTCTTTTCGTTGCTGATCGCCTCCTGAACAAAGTCATCGTCCTCCGACGACCCGTCCCAGTCGTTGGCCGCCTCCGCGGTCCGCATGTCCGCCAGCGTGTCGAGGAGGCGCTGCGTATCGTCGTCTGGCGCGACGATAGCGGCGCGTTGTGTCCGTTCGGCGGGTTGCTCGGGCGGCCCCAACCGGCCAGGCGTTGCGGCTGCGAGTGCCTCGGGCGATCCACCCCTGCTGCTACTCGATTGTTTCTTGGATGGCGGCACGACGGCGATGAGGCGCTCCTCCAGCTCGATGAGTTTCTTAATGCGGTCCACCTGGTCAAGAGCGGCACGGCTCAATTCGGACGAGTGTCGGTAACGAGCGGCCAAGGTTTGAAACTCTTCCTCCGCGATTTTATCCGCGGAGCGGCCGGTATGCGAGGATCCGGTTGATGTTGCACCGCCCGCCGCAGCGGGGGCACGTGTGGCTGGCGGCTTTGCCCTCCGCATGGGAGGACGACTGGTGTGGGGACCAGCGTCGGTGCACCCGCGGATGATACCATCCGTTGACGACGCAAACAGCGCCGGGAGCCGCGGCGCGGATGACATGACAGACAAGGAGGGGGTGGAGGGACGCTCTCTAGCAGAATGGATCAACATGAGGGTGCAACTCTTGTTCTTAGCTCGCGCCCATACCAAACGGGGCGAAGTGGCCGCGCAGTGCCCAGGTGATCGTTGTGGTTTGCGTTGCCCCTCCTCCTGTGGGCAGCCAACGGGGCCGGGCGCCGCATCCGCTCTGTGCCGTCGCGTGAGGAACGCGGTTGCCGGTGGGATCGCATTCACCGGCGTCGGCCAAGCCTCCTGGCAGGGCGCCGCCGGTCAGCCGCATAGCGGTCATCTGTCCGCATCATTCTCGGCTTTGCGGTGATACAGCGGGTTCGACGTCCCGGTTGCATCTTTCCGCGCGAAGCGTTGTGCGGCAGCATCTCTTGCTGTTTTCGACGTGAACCTCGTGTGCACCGAGGCGACGCCGAGGACACACAGCATGCCAAGCAAGAGTTTCCCGTGAGTGAGTCGCATTGGCGGGTGACGAAGGTCTGCGCTCTTGAGAGGAAGGCAAAACAGCGCTCAAAGACGCCTTGCGCCGTTACCGTTGGGGTGAGGTGCCGCCTGGCGTCGCTTGGCGATCACTCCGTTTAGTGAGGACGTCTGTGTGTGTGTGCAAAGGTAAGGAGTTGCGTGTTACTCTCGTGAGCGCGGACGGAGGCGTCACTTCCCGACTTTTGCCTTCGTCACGGCGTCAAACTGCTTCTTGAACTCGTCGGCCAATTCCTTCGTTGAGAAACGAATGCAAAACGTCTCCGGATGGCCCTCGTCGTCCTCGTCACTATAGTCCGCGAGTGCCGACCAAATAAAGCACTTGTCGGAGCTTGGGTGTGGCTTGAGTTCGATGCCGGCCACTAGTTCGTGCTGCGCGGCCAGCTTCCCTATTTGAGCGCGTCGCATGATGAAGAGGTGGCGGTTGGGCTTGTCCTTAAACTGAAGGATTTTAGCGTCGCCTTGGCCACGCTCCTTCCACTGGTTCTCACCCTCGTCGAAGCGAAGGAGCTTCGCCGAGACGACGTGAACGGGGATGAAATTCTCTTCGCCCGAGGTCACTTCGACAGGTGCAAACTTTGCCGCGCCGCCGTCATTGGGGCTCAGTTCTTCGTCATTCAGCCCTGCGTCCTCGTTGTGGTTGTCGTCGTCATCGTGGATGTCCATAGTGGGGGTGCCGGTTAGGGCTGATGGTCGTGAGCGACGAAAGGGAACTATGGTAATAATTAACAACCTGTCCCCAAGCAACGGAAGAACAACATAGCAGTGATCCCTGTGATCCACCCAACCCGCCGGAAGGGAAACGAGTGGCAGGAGGTGTCACGAAACCACAATCTGCCTCGCGACAATGCAAGCAGAGGTGAGGGAGACTGCCGGGGCCGGCAGATCCTCACTGCCCTGTGGCTCCTCACTGTTAGTCACCAACATGGCGTACGCGACGAGTGGGGAGTGTTTGTGCAAGATTGATAAGAACCGCTGGGTCCCGAACACGGCGGCCGAGCCCGATTCGATGCGAATCGTTGCGGCGGGGAGAGCGAGCAGATGCGCGTGGTCTTCGTCACACCCCGAAGAGTCCGCGTAGCCGCAGCACGACAGACACGTCTCGACCGCCTTGGTGGTATCGACTTCCTCTGTAGATTGCAGATCCGCCGTTTTTGCCCAAAGGCATCGTTCGCATTGATTGTCCCCAACGAGCCGAATAACGTCGACGGTGCCGCTTCGTGGCTGGCCGAGACGGTAGCACCGGCCGATTAACTGATCTTCCGTGGAAACGTGCCACTGTGGCTCTGCCAGAACCACGACCGACGCGCCCGTTAAGGAAATGCCCAACCCAGCGGAGACAGCGCTGGCTAGCAGAACGAAGCAATGCGACTCCGCGTCATTCAGCATCGAGATGGCGTGTTGTCGCTGCAACTCGCTTTGTGATCCGTCAAGGAATGTCCAATGACGGTGTCTCACGAGACCCGCCTCGGTGAGACAGTTGCCGATAATCGCGAGGAAGGCGCGGAAGCGAGAAAAAATGACGACGCGTCTTTGCAGTTGCTTCGCAGCGGCGATGATTTTCAAACACAGACACAGCTTTGGCGACAAGTAGGCAGCGTCTAATCCTGGCAGGCGATCCACCTCTGCACACACGGGCGCGAGGAAGTCGGTCGCGTCCTCGGCAGTGTTGGCCGCTATCCAGGGATGAGCGGTTGTTTGGTTCACGAAGTTTATGGCCGCAAAGGGTGATGATTTGCGGTGCGCCTCACTTTGCCTCGCGACGGCATCCTGTGCCGTGAAATAGCTGCGGATCATGCGGTACTGGAGAGGAGTGGTCGTCGCGACAATGGTGGTGCTCGACAGCGGCGGAAGCTGATGACCGAGCGCTTTGACGGTGCACCTCTGGATTTTGCGGGGAAGCGCGTGTTGAATGGCGAGCTCTTGGTCCCTCTGACCTCGAACCGCCGGGTACACGACGGCAAGCATCGCTTTCAAGTGCTCGCAGCCCACCATCGAACCGCTTTGTTTCGGGCCGGGGGCAGGCGTGCCCGTGAGAAGCAGCTTGGAGGCGCGCGCGTTCGTGTCGAAAATGCAGTTGATGGCGGTTGCGAGTCGGTGGTGTGGCGGCCAAACGGCTTTGTGTGCCTCGTCCACCACGAGCAGCAAGGGCTCCGTCATCAGCGTGTCGCGTAACGACGTCGTGGCCCCTCTGTCGTCGTCCCGGTGGCCCGCGGCGGCGTTGCTCCTTTCGTCATCGTCCTCAGTCATCATCACCGTCAACGCACTCTTCGCATCTGCCGTCAACTCAGACGTGCCATCGGCAACGGCGTGGCCGAGGACCACGTTCGCAAGGCAGCGATGGCCGAGAACCAACACGCAGCGCCGATCGACCGACTGCCGCATCCAGTCACGCAGGACCTCGGCGCGTTTCGTGGACGTTGCGTTGCCGACCACGCAAAATATCGATGCGGATTCTTCCTGGCACGCTTCCCCCCACTTCATGAGTTCGTGGGCCCAGTGCAGCACCACGCTCTTCGGGGCAGTGATGACGATGCGCCTCACACCGGCACGAGCGCGAGTCATTTCCTGCCACCTCCAGAACGTGAAAATGAACGCTATTGCCGAAAATGTCTTGCCAAGACCCATGCTGTGGGCAATTACGCACCCGGCTCCATTCCGCACGTCCGCGTCGGTGGTGTCGTCGGCTGCGTCCTGTCTCTGATCACGGACCCTGAAACGAGAAGCAAAGCCCGTTGAAATCGGCGGCGGGGTTGGCGCTTGGATTAGCTCACGCCAGCAAAAGCGAACCGCCTGACGCTGGTGAGCCGCGAGAAGCGACGATACCGCGGGCGAGAACAGCACCAGTGGTCGCTCACTGGGATCGCTGACCACGCGGCAAGTTGCGCTGTCGGTGGGGTTGTTAACGAGTTCATCCGCAAGGTCCGGAATCAAATCGACGACGCCATGTCGCGTTGCGTGGGACCCCAACGACGTTTTCGACAAGAGAGCGTCGACCGCCAGTGCAAATTTCGAGGTTTTCCTTTTCTTTCCTGACGGTTTGTCCCCGGCCTGCCGAATCAATTGCCCGGGGTCGTTTATCAACTGCTCGGGGTCGCTGATTTCCGCGGCGTCAATAACTGGCACAATTGCGGACATCAGGGCATCGCCACGACCAGCGGCCTCAACCACTTGACGCGCCTCGTGACACACCGAGGCGATGATCCAAGGCTGCGAGGCGCAAAGATCGGCCTGGGAGACGGTTGGGATTCCTTGGGCCGTGCCCCGACTTTCGGGCGCTTCGTCAGCGAACAACGAAAATCGCCTCGACAACTGCAGCGCTTGCAGCCCGGTCGATGTGTGTGCGTCATCCGGGGACGTCATGCCCGGCAAAGCCGGCCGCGTGAGAACGTTTTGGGACTGAAACCCAACCGCCGGCGCCAATGGTGCCGGCCAAGCTTCCGCATCGTCAACGTCGTCGACGATGGTGGACTCAACTGCCTGCGCGTCACACAAGAAGAGAGGCGGCGGACCGGAGACGACATCCACGGCGGTGGTGGAAGCATTGTTTTGCGACGGAGCCGGCGTGCCCCTTACGCGGGGAATCGCCGCTGAAAAGTCGCAGTCAATGTCGCAAACATCCTCGACTTGGCTGCCAGTTCGCAGAGCTCTGAGACTGCGCTTGACATCCACGAGACGGTTCGTGAGGTTGGATGAAACAGGATCGCAACGAGTCGCATCATCAAGAAGAAATTCATCGAGTAGCGCATGAACGTCGACCCTTGTGTACGGCGCCGCTGTCTTGACTTCCCTGGTCCGCTTGGCCCGTTTCGCGGCAAGCGCTGCCGGGGCGGTGACCTCCTCGATCGCCTCGTGGGACTCTTGGCAAGGGGCGCTCGGAGGAAGGCGACGTTTGACAATGATCGGAGCCACGTCATCCGTCGTGTCGTCCGACGCGACGGGTGGCGGCAAGTCTTGGTGTGAGGGATTCAAAGCCCGGACCTCGCTGCAGCCAGGCGGCTCGCTCGCAGCGTGTGACGGTGCCGCACCGTCGTTTTCGTGCACGAGGGGCGCCGCTGGTTCCTTCTCGCGTTCGCCAGCCTCTTGTGCTGCGCTATTCGATCCTGTTGCCATACCGTGTGGCGGCAGTCCCCTCGATCGCATCACCGACATATGTCCGCTGCTCAGCGATAGGCCGTCATCTAGTTTGAAGGAAAAGGACCCTCTCGATTCCAATCCACCCCTGGTGGGCACGTCACCGCCCGTTAACAGGGCAACGGACTGCGGTAGTCCAAGGTCCAACAGGCAAGAACTCGGATGCTTCATCACAACGCACCGCTCGTCGTCCGAGGAGCGACGGGGCTCAATTTGATGTGAAATCGTCAACCGGCCTTTCGTCAGAGACTCGTCCAGCAACGCATCGGGCGCGACTCGCGATCCGACTCCAAACTCGATCACGCAAACAGGTCCTGGGCATTGTGCCCTGGCGGACCCCAAGCACCGTTGGCCATTCACGAAGGTGCCGTTGATACTCTCCAAGTCCCTAACTGAGAAAATCGCCATGCCAGCAACCTCGTCAACCGACACTTCGCAGTGGCGGCGAGAAAGCAACGGCCCTTGTGGTCCGGGAATAGAAACGCAAACGTCGGTATTGTCGGGATCTCTGCCGATGATAAATACCGCCGGCAACGTGCGGCACAACACCTCGGCACGACCCGATGCGTTCGATTGACCTAGGGGCCGACTGACCGTCACATTGCCGGTGTAGTGCGGGTCGGCTGCCCCTTTTCTGCCCCTTCGAGACGGTGCGATGCTGGCGGGGACGCCAGCCATTCCACTGCAATCGATCGTCAACCGCAGCATCGCAGTTTGCTTCTTTGACGAGGGGGCTGGCAACAATAACAACGAGACGAGTTGCACGCGGTGAGGGGAATGTGTCGGAATCGCTGTCGAGGGCACATTGAATCTGGAAATGCCACGTTACGATCGCACGTCAAATACGAGCATCCCTCTTCGCTCGTCAGAAACGACCATCGCCTTTCGCACACACACTTTCACGCACCCACACACACACAACAGCCCTGCGTACATCTGGTTTGTCACGCACTGATTTGCCGCGTGGCGGCTTGCTCCAGCTCAACGGAGCCATACAGTTGTTCGCTTTCCGTGTCGTCTCCCTTTCGACCCGGAGTGCCTTTTTGAGTTTTGGCTCGCAGTATCACAAACAGCGTTAATGCTCCGACGACCGCGCCGAGGATGAGGCACCCTATTGCGGCGCCCGCGGTGATTCCCCACGCAGGGGATGGACCCGCGCCTTGCGGTGACGTCGGGGCTGCTCCGTTCACACCAGAGCTACTCATCGCCACTGAAAAGGCGTTCAAGTCGGACGCAGCCGCTTGAAGCTGGGCGGTGGCGGTTGCTTCTGTGGTGCAACCTGGGCACAGCGAAACGACGACCGCAGTCGTGTTCGAGGAAGTTACGCAAGCACGGCAGCCAGGCGACAATCGGGAGCTCAGAACCGCCGAAATGCGTTGCGAGTCGATTAGCACATCATTGAGCTGGACCGTAGCGCTGGCGACCGAAACTGATGAGGCGGTTGAGGTGGACGGAGAAATGGAGCCGGTCTCACCCGATGGCGGGATACCTTGATCGGAAACCTTTGTCGTTGGTGACGGTAGCGACGTCTGTGAGTTCGACATTCGTGGCGCTGTTGTGGTCGGCCCTGTGGTTTGCGGCCCGCCTGTAGTCGTGGCGTGCGGCCCTGCAGTGGTCGTTGTTAGCAGCCCTGCAGTGGTCGTGGGCGCGGTTTGCGGCCCTGCAGTGGTCGTGGGCGCGGTTTGCGGCCCTGCAGTTGAAGTGGTCGCTTGCTGTTCTGAAGTTGTGGTCACGCCTGTCGACGCTTGCCAGACTTGTGACGTGACGATTGTCGTTTCGCACGGCAGCTGCGGTGGGCACAGGCAAGCGGTCGTAGCGGGCAGTGATGTCGATGGCGTGGGTGCAGCCGACGTGGGGACGATGGCCTGGGCGGACGTGGTGAGCACGACACCGGTGACGGATGACCGGTTGGACCTGTCGATGGCCATCAATTGAAGTCGGATATAGTAGTCTCCAGTGTTCAGCACGAACATGGACGCCGCGGAAGGAATCCACTGGAAGACGCCGTCATCGCATGAGGCGTTTGCCGGCAGCGCTTGGTAGGGCTGGATGTTGGCGGCACCGTCGAAGCTGCGCGCGGTAAAGACGTGAGCAAAAGGTTCGCCGAGGGTCACCGTGAACTCGGTCGTTCCGACTAACATAGGGGGAGGTGTCGCCAGCGACCGCTGCTCCGCGAGCGCCACGTTTTGACTTCGTGTACTTTCACCCAATGCGGGGTTATTGCTCGCGAGCAAATCGTAGTAGCAGAATTTGTCAGCTCCACACATCGATTCGGCCATGGCGATGGTCGCATTGCTGGCGGATGTGATGCCGAAGTTCCCGGTCGCATTCGTCCCGGTGTTACCGTAGCCGTCAACGGACGACGACAAGCTCGACCACAGCAGCAAGTTACTCGACAGACTGGTTGCATTTTGAACCGCCCACGCAACACCGAAGTCTAGCACCGCGTCCTCTTGGCTGGCCAATGAGCTCGCGAGGACGGTTCCGTTCGGCAGTCTCAGGTCGTTGTCGGCGTTTCCGTCATAATTACCCATCAGACCGTTAAAGGGCGTGTCGAAAAGGTCGCTTGCGACAACAACGCCGACGTTAAGAGCGGATAAGTTCGAGCTGATGTTCGGCAACATATCGACGCTCAGTTGGATGCCGGAGTTCCATAGCATCGTCACGCGGAAGTCTTGGAGCACGACCGTCACATCCGCGAACCGAACAGTGCTGCGATTCGACGAAAAAAACGCAGGATAGAGGGCCCCGTTCGCCCACAACTGCATCGCACTATTGTCCGGTGCACTGCAAAGAACCAAAATTGTGCCTCCTGGTATGGTTTGCTGCGCCGCTACGGATGAGATGATGGACGCCGAGGAAACACCCAGTTGTACGAGTCGAATCTGAGAAACGAAGGACGAAGACTGCAAATACGTGTAATCTCCCAGGCCATTGAATGTGTACTGCAAGCCATCCAGGGTGGAAAAGTGAGGGTCCCCAAACCCACCACCTCCGCCAGGAGGGCGGGGATCTGCCGCCCCTGGTCCATCTGGCCCATCCGGTCCGCCGTCAGAACCGTCTCCCGAGCCGCCGCTGCCTGAGCCGCCACTGCCTGACCCGCCGCCTGAGCCGCCGCTGCCTGATCCTCCGCTGTTGGATCCGTCGGGATTGCACGGATCAGACCCGTCACTGTTGCCGTCGGAATCGCCGCCGCTTGGATCAAATTGGTCGATCGCACCCTGAGCCAAGTCGCCTCCCAGTTGCGACGCAGCCTGGCCAATAATTGCGCCCTCCGGATCAACGACGAGATTAGCTATCGTCGCCGTTCCCAGGGCCGCGTGGCCTAGGGCACCTAGATAGTTTCCGTCGTTGAAATCGGAAACCGCACCCTGCCAGTCGTCATAGCCCACCAAGCCACCAACGAATTGGCCAGCTTGGTCTTCGACGCCGCCCCAGAAGCTTTGCTGCAAGAAAGCTCTCCGTTGCGTGTTGTGACTTTGGTTCGCGCGAAGGATGGGGAACATCGGCTGCGATTTGGGACGATAACGGACGCAAAAAGTCTTCGGCGAGGGACAGTAAACGGGGTTGCCGATGTGCGAGAAACCGAAGAATGGCATCGGAACATTGGGTGTCGGATCACGGCCGTTGATGAAGCGGTACACCGTGGACTTGGCGAGGAGCCCTTGCGCGTAGTGGACGTAATCCACGTTCATGCACCGGGGCGACGAAAAGGTAAACAGCGAGCGTATCATGTAACCGCGCTGTGCAAGTTCCACGGCGACCACGGCGGCGGCCGCGCCACCCAGCCCGATTCCATGGACCCGCAAAGAAAGCGACGGGCTTGATATCGCTGCAAGTTGCGACAGGATTCCGGGCAGAACGTTTGAAACTATCCTGTGCACACCGCGAGACACGCGACATGTGTTACAGCTCGATGACACTGTTGGCACTAAGTCGTTGAAGGAACTGTTCACGAACGCGGCGAGTTCCTCTGAATGGATTGACGGACCGCGGATAGCAACGTTGACGACGGTTGACTGCGGTAGCGGCCGGACGCTGAAGCCGGAGCCGATGGGTCCCTGGCGCGCGGAACCGACAGTGAGAACCTGCTGGGCATGCAAGCGGTGACCTTGGTCCCCCCCGCCGCTCCCGCCGCAATTACTCTCTTTCCATGCGTCGTCATAAGCGTCAAGGGCATCGTGCTTCGCAGCATCTTCGCATCCATCGGCGGTGACACAAAGGCCAAACTTGTCGGCAACGCCGTCCGCAAACTGACCAGCGGCATCCTCCACCTTCGGATTGGTAGCGAAATTCCAAAGTTTTTCTCCGAGCGACGCCTCCTCTTCCACGCCTTGCGCCAGCATTCGGTGCAGTTGTCCATCGATCAATGTCATCGACGAGTTGTACGTCGTCGCGGGAGTGAAATTTGCCGGGATGGAAGACAACATCCACAGATTTTGCAGATACGGCTGCAACATGCTCGTCACCTTCACATAGGGCTTAAAGTGGCAGAGGGCCTGCAGGTAGGTATCCGTGAGCTTGTGCCGGAGTGGCTGGTCAATGGGGCTGTAACGGAGGTAACGTGTCGCCGCGGGGCCATTGCGAATCAAATCGCCGCGGGCATCGTAGCAGCATTGGCTCACGGCACCGAGAGTGTTTGGCGTGCTCACGTAGCACTCGGTGGGAAAAGATCCAGAAAGCCAATTGGGAAACGTCCACAGCCGAGCGGAGTCAACGGTGCGGAGAAGACATCGCGCGAACGGGGGGTCGAAGGCGCCCCCCCGGGTTCCAGCGTAGCAGGATGGATCTTTGTGGTAGCGCGGCGAGCGGGCGACGTTGCTCGATGACACCGGACACTGCGGCAAACCTGCATTCCATACAGGCGGAGGCCCGATTCGTTTGTACAAGGAACGGCACGTGTCTTTCGTCCGGCGGAGCAAAGTCTTGACCGTCTGCTCATCGTCCGTCAGTTGTTGGTAGGTCGAGTTGGGAATCACTGGGAAGGACATGTTGACTCCCGCAGCGAACGCTAGCCGCGGGTTGTAGTAGGTAGGTGCAACGCGCCCGATACGAGCTACTTGGAACGTCAAGTCGGCAACGTTGTACAACTGGCTGTCACCTCGACCCACGGCCGCTTCAATGGCCGACTCATCGCCCGCCATCACTGTGCTGCCATCCGTCGTAGCGTATGGGGTGCTGCGATTGAGCGCTGTCATCGTTGCCGTTGAGATAGCGCTCGTCACAACCTTCAGGAACAGCTCCTCCGATAAGAAGGAAGTTGCCGACGCCGAGTTGAGTGTGGCCACAATCGATTGGTTCGTCGTGCGGTTCACGATGGTGCTAACGTACGTGTCGTGGCACGATCTGTCGCGGTGGAGTTGCAGCGCGCGCTACTGCAGCCGAGCGCCCACAGCTCGACATCAACTTCTGTGGCAGGCGCGCTGTTCAGCTGGATCGAAAACCCAGTCGCCATCGATGTGAAGGGGTCGTAGTCACCAACGTACTCGGACGGCAGCAAGGGGGTGCGCAGCGGAAGTGAACTGCTTGGTGGGAACGAAAAAAATGTGGGTTGGACCGAAAAAGCGCTGCTGCGATGCAGTGGCTGATAGTCGAAATACGTCAATGAAGAATAGCTTCGTCCGCCGTCGACCGACAGTCGCAGAGTCGCAAGACCCGTGTCCAGCGATGGGGGTGCATGGCAAAGGACCGACGCCGTACCGGTGATACCACGAACGAACACTGGCGACGGCCACGACGATTTTTCGAAGCGGCACACGGCCACCGATTTCTTGACACAAAAGCCGTCGAGGGGAATAACGGTGCCGCCGAAGAGAGGCACATTCAATGTCCTGCTCGACGTAACTTTACCGAAAAAACAAAGTCCGGTGGTGGGAAAGTTGGTGCCCACCGCGTATACCCAGCGCCCTGGAGTTCCGACGTTGGTGAAACGAGACATTTGTGCGGCGGACGTATTCTTTTCCCCGCCAACAGTGAACACGGATCGGTTTTTGGACAAAAAGGTCATGTTCGGAAACATTTGCGATCCAGTTGTTGAATTCGCTGTGCTAAGCACGTCCAGGTTTTCGTAGTTGAAGGTCAGAATCGGCGTGCCCCCCGCCGTTTGAGCGACGACCAGCTGAAAAGTGTTCGTACCTGACAGAGTCCCTTCCACCGCGATGCGGTGCCAGGTCACCACGAAAGCTTGTTGCACTGACCCATCAAGCACTCCGAGCGCTGACGTGAGAGTGGTATTCACCAGCTGTAAGTCGGGTGCAGACGTGAGCTCCCGCCAGAATACACGGTTGGATACCCGTGGATCGCAATCGCCAGCGCGCGCTACGCTTCGCGGATCTCTCGGCAATCCGAATGGACTGATGATGTTGCCGTTGAGCAAGATGTATCCAGATGTGCTGATTTCCAGCTTGTTCCAGACGGATCCTGCGTAGGCGTACTGCTTGCTAAGCCAAACCAAGATAGTCTTGTCACTAGCTTTGGAGGAAGCGTCACGCGACTGCGTGCCATACCACATCGTTACTGTTGGTCGTAGTGCAAAGTCGGCGCACACGCCACTTGCCATTTCGCCGCCATCGACGCGGAAGTAGTACGTGCCGGGTAAGCCAACGTTGGTGCCGACTCCGAGCGGTTGGTTGAACTCCTCCTCGAATCTGAAATTGCCGGGTAACGACACACGGCTGAGAGAACTGAGATTCTCACTCACGTTCGGAAATTGCATAGCAGCGAACGTCCGCCCATTGGCATCGACGACCATCTTGATGCGGAATGTGCTTTCCCGGGGGGCGTCACCGGCGGAATCTAAGACAGGTCGCCGATTCCATTGAACGAAGAACCCGCCAACGAAGCGCATCGGTACTCGTCGAACGGCGGATAGCGTGTAGCCACCTGGCCAGGGGCCACTGGACCCACTGCGAATTCCAAACGCGTCAGAGCCCGGGTACGTTGAGGTTCCCGGCTGCCACGTCACTTGCACAAGGGTCCATTGGCCGTGGGAAGCAATGCCGGCGTGAATGGCGGCCCGTTGAACTGGACTGTCATCTGTGTAAACGCCGTCGTTTCCTCCGTAAATCGGGCCTGCGTTCGCGTCCGCATAGATTTGGCAGTAAATTGGACCCGTCGACGCTCGCATGTCGTTCGTTGACGGTGCGCCGCCGACACTACCGCTCTCCCATGGGTAGAACACGGTGACGTTGTTGGACATTTCCGCAAGTTCTGCCGATTGAAGCAATCCGAACACGACAGTGTTCGGAAGACGTGGGTCGCAAGAATCGGTTGTGACGACAGAGACGCTCGGGTCAATCGTGGCGTTGTACACTTCCATGTCGTTGATTACCCCCCACGAGTCAAACCTGAGCGTGCCGTCTGCGCCGATGCCAATGGTGCCGGTCCCTCGGTTGTTCGTGTTGACGGAAAACGGCAGCTGCCAAGAGTAGCGGCCGTTTTGAAACACAGCGCCGGGCTGCAAGGCGAGGAGCGATGTGGGGCGCCACGTTGGACATCGTGATGGATCATGGCGGTGAAGCTCGCGTCGAACGCCCAAGACGCCGGCAGTCCCATGTTGGAAAGCAAATGCAGCTCACTCAACGAGGAGCCGTAGCTGGTAAGAGGCACGTTGACGACGATCACGCGGTTGAACGGATTAAGGTTCACCGATGAGTCGAAATAATTCATATTGTCGGGGCTGTACGACAGCACAACCCAGCAGCGATCCCCATTCGTGCCAGACCAACGAGATACCACAGCTTGAAACGTGTTTGTCATGTTCGAAGTTGGATCCGCGACGTGGCTCCAGGTAACAACGATTCCATCACCGAAACCGGCAGTTGCGCCGATTTCATAGCTCAAAGCGGATAGTGTAAGCCGAACGTCGTTTTGGCCGAACGACCGAATGTGCATCGAATTCGGAATGACACCGCTTCCAAGGTTATCAATGATAATTCGCTTGCTTGGGTCGGTCGCCGTAGAAAACGCCCCCAGGAGGTTCCCTCCGATCGTCAACGTTCCGTTGTGAAAAGCGTTCACGGCGGCACCCCAGCCCGCGTTGCCATATCGCAGGTATTTGTTGTTCGTGAACACGTTCATCCACACCGCGCCGGAGAAAGGAACATCGCCTACTTGGGGTCCATAGGGTAGAAAGAGTTCGTTTGGCGCCGCGTAGCTGGGGGCCGGAATTGGTACGGTCGCGCCGTCGATCCGGAACATCCAACGCCCTGGTAAGTCGTAGTTGGACATGGATGTCAACGATGTCGGATCCGACGTCGCACCGTAAAATCCAAGCGTGCGTCCCGCAACATTGACCACATCGAAAATATCGGTCGTTGGCAGGAATGAGCCAAGTGTCTTGTAGTTGAGCATGATTTCCACACGAGGGTACCACCACTCTCCAACCAATAGTGCGACTTGAAAGGTGTTGATGACCGAAGCATTAACCCCAGCCGCCGCTTGGCGATGCCATGTGACCAGTAAGGATCCCTCGCGATACCGAGAGCCGTTTGGCACGTTCGTGTTCAGGTCGTTGCGATTCATTCCTCGGTAGTAGATGGTGTTGGGTATCTTTGACGTGCATGGAACATCAATCGGGACAACTCGAGAATAGTCGGCCGTCACGTCAACCAGCCTTGCGATGACGTAGTCTTCTTGAAATGAGCAAATGGTGCCATTGGCCGTAACGTTTACCCGGCACAATCCGTGGCCTTGAACATTGACGCACGGAATGCTGGCGGAAAACTCTGGAACGTACCGACTCGCGATGTCCCCGTATTCCGGACCGTAGGGAATCAAAACATCATAAACATCGGGGCACGTTCCAGGAAACACCGTTGCCGGCGAGACGGCGAAAAGCCACCGACCGGGGAAGCGAATGTTCGTTCGCTGAAGCAGCGTATCGATCGAAGCCTCATCGCTGTGCGCGTACACATCCAGTGGATAGTTATCCAGAAACGCGGCGGCGAGGCCTTTTCCTCCTCCCCATTGCAACTTCTTGTAATTGAACATGGCATAGGAGCGGCGTTGTGTGTCTAAAATCATCGCGAGCTGGAACGTGTTTCGCTCGCTTCCGTTTAACGGATTGATGATTTGGTTCCAAGTAATGACGACGCCCTCCTGGGCTTGAACATTGCCGTACACAGTTCCAAAGGCGCTCGAAAGATTCCCCGCCACAAGCTGAACGTCCTGAAAAGTCATGGTCCGATAGTAAATGGAATTCATTTCCAGCGGCTCGCACAAACGAGCGAACTGAAGCTTGTCGCTCGAGTTTGCGCCAGACGCAAGCGACATGTTGAAAGGCGCCATGAACTTCACAGGATTTGCGACAATTGAGATGGATCCCCAAAAGTCAATTGAGACGCGCTGGAACCCCGTGTTCGTTAACGCGTACCACGAGGGCAGTTGGATGGATTGCCCCGTTGGGTCGATTTGGGTGTCACCTGCCGAAGGCCCATACGGAAGGAGAGCACCGAGGGCGTTGTCGTAGCCCGCGCACTGGCCGGGGGTCGTTTGGCCGTTGATCTGAAACATGAACTGACCGGTGACGCCAGTATTGCTTCCCGTCGTCAGGTCCAACTGTTCGCTGGCAAGGTCGCGGTACCATGAGAGCGACAGGTCGGCGAAGTTCACGGATGCCGCAGATGACGACCCTTGCCAGGCTTTGACATTGACATAGTTGAACACTGCAAATGTGCGTTGATTGTCGTCCGTAACTAAGATGGCTTGAAACGTGTTCGACATGGTCGAATCAGTCGCCGACGGGATCTTATTCCACGTCACGACGACACCACTGGCAGAGGTGAGACTGCAGTTAAGGCGGTCATGTAAAACGTGTTTGGCCATGAGCCAAATGATTGACTTGACACCCCATTTCGTGTCGATCCAACGTACGCGGTTTGTCCTTGTGCCCACCAAACGCGAACGGAGCCCCATTGTCCGTGGAGCAAAATGCCAGCGTGAACCGCCGCCGAACGAACATTGGAGTCTGCGGTATAGTTTCCTGTTCCCCACACAGGACCCGCGTTCACGTCTCCATTGATCATTAGGTCCACGTAGGTGTATGCATCGTAGCGGCCCATGGACCCCCATTCCTGGGGGAGGCTTGCAGAAATCCAAGGGAACACGGCACTCACGTTGACGGAGACCTGGGCTAGCTCTGGACCGGACAGTTGCCGGAAATACACTTCATTGGGACTCGTGGGATCGCAGTCATTGGACGTTCGGGGGGACGCATTCGCGTCCGCAGCGAAGCTGAGAACGCTCACCGTCTTGCCATTGATGGTGATGTTGCCCCCTCGGTGAATTACAAGTACGTTTGAAGATCGCACGTATGAGTAGGTCAGCCAGACATTCGGCGTGAATGTGGCATTTGTCGCGCCTATTCCCATGGTACTGTCACCAGAGCTGGGTCCGAAGGAGAACAACAACCCGGGCTTTTCATACGACTGACAAGCAATGGGCATGAAGCGATTCCGATCCGTTTCGAATATCCAACGGCCAGATACACCTGCGTTCGATTGTTGAAGTAAATCGTTCACCGTCGAACCCAGATACGTCGGTGTTCGCCTCATTATCGACACACACTCGAAAGGGTTCGTGACCTCAAGAGGTGCCGTGACATTGGCGTAATTCAACACTGCAAACGATCGTTGGCTCGCGTGGTTGTACGCGACAATCAACTGGAACGTGTTGCGAACGGATTCGGACGAATTAGTGGCGACCATTTGATACCACGTGGCCACGGAAGCCTTGTGTGGATGAAAGCTGACACCGGCGCGTTGGAAAACTGTGTCCAATTGTTGGAGGCCTTCTGGGTCGCTGATTCGGCGAACATAAACAGAATTTGGAAGAAGGCCGCTGCACCATTCGGTAGGTGGAACCACAGCCTCGAAGTCGTTGCTTTGGTTGAAAACCACCAACGGTGAAAGATTATTTTGCGGAATCACGAGTCCATTTGCGCTAATGAGGACACGATCATTGGACCACCCACCATCGTAGTGAAATCCCATGAACTCGTCGAACGTCCAAGAAGGTGACACCGCGAGCCAGTCACCGTAGGGTGCGCCAAACGGGAATAAGTTCGTACTGTTCGTGACAAACGCAGAATAGCCTGGGCAAGAACCCGCATAGGGTTGTTGGCGCCCGATGAACGTCGCAAAACGGCCTGGAAGATCCACATTCGAAAGCCGATTTGGAGGATCGGTCGTGGCGTAGGTTGCAAGCGACATTCCGGCGACAATGCTCGATTGCAAATGATTCATGCCCCATTGCAAATCACCGAAGTTAAACAAGGTGAACGACGTTTGGTCTTCCCAGCGATCAGATGCCGCTAGAACCAGCTGAAACGTGTTGCTCGCGCCCGATGCCGATGACTGGATGCGAAACCAGGTTGCCACAATCGCCCAAGTGATTCGCAGGTTCGATTTTCGGGGAAAGTATGTGCGGGCGACAGAGGTGAGATTGGCCAGTTCGTCCTGCGTCAGATACCGCGTGTACAAACTGTTTTCGACGAGCGGCGCACAATTCACCGCGTTCCCGATCTTGTTCATATCGGCCTCAGCGCTATCGCCGACACGCAAAGCCACGCCTCCCACTCGGGCACTGCCGTTAAAGGCAACGTAAAAATTGTTTTGCCAATTCACTCCAAGGAACACAGACCCGTAACGCAACGGAATGAAGTTTGATGATGGCATCAAGCGTTGGTCCCCCACGCTGGGTCCGAATGGGAGCAACGCAGGCATTTGCGTCTGCAACAAGCTCGTGATATCAAAATTGCTGCAGGCCGCAGGAGAAACGTCGTTCCCCACATCAAGTCGAAATAAGTAACGTCCCGGAACGCCGAAGTTTGATCCCTCAGGCAACGAACGCGAAGTGTTCGTGTACGCACCAAGATTGATTTGACCACCCAAAAACGCCGCGGGTAAACGGCCTGTGGCGTCAGCAGAAATGTCAGTTGATATTTGCTCGTACA
>ERZ1292630.792-Hain-H41-02um-R3-792-length-32131-cov-29_pt1 | contig 32131 bp, 31 predicted proteins | sample MGYA00564408_ERZ1292630 | MGnify/ENA primary metagenome ERZ1292630 (study PRJEB36523, sample SAMEA6512641) | groundwater metagenome | collected 2019-01-08 | study: AquaDiva: Metagenomics assemblies of 32 groundwater samples
ACCGCGAGCAGTTCCTCGTCTGCTGTCTCGACGCCAAACACGCCATCATCGGCGTCAATGTCGTTTCCATCGGCTCCCTGACACTCAGCATCGTCCATCCCCGCGAAGTCTTCAAACCGGCTATCCTCCTGAATACCTCCGCGCTCATCTGCGCCCACAATCACCCCTCTGGAAATCCGGAACCCAGTTCCGAGGATCGCGCGCTCACCACCCGTCTCCGCCAGGCTGGCGACCTGCTCGGCATCACCGTGCTCGATCACATTATTCTGGGCGACGATCATACCTACAGCTTCGCAGATCGCGGCTGGCCGACGTGAGGCACGCCCTCTCTGTCCTGTCTGGTGGGTGGCGTTGCCATGTCAGGCCGTTGCCTGCCGCGCTCCGGCTCCCGAGCGCACCGTTCGCGCCAGGAAGATCTGTCACGCCCGCTGCTGATTCTCGTCCGCCTGCGCTTCTCCGGCAGGCACGTCCCTGTCACCTCCCGTTGTCCTGCACTGGCTCTCCAGTTCTAGCGAGAGAGCCAGTGAGGACAACAACAAGGAGGTGCCGACATGGCAACGCCACCCACCAGACAGGATATCTACACCCGCGTCACGAACCAGATTGCGCTGCAGCTTGAACAAGGCGTGCGTCCCTGGATGAAACCGTGGAGCGTCGAACATACCGCCGGGCGCATCACCCGCCCACTCCGTCACAACGCCATCCCTTACCGCGGCGTCAACGTGCTTCTGCTCTGGTCCGAGGCTCTCGCCAAGGGTTACGCGGCCCCTCTCTGGATGACCTACAAACAGTCCCAGGAGATGGGTGCGCAAGTCCGCAAGGGCGAGCATGGTTCCCTTGTTGTCTATGCCGACCGCATCACCAAGACCGAAACCGACAGCGCCGGCCAGGACGTTGAGCGTGAGATTCCCTTCATGAAGGGGTACACCGTATTCAACGTCGAACAAATCGAAGGACTCCCCGCGCACTACTACGCGCAGCCCGTTACTCCTCTCCCTCTCTCCGAACGTCTCGCGCAAGCTGACCACTTTGTGAGTACCACCGGTGCGGCCATCCACCTTGGCGGCAATCAGGCGTATTACTCACCTGTCGGCGATGAGATCCATCTTCCGCCTTTTGAAGCTTTCAAGGACAAGGAAAGCTACTATGCCACCGCGCTTCACGAGCTCACGCACTGGACACGCCATGAAACACGTCTCGACCGTGACTTCGGCCGCCAGCGTTTCGGCGACGCAGGCTATGCCCGCGAGGAGCTGGTCGCAGAACTCGGCTCCGCTTTCCTGTGTGCCGACCTCGGCATCACCCCTGAGATCCGGGAAGACCACGCCGACTATATCGGCCACTGGCTGAAAGTCATTCAGGACGACAAGCACGCCATCTTCCAGGCTGCGGCCCATGCCCAACGCGCCGTCGATTATCTGCAGGGTTTGCAGCCCGCACCGCCATCCGACTCTCCAAGCTCACAATAGCTGGCCGGCGTGAGGCACCCCGGCGCGGGTGTTTCTTTGCCCATCATCAATATTGCCTTGACGATAAAACCCATTCATCCTACCTACTACAAAACTGAAGGAGATTCACAATGAGCCAGAAAAAGACCGCAGAATGGCAACCGTTCGAGACAGCACCCAAGGATGGGACAGAACTTATCTTCTGGATTTCCAGCCAGAAAGGGTTTCAGGACATAACAGCCAACTTCTATTTTGCAGAGGGACAATGGTGGTGGGCCAACACAGAAGAGGTGTTAAAACGTCCTGACCTTGTCAACGGATGGATGAGGTATCCGCAGCCGCCAACCCGCGCCCGGAAGGAATAACCATGACCGATACGCAACCGATGAAATGGCCGCTGTGCTAGAGGAGGTAGTGACACCCCGAACTAAGCGTGTTTCAACGCCTTTAGGACGGCATTGGGTGAAACTTCGATGACTCTCAGCAGGACATGTGCCGGGCCATGCGGAACCCTCTTGCCCTGTTCCCACTTGCGGAGCGTAGGTAACGCAATCTCGAATTCATCGGAAAACTGCTCCTGAGAAAGACCCACGGATTTACGGATACGCGCAACATCGGTGGCACTGAACTTGTGTTCCCGCGCCCCGGTCTTTTTCCCCTGATGGTGTTCAAGGGCTTCATGTAAACCCTTCAGCATAGACTGCCCTGCTTTTTTCATGATCCTCTTCCTTTCATAACCTTTACGATCTGAGCCATCTCATTACGCTCTGCCTTTGTCAAATTCACCTTGTCGCTCTTCTCGAAAATATCCAGCAGATACACCTTGCCTCTCGATACCAACGGCAGATGAATGACCCTCGCTCCTCCGCTTTTCCCCTTGCCTCCCTGAGAGGCATACCTGAATTTATACACCCCGCCCGTTCCCTGCATCACTTCTCCAATCTCCGGCTCCTGAGCTACAATTGTTACCACCTCATCCATTTGCTTTTCAGACAGGATTTTTCTTGCCTTGTTCAAATAGTGCTCAGTTTCAACGACTGTAAAATACCTATCCTTCATGTTTTCATGCTAACCCATTGGGTTACTCATTGCAAGCACATTTTAGACAGGTATGTAGATACCGCTAATCAGCGCGGTACCAGGAGTACAGATCCATTCTACCTATGACCTTTTCGAGTGACCTCTGGACAGTAGCGAGATAGAGGCCCCCCCCACCCCCTCACTTGATTCTTGTTCTGCCTGATAAAGGACGTTATCATGCATAAGTAAGATGACCTCATCGAGAGGTCGCTACTCACAAGGAGAATGTTATGCGACTTCTCAAGGTACGCGTCCAGGACTTTCGATGCGTGGAGGATTCGGAGGAGTTCTCGCTCGCTGGTGTGACCTGTCTCGTGGGCAAGAACGAGTCTGGCAAGACAGCGTTGCTGAAAGCGTTGCACAAGCTCAAGCCGGACGATACCGCAAAGGAGGCGTTCCAACCCGCAAAGGACTATCCCCGCCGCAAGTGGCGACCCGATACACCGATTGCTGCGAACCCACCGGCGATCACCACAACTTGGGAGTTGGACGACACCGAAATCGCCGCCCTTGAGAAGCAGTTCGGCCCCGGCGTGATTCAAGACCGCATATTCACTCTCACCAAAGGCTACGAAAATGTTAGGCGTTTCGGCATCAAGACCGACCAAGCGACGCTGGTCAAGAACCTGATCACCGATGGCAAGATAGTCAGAGAAGAGCTTGAGCCGATCTCCGGAAGCCCGACACCAGAAGCAGCGCAGAAGACCCTCGAAGCGATCCAGTCACGCACTCCCGCCCAGACTAAGATGCTCCAGACCCTCCAGGAGAGCTTCCCCAAAGGGGGCGATCAGGCAGTCTGTCAGGCAGTCGCGGCGTACGTCCCGACCTTCTTGTACTTCGACGAATACCTGACGCTGCCAGGAACAGTGTCCGTCAATGACATCATGACGCGGAAACAGCAGAACCAGCTCACCGAACGTGACCGTGTTTTCCTGGCGCTTCTCTCCCTCGCGGGCACTACCCTAGAAAATGTGCACGGCGCGGGGACTTTCGAGGAGTTCAACGCCTCGCTCCGCGCGGTGTCGAATCAGATCACCGACCAGATTTTCAAGTATTGGTCACAAAACAAGCACTTGGACGTGGAAATTCGGCTCGATCACGCTCGCACCAGCGATCCGCCGCCCTTCAACGCAGGGTGGATCTTCCGCACCCGCATCGAAAATCGACGTCATCGGGCTGACACCAGTTTTGATGACCGAAGCCGCGGCTTTGTCTGGTTCTTCTCATTCCTCGTGTGGTTCTACCAGCTACAGCAACAGTACGGCAAGAATCTGATCATCCTGCTAGACGAGCCGGGTTTGTCACTACACGCCAGAGCGCAGGCTGACTTGCTCCGCTACGTCAATGAACAGCTCCGGCCACACCACCAAGTCGTGTACACGACACACTCTCCCTTCATGATTGATCCGGACAACCTGCTCTCGGCGCGCACCGTCGAAGACGTAGTCGTGAAGGACAAGACAAGCGGCGACGAGAAGATATTGGGTACGAAGGTCGGCGAGGACGTACTCAGCACGGACCCGGATACGGTGTCGCCGCTTCAACGGGCACTTGACTACGAGATCACACAGACATTGTTCATTGGTCGGCACACGTTGCTCGTCGAGGGGCCGTCCGACATGCTGTACATTAAGTGGTTTTCGGGTCGCCTTGAACGGGCAGGAAAAGCAGGACTGGACTATCGGTGGAACGTCTGTGTGGTCAGTGGCGTCGATCGCATCCCAGGGTTCGTATCGCTGTTCCGCGGCAACGGGCTACACATCGCAGCAGTCGTAGATGTGCAGCAGGGGAGCAAGAATAAGATCGACAATGCGCGGAAGGCGCTTGTAGGCCGCCATCTGCTCACGACGGACACGTACGCGCAGCAGAAAGAAGCGGACATCGAGGACGTGCTCGGCCGAGATTTCTACGTCGCGCTCGTGAACAAAGCGCTTGATCTTCGAGCGCCGCATGTGCTGCCGCCGGCGAAACCGTCGGCAGCACCGGAGCGCGTCGCAAAGGAGGCAGAGTTGCACGCGGCGACACTCCCGGCGCATTACCCACCCTTCGATCACTTCGTGCCGGCCGAGTGGTTGTTTCAGCACGGCGACGAGGGCGCGGCGCTGCCGGGTTTCACGGACGCGATGGGCCGCATGGAGCGGCTCATCGCGGACCTTAATGGATTGATGCCCTGACTGCCGACATAGACACATAGGAATAACTAGCATGAAGCCGACCAACCAGTCGCCCTATAACCGGCAGAAGAAATGACTGCCCACTTCCTGCCCACTGTCATCGAGCCGCGAAATCACCCGTCAGTAATTGCGGGCGTTTTACTCCCCGCCCTCTTCGTTCCCGACCCCGCACCGCGAAGCGCGCCCTTGAGTTCTTCACCGCCAACATCCGCAACCCCAATACCCGGAAAGCTTACGCCAAGGCTGCCGGCGACTTCGCCATCTGGTGCGAGGCCCGAGGCCTCGATCATCTCCGTGACGTGCAGCCCGTGCATGTCGCGGCCTATATCGAAGAGCTGCAGCAGCGGATCGCAGCGCCTTCCGTCAAACTCCAGCTCGCCGCCATCCGCATGCTTTTCGATTGGCTTGTCGTCGGCCAGATCGTGCCCACCAACCCCGCGAGCGTGGTTCGTGGGCCGAAACATTCCGTGAAAAAAGGCAAGACCCTGTGCTCTCCGCAGAGGAGCGCGCGCCTTGCTGGGTGCGATCGATACCAGGAAGCTCGTTGGCTTGCGTGACCGCGCCCGCGTCGCGTTTCTCGTCTATACCTTCGCCTCTGTCGGCGCGGCCAGGATATTTACACGCAAGGCCGCAGGACGTGGGTCCTGCCTGCACGAGAAAGGCGGCAAGCGTCACGAGATGCCCTGCCATCACAAGCTTGAAATGTCTCTTGAGGAGTATATTACGGCGGCTGGAATAGCGGACGATCCCAAAGGCTGGCTCTTCCGCACCACCGAAGGCCAGTCCGGCACCCTCACCGATCGGCCCATGAGCCAGACCGACGTGTACCGCATGATCCGCCGCCGCGCCGATGACGCCGGGATCAAAACCAAGATCGGCTGTCATACGTTCCGCGCGACCGGCATCACCGAATACTTACGCTACGGCGGCAAGCTCGAAGTAGCGCAACAAATGGCGAACCACGAAAGCGCCCCACAACCGGCCTCTATGACCGACGCAACGATCAGGTCAGTCTCGATGAAGTGGAGAGGATATTGATATAGGCCTTCGCCCCCTTTACGGCCCGGCAACGACTACGCGCGTAGTCGTTGCCGGCCTCCCGTTCGCCATGAACAAATGATGTAAGCGAAAAAGACTCGCCTCATGGACTCGCTGATGGTGCGTCTCTCTTGCGCGCGGATCAGCCACCAGTGCCATCGAAGGTAGGAACGCGCCGGGTGCTGCCATGCACAGCACGGAGTGCTGCTTTCGAATGTTCGCTTCCACATTGCTCATCGCCCTGACGACATCGCCGTCCAGCACATACGCTAGCATTCCACCGTGTCGAACAGCCTTGGAGTACTGGCCGGTGACGAACCGCAGCATACCCGATGTGACGTACTCCGACGCATAGGCACGGGGTTGGCCATCTTTCACCACATTCAACCGCTTACTTTCCAGACAGAAGTAAATATCTTCTCTCGGAACAAGCGGGATAAAGGCAATGTCCAACCGCCCAAGGTCTTCCCCCGGCATCGGTTCCAGTTCGACGAGTTGCGTGTGGATCTGAAACATCAGGCCCCGCGCCGTGCGGTTTTGCTTGAGCGCTCGACACAATGCAGTCGTGATATTGTCTTCTGTCTCGTCTGGTACCGGCGCCGCCATCTCTTCCCAAGTTGCGATAACCAAGTTGAGGATCACAGGTACCATGGGGTCAATCAAATCGACCCATTCCGTGGGAGTACCGACTACTGCCACGCCATCCCCTTCGACGCCTGCATAAGGATTGTGCCCGCAATCTCATCAGCGTCATTCAGAGCGGCCGTTTGCGTCCAGAATCGTTGGCCGATGGGCTTCACCAGATAGAGGCGATCCCGGTCGAAGACTTTGGTCCCACGGATCAACTCGAAAGTGTTGAGCTTCTGTGAGGTAACCTTTCGGAGGCGCTCCAGTACAGACAACAGATCGCCGAGGTCCTCTGTCGGCTCAAATGCTACCTCACCAGAACGAGTCTTCTGCAGGACTGCAACGCCAATCCCGAGTTTCGCCGAGGCTGTCGCACGACCCTGAACCACAAACGGGTTCTTCGCCCACTCGTTAAGGGTGTCGCACAGCCGTTTTGTGTAGTCGTCCCGCTGCTGCTCCTTGCTAGGCTCGATCGTAGGTACGAGTGGCCGCGTCCTGGTCGGGCGCACGCTGGGAATAGTGACTCGCACGGTGTCGTCGATCAGGGCTTTCTCCAGTGGGAGGATGTCGAAATACTCATCAACCAAACCCTCGATAGAGTCACTGACGGTCCGCACAAGGGCCTCTCGGTCAACGAAGGCTTCAGCAGCCTTTGCTGCCGCCGAAGTCACGATTCCGCCAATCTCCTTCACGATTTTCCATGCCCGCTGTGGCTTCGGCATTACATCTGGCAGCGGGAATGGCAACCGGAGCAGCTCTTCTACATGGACTTTCTGCCGACTTATTCCCCAGTTGGAGGAGGTTTGAAACAAAAAGTATCTCGCGAGCGACGAACGCAAATAGGCTGCAAGAAAAATAAGCAAATCGCGATCTTCTTTCGGACCACTGATCCCGCGGATGGCATGCCGGAAAGAGACATTAAAATCGGCAAATGCAACGCTTGTGAACCCCGTCGAAACAAGAACGTGCGGAGCGCGGAATACCAGCGGGTTCGAAGTCCTTCTTGCAGTGAGTTCCTTCGATGGAAGCTGTACGCATTCCTCGGGTGACAGGAACAAGTCGAGTTTAGGGGACGTTGCTTCGATGAACAGCTTGGAGGTCAAGCGTAGTAGCTTTGCCTTTGCGGGGTCATCATTCTCGCCGACCGGCTGGAATCCCTCGGCTATCAACCAGCGTTTGACTGTTTGCTTCTCCTTGCCCTGCCTGACTTGATCGCGCAAGCGCGCATAGAGCGACAGCCGATCGATCAACCGGCGGTCCCTGGCCGTGGCCCAGTACCGCTGCTTCCAGATTTGGGGCGCGTCCTCTCCCTCCAGGTCATCGAGAACTTCCCCGTTTCTCAGAGTGCATCGATCCTCCGGCGTGATGGCAATGACTTCAGCTCGGGTGACCAGCCAGTCGGTTTTTGGTCCCCAGTATTCGATGGCATGTTGTCGGTCCTCGGGCGCCTTCTTTCGGTAGGTGACCACGAGTGCCGGATGGCGAGCTTCCGCGAATAGAAAAAACTGGTAGTCTGCAAAGTTTAGCACGTGGTCTACGGCGTGGCGATTGAACAGGGTCCGCTGGAAATCCAGAGCCGTCGTACTGTGATTGAACAGGGTGCCGTGCGGCAGCACGAGACAGATTCTTCCACTGTCAGCGACGTGTTGCGTCGCTTTCCAAACGAACGCCGCCGAGATCTGCTTATCGGGGACCGGGTATGGATGATCGGGGTGAGCACACCACTTGGCGGCCGACGTACCCTCAACCGCTGTGCTACCCCACGGCGGGTTACCGATCACCAGATCGGCATCAGCGGGGTACTCCGTGCCTTCCGCGAAGAAATCCCCGCACCAGATATTGCCCTCAACCTTCCCGCCCCCGGCTTTTTCCGGGTAATGAACCAGTCTCGGAAGCTTGTGTCCGTTCTCCTTCAATTCCTGCACGTCCCGCGGAGAAAGCTGATCCAGGTATGCCAGATAAAGGCTAAAGGCAGTGATCCTGCACGCCGTGGGATTAATGTCCACACCGGAGAGGTTGCCGCACAGAATCTCCCTCAGTTCCCGCGCCCGGCGGTCATTTCGAGCCGTGGGGTTCGCCTGCTTCCACTCTTCCGCCATGCGATTGAACAGACCGACCAGGAAGATACCCGACCCACAAGCGGGGTCGAGGTAACGACGACCAAGCAACGACGGCATCTTGGCAAGCGCCACGTCAAGGACGAGTTCAGCCAGGAACCGAGGCGTATAGAATGCGCCTTGGCGCTTGTCGGAGCCGTGCAGGAATCGCTCGTAAATAGCGCTGATGGCTTCGACCGGAATGGCAGCGAAGTCGTAGGGCCAGAACGAACCTTGGCCACTCACAACGTCCGTCGCACGGAAGAAACCATCCAGGGGGTCGATATAAGAGGAGTGCACCAGTCTGGCTTCCGCGTCGAGATTGTCACTGAACAGGTCGCCGTTGAAATCTCTGCCGAGCTTCCGGAAGAGATCGTACAGATACCTCTTAGCCTTGGGCCGAGGCTGGACGCCGAGCACATCCCGCAGGTGGCTTGCGCGACGCAAGCCGATCGACCTCAAATAGGTTTCACCGACTATCTCACGGTCGAAAAGGTAGCACGCAAACACAAGCCGGCAGAGCAAGGCATCCAGTACCTTGGTGTCCAGCTTACCGGTAGATGTTGCAACGAGCTTATCCCTGGTCGCCTGGAGATTGTCTAGTAAGTCTCGATCCACTCGATGCGCCGGATTGAATGACTTTTCATTCTTGCGGAAAAACTCGCCGGATTCGACTGCGGGCAGGAACTCCCCGATTGCGGCAGAGGCTCGGTCCAGAGTTTCCACCAAGCCACGAACGGTGCCGCTGGGGTCCGCTTGTCGGAGCGGACGTATGAGACCCGAATAAACATGAACCTGATCCGGCGCGACAAGCACTAGGATCGGTGCGCCACCGTGGTTCCAAAACTTGCGATGAAGTCGAGAGACCTCCTCAGTCTCGATCCTCTTCACCTCTTTGAAGTAGACGAGCGGAGTGTTTTCGGTGCAGAGAACTCCGTCCAGCTTCAGCAGGTCAAAAGCACGGCGCACGACGTGGCCCTGCGAGGCATCCACTCCTGGCGCGTCCAACTCCGCTTTGCTGCCGAAAAAGACCTTTGGCCCATCAGAGGCGATGCCAAATTCGTTTCGCCAGCCCCTATTAGCGGAAACGCTCATATCCGCCCTTTGCCTTCATGCGAAAAACCGTTGCTTCCAGATGCCAGCCGGAATGACCAGCCACTCTCGTCTTTGACGGTTCGGATAGCATAGCCGCGTTTACGGAGGGCCATTAGACACCGGGAAACTGTAGGTTGGGAAACATCGAGTGTGCGGGCCAGTGTTGGTGCGGAATGCCGCTCATGCCGGAGCAGACCCAGGATATCCTGAAGGCGTTTCCCAAGTGCTCGTGACCGCTCGTAAGGCATTTTGAACACCAACTCTATCACTTGGTAGATAGACAGTTTAAAACATTTATCCAAGCTGTTGTTTCGGTTTTATAATAGCCATTCCCCACCGTATTACGAGGGGGAGCGCAGGCACCGCGATTAAACTGCAGCCTGAATCTTCATATTTCAAACACCTTCAGCACCTCGTCGCCGTAGTGGTTGATGACCTTTACGGCGATCTTGCCTGACTCGGGCTTGGCAAATGGCCTGCTCACTGTGCTGTAGAGACTGCTCCATGCCGCTTCGTCAATTTCTGCCCGTAGCGCTCGCTTGAGCTTGTCGTAGGGTTCATCGGCCCCGGTGAAATAGGCGTGTCGCACGAAGAAGCTTTCGCCGTTGTAGTCGGTGTCGATGAACCAGCAGGCGATGTCGTCGGTGGATGCGCTGCGAATCTGCCCGGTGGTTGGGTCGTAGACATCCACGCCCTTGATCTCGACGACAATCTGGCAGCCCTTCTGCTTCTTGATCTCCACGTCCGGCTCACCGAAGACCATGAACAGGTTGCCCGCGCCGGTCTTCTTGAGCAGTTCGTCGCCCATCGCCAGGTCGGGGTTCATCTTGGCCGGTAGCACGGTCAGCTTGCCGTATCGTTTCACCTCTTCGGCGACGTGCGGGTCGAAGGCAAACCCGCAGACGATGAGCATGTCGAAGCCCACACCCTGCACCGCTTCCTTGGCGGCTTCCTTCACCTGCTGCGGGCCGACAGTGCCATGCTCGGGACCGAGGGAAACAGCCACGCGCCGGGTCTTGCCGCCAGCGTCAGTGTATTCGCCTGCGGCGTGCAGCCACGCCCCGGCGTAGGGGTCAAGCCGGTCGAAGGTAAGCCGTTCTCCCTTGCGGGTGTTCTGCACGCCCGCCTTCTTGAGGTTGTCCAAGATCATGGTGGTGAAGTCCTGCTGCTTCCGAGCTTCCTTCTCCGTCACCGTGCCGTCCTGGTTCTCGTCCGCAGTGGAGAGCACACGATGCGGCGACAGGCTTTCCACCGAGAACGGCCCGCATACACGCACGCGCTTGTTGTCCTCGTAGGGCTGGTCGAAGAGCGTTTCCGTCTCGGCATGCTTGGCGATGGCGGCGTCGATCTGCTTGCGAGCCATGCCTTCCTTGATATCCGGGTTGTTGGCGATGGATTTGAGCGTGACGTGCGGCACCCGCTTGTAGACGAAACCCTTCTTGATGTCGCCTTCCGTCTTGTATTCGGGTGGCATCTTGCCGGTCAGTTCAGTTTCCTTCTGGATACCTTCGCGCGAGTCAGCCAGGAGGTAATAGGGATATTTTGCCGCCATCAGGCGCGTGCGGGCCAGTGCGAGGGCGACGCGGCTCGTGTCACAAGTAATCCAGCGCCGCCCCCACTGCTCGGCGACGTAGGCCGTGGTGCCACTGCCGCAGGTCGGGTCGAACACCAGATCGCCAGGATCAGTGGTCATGAGAAGACAACGCTCAATCACTGACGCGAGAGTCTGGACAACGTAGGTCTTTTGATCTGCAAATCCAGAAATCCCCGTGTCATCCCAGAAGTTACTCAGTGGAAAGACAGGGAAGTCTTCGAGATACCTGATATACCGCAATGATTTCCCAATACCGAAAAGCCTTTTTGCTGCTCGTAGTCGAGTGAGCCCCTGCAAGTCACTCTTGAAAGTCCCTGCACCTGGCGTGTAAGTGATGCCATTCACTTCGAACTTACGGAGATCGGCTCCCTGTGCAGGGCGCTGACTCGTAACATGGTTGTGTGCAAAAAGTCTTGCCCCGTGCGGAGGCTCCTCATTCTGGCCAAGCTGTCTGAGTGTACCGTCTTCCAAGTCGATCCAATCGTATTGTCCAGCACCCTTTTCTCCAGGCATCTTGTCTTTGAAAATCGGGCGATATTTTAATGTTTCCTTTTCCTTGCTGAACCAAAGCAAATAGTCAAACACTGACGACAAGAGGTTGCCGGACGCGCCTGCTGTCTTCTTGAATGCGATCTGTGCAACGAAGTTTTCCGGGCCAAATACCTCATCCATCACGTTGCGCACGAGATGCACGTTCTCATCGCTGATCTGAACAAACATACTGCCGGTCTCGGTAAGCAGGTCGCGGGCAACCAGGAGCCGATCGCGTAGGTACGCGAGGTATGAGTGAATGCCCAGTTTCCAAGTGTCGCGGAATGCGCGCACCTGTTCAGGCTGGCGGGTGGCGTCCTCCGCCTTTCCGTCCTTCACATCGCGCTTGCGCGTGCTGACCTGCCAGTTGGAGCCGAACTTGATGCCGTAGGGCGGGTCGAGGTAAATGCTCTGCACCTTGCCTTTGAGCCCTTCCTTCTCGGCCAGTGAGGTCATCGCCAGCAGCGAGTCGCCAAGGATGAGCCGGTTGGACCAGTTCTGCTCGTGATGGTAGAACTCGACTTTCTGCTCGAAGTCGTGTGGGCCGCCGTTGAAGTCGGCGAAGAGATTGGGCTCATTGTCGCCGGGCTGTTCAGTGCGAGGCAACGCGTCGATAATGGCCTGCGGGTGAATCTTCTCCTGAATGTAGATCGGCACGACGGGGACGGCCAGGTCTGCGCGGTCCTGCTCGTCTTTGCCTTTCCAGACCAGTTGCGGATCGAGCGAGGGATCGCGCGGGTAGAGCATGGTCTTGGGAGCGAGTTCTTCGTCGGCCATGAAGTCGCGGAGTTCCTCAGTGGGAATGTTCTTCCGCTTGTCTTTGTGGCGTATGGACTCGACTTTGGTCCGAGGGTTGTTCTTCTTAGCCATGAGCGACTTCCTTTGTTGACTCCGCCCGCGCCTGTCTCAGAAAGTCACGGATGAGGTTTTGTGCATCCCACGGGTCGGCGATTTCGATGAAACTCCACCGACCGTAGCCTCCGTGGTTGTTGATGGCCGGCACCCACAGCGTGCGCGCCGTGGCGACTTTGGCGGCCTTGTCCTTCTTTTTCTCGCCGGTCACTTCGACGATCAGATTGAGCAGGTCATTCGGGCCGTGGCCGTCTTCGATGCAGGCGATGAAGTCCGGGATGTAGTTCTTCTCCTCGCCGTTCAGCGTGTAAGGGATAGTGAAATTGAGGTTGTGATTTTTGACGTAGCGGATGACCTCGGGCATATTTTCGATGGTTTCGGCCATTTTCTGCTCCCACGAGTCGGTATCGGCAACGACATGGGAGATGTGGCACTTATCGGCTTTGGTCGCATAGACCGGACGGGTAGTATCGAAGTCAACAAAACGGGTGGAGCCGATAGTGTCATATGGGCGCAGGATGGGCTTGAGCGCCGCCGTGCAGTCGGTCGAGGTGACGATGGCCTTGTAAATGCGGTCGGTGGCGTCGTGCGCAAACTCGATCAAGAGCAGCAGTTGCGGGAAGGTGTTGTCTTTGAGCGTGACGCATTCGGCGAGCCAGCGCTTGGCGATGCCGAGCAATTGCGGGAAGAGCCAGGGCTTGTCGTTGCCGTCGTCGTCGCGGAAGTATTTCTCCAGTGTGAGCTTGGCGAGCAAGAAAGCGACTTCGTTAGGCCGGTGGCGCTTGAGATCGTCGAGTGTGTGGATGCTGGATTCACCGACGATGGGCGCGTTCTCGGTCTTGGTGGGAATGTCGGCAGTGGAGAGTGCCAGCCTGGATTCGTCAGTGAAGGTCGCGGTGAGCCGTTCGCCGGCCACGTCGTAGCGGTACCCTAGCAGCCGGGGAAACGAGATCTCGCAGGCGATGCGGCTTTCAAGGGCGCGGACGCGCGTAGGCAGCGGGCCGGGCTTGGGGTCTGTGGTTGCGCCGCTGCATGGGATGAAGGAAAACGGCACGCCGTAAACCTCGGCGTATTCGGGGTTGAAATGCCCCTTCTCGTTGGCGGCGTAACTCATTCGACGCAGAGCACGGCCAACCACCTGCTCACATAGCAGTTGCGTGCCGAAGGCGCGCACGCCAAGAACATGGGTGACGGTGTTGGCATCCCAGCCCTCGGTGAGCATAGAGACGCTGACCACACACTTCACGTGTTCGCCCAGTTTGCCCGCCTTGCCAACGGTATTCATCACTTCACGGAGCAGGTCTTCGTCGGCAAGGTCGTCCGTATCCCGGCCAGGAAAACGGGCGCGATAATCCGCCTTGAACTCGTCAATCTCACGGGCCGCAATCTTCTTAAAGTCGTCGCTCATCGCCTCACCGGATTCAAGCTGTTGGCTGTCCACTAAGATCGTGTTCGGACGGTGCAGCCATGCGCCGTTGCTGTCGTCGTTACGAAAAATTGGCAGTTGTCCGGCCTGAACGACGGTCTTTTCACTGATCTGCTTTTCCCAACCGGCGATGAAGTCAAAGACCAACTTGGAGACATTGGTGTTGTTACAGACGACGATGAACACTGGAGGCGTGATGCCACGGGCATGGGCCTCTGCGTTCTGCTCCCAGAGGCGATAATACTTCTCGTAGTTGCCGTATAGACTAAGCAGCGCCCCTTGCAGCTCGACGGGAAGCTTCGGTGCCCCGCTAACCTCATCGGTCTTGCGTCCTTTTTTAGGCAGGTGCTCGCGGATGCGGAACCACAGGTCGCGGTAGGTGGGCTGCCCACCTGTCATTGAGTCGTCAGCCACCGGCACGCGAGGTACTTTGACGATACCGGCCTCGATGGCGTCAATCAGTGAAAAATCCGAGACCACCCACGGAAAGAGTGTGCCTTCTGGGTAGCCAGACCCGCGCAGAAAGAACGGTGTAGCCGATAGATCGTAGATGGCCTTCACGCCAATCTTGGCCTTGACGGATTCGATGCCTGAGATCCAGACCCGAGCTTCTTCGTCACGTTGCTTGGCTTCGATGCGATCATCGCCAGTGAGCGTTTCATCCTCCCCGTCTGGTTTGCGACGGTAGCAGTGATGCGCTTCGTCGTTGAGGACGATGATGTTTTTCTTGGTGCTCAACTCGCGACAAACGCGGCGCACCATCTGATCGGGAGTTTCGGTGAACGGGCTTGGTTGCCCATCGGCGAGAATCGACTTCGTGATCTTGCCGGTGGCAACCTTCTCGCGGAGTTGGAAGGCGTGATAGTTCGTGATGATGATTTTAGCCTGTCCCAGCTCGCCTTGTAGTTGCGTCGGCACAATGTCACGCTGACGGTAGTAGTTCTCCGGGTCGTTCGGCAACAGCACGCGCAGCCGGTCGCGGATAGTGATGCCGGGCGTGACGATCAGGAAGGTGTCGGAGAAGCGGGCGTCCTGCGGGTTGGCGCGCTTGTTGAGCGTGTGCCAGGCGATGAGCATGGCCATGACGACGGTCTTGCCGGAGCCGGTTGCCATCTTGAACGCCACGCGCGGCAAGCCTGGGTTCGATGTGTCGTTCGCCTCACGTATCGTGTTCTCGATCCAGGCATCACCGTATTTCTTTGCCACCTCCGCAATGTAGATGACAGTTTCAAGGGCTTCGTTCTGGCAAAAGAATAGTTTCTTCTCGCGGGTGGGATCAGTCCAGTAGGCAATCAAACGTGCTGTAGTCGGCGTCACACCAACATAGCCGCCCTTGCGCCATAGTGCGACACGACGGCGAATATCGTTGACGAGCTTATTCTCTTCGATGCGGTCTTGTGTCCACTCTGTGTCGAATTGAAGCTGCTGCGCGCCTTTCTTTTTCGGCTTGGCAATAGGCACGAAATACGAACTCGTGCGCCGGCCGTCAACCTCCTCATTCGTGATTCCCTCGTCGGTAAATCGGAAATGGCGGGTCGGCTCGTCGAAAGGTGAGTTGATGATCGGGGTCTCAATGACGGTCTGACCCATAAACCTCTACCCCAGCTCAAATAAAGCGGTCATCATGGGCATGCAGTTCTGGACAACAGAAGTCTGAAGAAGCCTGAAAGAAAAATCTGTGACCAGCTTTGCGATCATACATTCATCCAGAGATCACAGACTTCTGTGCTTGTTCTGTCCGAGTCCACCCCAGGCAGGCTAGGGTTCGACTCAACTAATGCCGCCGAAGAATACGCTTTTCGCCGCAGGAAAGCACCCGTCGCTCAAGGCTTAATAGACGCATATTAAGGGCCCATAGGCTGTGGGCGTAGCCTCATTCTGACAATGACCGGAGGAGGTATACGGATGAAAACCCATGTTCCCATTCGTAGTCCACCAGGAAGGCTAGTTTGTAATACAGAATTGAGGCTAAATCGGCGGGAGTAGGGGGTATGTGACTACGATTCTGTACGATTTGCATCTTTTGTTTAGCATGGCTTGCTTTTTTGGAATCTGGCATCTTGACTCTTTCGAAGAGTATCGCTATTGGTAGAATCATGAATCTAAAACCTCTCAGCAGGGCGCAAAGAGAGTGGCGAAGCATTATGGTTACGGTGGAGACGCTAGCCTATGCTGGTTGCTCCGGCCTTTTCGTTTGGTGGTATTTCTCCGTCGCTCCTCCGGTGCATACAGCCATAGTCCTTAGCTTTCTGGTGATCGGGTACGGTGCCGTGTTCGTTTTCCCCAGACTGGCTAGGAAGGTCACAAGAGGCTCTGATACGCCTGATAGGTATGAGCAAGTCTCCCGGCGTGTTGCATCTCACTACCGCATAGACCCTTTCGCCGTCGAAGACCTCATCAAATCTCTTCTTCTTTCATTTGCTCGTTTGCTCGATCGTGCTAGTTTGCTGCTCTCCCATCTGCTTTCGATTCATCGCCTCCTACTTGTCCCCACGAATCACCGCAATGTCCGAGCCCTCGAGGAACATACCTCGCTGCGGCTCTTCATTCTGACCTCTGATCACACTCTCAGACCGCCGCCTCAGCTCCTCTAACTCTTCGCGTTTCTCCAAATAACTCCGTTAGTCACAACGTAAAGCAGTCCGCTAGGACTGCTTAAGGAGGAGCTATGGCACCGTTGTATTCGAATCCAGAAGAGTTTTATGCACGCCTTGAAAGGATCTTGATGAAGGTTCTTGAGGATTTGCAGAACACCAAATCCGGGGCTGACTTGTCGAAGCTTCCGGAGAGTCAGTTGCTAAGCGAAAAGGAAGTTGCACAGTACCTCGGTCTGTCTACTCGGACCCTTCAGGCCTGGCGTCTGCGCGGAGGGTCTCTCCGATATCAGAAGCTGAACAAGCGGTCCATCCGCTACCGGGTCATGGATGTCCGCAAGTTTCTCGACCTCGGTGGACAGGGCTCGACATCCCATGCGGCATGAAGGCACGCAGCATTTCAGGATGACGATTGAGTGAGAAAGGAGCGAACGATGAAACTTTTCAGTGAATTGAAAAATGAGTTGGACCAGGAAGCGAGTGAAGAATCAGTACGGTTGTCTGTCGGTCTTTCTGGGCGTGCAGCCGAGGTTTTCCGCGAACTGCACGAATCCCTTGGAGGTCAAGAAACTATCTCACGGAACGCGCTGGGAACCCGGATTCTTGCGCGTGCGTTGACCGACGAGGAACCTCCGAAACAGCGTCGAACGGTGAAAGGTGGGGTGACATCACCTAACGAGCCGATTCTTCTCGCGAGCAGTGAGGGGCACTAATGGCGGACCCTCGCTACCTTCTGGGTAGACGACAGTGCTGGTTGTCACGGTCGTTTGTCATTCGTCAACCAGCGGCGTCAACGAACGCCGGAGTTGTGACCCCAGATTTGGATGCGAGGGAATTTGTAGCCATTTGTGGTGGAGGTAGCCGTCCTCTCGCGGGCTTGCGATCTGAACGATTCGCAAGTCCGCGATTCACCTCGCGCACCTCCGCTGGACGCTCCGGTACTTGGAGGCCTGTGAAGGCCTCTTCCAAGAACAGGGAGCTTGTACGCTCGCCTGTTCTTGGAATTCACCGCGTGCGTCTCGGCGCCATGCCTGGCGCGAGACTGCCCACGAAGTGGGCTTCGCCGAAGGTGGCGCGACCTCCGGTCGCTTCACTTCGGCTTGGACGCACTCACGTGCGCCTCGGCAAGACGCTGCGCCCCTGTAGGGGCTCGCTTTGCCGACCACACTGTTCGTGGGCAGTCTCGCGCGCAGGCCAGTGCGCGCTTCGACGCACGCCACGAGAACGCATTGGCGCTGCTGGGGCAGACGCTTCGCTCGCACAATGCTTGCGCCGGTGTTGGCACCGCGCATCTCGTCCGGTGGGGCGCTGACCGTGCCTTGGAGCACGGGTGCAGCGCCCCATCCCAGCGTGTGCCTGAATGGCAACGCTGGGACAGGAACGCGAACCGGTTTCGTGGGCGAAGCCGGTTCGCTTGGCCAAGCTTGGGTTGGCCATCCTGCCATGCGGAAGGTGATGAAGGAAGTACTTTGATGGAGAACACAATGAAAGAGGACATATTCGTCAAGCTCCGACCAGGATTTGCGGTTTCTGGGTTTACGGTTGAAGGGAAACGATTCGCCACGTTGTTCATGTCTCGAAACGATGTCACGGTTACTTTTTGTTCCATGCGCAGTCTGGCAGAGCTCTGTTCTGTATTGCTCAAGACAAAACGATCTTTCTCGCCAGCTAGATCCATATGTGCTGAGCACTTCTCGGTATTTGATCATGGCGAGCAAGTGGAGTTGTCCATCGACTGCCTGAGGAGTGGATGCCTACGCGTTTCACTCAGGAAAGACGAATATTCGGCTCTGTGTGATCTTGCACAGGACGTACAAAAGACAATTCTACGCTCACACACCTTACCATCGACTAATGATCGGGGAGGAGTGTTGTGATGGACAAAGCATCAACAAGTTTCGCGATTGTTCTTACTCTCGTACAGCAGGTGATTGGTCTTCTTCTCTGCAACATGACCCTTGGATACTTGCCCGTGGAAGCCCGCCAAGAAATTCTCGGTCTGCTTATCAAGCTCTTCGATGTTGTCGATCTAGCACATCCAGTGACATCGGTAGGCATGCAAGCCCTCGTGGTGTCGGATCTCAATTATATGATTCAAAACCTGCGGATTGTCCTGTGGTTTGGTGCGTGCAACATCGCTGCATTTGTGGCCGCATGGGGGCTGCTTCGCGCGGTGACCAATCCGCCCACTTCAGTGAGTCAAACGGTCGGAGCGATGCTGCTCGTTCTCTCTCCCGCGTCCATCGTGTTGCTCCATGATACCTGGCACAGACTCGTCACGGGATATGTGTTGTTTTTGGTTGTCCAGGTTGCCGGGTGGTGGTGCTGGATCGCAACAAACACTCCACTGGACCGAATTTCAGATATTCGGGAAGCCTGGGCTATGGCTAGGCCTCGCAAGCCGTTCAATCCGTTGCGCTATATACGACTGAAAAAGGGTGTATTCGCAGGTCTAGACGAGTCGGAGAAGCCCACATACATGTCGATCCGGGACATGAGACAGCACATTCAAGTCCTCGGTCAGACTCGTGCAGGAAAAAATGTTGCGGTTGCCACGCTGCTCGACCAGTCCGTGCAGCTTGGCGAGTGCGTGATCATTATCGATCCCAAAGCGGATTTCTATATGCCTGGCGTCATGGCCGGTTGCGCGCAACGTGCAGCTGTACGGATGACGTTCATCGACCTTCGACCGGACCAGCCGCCGCAGTTGAATTTGCTTGCAGGTTGTTCAGCGCAGGACGTGGAAGAGATGCTGATCCAGATCTTCGATCTGATCGAAAAGGGAGATAACGCAGACGTGTACCGAATAGAAGACCGCGCCGCCGCGCGATTGATCGCGGCATCGGGGGCGAGATCATTCCCTGAACTATTTGAAAAGGCCTCAGAGATGCTTGATCTGAGCAAAACTCGGAGATTGTTCGAGGCACTGAAAGAGCTTGCTTCACTTCCGGTCATTCAAACAGCCGAAGGAGTGGATCTGAGCACGATCGTAGCGCAACCAGGGATTCTCTACGTGGTTGGCAGTACCAGACATGAACCGACGATTCGATTACAGAAAATGGTTCTCATGCGAATCCTCCAGCTCATCGACAAAGCAGGCCAACAGAAAGAGGGGAGCTGGACTGCTCTCTTTCTCGACGAGCTCAAGTATTTATTGTCGCCTGCTGCGTTGCAGGCGTGCGGTGTAATCGCGGATAGGCGATGCGCTCTGCGTGTGGCTCATCAAGCCCTGGCCGATTTAGATGATACCTCGCTTCCAGCGACCACTGTCCGTGGGGCCGTGCTTGTCAACTGCGCCGTCAAGTTCCTGTTTCGAACGAACGACCCGGACACGGCGTTATGGATGGCACGTCTCTGCGGAACGGTTCCCATTTTCGCAGAGCTCGCACAAAAAGCGATCTTCAAATTCTCCAAGAATGAAGGTGGCTGGCGAGAGTCCGTGAGTGCGTTGTTCGACGCGAATGTGTTCCTGTCCTTAGCGCCACTGCATGCGATTCTGGTTGGGGTTGGCGTGCCAGTCAAAATTAGAGTCGGCTACCTGCCTGTCCTTGATTCCCCTAGACCCATTCCTGCCCCGCACCGATTAATCAAATTTCAGGAGGCGATTTAATGAACAAGCTTGCTTGCTTATTACCCGCTTCGGAACGGGAGGCGCGCCAGTTTGAAAAGCGACAACGACTGCTGCGTTTCTTGCGTGAAGAAATATGGAGTACTCCAGACATTCTTGGGCAAGTGCTTCGTCTGCATTCTCGCCAAGCGGTTTGGAAATCACTCCGTCAATTTCATGCAGAGGAGATCGTACGTTGCCATGAGTACGTTGCGGTGGGTGGAAAAATTCTTATCTGGGGAATCACCGCGCATGGTCAGGCACTAGCTTTCAATCCCGCGTCTGAGACCGCAAGAAGGCACTATTTTGAGCCCTCTAAGGTCTCAGAGTTCACTCTCCGCCACAGTCTCGACATTCAGCGTTTACGGATCGCGGCAGAATCGATTGGCTGGACCGATTGGCGAAATGGCCAAACTCTTGGGGTGATTGGAAAGGGGCTGAATCGCCCCGACGCGATTGCGAATGATCCGGCAGGTGTGAAGGTCGCCCTCGAATGTGAGCGCACGATCAAAACCGTGAAACGGTATCAGGCGATTCTCTCCGGCTATCTGCAGGCCATCAAACGTGCAGAATTCTCTCGCGTGATCTGGGTTTGCCCTACGCCTGATCTTGCGCTCAGGCTGCGGAGCATTGTGTGTGGGATTTCGAGCGTCGTTGTGAACGGCCAGCGTGTGCCAATTGACCCAAATCGTCATCATATGAACTTGCAGTTTGAAGATTACGACTCGTTTACCAAAAGTACACGGGCTCCTCCATAAGAAGTCTCATGGAAATCGAAGACGTGACACAAGTTCACGCTCAGGAGAAGTGGAGAGACCCACGCTCCGGGCTAATTATCAGACAAGAATAATTGGAGGTGCAGCATGAAGAAGGTTCCCCATCGGCCGGTCCTCAAGTGGTTCTATATCAACTTCCTGAAGCAGTATGTGGGCTCCGAGTCGGTCCCGCTTACCTGGACCCAGTGTTTCGACATGGTGCTGATTCGCATTGCGTACCGGAACAGCCGTCTTCTTCAGGAAATCCTCGACGGTCTGTTCTGGACTGCCTTGGATGAGAGCTACAAAACTCAACTCATTTCCTGGAAGTTGCGGGGATATTCTCAGATCCCCGCACTGGTTGAGTGTCCTCAACCCAACCTTCTTAAGAAGGCGCACCCACTCGACGATTCGCCCCGTGCACGGTTCCCAGCGCCTGAACTTCGGAGGGCTGTAGCGGCAAATCCTAACACGCCGATGGCGGTACTGGCAGTTTTGGCTTGCGATCCAGACAAAGAGGTTCGGCTGGCGGTGGCGAAATCCCCAGCGGCAACACCGCAGATTCTCGATTGCCTCGCCGTCGACGAATCGGAAGATGTACGCCATGCCGTCGCAGAGAATCCCAAGACGGATTGGAAGACATTACTGAATCTCGCGCTGGTCAAGTATCGCCCGGCAGCCTAGCGGAAAGGAGTCTTCTGGGGGAAGTCTTCCCGATGCGTGAAGACATCCCCCAGGCCCCCTACAAAGCGCGCCGGCTTACGCCCGCGCAGGGACTGGATGTCATACATGGACATTCAGTAGGGTAAGTATAAAAGGCGAGAAAAGTACGAGGGCTCTTAGATGATGAGCTTATTTGGGAATGAAGACTTGGCACTCTCATACTAGGATGTCCTCAGGACATCCTAGTATGAGAGTTATAATAAGTCAAGAAAAAAGTAGTTTAATGAAGCGAATTTGTGAACGGTGTTTTTGTCTTGACAATTTGTGCTGGGAGGTGTATATGTCCTAAGGACATATACACCTCCCAAGATAACATATAGCCGAACTCAATCCATAGATCAATCACATTGTTCCCTTAAGAGGGTTAACTTGCCATCTCCTATTTCACTTAATCTTGCCGGAGCGGCCACTCTCGAGATTGGAAAGTTCGCGCAGCCTGTTGTGACAGACTACGAACTTGGTCGGGTGCTATTTGGTTTGTACGACAAAAAAGAAACTGAGGACGGGAAAATTGGACGATTGAGGAAACCGTTCCCGGATATGGGGGATTTTAGATCCCTGCTTCGAACTCTTCTTGAGCGAGGAATTTTGCGAAAGAATCGAGACTTTCGCGGGAATGTTTACAATATTTTGGGGAAAACTCAGTACTCGGCTGAGGAGATTCTGTGCTCTGTTGATCCCTTTGCCTACATTTCGCATCTGAGCGCGATGTCTTACCATGGCCTTACGAATAGAATCCCCTCCACAATTTTTTACAGTACTCCCCAGCATCCGAAATGGTCCGGCTTTGCGATGAACAAAATGAGAGCGGATCTTGGCGATCAGCTGGAGTCCTATCGGGAAGGCAATTTGCCTCGATTAACGCAAATACGGTTTGCCAGAATTGAAAAGAAGCCAGTGCATAAGTACGCAAGCGTCCACACAGGTGCATTTAAAGTTGTGAAAGATAGAGTGTTGCGAGTCTCGACGATGGGCCGTTCGTTTCTAGATATGGTGCGTGCGGCGCATCTGTGCGGTGGAATTAATCACGTTATCGAGGTGTATGAGGCTCATGCGAAGCAATATGAGCATTTGATTGTCGATGAGGTGGAACGGCATGGCACCCTCATCGATAAAACCAGGGCGGGCTATCTGCTAGATGAGAAATGTGGAATAACAGAAAATCCGATCATTGAGAAGTGGGCGCAAAACGTTCAGCGGGGTGGTTCTCGGAGATTGGACCCACTATCCGAGTACAGCTCGCAATACTCAGAGCGCTGGTGCCTTTCCCTGAATAATAGCTAAGGATTCAATGGATGAATGCGATATCGCTGCATGGGTCCAGGGAGCTCCCGACGCAGTGCAGCGAGAACTACGACAGGCGGTTCACACAGTCCTGGTGGCCATCGGGGGCTCCTCCGACCTTCAAGCGCAGATGGTCATGAAGGGCGGCATTCTTCTGGCGATCAGGTACGAGAGTTCCCGCTATACGCGTGACATCGATTTCTCAACGGCTCAACGATTTGCAGATTTTGATGAGCAGAGGTTTAGGTCTAACTTCGAGGGCCGGCTAGCTGTGGCGGTAGAGGAGTTGGATTACGGAGTTGATTGCCGGTTGCAGTCCTATTCGGTCAAGCCAAGAAGGAGTAATGCCGACTTTCAAACCATCCAAATGACGTTGGGGTATGCAGAAAAAGGGACGAAGAAACATTCTCATCTCTTAGCCAAGAACTGCCCTGATGTTGTTGATGTGGATTATAGTTTTAACGAGCAGACGGAATCTATTGATCAGCTCCGATTTTCCGACGGTACAGTAATTCACGCGTATAGTTTTGTTGATTTGGTTGCAGAGAAAATGAGGGCTCTCCTTCAGCAGGAAGTGAGGAACAGGGTTCGCCGTCAGGATGCATACGACCTTTTTCGTGTTTTGAAAGGAAATCCCGTTACGGACGAAGCGTTAAAAGGGTTGATTTTGGATGCATTGAAGTCCAAGGCTGCATCGCGAGGCCTCACGGTACAGCAAGAGTCTATGGCGAATAAAGAGATCATTGAGCGCTCGAAAAAAGAGTATCCGCGACTTGCAGATGAAATCCTTGAAGACCTTCCTCCGTTCGATGAAGTGTATGGATTTGTCCGGAGTTTCTACGAGTCCCTGCCCTGGTAGCATTTCTTCTAGGCCTCTTCCTGAAATCGAAACAGATAGATTCCAATTTTGGAAGTTTCAGTGCGTATTCCGCTCAAGCCGGCCACCGATTCTGCTCCAAAGCAGCCACTCAAAATGCTGCAAACCAGCCGCCCTAACTGCCCAAGGCGAACTGTGTCGTTCGAGTCTTGATTGACTCCTCGAATCGGGTAAGGTTGGGCGCTGGATTGAGGTTTTCTCGCTGTTCTGAACGGCTGCTTTCGACCCAAACCGGTCGTTCAACAATGGGGAGGCCTACACTAGGCGCTTGGTTATCGCAGCCCAGAGGAGTTCGAGCGGCAGGAGAGTGGTGCTTAATTCACATGTCTGTTATTCCGGGGCCACCTCACCCGGCAATCCTGCGTTAGGAAGGGCTGTTCTAAGATTCGCTAGGAACTCGGCCTGGAAGCCGCGTTCAGAATCGAAGAAGCGGGGGTGAGTGACTCCGCGTAAAGCCTCCATATTCATGGGCACCATTGCCGCGGCTCCTCGCTGTTCCGATGTTCGCCCGACATGTCGCTAGCCTGTGGGGCGCTTGTGGACGGTCGACGTTCCGTTCATTCCAACGGCTTGCAAAGCTTCCTTAGTGGACCTGCTGTCGCATCAACCCAGCATGGAATCGCCCGGCGCCGTCAAGGGCGCCGGCGAGCATCACCTCGCCGCCTTTCTCGCCGAGGGCGGCGCTCTCGAGATACCAGAATCCATAGCTCGCACCTTCATTGGCGGGGACGAATCCGCTTCGCGATGCGCCATGCGTATGACCGGTCATGACGACGATGTCGCGGCCTTCCCGTGCCTTGCTCTTCAATAAGTCGAAGAGCTGATGCGACTCCTTCGTGTCGTGGGACAGTATCCCCCATCGCTCGAACCTGAACTTTTCGTTTTCCCAGCGAACGAACGAATGATGGTGGACGACGACGACGAGTTCAGCCATCGAGGCGTCGAGCAGATTCCCCAGCCGCTCGATCTGCTCGACCCCGGTCAACCCTAGCGAGCTTTGCGCCAACTGCGGGTCCCGGGGCGAGCTGTTGACGACCAGAACTTCCGCCATGCCGTAAGGGGTGTCGAGTGTTGCGCGCAGCGGGTATGGGTCGTACCACTTGTTGTGCCACGGATCGTGCCGGAAGAATTCTTCGACCGTCTTTGGGTTGATGATATAAAGGTTGGCCTTCCAGTAATCCACGAGCTCGGGATAAACCTTGGTGGCATCGGCGATGAATCTCGCCTCGATCTGCGCGTGCTTCTCGGGCTGGCGCCACTTCGATTTCTTGAAGGCAGCCACGTGGTCTGTTTGTTCGGGCAGGTGAAGATCGCGAATGATCTCCTCGCGCGCCGCGTCCCACACGGCGACAATCCGGCGCCACGGCTCGTCAGAAGCCTGCGCATAGGACTGCAGTGTAACGCCGTCCCACGTGGTGAGGCGCGGCTCGAGCTCCGCTGCGGCGTCGAGATATCGGCGGACCTGCACGCCCGCGATCACCGGCCTAGGTATGCCGCGACGGCCGGGACGGATCGCCGCCCAGAAGAGCCGCCCCGGCGAATAGGAGGGCAACAGGTCATGGTTGCCGGGCCCGAGGATCACGCTCGCGCCTTGCGCCCGCAGATCAGCCAACGCCGGCATCGCAAGCTTCCATTCCTTCTCGTCCCCGCGATCGACGAGATCGCCGGAGACGATGACCAGTTTCACGGGGATATCACCCTTCTTCATCGCAATCTTGATGCGCCGCAGATCCTTGAGCCCCGAGTGCCCGCCGCCGGTCGGTACGCCGCTTTCGTGGGCGGTCACGTGAATGTCTGACACCTGTAGAAACACGAGCGGTCCGGCAGGCTTGACGGACTTGAACTCCACCTGCGGCGCCGCGAGGAAGCGGTTCACGCCGACGTTATAAAGCATCATTCCCGAGACGCCGAATGCGTAGACCAGGATCAGGAGGACAATGAGCCAGCACAGAGGTCCCCGGTAAATCGTCATGACGGAAAGGATGAACGTCGCGCCGAAGAAGCGAGTCATCTGGATCGCTTGGCGCTGCGTCTCGTTCAATTCCTGCAGCTTCACCACAGTTGATACACCGTACGACCACGGTACGTACACCGACGCGAAGAAGAAAAAGACGATGCAGAACAGGTATTCGCCAAGCTCATTCGCCCTCGCGCTTGGATGCTGCAGCGGCTGGTTCGGGCCGGGGTTCAGCAAGGCGAACCATATACTCACGACGACAAGGAAAGGGGGGATCAACCACGTTATCGCCCGCGAGGATCCTGCAGCGAACGGCACGACGGAGATAAACAGTGCCCGCTGGTTCAGGCGCAACAGGCGAAACCCGATCCAAATGACGCCCGAACAAACGAGCACGACGATTAGCCAGAGATAGAAGAGAAACAGCGCCGGAATCACCGCAGCGAGATAGTCCAATCACGCCTCCCCAATGCACGACTAGAAAACCTTAAGCCAAGACGTGCGGACAAAGATATGCGCGCGTTAGAAGGCAAGCTAAGGATAGGACAGTCAATCAGGGACCGCCCGCGTGTCGCTTCATGGTAACGGCCTTGCAGCCGCAAGCATGAGCGCACTCGGAGACAGTTACCGCAGCCACCGTTAGCGCATCGCCATGATGGTTCCGTGGACCAAGTGTTGAGCGTATCACACGGGGTGCGTAATCAGAGATTCTCGAACGTCCGCTTTTGGCCGATGGCAGTCCTCGACCCTTAGCCGAAGTACACGACCGACGGCTATCAGGTGGTTCAATCGAATGACGGCGCCATCGGGATCCCACGGGGTGTAAAAGAAAGAACGTTCACCGCAGCACTTGCGCCTTAAGTTAGTGCCGAAGGCGGGATTTGATTTGGGGGCAATTCTGTACTTTGAATGTTGATGCGGGCTTTGCGGTTTTATCGCATACAATCAATAGCTTATGATCTGAGAGAGTGGCATTGAGAGAGGTAGAAAAAGCAGAAAGTGGCTCTGCTATACGACCGCATCGCAGTTTTGCAGTGTGTCCGACGACTTGACGACCACTGACGACCCAGAGCGACAGACTATGACGCCAGAAGAATAAAATCAATGGGATCAGTGTTTTTGTTACTACTAATTGTGACTGAGGTAGATGCTGAACCGGGACCGAAATCGGGAGTGAAACCGGGAGTAGAACCGGGATCAGGGTTTCCATGTATCTCCAGCATCAAATTGAGTCTTAGTTGGGACATCTATAACTGTAGACCTGCCATCGACCTAATGCGAAATACACCAAGAACCCCAATAATAAAAGGACATCACCTTGGCCCTACTCATAATCGCCACTGGAAATAATCCCTTGACGTTCTAGTCTGGTCCACCTCTCCCAATATGGAATTCGCCTTATGAGGAAGTTTTTTCTATCGAGCTGTATCCAGGGGTTACCCTCAATTGCTTTCTCAATTCCTCTGATCAATACATTCTCGCGAGAGCAGTTTGGACCTAATTTGAATGTTGGAGGGACAGTTAGAGCTTCGTACCTAACACCCTCCACCGACTCTACTTGACGAACACAAATAAGATTCTCTGCTCCTCGATCAGGTGCAAGACGATTAAAGGTCATCAGAAATTCGTCCTTTCCCTGCATGTGCTCCCGTTTCGCATTTAATGCGGGCTTTCCCTCTAGTTCTGTTCGACTTCCATAAACCAAGATATATATCGGGTGCCACGCCTTTTCCCGAAGATCCGGTGGAATCTGGTATGCCTGCATGAATACTGCCCTGTTTTCGCTTTTCTCAAACCACTGCTTCCAGCAAGTCAGCTGGTCATGTGCCTGAGTAAAGTCACTGTGCGGGTATCCTTCATTAGTAAACCATCGTTTCGCAGGGTTCTCTATTTCGACAAGAACAGGATAAAGAGTCATACTGTCGGATGCCAGCCAGAGAAAGTCAGGTACCTTTGTACCCAGACCTCTCAAAATAGGTTGTGAGATAACAGCACCAGGAAAAGGATAATGACCAGATTGAAGTGGAAGACTAAATGCTCCAGGGATCATACACGGGTGTGTTTCCAAAAAGGACTGAATGGCTACTTCGTTGCTCCTGTCAGGCGAGTCCATAAGCGCGCGCCAGCCAGTGAGTACAAGCTTCTCGTACTCTGACCACTCCATTGGAGGGGACGGACTCGAATGGATTTCGTATGTTCTCTCAAGTGCAGACATAACCCTGGGCCGTCAGCCTATCTCATCTCTCGTCTCATTGCCACCAGAGGAATTGTTGCGGATGTTCAATTTGATTCATGTGAAAATTACGGTCTGCGCGACTCAAGCTTTGGTAGAGCTATCATCATCTCCAAGCGCGCCGATCAATTGATTTTCGTTGCTGGCGATCTCGAAAGGTATGTCGATGTCAACGGCGTATTGACTGCATAATTCAAGTTGCCGCCGCCGGATAGTAGTGAGTTCCGCAACCGTCTCAACTTCACGATCAGGTCGAGAACGATCCGCCACCCGCCTCTCAACAATCATCTCCGGCGGGACGTCAAAAAAGATGATTTTGTCAGGACAAAGCCGCGTTATAACGGATAGGGGAATCTCAACTATTCGTGTCCCGTTCTTCACAAGGCAGTGGCCGTCAAATACAACGTGTATTCCATTCATCTGCTTTAATGCGCTATGGAAGTTAAGCACCAGCTTTTCCTGGTTGGTCAGAATTTCATCCGCGCAGAGTTTACGGAGCCTATCAGGATCTGCCGCTGATAATTTCCCTGCTATGAGACTGCCTCCCGAAAGCCGCACCAGGTTTGGTAAGAGCGGGATGGCTTTTGCCAGGGTGGTCGTCTTTCCAGCACCGGGCAAGCCAAACAACAAGGAAATGCGGTTCCCGTTAAGCATGAAGCAGGTCCTTATCTTCGGGGTCAAAACCATTCAGGAGCCGCAGAAACTTCCTGGCATCGAGTCGTGTTATCGACTGCGGCTGTGCAATTTGTAGCTCCCGAAGAGCGGACAGCGGTATAGGATTCTTCAGATCTTTCGCGTAATAGAAATTCATCGCCTTCGCCTTGGCCGGTCTCCCGACCTTAGAGGCGAGCTCCTGCCCGGTATACACCGAACGATTCCCCACGAGTGACTGTAACTCGACCAGGTCGTTCGCCGCGCTATATTGTTCCAATACTCCTATCGACGTAATCGCACTGTCTCCTGATCGATAGAATAACAATATGCTGCCCGGTTCCAGATTGAGGGTCGGGGCGTTGCACACATATGCTTTCCGGATTGCGTTTCCTGGTGTTTTGGGAAGTGCATCCTCGAATAATGTCATCTGCGGTGGCGCATATCGTCTCGCTGCTTCAGGGAATAGGCGGTCATGAAATTGGGGTTGTACGGGCACAAGATAGACGCTGCTATTGCCGATACGGATGGAGGGCCAGAATGTTTTGTGAAATTCTAACCCAGCCGGATGAGGGTTGAGTTGCAGAACCTTTGACCGTTTGAAGTAAACGTCTTCGGATTCTTTGGTGCCGCATTTCTGAAAGCCGAACTTTCCAAGCAGGTTTATCAATGTTTGATGTTTAGGAAAGACCGTTAAGTAAATGGAGTCGAAATTGTTGCGGTGTGCATGGTCCATCCCTTTTTTCAGTAATTGCTCGCCGAATTTTTCGCCACTGATATTTTGGTCAACCTTGAAAAGACAGAGCTTTAATATCTTTTCGCCTGCCACACCCAACTGATCCAATTCTTGGGCATCATTGGCATCGCTCCGATACTCCGGCTTGTAGATTATCACTCCGCCAATACCTGATTGCTGCATGATTACCCAGCATGGCCGTTGTTTGGACATGCAGTTGCGGAACCATGTTCGAAATTGTTGATAGTCCGCTTCTAAAGATTCAAAAAACCGATCGGTTGGGTCGAATTGGTTGCATGTCCGGTCCTGGACATGCTTGAAGTCCGCTGTGACCGAACCAAACACACTTTGTAATTGGAAGACGGTATCCCGGAGCGTCAGGACGCGCGTCGCGAGCGGTGTGCCACTAACACGATTTATGAGTGCACGGTCATTCGTAACAAGAAGGTCAGCGATGTTCAGGTCGAGCGAAACCAAAAGATCGGTGTCAACGTCGTCATTTTCAGACTTGATAGGCCCAAACTTGCTTTCTTTGTCCGCTTTCGACGCAGGCGTTCGACGAATGCACGGATATTTAGCCAGCTTCGAAATCGAGACTCTCTTGCGCTCAGGATCCTTGTCGCGTTCGACATCGTCCAGAGACGCTTCATGGCTATACAGGGTTATGCCGAACTGATTGCAGATTCTTGATAGGTCAGCGTACCGTTTATCAATCTCTTTGTGGTCCTCGAGATTGATAATGATATTTGTATCAATAAGTATGCTGGCTACAACCGCCATGTCCTTGTATCACCTGAAGTAATTCTGTGGAGGGATACATGAAAGACTGCGGCGGTGTAAATTTCAAGTTTTCTCTTAGGCCAGACAAAGGGTAGGAATGTGTGAATTGCGTCACTTTGGTTAAGAAGAGGGCGTACCCATGTGATTTCCCTTCAAAATAGGCGAAGAATGATTTCCTGTTGATACCAGCGCAATGCCTGATCTCGTTCCATAACCTCGCGACGGGCATCCTTTCAATTCTTTCAATGCGAGCTTTCCCCACAATGCATTTTCGGGGACTTGTGGAATAGATAATAAGGTCGGAATTGGGAAGGACGGATCTGGGAACGACGCGACGTAATTCAACGGTTTTCTCGCCGCTGAAGATGAGTTCCACGTATTCTGGTTTAATACTCAGGAGAACTGGTTTTGGTGCGTTTTTCATTTTAGGACGATGGCGATCACGCCATATTGTTGTTCATCGGGAGCGTTATAGAAATTACGTAGGTCACTCAGTTGATGTTCTTTCGAAATACCTCCGAGCAGTGAGAGGGGGACTTGATTCAGTAGGTCAGAAAAACTCCTTGAATGGAGTATTTCTGAAACGGTTGCGGGAAGGCTTTCCCCAGGATCAGTCTGGCATACGAAGCAAACTTTGTCACCAACGCTTATACGCCGTCTTTTTTCGTCGAACAGACGAAACTCGACTCTCTTGTTTCCAGATCTTAGGAGCGCAAAATAATTTGGCTGCACCCTCATAGTATGTACATCCATATTGTCCTGCTCCTTCATTGACGAGCTGAGGAATAAGGACTTGCCCGCTTCGAAGTTACGCCAACTCTACCTGAAGCTCTGGAAGATCGAAAGGCGTTTTATTCCGACAACCGATATTGTTTTTTTCACGTATCTTGCCATCCAGGGTCCTCCAGCCCATACCAAATTAAACGCGGACACCACCCATTCTATGCCGAGTTGATCCGCAAGTTTTAAAAGCCCTTTTATGCCCACTCCTCCTCTATGTTCAACACAATACACGCCTTCCGAAATGAGATCGTGTCCGCAAAGCTGTGCGCACTCATTGTAAATTATCCAATCCGATTCGCCTTCAACAAACAACCAGCAACGCGCAAATATCAGCTTTCCCCTGCTCTCCCGAACATAATAGTTGAGCTTACTTATCTCAACTGCGCTTAGCACACCTTCTTCTATCTGACGAACCGTTATCGCTCCTCCCTTTCGGCACAGACGCCGCAAAGAAGATAGCGGAACCGACGAGACCAAATCTCCCGAATGCGTCGCAATAAGCTTTTGCCCTTTAAATTCCTGTAGCATTTTCCTAACTGCCTGGAATGGCCGATGGATGTAAGTGAGCCTCTGGCTCCTCAAGAGCTAAAATCGGTCCTGCAAGTTTGTCGTACTTTCCTTCCAATTGACTTTGCAGGAATGCGTCGAACAGACAGATCACCGCAAGGCTTTGTGTTCCTTCACCGTGCCGGCCTATTGGCAAACGAGCACCTGTCTTTGAGGCTAACAGCACCTGGGTCCGGGAAAGCATGTCAAACACTTTCCCTGGGATCGCTTCGATTCCGACCGGATCCTTACTGTCGAGCGGTACGAATGTACTCGTTTTTTCAACCGTTCCTTCACCGTGTCAAACGCTTCGTGCGCTTCCAATACCTTCTGATTTCTGGACGGTGGGCGTCGAGTTCTGGGTCACATGAGTTCGAGCCCGTACGGGAAGACAGGTGGGCAGGTGTTGTGGACACCGACACGCGTGTGAGGTAACTGACGACCCTCCCCCAGCCGACTCAGACCCACTCCAGCCAAGCGTAGCGCGACGCGTGCACCATCTCGAATGACCGGCCGCTTTCCGGCGTGGAGCGTGCCGTAGCGACTGTCGCCAAGTGGCCGATCTGAGACACTCAATCTGCGGCACATATGCTGCCAACGACCGACTTCAGGCCTTCAAGAATAGCGCTAGTTTCAACGATCCG
>ERZ1292630.793-Hain-H41-02um-R3-793-length-32125-cov-13_pt1 | contig 32125 bp, 27 predicted proteins | sample MGYA00564408_ERZ1292630 | MGnify/ENA primary metagenome ERZ1292630 (study PRJEB36523, sample SAMEA6512641) | groundwater metagenome | collected 2019-01-08 | study: AquaDiva: Metagenomics assemblies of 32 groundwater samples
TGATATGAAAAACATTGAGTTAAAAGTCAAGGTAGACAATATAAAACCGTTAGTTAGAAGTTTGCGCACACTAGGAGCGCACTTTGCTGGTACGCTAAAGCAAAAAGACACATATTATAATTGTCATGAAGGACGTCTGAAAATTCGAGAGATAAACGGGAAGGAGTTTATGTTTATTCATTACAATCGTCCGGATACTGCAAGTCATAAAATTTCTGATTTTGAGATTTTAGAGTTGACGAAGTCGCAATGCTTAAAACTAAAAAATATACTCGGTTCATCTCTTGGAATAAAAGTTACAGTCGATAAAACAAGAAAATTGTGGATGTATAAGAATACTCGGATTCATTTAGACGACGTTAATGGTTTGGGCAAGTTTCTTGAACTTGAAAGTAAGATAACGACTAGTGAAAGTCATGCAAAAAAAGAATACGATGCTCTCATTGAAGCACTTTCTCTTAATAATTTTATTAAAATAAAAAAATCGTACAGCGACCTTCTTTTGGTTAAATCTTAGTCAATGCTGTTTTGATGTCCTTATTAAGGAGAGGAGACAACACTTGAATTTGACCAAAATTTCGTCTTGGGTTATTGTTTTGCCAACACTCAAGTCCCGAGACAGCAAGGGTCCGATAAAGGGCTTAAATTAACGCCTTGCCGAGGAGCTTTGAAGGGAGATTTCCCTTTTGGCCCACAGGACGACTGTGGGTGTTATTATAAAGGTCGAAATCTTAAGAGAAGTAGTGGAGTAGAGGAGTAGGGAAGTAGCTTGAAGTACCGCTACTCACTACTCGCTACTCACTATCCAAAATATGCCAAAAACCAGGGATCAGAAAGCGAAAAATATTGAACTCCTTACGCAGGAGTTTAAAAAGGCGAAGTCTGTCGTGTTCGCGGATTATCAGGGGATCACCGTTGCGAAAGTCGATGAGCTCCGAAAAAAGATGCGCGAGATGAACGTGGACTACGTGGTCGCGAAAAAGACGCTTCTCTCAAAAGCGGCTGAAGGCGCTGGACTCACGATCGACATGAAAACGCTTCCGGGAATGCTCGGTGTCGCGTTCGGTCTAGAAGACGAGATCGCACCGGCTAAAGTTTTGGGCGACATGTCAAAGACTTCACCGATCAAGCTTGTAGGCGGAGTATTCGAAGGCGTCGTGATCGGCCGAGATAAGGTCGAGGCGTTGTCAAAACTTCCTTCAAAGAAAGAATTGCTCGGCATGGTCGTCGGCACCATGTACGCGCCGGTATCAGCGTTCGTTCGCGTTCTTAATTCAATTCGCGAATCGAAGGAATCGTCCGCGACAACCTAATACCTAACACCTAAAACCTGTAACCTATTACTCTATGTCTGACGAAACGAAAGTGGTCGAGGTGCCGGAGAAGTTCAAGGAGATCGTCTCCTCGGTCGAAAAATTGTCCGTATTGGATCTCGCGGAACTCGTGAAGGTCCTTGAAGAAAAATTTGGAGTATCCGCTGCCGCGCCTGTGATGATGGCTGCAGCCGCTGGAGCCGGTGCCGCTGTTGAAGAGAAGTCTTCTTTCACGGTTGAGCTTACTGAAACTGGCGGAAACAAGATCGGCGTTATCAAGGCCGTTCGCGAAATCACAGGCTTGGGCTTGAAGGAAGCCAAAGATATCGTGGACGCTGCGCCGAAGGTCGTGAAGGAAGATGTTGCGAAAGCCGAAGCTGAAGAAATGAAAAAGAAAATCGAAGAGGCTGGAGGAAAAGCGACACTGAAATAATCCAGTAAAGACTGGAAATCAGTTTACAGAAAAATGTACCGATCGGTACATTTTTCTGTAATGCGAGATATTTAGGTTTTTTATTTTATGCAATATCGCGGAGCTCGATAGCATAAAAAAAACAATTTTCTCGCTGCGGAACTCGCTTCGCTCAAACAGTCCTCGCTTCGATAATTATTTTTTTTATGCTGTCGAGCTTTGGAGTTAGGGGAGTGAAATCAGTAGGAGTCTCGTTCCGTCCACCACCAATAGTCTTCTGTCCGCTTCGTTTCCGTCTATATCTCGTGGGCCGGTGAATTCGGATGACGTGAGTTGCGCTTTTAGTGTTCCGTCTTTGTTGAAGAGAAGTATTCGTTTTTCTGCCGGGTCAGCAACGGCTATTTTTGTCGCATCCGCGCTTGTCCAAATTGCCGATGCGGCGCGGAGAGGTGGGTCTACGGAGACGAATCCGAAAGCTTCTTGTCCTCCTGAGAGGAAGCGCGATACCGTTCCATCCGCCTTTAAGATGTATACGTTGCTATCGATTGCGATTCCAACCGAACCCGCTAAGTCCGATGTCGACGCTTTGATATATGACTGTTCGCCGCCAAACCCTCCTGAAGCCGACGATGCGCGCCATATCTGTCCGGATGATCCGTCGAGAGTATATGCGCGGCCGCCGTAAATCAGGAAGTCTGTCGTGCTCGATGCTCGAGGATTTGAAGTAAGCTTACTAACGACGTCGGTTTGAAGATTTACGGCGTAAAGATTGCCGTTCGATGAAGAGAAGACTACGGACGAAGCACCGAGTGTACCGCTTGTAATTTTGTCAGCGCCAGATGGGAGAGGAATTTTTTTTGTTGTTTTGTTCGATATGTCGATTTTTAAGACAGTGTTTTCCGTGAGGTCTACAACGTATGCCGCACCGGCGGCAAGAACCGGCGCTACCAGCATCCCGTCGGACGCGCCGGAAAGAGCGGTGAGTTCGATTGGCTCAACCGCCTGTATTTTTCGCAAACGCTCCTTCAATTGATCCAGTTCTTTTTTCAGCCCGTCGATTTTGCCGGCATGGTCCGATTTTGTAGTGTCGAGTTGCGAAATCAGTTGATCCGCCGTTTCGATATATTTTTTCGCTCGCGCATCGTTGGCGTAAACCAGATCCGATTCCGCGCGATCGCGGTTGTCTCGCGCTTCCTTAAACGTTGCCGTCCAGGCAGCTTCCTGACTCGCGACCGTTTTACTGTGTTTCCAGAATCCGGTTGAAATAATAACTATCACAAGAGCAGCTCCGACTCCGATAAGCAAACGTTTGCGTTTTTTTGTGAATACGCTTCCATGACCAGCGCTCATTCCGCGCAAACTTGTCATCAAAGCAATATCTTTCGGGCGATGAGCTTGTACGAGCGCGCGAAGTTTGCGAAGAATGCCAAATACTCCTCCGATTGGGGGACGAGGTTTTTTCGGAATTTGATTCGATGATGGAGATATGACCGGTGAGAGATTTTGTTCCGTATAGTGTTCGGTTTCGAGGAGTTTTTGTACCGATGCCGTGCTTTTATTGGTTTCTTCCGGCTCGGGCGCTGGTTTTGGTTCCAATGTTTCTAGCTCGCAACATGCTACGACTGCGGCTACGAAATCATCAGGAATACCTCGCGATTCAAGATCTTGTTTTATTTCGAGCGCGGCAGAAACAGGAGGCATCGTTGTCAGGCGTTCCTTGATCCGCAGTTCGTTTCGCAATCGTTCCAAGTTAAGAGTGCCTGCAATCAAAATATCTCCGGCTTTCATATCGCCGCAGATGAGTGCCGTAAACGGTTTTTTCAAATCCATTTCCGCCGGTTGATCCAATGATCCGAATAGGTCGAATGTCCTATATGATCCGTCTTCCTGTTTTTGCAGAAACAGGTTCATCAGCCGTCCGTGTCCGGTTAGACATATGTGATCCTGTGACAGTTCCATAATAAAAAGGTTGACGCGGCTCCATGCGAGGGGAGTCGGTTCACCTTCCAAGAAAGCGGCCACGGCTTCGTTTATTCGTTGTATGAGTTTTTCGAATCGCGCCACTGGGTCGGTCTCGACTGCGGCTATCAAGTGTCGTGTTTGCTCGGTCGTCGCATTGATTACATCAAGTAGTCGTTCGTACGAGTAAACGGTCGACGCGATCTCTGCCAAGATGAGGAGAGTTGTGCCTTTCTTTTTTTGCCCGTTGCCCTCATATCGAAAAATTCCAAGGATTTTTTCATCCGTTGGGCTTTTTGCCACTTCTATCTCTGCAATGCGGAATTGTTGCTCAATCATGCTTTTTTTGGAAAACTTCGTCTCGTGTTGATTATACGTAATGATGCCCCACCCGTATATCCTATGACAAACGCGAGTATGTGTTTACCCTCTTGTCAAGACGTCGGGAGCAGGGCAGGATATAGGGGTAAATATGCTTGAACACTTATTTGGGTCAAATACCCGCGTGAAGCTTTTGACGCTGTTCGTTCACCACCCGACGCAGCCGTTTTTCGTCAGAGAGCTTACGCGCAGGATTGATACTCAAATCAACGCCGTTCGCCGCGAATTGGAGAATCTTGTTGAGCTCGGATTGGTCAATGCGGCGGATGCTCCGGTTGGAGGCAAGAGTCAGGCGGGATTGAAAAAGAAATATTACAAGATGAACGAAAATTTTCCGCTCATGAACGAGATCCGTACGCTCATAACCAAAGCTCACGTTCTTATGGAGCGACGTCTTGATCGGGAAATCAGCGCGTTGGGAGGGGATGTGCAATATGCTGCGTTGCTCGGAGTGTTCATCGGAAAGCCCGGATCGCCTGTTGATCTTTTTCTGGTAGGGTCAATCGATCAAAAGGCTACGACAGCTTTCGTACAGCGACTGGAGAAGGAGTTGGGGGTTGAGATTAATTTCAATTGCATGACCACGCAGGACTATATTTATCGCAAAGAGGTGGCCGATCGTTTTCTTTGTAGTATTCTTGAAGCGCCAAAGAGCGTGATCATAAACAAGATAGATTAGGGATGAAATTATGTGGTTGTTCATTGACACTTCGGAGGTTGGGCGAATTCGCTTCGGGCTTTTGAAATCCGATCGAAATCACATATGGAAAGTTGTGGCTAGAAGTGGATCTTTGTTGCCACGCATCGCCATGAGGATAGGCCTCGCCACCGTCAAAAAGGTTAAAGGAGTCGTAGTGGTTTCCGGACCGGGTTCGTTTTCTTCGGTACGCGGTGGAGTTATTGTCGCAAATTTGTTGTCACGGTTCTTGTCCGTCCCTATTATCGGCATTACTCAAGATCAAGCAGTCGATTTTCCGGCACTCACGCGTCGCGTTTTTGCAGGAGAGCTGTCGCCAACGCAATTCGTCGCTCCAATATATTCGCAAGAACCGAATATCACGGTGGCTCGCGAAACTTGTCACATAAAAACATGACAGAAAAGAACTGGAAATATCGCGCTTTCGAAATACTTCCTGGCGCGCTCGTATGGACCACGCTTATCGCTTCGGTTGTTCTTTCTTTTATCCGGCCGCTTTGGGTCGTATATTTCGTTATCGTCTTTGATCTCTACTGGTTGTTTCGCGTGACATATTCAATCCCGTTCATTTTAATTTCCTGGTACAGGTTCCAACGCGCATCTCGTACTGATTGGCAGAAATTGGCCGTGACCAAGCCTGGTTATGACCGGATTCGGCACGTAGTTTTTCTACCGACATACAAAGAAGACATTGGCGTCATTCGCGGAACATTGAATTCGATTCTGGCTTCCGCCTTTCCATCCGACCGGATGATAATCGTTTTGGCGGGGGAGGAGCGGGATGCTGAAAGATTCAATGCTTCGGCCGCGCAATTGCAGCGAGAATACGCCGGAAAGTTTTTTCGTTTATTTACAACCGTTCATCCGAAAGATTTGCCGGAAGAAATTCCCGGGAAAGGATCAAACCTGAATTTTTCCGGCAAAGCAATATTACCGAAGATAGACGAACTGGGTCTTGCGTACGACGACGTGATTGTTTCATCGTTCGACGTGGACACAATGATCCACCCGCATTATTTTTCCTGTCTCACTTATCTTTATCTCTCCGAACCCGAACCGACTCGCGCGTCGTATCAACCGGTACCGCTTTACAACAACAATTTGTGGGAGTCGCCGGCTGCGGTTCGCGTTGCAATGTACGGCACCACGTTTTGGTTGATGGGAGAGTTGTCACGGCCCGAAGGCGCGATGACTTTCTCTTCTCACTCCATGAGTTTGCGAATGCTTGTGGACGTAGGATTTTGGCAGAAGGATATTGTGAGCGAAGATTCTCGTATCTTCATCCAAGCGCTTTTGAAATATCACGGCGACTATCACGTCGTGCCAATCTATCTTCCGGTTTCAATGGATACTGTGATGACCGGCGGTTATTGGAAGGCGCTTCCCGCTTTGTATAAGCAGATTCGGCGCTGGGCGTGGGGAGTGGAAAACATTCCGTTCATGGCTCGCGCGTTCGCGGCTGATCGTCAGATGCCTTTTGGAGTTAAATTCAGCTTCATGTGGAAGCAGATCGAGGGAATGTACACTTGGGCGACCGCGCCCATGCTGATTTTTATCTTGGGACGTTTGCCGTTTTGGGTGGCGCCTGAAAGATTTCGTGAGTTCGCAATTTTTCAAAACACTCCGTTCACGCTCCAGTGGCTCATGCGTTTCGCCATGGTCGGCGTGTTCATCTCGGCCGCTCTCGCTGCTACGCTTTTGCCTCGAAGACCGAGCAACATGCCGGTACACCGCGCGTTTATCGTTACGCTTTTGCAGTGGCTGTTATTGCCCGTCACGTTCGTGTTGTTCGGAGCTATTCCCGCAATCGACGCGCAAACACGATTGATGCTCGGCAAGCCTTTAGGATTCAACGTGTCGCCGAAAAGAAAAACAGAGGTATGAGTTATTTATTGTCATTGCGAGCACATATCCTAAAAGTGCGTGGCAATCTTATCTCTCCGTCATTGCGAGCCCCAGCAGGGGCGTGGCAATCTAATCAGACAAGATATCACTTTTATTAGATTGCCACGTCGTTGCTACTCCTCGCAATGACAGTAAGATATGGATGAAGCCAAACGTCTTGTAGTAAACATTGTCACGTGGAATTCCGCGCGGTATTTGCCGAATCTATTCGCGTCTCTTGATGAACAGGATACGCAAGATTTTACCGTGACCGTGGTTGATAACGCTTCGAACGACGAGACTGTTTCGTGGTTGCTGGAGGCGAGGCAGGATGCGGTGTTGTTACGAAATGTCCGTAACCGCGGATTTTCCGGCGCGCATAACCAAGGAATAGAGCTTGCGCTGTCGCGCTGGGGGAACCAGAATCTGGATAGGCATTATGTGCTTATAACAAATCCGGATCTTGAATTTTCATCGACAGCTATTCGCGTACTTATTTCATACATGGAGGCGCATCCCGAAGTCGGCGCTTGTGGCCCCAAGCTTCTTCGTGCGATAGCGCGGACTGACGAAGACCAGGAGATGTCGGAGAGTTCGCGAACTGACATGATCGATTCCACCGGATTACTGATCAAGAAATCTCGCTGCGTGGTTGATCGCGGATCCGGAGAGAAAGATAACGGGCAGTATGATAATGCCGATGAAGTTTTCGGCTTGAGCGGAGCGTGCGTTTTGTATCGCGCTTCGGTTTTGGCGGCGGTGAAAGTAGGCGCGGAATATTTTGACGAGGATTTTTTCGCGTATCTCGAAGACGTTGATTTGGCTTGGCGCATCCGCTTGCTCGGTTTTCAGGCGCGGCTAGTTCCGCAGGCAGTCGCATGGCATTATCGCCGCGTACCGTCATCTCCGCGATCAGGATGGCTCGCATCATGGTCGGCACGGCGCTCTCGTTCGCCGTCCGTAAATTATTTGTCCACTCGCAATCGCGGCTGGATGCTGGTGAAAAACGAGAGCGTAATAGACTTGATTCTTCATATGCCATGGTGGCTGCCGTACGAAGCGGCGAAACTTGTCGCATCGATACTTTCTATGTCACAGATAAAGGGACAGATCGCGTCGCTTATGGGAATGCCGAAGATGCTTGTGAAGCGATCGAAGATTCGGAAACATAGGCGCGCAAAACGACGTGAGATGCGACGATGGTTTGTATGAAGGTATCTTTTATCACCGTCTTCTACCGCACTCCGGGACTTATTCGTCAGCTTCTGAAGGGAGTTGAAGCCGCGTCCCCGTCTTTTGCATACGAATTTTTCTTGGTGGACAACGCGTCCGGCGACGAAACCATCCCAATGGTTCGCGAGCGATTTCCATGGGCGATTACCATAGCGTCTTCAGTCAACGGCGGATTCGGTGCAGGAAACAATCTCGCTTTAAGCCGCGCGCAGGGTGAGTACGTGATGTTGCTCAATCCGGATCTCACAGTGTTTCCAGGCGAGATGGAAAAGCTCGTGGAGTTTGCGGACGCGCATCCTGATTACGCTTTTTTCGGTCCGCGCCTCCTTCATCCGGACAGGACTATACAACGCTCGTTCCATAGATTTCCAACAGCAATGATTCCGTTGTATCGCCGTACGCCGCTCGGTAGAACACATTGGGGAAAACGCGCAATAGATAATTACTTGATGCAAGACGCAAATCCAGAAACATGGCAGGACGTGGACGGTTTGTTCGGTTCGGCGATTCTCATTCGTCGCAGCGCCCTGGAAATAATCGGAAATTTCGACGAGCGTTTTTTCATGTACTACGAAGATACGGATTTGTGCCGACGCGCGTGGGAATCCGGATACAAGGTTTGCTACACGCCCGCTGCGGTATTCGTGCATTACCATCAACGCGAGAGCGAAGTGAAACGCGTATGGCAACTCGCAACCAATCCGCTTGTCCGCGCGCACATCAAAAGCGGGATTCGATATTTTTTGAAATATAGAGGGAAAAAGCATCCGCGATGGAGCGCGTGATCCCCCTCCTTACGAAGGAGGGGTTAGGGGAGGTCTCTCCCCCTTCGTAAGGGGGAGAATGGAACGAGTAATGATGCTAGAGTATGCTAAACTAGTGTTACTTCATGCCTGAACAAACTCCGAATTTTCTTACTTGTCCGATAGAGCCGGCATCGTCTCAACCAAAGGCCGTGGAAAACGCGCCAAAACTTCCGCGTCCGAAGCGAAGGCGAATCTGGTTCGTTCTGCTTTTTGTTTTGCTTTTTTTCGTAGCAGCTTCAATTCCGCTCGGCCTTACATTATCTAGCGCGTACGGTTCGGCGAATTCCGCGAGATCATCCGTACAAAGCGCGAGAGAGAAATTGATAAATAAAGACGTGGAAGGCGCTCGCGAAGATTTGAAAAACGCGCGAGCTTCGCTATTGAAGTTTAGAGAGCAGCTTCAAAAGCTCGGCATATTGCGCGACCTTCCTTCTTTGGGCACACAGATCCGCGCTTTGGAAGACGCCGCCAGCGCGGGTTCGGAAACGCTTGGGAGCGCGGACGATATTTTGGACGTTGCCGCCGTGATTCTGGATGCACTGCAAAGCGGAGTGGAGACGAGCGACGTTTTGAAGACGGGGATCGCACCGACACGAAAATTCGAAGAACTCACGACCGAGGAAAAACGCGACCTGTTGCAACGATTTTCCAACGAACTTCCGCGCCTCCGTTCAGCTCGCGACAAAATGGATATCGCCCTAACGCTTTGGGGCCGCGTGCCAAAAGAGGGCTTGGCATCACCCATCAGCAACGCGCTCGAACCTTTGGCCGAAGCCATCCCACTCATGAAAAAATCGCTCGACGAAGCCGTGCCTTTGCTCGAAGCGCTTCTTCCCATGTCAGGATATCCAACGCCACGCCACTATCTGATCGTGCTTCAAAACGCGGACGAGATTCGTCCGGCAGGAGGATTTATTGGTACCATCGGCAACATGACGTGGGACGCTGGAACGTTAACGGAATTTGCTTTTACGGACGTATACAATATCGACAATCCCGTGTCAGGAGTATGGAAAGAAAAACCGCCGGATCCTCTCACGCGATACATCGGAGTTTCAAATTGGTTTTTGCGCGACGCCAACTGGTCGCCGGATTTTCCAACGTCGGCCGAGCGTGTCCTGGATTTTTTTATTCGCGAATCCGAACTCCAGCTTCACGCGCAACTACCGGCGAGACCGACTACGTTTATCGCGCTAGAGCCAGGATTTTTTCGAAGTCTTCTCGAGTTAACCGGTCCGCTTGAAGTGGATGGAAAGAAATACGATTCCGATAATTTTTTCGAACAGCTCGAGTTTCAAGTGGAAGTCGGTTTTCATCAGCAGGGGATTCCGGTGGAACAACGCAAAGAGGTGATTTCAAAACTTGGCGCGGAGCTGACAAAAAAGATTTTCGCGCTTCCTTCCAGCCGTTGGCCCGAAGTGCTCGATATCGTGACGCAGGCGCTGGAACGCAAGCAAATCATGGCATATTCGAGCGATTCGGACCTTCAGCCAGTTCTTGAATCTCGCGGCTGGTCGGCGCGCGCAAAGCCAACGAATGGGGATTTTTTGTGGGTCGTTGACGCGAACCTCGCCGCGCTGAAAACCGACGGCGCAATGAAAAAAGAAATTCATTACTCGCTGGACGCGAAGTCTCCGGACGGTCCGGTCGCAACAGTGACTCTTCGGTATACGAATACGGCAAAGGGATTCGGTGACTATCGATACACAAGATATCGCACATACACGCGAGTGTACGTTCCGGATGGAAGTGAATTTATTTCATCATCTGGCGCAATGAAAGATGATTTGAATAAAACCGGCGGCAACTTCGTTCCCGGCACGGTCGATGTTTTCAAAGAGTTAGGCAAAACAGTATTCGGCGCGTTCTGGTCTATCGAACCTGGAAAAATAGGAGAACTCACTTTTACCTATCGTCTTCCGAGCACCGCCTTGGTCGGTGAGGGCGGGAGAACCCCGCCCCTACAATCTGACTATCGACTTGATGTGCCGAAACAAGCCGGGGTGGATAACGCTGCCTTGACGATAGATCTCTCATTCGATAAGAACATAAAGTCAGCAATGCCTCCGGAAGACTCAACCAAGTGGGGAGACTCTCGGTATGAATACAGAACAGACTCATTAATAGACAGATCGTTTGAGATTTCATTCTAAAAAGTCCATAAAGTCTAAAGTCCATAAAGTCCGTAAAGTTATCGAATAATTCTATCTTTGGTTTCGACTTTATAGACTTTAAGGACTTTATAGACTTTTGACTTATACACCCCCATGTTTGCAAAAAAAGTCGGCATCGACCTTGGGACGACCACTGTTTTGGTCTACGTTCCTAAAAAGGGGATTATCATCAACGAACCATCGGTGGTCGCTATTTCGTTAGTGGATAAGAGGGTTCTTGCCGTTGGAAAAGAAGCGAAAGAAATGCTCGGTCGCACGCCGGATACTATCGTGGCGCGACGACCTCTGAAAGACGGTGTCATCGCCGACTACCGCACGACCGAGGCGATGTTGCGTTATTTTTTAAACAAGGCGCTTGGAGGAATGAGATTCTTCCGTCCGGAAGTTATGGTCGCAGTGCCAGGAGGAATCACGTCCACTGAACGACGCGCGGTTATCGACGCAACGATTAGTGCGGGAGCTCGCGCCGCATACATCATCAAAGAGCCGGTGGTCGCCGCCATCGGCGCGGACATTCCGATTGGCTCTCCGTCAGGAAACATGATTATCGACATCGGCGGCGGCACAAGCGAAATCGCCGTGATCTCACTCGGAGGCATCGTAGCGTCCGACTCCGTCCGAATAGGAGGAAACAAGTTTGACGTCGCCATCCAAGAACACGTTCGCCGCAAATACGGCCTGGCAATCGGAGAGCGCACGTCCGAAGACATAAAAATCCGCATCGGCTCCGCGCTTTATCTCGAGAAAAAACTGGAAATGCAAGTCAAAGGTCGCGACATGATAAACGGCTTGCCGCGCGTAATAACCGTAACGTCCGACGACGTGACGGATGCGGTTCAGCATGAATTGCAGGGAATCGTCGAAAAAATCAAAGAGGTCTTGCGCGCCACGCCGCCGGAGCTTTCCGCGGACGTGATGGAAAAGGGAATGGTGCTGTCCGGCGGCTCGTCTCAATTAAGAAATCTCGACCGATTATTCGCAGACGCCACCGGAGTCCCGGCGTTCGTAGCGGATGATCCGCAACTCTGCGTGGCCAAGGGGACGGGGATCGCGCTGGAGAATTTGGAGAGTTATAAGAGAAGTATTTTTAGTTCGTGAACGGGTATATTGTGGTTCAATGCCATGGTATGCCAGTTGTATTTGTCGATGAGAGCGGGAACGTTCCCACCTTGTCATCCCGATCGTAGTGGAGGGATCCCTTAAAGCCACACGCAAGGGATTCCTCCGCTCGTCGCATAATCCTCCTCGGTCGGAATGAAACAAGCTGCTTTGTTTATGAGTAATACAGTGATATAATTAAACAATGCCAGACGAAGAAAAGTCCGTTTGGGAGCGTTTCCCGCGGCAGGCAAAATCCGGTAAATCAGCGGCGCTTTTGGAAAATTACGAAAAAGATCTTTCAGAAAAAAAGACGGAGCTGGCGAAGTCGCAAGAAGCGCCGGAGCAAGAAAAAAAGCTGGCGGAACTTCGAGTACAGAATGCGGAGAAGAATATGGAGTTGTTTTTTCGCGAACACGATTCCACGGGTTCGTGGAAAGGGGAGCGTTTCCATCGCGACGTGGCGGAAAGTTTGCGAGATCGTCGCATTGAGCGGAACGAACTTGGAGATATCGAAGCGACCGAGGATGATGAGAAGTCGCACGTCCTAATTGTGAACATGGGCGAGTTGGATCGTTTGAATAACATTGGGGGTCACGAAATGGGAGATCAGGGGTTGCGTTTGACTTTGGAACTTGTAGAGAACGTAATTCGCGAAGAAATAGGTTCATTGCCGCGTTTCAAAAATGACGAGCCGCGTCTTTCTTCCGTGTACGACATTTACAGATATTCCGGAAATGATTTTACGGTTACTCTGCATGGCATTGAGGAGGATTTGGCGAGAGATATAGAGAGTCGCATATCGAATGAATCGGTGGATTTTTCCTCTCTCCGTCCGGACATCGAACCCGCGCCGCTCACAGTTAATCGCGTTACTCGCGCCGACGCGATTGCTCTCGTGAATAAACTTGACGAGAAGCCGGAAAGCGCCGGATTGACTGACGAAGGGATATTGATCGATGCGATGCGTGAAAAATTGCAGACCTTAAACGACGCGGCGAAGATTGAGAATAGGACGCGTCACATGGTTGAGAAAATTCGAGAAGCCGGCAATGATCCGGAAGCAGAAGCCAAGGTTAAAGAGTTTTACGAGACGTTCATAAAAAAATCTATCGGTTCGGTTTTTCGAGTTGATCCGTCAACCGAGTCGGCGAAATACGTAGAGTTCCGTAATTTATTGGATAACAAACGCGCGTTCGACGTTCCTCCGCCTGACGAGTGGACGCATTTTCTTAAAGAGAGCGCGTTGGACGGAGCTTTTGAGCAATTGAAAGCACGGCGAGCCGTTGGCAGAAATATCGAGATCAATCTAGCGCGTAAGGTTGCTGACGAGGTTCTAGGTCGTACGGAGGAGTTCGGACGAGACATTTTGACCGAACAGACCCTGGCTTCTCTAAGAGGATTTGTTGATCCTGTCGATACTAGCGGTAAACTATTATTGAATGAAAAGAAAAAAAATGCTGAACAACAGGCAGAGAAAGATACGAGCGATCCAATAGCCAGAGAAGAGTATGAAGGCGCACAGCTTGATTATCAAATCGAGCTGGCAAAACGGAATGAGCAGACCGGGCTTAATGGACGAGGTGTGTATTTTGAAACCATGGAAGTGGGGTTCGAGTCCGGACGTCCGGTCGCGACGATTGCGATAGACATGGCGTTTTTGAAATATTTTGATAAGGAAGGGGGGCCGAATACAGGGAACATGGCTATATTAAAAACAGCGGAGATCATGGATAAAATAGCGATTGAAAATACCAAGGAGGGGATAGAGGTTGCGGCACATCGCACCGGCGGAGACGAGTTCGCTTTGACTGTTATTGGAGGCGATAAAGAAACCGTCGGTAAAATAGTCGATTCCGTTCGCAATGCCGCGAGAAGTGTCGGAGGAATCCCTCCATCGTCCGGAGCAAAAGCAACGTATAGTCCGGAAAGGCTTCAATTTAATTATGGGATTAGACGAACGGAAAGCGTTGAAGCATTACGTGACGAACTTTCAAAAGCCGGAATCGAGCTTCCGGAAAACGCGGATGCGCGCGTGGCCGCGGATTATCTTCAGCACCTGGCGGATAAGGAGATTGATATTCAAAAAGGCGTTGATCGTATTTTGTTGCTGTTAGCGCGTAAATTTGAGGAAATACAGACAGGAGAGAAGAGAAATTATGAGCAATTGATGGAATATTCGCATAAGGCGATTTTCAAAGAAAACGGGAAGAAATTTATGGCAAGTTTAGAAGCGGAATTTATAAAGCCAAAGAAAGATGAAAACGGGAACGAGATACAAAAAAACATTGAAGAAGAAATGAGAAAGTTGACTGGGGAGGTTATGGGGTTCGTGATAGAAGAAATTGAGAAAAAAAGCGCGGACAAAAAACACATTGGAGCGGAACTCGACCGACTGATCGAGAACGCCGTTAAGATTCGGTATTTGGAGAATCACATAAAAGTGTTGGAAAGAGAGATTGCAGAGTTACACATGCTTCATCGGAAGGATGAATCGTCTTTGCGAGCCGCGGAGGAAGAGCTCGTGTCCGTTAAAAGACTTCGCGATCGAATCAATCCACCCGCCGCAGGTTCCGGCGGGACCGCCTCAAATGCAGGCCGCTTAATAATGTGGTATGATATTAGTGCTGTGAATCGTTATTTTCTGTCATTGTGAGCGGAGTCCAACGGAGCGCGACAATCTTTCTTAAGGAGATACGTATTTTGAAAGATTGCTTCGTCGCTGCTACTCCTCGCAATGACGCTGTCGATTGAAATGATATTATCTTATGAACGTACGCCATCCACGAAGAACCGATTTTGCAAAACACGCATTCCCGCAGCCGCCAATCGCGCCGCGCGTCTACCGCAACATCGCTTTTAGTTTTCTGGGATTGACCGTGGTTGTAGTCGCTATAGTGATCTGGATGTCCACTGTAAGCGCGGAAATAAGAATTCAATCAAAACGAGATCCGGTTTCATTAAAAACTTCAGTTGAAATTGCAAAAAGTCCGGAGCAGGGTCAGTTGCAGGGTCGCGTAGTCGAAGGTATTTTTGATAAAATTCAAGAATTTGCCGTGAAAGAGCAGACGGCGTCTTCCGTAATCGCAACGACCACCGGACGAGTACGCATTACCAATAAATACTCCAAAGATCAGACGTTGATCAGAACGACACGGCTTCTTTCGCCGGACGGGAAATTGTTTCGGATTAATGCGAACGTAAACGTTCCATCGGGCGGTACCGTCGAGGTGAATGCGAATTCCGATCAGACAGGTTCTTCTTTTGCGATCCCAAACGGGACGACTTTCGTGATCCCGGGACTGTGGATAGATCTTCAGAAGTTGATCACAGCAGAAGCGATAACTCCATTTACCGGAACGGCGGAAGGAACGAAGATCGTAACTGCCGAGGAAGTGGACAACGCGCAAAAAACTCTGGAAGAAGCCGTGTTGGCGGAAGCCAAGAAGACGCTCGCGGCAGAAGCGAACGTTCCTGCTGATAAAATAGCCGACTCTTGTCCTAATGATGCGGCTTGTTGGTCGGCAACGTATGTTGTTGAGACTCTTGAAAAGAAGAGCAATGTGACAGTTGGGCAGAATACCGATTCTTTTCTCGCTCAAGACAAGATAAAGGTAACCGCCGTGTATTATCCTCGAAAAGATATGGATCTGTTGGTTAGCGGCAAGTTGAAAGAGCAATTGCCGGAAGGTCGCGATCTTGTTGATGTTGATTTGCGAAACGTAGCGTTTACTCTTGAGCAGACCGACACTAAAGTGGAAAAAGCGCGTATCGGGATCAAGATCGAGGCGTATTCTCGCCTAACCGCGCAGAATCCGGCTTTGGCAAGGGATCAGATCGCCGGACTTTCGCTCGAAGACGCGAAGGCGAAACTTAGACAAGTCGAAGGCGCGGAGTTCGTGGAAATAACGCTACGCCCGTCATGGGCAAGAAACATCCCGAGGCAAAAGGATAAGATAAAGATAACGATCGAATAAGTGCGGTGTCATTCCCGTGCAGACGTGAATCCAGACAAAAAGGAAATATTCACATTATATCCTGGATCCCCGCCTACGCGGGGATGACAATGAGCACTTGGTCTTTTTTGTATTCTCTGGCAAACTATCAACCATATACAAACTCACGGGGGAGGGTGGGAGAACCCCGCCCCTACAACTATCCTACCACTTACTTTATATGAATTTCTTAATCGAAACACAGCGTCACAGCGCCGCGCACGTCATGGCGGCCGCCATTCAGAAACTGTATCCAAGCGCGAAATTCGGCGTTGGTCCCACTGTTGAGCATGGATTTTATTACGATATAGATATCGGACAGTCTGTTTCGCCGGAAGATCTCGTGAAAATCGAGGAGGAAATGAAGCGGATCGTGAAAGAGGATCCGGAGTTTGTGCGCGAGGAAATGTCACTGGACGAGGCGATCGTGCTTTTTGGAAAGATCGGACAATCGTACAAAGTGGAATTGTTGAATGATTTGAAGACAAAGGGAACAACGAAGATGGCGCCGGAAGAGGCGACAGATCTCGACCCTGCAAATCCCGCAGTCGCCTCAATCTACCGTACAGGAGACTTTGTAGATCTATGTCGCGGTCCTCACGTCGGCAAAGCGTCGGAGATCGGCGCGTGGAAGCTCACGAAAGTCGCGGGCGCATATTGGCGCGGCAAAGCGGAAAATCCGCAGATGCAACGAATATACGGTTGGTGTTTCGCTACACAGGCGGAGTTAGAGGAGCATCAAAAGATGATGGACGAAGCGGAAAAACGCGATCATCGCATAATCGGACCGGCGCTAGGGCTTTTTAATTTTCATCATTACGCTCCGGGAATGCCGTTTTTCATGCCAAAGGGCATGGTCGTGCGAAACGAGTTGATGAAATTCGTGCGCGAAATTTCATACGGCGAAGGTTACTCCGAGGTTCAGACTCCGCAGATTTTTGATTCCGAGCTGTGGAAAACGTCCGGCCACTGGGAGCATTATCACGGCGACATGTTCACAATGACGGTGGACGATAAGGATATGGCGGTAAAGCCAATGAATTGTCCAGCGCATATGTTGCTTTTCAAGATGGGATTGCATTCGTACCGTGAGCTCCCAATCCGCATGGCTGAAACCACGATTCTCCATCGCAACGAATTATCAGGTGTTCTCGGTGGGCTGACCCGCGTACGCGCGTTTTCGCAGGACGACACGCATATTTTCGCGCGTCCGTCGCAGGTTCAACAGGAGGTGGTCTCGCTTTTGGAACGAGTACGAAAAGTTTACGAAGCGTTTAATCTTCCTATCGCTGAAGCCGTCCTATCCACTCGTCCGGAAAAGTTTATGGGTGAAAAAGAAACGTGGGACAAGGCCGAGGAAGGTCTCCGTCAAGCGCTTACCGAGTCCGGCATACCGTTCGGCGTTAATGAAGGAGACGGCGCGTTTTACGGCCCGAAGATAGACATACGCGTCAAAGACGTGATCGGCCGCAAATGGCAGCTCGCCACGGTTCAGTTGGACTTTCAGATGCCGCAACGGTTCGAGTTGGAATACGTGGAAGAAGACGGCTCGCGCCAGACGCCGGTTGTCATCCACCGCGCAATCCTCGGATCAATCGAGCGGTTCCTCTCAATCCTCATCGAGCACTACGCCGGAGCGTTTCCGTTGTGGCTCGCGCCTGAGCAGGTGAGAGTTCTACCTGTCGCGGATCGCCATTTAGAATTCGCAGAAAAACTCTCTGCAGAACTTTGCGAGAGCGGTTTTCGTGTGGACGTTGATCGAACTGTAGAATCCGTAGGAAAAAAGATCCGAAACGCTGAACACGAAAAAGTGCCGGTCATGCTGGTGGTTGGAGACAAAGAGGTCGGCGGAGAAGATCTTACGGTTCGCCGACTCGGACAAAAAGACCAAAAAACAATCTCAAAACCGGAACTCTTCAAAGAATTACGGTTAGAAATCGAGAGCAAACAATAGAATACGGGAACGCGACTATTTAAGGTAAAAGACAACCTCTGCTATAATAAGAGAGACTCATCATGTAGGAGGAATATATGCTTGAAAACACCATAAAACGTCAAATTACTCATAGGGACGTTGCAGAGTACTTTTTGGCATTAGCGAATGAAACTGGAGGGACAATTACCAATCTTAAATTACAAAAGTTGGTTTACTACGCCCAGGCTTGGCATTTAGCGAATTTTGATAAGCCATTGTTTGATGCGAAATTTGAGGCATGGGTACACGGGCCGGTAATTCCCGGGCTTTATGAGGAATATAAGAGTTTCGGTAATCAACCGATTGTTAAAGAAATAGAATTTAAGGATGTTGTTTGCCGCTTTGAATCAGAGACGATTAGCTTTCTAGATGAACTAGCGAAAATCTACATGCCATTTGATGGTTATGCACTAGAGCTGATGACTCATAGCGAAGGACCATGGGAGGATGCGCGGCGCGGCATTGAACCTGACGCTAGGTCCAGCGCAGTAATAGACGAAGAAAGGATGAGGGTTTTTTATGCGGAAAAAATCAGTAACAATAAAACCAACGAACTTACCAAGATCCAGTGAGCGAGTCGTTTCCAGTCCGTACACGGATAAAAAGGTATTGTTTAGTTTTCAACGATTGCAAGAGAAGGAGCAAAAGTTTCTTTTTTCCAATCAAGAAAAAGAGTATTTTTTAAAGTTAATTGAGAGGATGAAAAGTATTTCAGGCATGACGAGGCAGGAAATGATTTCGCAAAATACTAGAGCGCTAAGATGCCACAATATCGAATTTTCAGATTCCAAAGTTTCAGAAAGCACATTTGGAGTAAAGGGTGAGGATGTCGATGACGACGCTTGGCAATTTCAAATTTCATCAAACGCACACGGTAGAGTTCATGGATATTTCATAGAAAATGTATTTTACATAGTTTGGTTGGATCCGAAGCATGAATTATATGAAGTTTAGTTTAATCGCCTATCACTAAAATCAGCACGAAATAACTATGGCCACTCTCAACTTCAAAGGAAAATCTGCTGTCTGGAATCATCATCTCTCCGTTCCGTATCACACGCTCGAAAAGGATGCGAAGAAGTCGCTCAAGGGCGAGAACGACTCCGAGAATATCATCATCGAGGGCGATAACTTACTCGCGCTCAAAGCACTCCTGCCGCAATATCAGGGCAAGGTAAAGTGCATCTACATTGACCCGCCGTACAACACAGGCAACGAAGGGTGGGCTTATAACGACAACGTAAGCAGTCCGACGATCAAAGAGTGGGTTGGCAAGGTCGTGGGCAAAGCAGGCGAAGACCTGACGCGACACGATAAATGGCTCTGCATGATGACACCGCGTCTCAAATTATTGCGTGAATTACTAACTGAAGACGGATCAATTTTTGTGAGCATTGATGATAATGAACAGCATCACTTACGAGATTTGATGGATGAGGTTTTTGGTGAGCAAAATTTTGTTACTAACATTATTTGGCAAAAGAAATATAGCCCACAGAATGACGCGAAATACTTTTCGGATATGCACGACTTCGTCGTGGTTTATGCCAAGAAAAAGAATTACGGTAACGACGCTTCTGGCTGGGTGAGAAATCTTATCTCACGAACCGAAGAACAGGATGCAAGATATAAAAATCCAGACAATGATCCGCGTGGCTCTTGGAAAGCGGCAGATTTTTCCGTGAAAACTTATTCGAAGGAGTACGATTATCCCGTTACAACCCCATCCGGTCGAATCGTGAACCCGCCAGCCGGACGTGCGTGGGCGACCTCAAAAGAAAATTTTGAGAAGTGGAAGATGGATAACCGCATCTGGTTTGGAAAAACAGGAGGCAACGTCCCATCAGTGAAAATTTTTCTTTCCGAAGTGCAAGCTGGAACAGTGCCCCTTACGATATGGCTTCGTGCAGAAGTTGGTGACAATGAATCTGCAAAAAAAGAAATCAAAGAGTTATTTCCTGAAATCCAGCTACCCTTTGAGACGCCTAAGCCAGTTACATTACTCAAGAAGATTATCCAACTATCAACTGAGAAGAATTCGATAATTCTCGATTCTTTTGCCGGTTCAGGCACTACGGCTCATGCGGTGTTAGAACAAAATAAGGAAGACGTTGGCAGCCGCAGATTTATCCTCGTCGAAATGGAGGACTATGCCAACACCATAACCGCCGAACGCGTACGGAGGGCGGTTAAAAAAGACAATACGAAAATGGGCTTCACCTACAACACTCTCGGATCATCCATAGACGCAGAAAATCTCCTCGCTGGAAAACTGCCAAGCTACAAAGAATTTGCGAAGTACGTCTACTATCTTGCGACTGGCAAAAACCATACTGATGAAACAAAGATCAAAGAGCAAAACGCACTCGTTGGCAAAGGAGAGAGCGAATCAATATATTTGATCTACAAGCCGAATATGGAGGCGCTCAAAACACTCGCAATCACGCTCGACTGGGCGCAGGAGGCGCAGAAAAAGGACAAGGGGCGAAAGATCGTGTATGCACCCGCATGTTACTTGGATGAGGAGATGCTCGACCAGTACGGCATCAAATTCGTTAGCATCCCATACAATCTCTTTGAAAGGGCTACCTAGCTATGCTGAAGGATTATCAAAAGCGGGTTATAAAAGATGTTGAAGATTTTTTTGGATATCTGGGTACGCATCGAGCGTCCGGCGTGCCCGATTTTGTTTCTATCGGTTTCGCGATGAACGAGAAGTATAGACAATTCCCCGATAGACCGATCACGGGCAAAGGAAAGATGTACCCGCGCGTCTGCATCAAGATGCCGACAGGAGGCGGAAAGACGCTTGTAGCGGTTGAGACGATCCGCGCCTACCAAAACCTTTTAGCGAACAAAAAGAACGGGCTCGTCGTTTGGATCACGCATCGTGAACAGATCTATCGTCAAACGATTGAAAATCTTCAGAATAAAAGCCATCCGTATCGGCAATTTTTGGATCAAGCCAGCGGCAATCGCACGCTCATTTTAGAGAAAGGCCAAACGCTTCGACGGCAGGACGTGGAAGAAAACCTCGTCGTCTTGATGTTGATGATCCAGTCGGCAACACGGGACACGAATAAAATGTTTGAGGACAGCGGCTACACGGACTTCTTCCCGCCAGAAAACCGATACGACCTGCACGCGGATATGCTCAAGGTCATCCCGAACCTCGACACGACTTCCGACACTTTGTTTGGCCAGATGCAAATCAAGACGAGTTTAGGCAACACGATCCGCACACTGGAACCGCTGATCATCGTAGACGAGTTTCATACGATGTTTACGGATAATGCCCGCGCGACACTCGACGGACTCAATCCGTCCGTGATCGTCGGGCTTTCGGCGACTCCGAAGCGCGGTATGAACATCGTATCCTCCGTCACTGGCCGCGACCTCAAAGCCGAGGACATGATAAAACTCGACCTGCACATTATCCCACCGACACACGATGGAGACTGGCGTGCCATGCTCGCAGGCATAAAAGCGAAACGCGAAGAACTCGAAAAGAAAGCTCACAAGCTTGAACTCAACGAAGGCGTCTACATCCGACCCATCGCGCTCATCCAAGTGGAACGAACGGGGAGGGACCAACGCGGTTCGGGATTCGTGCATAGCGAAGACGTGCGGGAGCTCCTTGTCGTTTCCGGCGTTGCCGCACATCAGATCGCGGTAAAATCCAGCACGCTCGACGAGATCAAGGCACAGAAACTTCTCTCAAAGGAAAGCGAAGTCCGCTATATCATCACCAAAGAAGCTCTCAAAGAAGGATGGGATTGTTCCTTCGCGTATATTCTTGGCGTCATCCCAAACGCGCGGAACGGTTCATCCATGACGCAACTTGTCGGACGTATTCTTCGCCAACCATACGCGAAAAAGACTGGCGTGCCAGAACTTGATGAGAGTTATGTATTTTTTGCGAGTGGTCACGTCCAAGAAGTACTCGATCATGTAAAAAATGGTTTTGAAGACGAAGGGTTGGGAGACGTATCTACAGGCATTGAAATTCGCGATACGCGCGGTGAAGTTATTAAAGCTCCCAAATCTGTCCGCATCAAGAAGAATATCTTGCAAAAATATCCCGAGTCATTGTTTCTTCCCGTCTGGCTCGTAAAGAACGGCAAACCGACGCGGCGCTTCTCCTACGATGCAGACATCAAACCAAACATTGATTGGGACGAGACAGAAATTGAAAAGTGGCTCAAAGGACTCCTACCGACCATTGGCAAATCAAAGAAGACGCAACTGGAAATGATCGTCGGCTTGGAAGGTCAAAAGCAGGCACGCGAAACAACGATAAATGAATCCGTCCGTTTCGATACCCTGTATCTCACGCGCCGACTTTCGGAGACGGTTGAGAATGCTTTTGTCGCATACAGTATTGCAAAACAGGTATTTACGATCCTCGCAAAAACGGCAGAGCAGGACGTTTTGGATAGCGATGCAGGATACATCGCACGCGAACTCGAAAAACATCTCCGCGCCCATCAGAAAACGCAAGAAGAAATCACATTCGCATCGTTACTCAAGAGCGGAAAGATGGAGCTTGCCGTCTCCGACGATCCTGCTATCGGCTACACAATGCCAGACACAGACATGATCGAAAGCAGTCTCGGATCGTCGTACTCCCTTACGCTCTACGAAGATGTTGACCCAAGCTCATTGAACACGCTTGAAAGTGGCGTAGCGCGTTACATCGAGCAAAGCCATAACGTCATTTGGTGGACACGCAATAAAGTCGGACACGGTTGGTACGCGATACAGGGTTGGCAACGTGGAAAAATTCGTCCTGACTTTATAATCGCCCGCAAAAACGAGAGCAACGAACTCGAGTTTGTGTATGTAGTCGAAAGCAAAGGTGAACAGCTCATGGGAAATGCCGACACCGAATACAAAGAAGCCGTCTTCAATCGCATCAACGGAATGAAGGGAAAGATCGCACAGGTACGCACTCGCCTCACGACCATGAAGCTAAACGACCGCTTCGACTTCGAGTTGATCCCGCAGGGGGAGGAAGAGAGGCGACTAAGAGCAAAGTTATAACAATAGTCGATATGACTCTAGCGACAGTAATAAAAATTTTACGATTGGTGATTGGGCGGATTGGAACGATCGTCAAATGGTTGATTGTCTTGATTTGGTTTACTCAAACTTTAATAATAGTACGGATTATCTCGTCGACTCCATTTAAACAAACGATCAATGTTGGACAAGAACAGAAATATTCTTTTGTATACTTTGTGGCTTCGACGGCCGTATTTCTTCTCATTTTATTTTTTCACGAAGCCAAGAATGGAGTGCGGATAACGGCGTTGGGATGGGCGTGGAAGTTCGTAAAGTATATCCTTCAATTATTTGAAATAGTTATCGGTGTATTCATCGCCGGAGTAATTTTTTCTGTGGATTCAGGGAACACTTGGCTTCGGTTGTTCTTATTACTTCTTGGATTTTCTTGTTTTCTTATTGTTGAAAAAGCAAAAGAGTTGGTCGAGAAAAGAAAAGGAGAATTTATATAAAAAAACTCACATTCATATTAAATTTGATGAAATTTGACCTTCTGGTCGGTGTATTCGATGCTTGATTCTCAAACCCTCCATCTTCGCTGTTGCGCTGTCGATGTCATTTTGCGTCGCTTCACTCCGGCTAAAACGTCCTTTGGACCGACCGGTTCTGAAAGGATACTAGAGAGCAACGCGTTGTTGTCTATTTTTAGCTTCTTGGCGTATCCCATGACTTTGTCGTGGTAACTCTTTTCAGCCGCTTGATCCTGTTTCTCGTGCGCCTCCATGTAACGCGCGACAAGGAAAACGAAGTTTGTCGCCGCATTGCCATCGCCTTCGAACATGGAGGTTTCGGCGCTTAGGGAGCTTGCAGCCAAAGCGTCCTTATCAAGTCGTGTATTTACCAAATCCCAAAGTCTGTCGGCATTTTTAACCATACCTTTTGCTTTGTCTATCGTCATCATGGATTCTTGTTGTTCCGCTTCCGACTTTTTGTATGATTCCATTAGTGACGCTGGAGGCGGAGGTACTTCTTCTGTTATTTCGACATCCGCATCTTCCGGACTAAGTTCCATTACTTCCTCCGGAATCTCCTTAGCTACCTCCTTTTTCGGAGCCCTGCGCCTTCTCTCGTGCGGTGCGCGTTCGTCTTTTGCCGCAAGGCCGTGCTCGATTTTGCTGATCGCCTCACGATAACGATCGTATTCCGTAGTTTGTCCGGCGATGTGGGAGAGACTGTTTAGTAAACGAAATTTCAAGCCGCTCATGAAACCTTTGAATCCGGGAACCGTTCCGTTCATCAACGCTTCGGGATGTGCGCCGTATTTTTCTTCGATCTGTTGCACTATAGCTTTTGCTTGCTTGGAAGCCGGTGCTACCTTTTTTTCTTTTTCAACTTCCGTTGCGTGAACTCCTGCACCGTATCGAAGTTCGTATTTTGCGTTGCGCGCCTCCATCTTGCTCGCGCGAATTCCCGCCTCGACTTCGTTTAGAGTCTTGAGGTTGGCATCCAATATATCTTGCACGTCCTCGTCTTCCGGCAGTGAGCGAGCTTCGGCTTGAAGATTTTCTATGCGGTTACGGATCGAGCCAAGTTCATGTCCGTAATAATCCATTCGTTCATCTGAGATTTTGCCTGAATTCAACTCGTCCTTAAACTCTTCAAGAATAGAGCCAGCAAGGTCGCGCTCAAGAATCGATCTTTTTTGAAACTTTTCCGCCGGTGGGCGCATTTGTTCACGAATCTGGTCTGCTCGCAACCTTGATTCCTGCCGTTCTCTCTTGGCCTCGCGCTGTTGTTCCAGTACGCGCGACGAAAGCTCAACCTTAGCTAGCTCCGGTAAAGGAGGTACTCCTAGTTGTTCCGGTGGTTTGTGTGGCGCGACGTGTTCTTCACGTTCTGATTTTGGCGTCGGTTTAAGCTTTTTGAGCAAGTCACTCTCTAGATTTTTCATATAGCGAGAATAATACCATATTTGAAATATGGCACGCAACAAAAAAGGTTTTCTGTGTCATTCCCGCGTAGGCGGGAATCCAGTTAATAGGTGTATTCTTCACTGTCTGGATTCCCGCCTACGCGGGAATGACATGAATAGTACGCGGGAATTACATTGTTGATATCAAAAACGCCCCTGTTGATAGAGGCGTTTTTTGTTTGTTTTATGCTTTTACTATCTTTGCGAACACGTTCGGGTAATTCCGCGCGATCTCCGACAGTGACTTTCTGTCGAGTGCGATTCCTCGCTTTTTGAGATCTCCTATGAGTTTTGAGAAAGTTGTTCCGAGCTTTCTGGCCTCCGCGTTGATTCGGATTTGTTGTAAACCGCGGTTGTTTCGCTTTTTGAGCTTGCGGTCTCGGTATGCGTTGGCACCCGACTTTGTCGCGGCTACTTTCGCGAGAGTTATTTTTGACTTGCGGCCCCACATCATTCCTTTTGTGCGGGCAAGTATGTTCTTTCGGCGCTTGATGCGGTGCGTTCCGCGTTTTACTCGTGGCATATTTGGTTAAATAAAGTTTGCGCGGATTTTAGGAATTCGGCATCGCCTTTCTTATTGTTTTTGAGTACACCTTTGCAACCTCCTGATCGCGACGCTTTTTTCGTGTGATCTTTCCAGGGTTTCGCGTATTGAAGTGATCTTGTCCGCCGTGGCGTTTCATAAGCTTACCGGTCTTTGTGATACGGATACGCTTAGAGATTGTTTTGTTGGTCTTGAGTTTCATAGAAAGTTTTGCAATAGACTTTACGGACTTTATAGACTTTACGGACTTGCGACTTACCTAGCTTTTTCGTCCTATGATGGCCGAGACGTTTCCGCCCTGGCGCTTCACTTCTTGCTCGGTGTAGAGCGTATAGCTTAGTTCGATTCGATGAATAAAATCTTCAATTCGTTTTACCGCGATTTCACCGTGCGCTTTTTCTCTGCCGCGCAAAATGATCTCGATTTTAAGTTTCTGTCCCTCTTTAAGAAAACCCAGTGACTGTTCAAGTTTAACGTCTTCGTCGTGAGCTCCCATTTTGACCGACAGGCGGATTCCTTTTACTTCGACTTTTTTAGCGTGCGCTTTTTGGCTTCGAGATTCCTTATCCTTTTGATATTTGAATGCACCGTAGTCGAGAAGCCGGCAGACCGGTGGTTCCTCTTTTGGAGAAACCTCGACCAGATCGTACTCGCGTTCGCGGGCCAGATCCAGCGCCTTGGCGATCGGGAGTACTCCGAGGAAAGCTCCTTCATCGTCAATCACCCGGACTTCCGGGCTTTGGATTTGCTGATTGACGCGATACTGCGCGCCCATCGGCTTTTGCGGAACTCGCCGCTTGTAGTGAATACGCATTTTTTTGGTGGAGATGGGGGGAGTCGCACCCCCGTCCGGATCGTTCTCACAAAACGTTCGTGCACAGGCTTGGTTCGCTCAATTGGTTTCGGCCTACGGCGTTCGAGCGAACGAGAACCGTGAGCCAACATATCCGGCCTGTCGATCTACTGCGGGATATGAGCGCGTAGATCCGTGTCGCGTGATCTCGCCTAGACGAGATTTTACGCGACGAGCCCGAAATATGACGATCCAATCCGCGCCGTCGGGCGGCGTAGCGGGGGATCGTGGCTGTAACCCTTAGGCTAGAGCCATTGCGAATGAAGGCACGCGAACCGCCGAAGCGATCGCATTCTTCACTCGGGTCAAGACGTTGGCAATTGTCTTTGTTTGAAACGGTTTTACGAGACGTTTCGGCTCGGCCTGCACGTTGTGAAAGAAGCGGCCGTCAAAGCTCGGCATCCCCGTGTTGGTAGAATCTGGAATCTAGCGATTAGGATCTAGGTTTTTTCATCCCTAGATACTAGATTCTTTTCTCACTTCACGTTCAATGTCTCGTTTTTTGAGTTTTTCGCGCTTATCGTATGATTTACGACCGCGACAAAGCCCAAAAGAGAGCTTGATGTGACGACCGCGAGAATACAACGATAACGGGACCAGTGTCAATCCTTTTTGTTGTATTTTTCCAATCAAGGAGTTGAGTTCCTGGCGCCGCAAAAGGATTTTTTTATCTCGTGTTGGGTTATAAAAATCCATCTTTCCCGCCTTGGAATATACGGATACATGCACGCCGATCAGCCATAACTCGTTTCCGCGAAACCCAATATATGATCCTGCCAGCCGTGCGCCGCCATCTCTTATGGATTTCACCTCGTGCCCGAGCAGCTCAAGTCCGCCATCGAACGATTCGAGGATATCGTAGTCATGGCGCGCCTTGCGGTTTTCGGCGAACACGGGATTATCCGAATGTTTCTTGGAAGTCATTGCAGTAGAGTATCTCATGTTTTCCGTCATTGCGAGGAGGCATGTGCGACGTGGCAATCAAGTACCTTGTCATTGCGAGCCCCAGCAGGGGCGTGGCAATCTAATCAGAGGAAATTTCACTCTTATTAGATTGCCACGTCGTTGCTACTCCTCGCAATGACAGGTTTCCTTTCTTCAAAGGACTATAGCGTGTATAATAGAAACAAACTCATTTATTATTTTTTTTATGCCATCGGTAAAAACTAAGATTTCTACGAAGACGAGTACGCAAACGAAGGTACTTGTCGCTACAGTTGCAATGTTAATGTTCGGACTTGCCGCAGTCGGGTACGGATATGGATTCACCTCGTTTAATATAAAGAAAAGCGCGGCCGTAAAGAGCTTTATCAAGCCGAGTCCCGCGCCTTCGAAAATAGAAGGATGCGCGGCAATAGGAGAGAAGGCGGCTAGTTACGTAATGGGCTGTTGTAATATTAATGCGCTCGATCCTGTTTCAGGATACTGCATAAAGAAATCGGGATGCGCAGAGCAGGGTCAGACAGCCGGAAGTTTTATCAGTGGTTGTTGCATGGGTTTGGAGAACGTTGGTGGAATCTGCAAACAAACGTGTGCCGACTTTTGGGAGAAAGCTGTGTCCGCTGAAAATCCAAGCGGAAAGTGCTGCGCGGATTTGGTAGTAGACGGCGAAGGAAAGTGCGTAGCTCCGTAATTAGCGCGGTTGATAAAAACACATGTCCAATCACGAACGTACGATTATTGTTAAAACCTCAACGGTGTTTAAGGTCGTGTTTGTTTTGCTGGCGATGTGGTTCTTGTGGCTTGTGCGAGATGTAATCGCATTGCTTGTGGTCGCGCTGTTTTTGGCGGCGCTTATGCATCCTGCTGCGCGATGGGGAGCGGAACGTAGGATTCCGAAGGGCGTGACGGTTCTATTTATCTATCTATTTTTGTTTTCGCTTCTGGCCGCATCCATGGCGTTGATATTGCCGACCGTGGTACATCAAATCGGGAACCTGTCGAAAACGCTTGGATCATCAATCGTTTCACTTTCTTCAAGCGTGGACAGTCTGCGCGAGTTTTCCCAACGATACGGACTCGCCGGAAATCTTTCCGTCGGTTTTGCCTCGCTTGAGCAGCAGACCTCTAACGCGGTGGCAGGATTGTTCGATACGCTAACGGGATTATTCGGAGGGATAGCAGGATTGATCGTCGTGTTGGTCATGGCGTTCTATATGGTTGTGCAGGAAAAAGAAGCCGTACGAATGTTCCACAGTCTTGTCCCGGAAAAATATCGCGACATGGCGGCGCGGCTAGTGTCTCAAGTGGAAGTGAAGATCGGCCGTTGGCTTATCGGGCAGCTTACGCTAAGTCTCATAATCGGCGTCGCGTACTACATCGGTTTATTGCTGCTCGGCGTGCAGAGCGCCCTTTCGCTCGCCATCTTTTCGGGATTTATGGAGTTTATTCCGTATCTCGGTCCAATCTTGGGCGGAATCCCAATAGTGCTGGTTGCGTTTAGCGCATCTCCCATACTGGCGGTTTTCGCACTCGGTCTCGTTATCATCATCCAACAACTTGAAAACCACATCATAGTTCCTAGGGTGATGCAGAAAGCCGTCGGACTCAATCCGATAATCAGTATCACGGCGGTATTGATCGGAGCGAAACTGTTCGGTATCGTTGGAGTGCTTCTTGCAATTCCTCTGGCGACTTCGCTCGTAGTGGTCTTGACGGAGATCTACAGGTATTATCAGGAAAAAACTTGAAGTTATTAAATAATGTCATGCGAGCCCCAGCAGGGGCGCGGCAATCTGATATTTCCGTCATTGCGTAGCCAATAGACAAAAAGGCGTGGCAATCTAATCTCCTCCGTCATTGCGAGCCCCAGTAGGGGCGTGGCAATCTTTTGAAGAAAATCATTACTCTGAAAGATTGCCGCGTCGTTGCTACTCCTCGCAATGACAGTTGATTAGATTGCCACGTCGCACAAGCCTCCTCGCAATGACAGTTGATTAGATTGCCACGTCGCACAAGCCTCCTCGCAATGACAGAGAAGTCAGATTGCCACGTCGTCTGCTGGCTCCTCGCAATGACGAAAAAATGAGCATGGTTATATTCATTCGTTTCCTTCCGTATTTAATTGCTGCACTGGAGGGCGTTGTTTTTGTTCAGCAGATTCTGCATCCGTTAAGTTATCCGTGGATTGTGTTCATTGGAGTAGCCGCGCTCCCCGTGGCCGCAGCAGTTATGACTTTTCGGCGCGTTCCTTTCATGGATATGCTGGAAAAAATGACGCCGTCGTTCGTACTACTAGCTTCTTTGGCATTCGGTCTTTTGTTGGCGGAAACGAGAATAGCATACGGAGTGATCGTGGTTCTCTCGATTATGACGACGTTGATTTCTCTCGAATTGTTGTTTACGCTTGCATTCAATCAGACACGTTATCCGGTAAACGCGTTATCTCGTGTGAATATCGGATACGTTCCAATCGCCATTTGGTACACGGCTGCAACTTCTAGCGGTCTATTGATTTTTTTGCACGTGAGCAAGATTTGGCATCCGGTATTGATGGTTGTGTTGGGAACGATATTGTTTCGTACCACCGGACACCCTGGAGCGACTCGTCAGCAGAATGCGATATGGACGGCGCTTGGCGCTCTCATAGGGTTGCACGTCGGTTTACTTGGTCTGTTTTTGCCCGTCGAAATGCCCGTGCACGGATTTATCGCAACTATTGTTCTTTGTTCCGCTTTGCGCGTCAGACGATATATGTATGATCCGAAACCGTCCGGTAATCACGCGTGGATTGAGACAGCATCCGCTCTGGTTGCGATTATCGCGGTTCTTTCAACGGCGAAATGGCTGTAGGGGCGCATGGTAATGCGCCCGGTACGGGGAGGGCGGGACAAGCCCGCCCCTACGACGGGCGACTGTTCTGTAAATAAACATTCGTGTACCATTAAAGAAATGAAATTTCTTACGATGCCGGTAAATAGAGTTTTCGAAACAATCCTGCTCGCGATAGTAGCCGGAGGCGCTTCCGGAACGATCGCCGCTTTTATAGTAACTCCTACAAGAACGATCGTCCGCGATATTACAACGGTGACTTCAACTGTCGCCGTAGCAACGTCAACGGAATCGGCCGAGCCGTCGCTAGTTCGTCTTGAGCCGGAAATTCCAAAGCCGCTGATCCCCCCGACGTTCGTGTCTCGACGCGCGAGCCCGGTTTTTTCGTTGTACCGCAAACCCCGCGGAACGGTGCCGGAAGACCGTACGCTTTCGGAAGATCGCGAACTTGGGCAAGCTGTCGCTTTGACTTCCGACGGTTGGCTGGTGACATCGGCGTCCGTAATCTCGTCGCTTCGGCTTTCGGATATTGTAGTGTGGGTGGATGGGAGAAGCGTTCCCGTGGAACGAGCGTTTTTTGACACGATAAATGGAACCGCGTATTTGAAAATACAGGCGAATGATTTGACGTCTCCTGCGTTCGGACAAGTCTCCGATCTTTTTGTGGGCTCTGAAACATGGATCGAGAAGCGTGCGTTCGCACTCGAGCCGGGCTTGGTTCTTTCTCTTCGCGACAATCTTCCTTCCATCAATTCTGTTTCGAGTGAAATAGCGGCTCGTCGCATCCGAGTAAGCGGCATTACTCGCGACAAAGATCGCGGCGCGCCGGTTTGGAACGCGAAGGGCGCGTTAATCGGTATAGTGGAAAGCGCGACAGGGGAGCCGATCACGATCGTTCCGGTTTCGACTATTTCGGATTCCTTTACTCCGTTGTTGCAGCAGGGGACTATTTCGCACGCGCTTCTTGGCGTCACGAGCATTGATTTGAGTTCATGGAAAATAGACGGCGATCGTGGAACTTTGCCGTCGCGCGGATCTTTGATTAAAGAAGTCGTAAAGAAATCTCCGGCAGCTGTCGCGGGTTTGAAAATCGGCGATGTGATTTTGCGCGTTGATCGTGATATCATAGACGGGTCGGTTGACTTGGGAGAATTATTGTCCGAGTACCGTCCGCAGAACGCAGTTAATTTCCGCGTACTTCGAAACGGAGAAGAGATCGACGTTTCGGTTACGCTTGGATCGCACGTCACCAGCGTGCCATTGAAATAAATTTTATGCCTTCTAATCCCGCCCGTGTTTTTTTACGGTCATGGCGACTCGTTGCCATGAGCACTGCCGCCGGCTTGGTTTTGGCAGTGGCATTCTCGTTGGTGCAACCGCTCAAGTATTCCTCGACCGTCCGGCTTCTCATAACGCAAACCAACGTAACCGGACTTGATCCGTACACTGCCGTAAAGTCGACCGAACGCATCGCGCAAAACTTATCCGAAGTTTTATACACGTCCAGTTTTTTCAACGCGGTAACTTCAGACACTCAGATAGACGGGAGTTATTTTTCAACGGACGAAATCACAAAACGTTCGCAATGGAAGGAGACGGTTTTAACATCCGTAACTCCCGGAACCGGCGTCATGACCGTAACGGCGTATCATCCAAAACGAGCACAAGCCACTGTACTGGCTGTAAGGGTTGCGCAGGAAATTGCCAACCAAGCCCCAAACTATTTCGGCTATTCGGTTCGAGTTCAGATTATAGACGATCCGCTTCCATCCCGCTTTTTCGCAAAACCTGATTTCATAACAAACGGCCTTTTTGGCGCCATGGTTGGATTTTTAGCGGCCTCCGCCTGGGTTTTGGGAAAATCAAGAGAGGTGTAAAATTGGGTGCAAAGTGCCGAGTTTCGAGTATTGTCATTGCGTAGCCAATATACTAAAAGGCGTGGCAATCTAATCCCTCCGTCATTGCGAGCCCCAGCAGGGGCGTGGCAATCTTTTCCACTCGTCATTGCGAGCCCCAGCAGGGGCGTGGCAATCTAATCAGAGGAGATGTCCCTC
>ERZ1292630.545-Hain-H41-02um-R3-545-length-38480-cov-8_pt2 | contig 32052 bp, 10 predicted proteins | sample MGYA00564408_ERZ1292630 | MGnify/ENA primary metagenome ERZ1292630 (study PRJEB36523, sample SAMEA6512641) | groundwater metagenome | collected 2019-01-08 | study: AquaDiva: Metagenomics assemblies of 32 groundwater samples
GCGCTTTCTCCGTTCCGGAAATGATCAGCCCCAGGTCGACAGCCCGTTGTATGTCTGACTGTTCAGGCGTTTTCATCATCCTGTACAGGAGTTGGACGCGTTCCACAAGGCGGTAGCACCCCCACTTTGAAGCGCGAGTTCGCCCGACATCAGTTCGTTGTACCACGACTGAACGTAGTTGTGCTGGCAAACTCCTCGAACGAAGCGACAAAAGTGTTGATTGCGCATCGTTAAGGCGCACCACGTGACCATGAGTCCAGACTTGAGCGTGTAATAGAGCTCCATCAGGAATGCATTTCCCGATGGAGCTGTACTACACGCTCAAGTGCCAACGGACTCATGTGCCAATGGACATGTGATCAGCACAAGGGGAACAATCACCGGCGCTTTCTCCGTTCCGGAAATGATCAGCCCCAGGTCGACAGCCCGTTGTATGTCCGACCGTTCAGGCGTTTTCAGGAGTTTGACGCGTTCCACAAGGCGACAGCACCCCCACTTTGAAGCGGGATCCTTAGCGGCTGCGTTCGGGCGTTCACCCGACATCGGTTCGTCGAACCACGACTGAACGTAGTTGTGCTGGCAAAACTCCTCAAACGCCATCGCCACGGAAACACGGACTGCGAGCGATCTCAGCGGCTTTGAGCGTATCGACGACGGGCGAGTTGCTTTGATACCGAGCACCAACGGTACTACTATCGCGTCGCCCGGCAGCAGTTAACTTCCTGGGACGACGTGCTTATCTGGTATCTCCGGGCGAGCCTTTGATACCGAGCACCAAGCGTCCATCTCACGCTGCCGTTGGACCTGCAGTTCTTTGCGAAGCGTCTCGTCGCGGAGTTCTTTGAATGGCCTGATCATTTTACTGGATCGCTTCGTCTTTTATGCGGATGTTGTGTGTTGGTTCGGATGTTTTGTTGCAAATCCCGTATGTCTTTGCTCTTTGGTTCGGATGTCTTGTCGCAGATCTCGGGATGCCTTGCTCCTTCAACGCGACGCGCGCCGTGGTGCTGCCAGTTGCGGGGAGTACGTTCACCGTGGCTTCCAACGCCGCAATGTCGGCTTTGTAGTTTACCGATGTCACGTTGAAGAGCTTCTTTCTCGGCAGACTCAGGAGGTTGGTGGCGCCGCGGCCACGGCCATAGTGCGGATTGTGGGAGAGAGGTTCGGGAATGCGGGTTAGACTTTGTGGAAAGAGAAAGGGGGCCGGCGGGGAGAAGCAGCGAAGTTGTGTGGTTCCCACAGAAGAATCGATGTATCGGAAGGTATCATTTTGCAGAGCGAAGTGTGATAAAATCGCTGCTGCAAACGCTGCGAAAGACTGGTGAGGGGATTCGTACATCGATGGCCTCTTTTCCTTTCGTTGTCACCGACGCCCGCTACTCTTCGAGTCCAGTACGACGTTAAAGACCGCCTTGTTCAACCACGCCACGCTGGGCAGCCGCAAAGGCGAGGCGCGCCGACCCTCCGCCGTTGTTGCCGGTTTGGGACCGTCAACAACAGATGGCCGCGGAGGCGTCGCCGCTGCCGTTGGGCTCTTCGTTAATCCCACTCGTCGGATCATACCAGCGTCCCCGCGCCGCGGCGTGCCACTGGACGTTCCCGGGCCCACATTTCGGGCCGGCGATCGCGGAGGGCGGCCCCTGCCGCTACGTGGCGACGGTGCCCTCTCTACGGCAGCAGGGGAAGCGACAGGGGAGCGGTCCTCGTCGTTCCTGTCGGGTGATGACGACGGTGGCTCGTCGTTGGGTCGTATCACTCCAAAGCTGGAGCGGGGGGCGGCGCCTTCGGATCCGTCCACGTCCAGGTCGTCGTCCACGGCTAGCGACGTGCCCGGTACAAGTGAGCCGGAGGGGCCTGGAGACGCGGGGGACGCCATGGCCGTCGCGGGGACCCGGCGACGCCGTCGGTTTGCCGCGATCAACGCGGCGGACGCACTCGTCAGCGGCAGCACCGCCGTGGACCATGCGCACATGCCACGCGGGCCCCAGGCGTCATCCCCTGCGAATGGTAGCTTCATCGGGCCAGATAGAGCCGGCATCGGTGGGCGCTATGATGGGCGATTGGGAAGCGGCAAAAAGACTCATCAAAAAAACGTGAAACCGACTCCCCTTCTGACCCCCGGCCATCACCTGAAAGCTCCGAGACAAAAAGTATACACCGCCAGATATGGTTGAGATGACATTTCCTCGCCCCCTCGGAGGCCAAGTCACCGACGACCCGCGTTGTGACCATTGGACGGCTTGCCACTGAATGCGGGTAGTTCGTGGGAGTGTCGTTGCTCGTGCCGCTGTACGAGGGCTTGCGCCTGCTTTTCGAATCGCAGGGCCATCATGCGAGCCGCGGACGTCATCGGAGGCGCGACCTCCACCGTCTGCAAAGGCAAGAGGTGCGGGAGACTCGGCACGGACGTCGACGTCACGCATGGCCCTTGTCGAAACGTGAGCGGCCGCGCATCATGATGCTGCTGCACAGGGATGGAGTGAGGTTGAGTGGGAAGGCTCGGGCGACTGGTCGAGGGAGGAGGCAAGAGCGGCGGATGCGGCGGGGCGCAGTGACTCCCGGCCGCAGCAATGCGAGCCGGTACTGCACGTCGCTCGAAGGCAAGATGCCCCTCTTGAAGCGCCGCCGCGAGCGGCTGAGGGAGCTGGGCGGTGCCCACCAGAGGTTGGGGGCGGCCTGTGGCGCCACGGGGTCTGCAAGGGGCTGAGTCGAGACTGGCGATCGCGGCGACCAGTGCTTCTCGGGTCACCCATTCCTCCCCGCTACGCCGCTCGCTGAGCGGCACCCACTCTGTCTCCTTCTCAACCTCCAATTCCTTCAAAAAGTGCAGCACTTGCGACGCCCGCCTTTTGCGGCGAACTTGGAACGCGCCCACAAAGGCGGCCGCCGCACGGCTCGCGATGATCTTGGCCATGATGGTGCCGTCGCCGCGCGGTCGTGGTCGTTCGCTGTCGTCGTCGCCGCGATGATCATCGTCTCCGTCTCCGTCGTCTTCGTCATCGTGATTGTGATTGTGCGCCAGTCGTTGCAGCAACGACTTTGACAGCAAACGGCTTTCCGCCATGCTGCCTCGTTTCCCTTTCGGGGGCACAGGTGGCGTGGACGGGTCCATGCCGTTAGGACAAGGTCGGGTGGGTGGTCCCCCTCGGGCACCGCCCTTGGCCTCCGGGACGGACCCCCGCGCCAAGATCGAGGCAATCAATCGACGATGGGCTTCCTCGCTGTCCGCGGCTTGCAACTGCTGCTGCTGCGCCAGTCGCGCGGCCGTTCGCGGGCTGCTTGCGCGTGGGGACGATGCTGTCGGCGACGATGGAGGTGCCACCGGGGCAAGAGCCATCGCCGCTTGGACGCGTGCGGCGATGAGTGCCCACAGCTTCTGACCCGTGGCTACTCTCAACGCGTGCGCAAGTTCGCGCCACCGGCACACCCAGCCAAGTGACGGCTCGGAGAAGCGTATCGACGAAACGCCTGTCGACCAGCACCGTTGCCACGGAGGCCACAGGATGGGTAACTGAGCTGCGAATGGCGACGCCTCTGGCACCGTGGATGAACCTAGCAGCACGCTCGAGGACATGGCGTAGGCGCCCCCCGAGACGTAGGCGCCCCCGATGGTGCCCACGCGTCGGCTCACGTTTCCATCCAAAAACGCACCCGACACCACAAACGACACCAAGTTGGTGTCCGTGAGTTCCTGTGCGGTCGTTGGCACCCGGGGTCGCAGGAACCCAACAGACGCGACGTTCGTGAACGAGCCGCTCGCCGCCATCGTGGGCGAGGCTACCGAAGGCAGGATGAAACCGCCGGGCGCGGCCGCTGCGATGGGGGACGTGAGGGGCGACAAAGGAAGCACCGAGACGTCTTGCGGCTGCTGCGGCGAGGTGTTGGAGTAGACGTGAAGGTCCTTGGTCTGATAGGAGATCGCCAGCATTGACGGGGGCAGCTTCAGACCCGCGGCGATAACGGAGATGGCCAGCGACGCGGCATCCTGGCTGTTTTGCGACACGGAGGAGGGGAACGTGGCCACGTGAACGCCCCGTGTGGCGGTCGCCGCCGCGTATCCACGTTGCTGCGTATTTTGACCGATACTAGAGAGAAGTCCGAGCAGCGTCGCGGGCGGCAGTTCCCGCAGCACGGAACTCAAAGCCGCACCAACGATGTCCTTCGCCTCCAGCCTCGTCAGAAAGCGCACCTGCAGCGCGTGCAAGTTCGTGCGAATGTGATGCACGGCGGCCGCGTCCTCCATCGTCACGTGTAGGAAGGCCTCCTTTGGGAGGAAAAACGCGTCCACGGTGGACGTGGCGACCACGTCGACGCACCAGGGCTCGTTGAACGCCACTTGCCGCATGCCCATAATGGCGGGTGCGGAAAGGGCGACCTGGGCGACATGGTGCTGCTGATGGGACAGAGGAAAGGCGAAGGCATCGGCGGTCGCCGCGACGTTCGATCCACCTCGCCGGGGTCGCGGCGGCGGGGGTGGCATTGTGTCCTGGTGGCTGTGCGGCGGAATTGCTTCTGCGTGAACGGCGGAGGCGACCGCCGCCGCGTTGGCCGCGGCCACGGACAATGCTTGTCGCAGGGTGTGGTCCCTCGACGCGAAGGCATAGTCTGGAAGATCCACCGATACGGAGAGTTGCTCCGCGAACGACGTGGCACGCGCGTGACGCGCCGCCATCGAGGCAGCGAAGAGCTGCGGCGGCGAGAGCGTTACGGAGAGCGCATTGCTGTCAACTGCGGTCGTCGCTGCGTCTCCGCCCAGCGTCGCGGCACTTCCCGAGGAGGCGGCTGTGACATTCGACGCTTTGCCAGGCCCGTGAGGTATAGGCGGAGGGGCCGCTGCGCTGCTGCTCCTCACTTTGAAGCTCCCCCTGACAATCACGATGACGGAGTTCACTCGCTGCAGCGCGCTCGAGGACACGATGACGTCCCCAGGGCTGTAGACCTTCGTCACGGCCATCGCCTGGCGCAGCATGGACAGGGTAGCCAACGTGACGTTGTCGAACGTGGGGAACTTCGCCAAGGATCTCGCATTGAAACGTTTCTCGTAGATCCGAGCGACATTTTCCTCATGTAATTGGACCGCCATTTTCAGCGCGAAGTCAATGGCGCTCTGTATGTCGGCGCTTTTCTCCCTGTCGAAGGCGTCCTGGGTGAACCTCCACAAAATTGTTTCACCCTCGGCGCGGACGGTGGCGGTTCGCGGCTCGCCGGACAACATTCCGATCGTGCCGACCACGTCGCCAGGGTTCTTGTACGCTAAATGCACCGTCGGGTGGCCCTTCTCCTTGGTGATCACCTCCAGGCGGCCGTCGACGACCGCAAAAAAATCCCGGCCGCTGTCGTTTTGGTGGATGATGACTTGCTTGTGATCGGCGACGAAGAACTGATGATGCTGCATTAAGAGGTGCAACACGGACGTCGGGAGCTTCCGTAGTAAGGGATCACGGATCAAAACGTCCAAGCCGGGAGCCGGGTACAACCCGGACGCACGGGTATTTCTCGCCGCCCGCTTCGCACGCACGACGTGAAGCCGTAGCAACGGTACGATCAGCCGCGCGAACGTCCGTCTTGCGGCATACAGCTTCAACTGGCGTTGGAATGTGCAGGCACTAAATGAAACGGAAATGAAGGTCGTCCACATGAGCGCCCTCGTTCGGCCGGCGGCCTCGATAATGGCTTGGCGTCGATGCAGGGCCTCAAGTGCGCGTTGCTCCGTGCGCCGCACCACGTCGTCCCGTCGGTCAGCCAGTTGGACCGCCAGATGCCGGATGCGCGCCCTGGGTGCATCGCAATTCGCATCCTCGCGATCATCGCTGTCGCTGCCGGAACCCGGCGAGCGTGACCCGCCGTGCCGATTTTGCCGAGCCGCCGACACGTTCATCATGTCCTCGAGGGCAACGCTGCTCACACGGCGGCCCCCTCCGCTGGCAGCATCCCCTGTAGTCACGGAAGGCGCTTGCCTTTGCGGCGCTGTTAGGAGGTCGGCCAGCAGCGACTTGAACCCAGCGACGACGCCCTGAGAATGCGGCCTTGCCGCCGACGGCGGTTCTTGGCGATGATGCCGCGGAACATCGTCGTCCATCCTGTTCGGAGGAAACCGAGGGGGGGAGGGCAGCGACAGGGAAGGAAAGACGGGGGCAGGGCGGGCGTCAAGAGAGCGCTGCCGATCTTTCGGGGTGAAATTCGGAGGGACGGTGTGGGTCGTCATCAAATGCCCACAGTGTTAAAAGCGATGTGTGTGTGCTCGAGATGCGGAGCAGGGAAGAGTGATTGCGCTGAGTGAGGCCCAACATTGCGGAGTGTGTCGTAAACCCACAGACGGCTTGGTCGCTTTTAACAATGTCGGGTTCAACCATCGTTTCGCGCGGGTCACGAACGCTGATATCGCGGCCGCAACCGCTTGACTCGAACGTTCACGCGTAGTTGGGTTCGGGCCCACGAGCACGTCCCCTTCGAGGGCAATCCTTAGGGTTCGAACGTCGGTGTAGAACACGTGGCAGACTCGAGCGCGTCGTAGGCCGCATCCCTCCTTCCAACAGCTGCCGTCATTTGAACGTCCGCCATGGCGATGAAATGAACGATCTGCTCGATGACGGCACGCTGTGTCCCCCCCCACGACACCCGCCATCGTCGTCCGAGAGTTCTGAGCGTGGGCTGGACTATCCCGAAGCCCCGAGCTGCTGCTTCGGCACACCGGCAATGTCAGCCTTGGCGTCGCGAAGATCACCCTTCGCACCGTGCCGCCTTGTTTCCTCATCACATCACGAAGGTCTTCCTTGGCTTCGTGGAGATGTTTCTCCCGCATTTTCCGCCTTGTCGTCGTTAACCTTCATATGAAGGTCAAGCACGGCGAGGTCGGAGCGTCACTGCCGTCCGCAATCCTCCTCGGGCACGGTCCACTCATGCAACGCGTCGGCCAGCTCCATTTTATTGACGGCGTCCACCTTTCGCCACCTCCACGTTGCCGTCCGCAAGCTTTACAATGCCGCCGGCAAGCCGAGCAGGGCACGCTTGGCGACCCCCACCGCCGCCTCCAGCCGTGGGCGTTCCTCGACGTCGCCACCGGCAGCTGCATGGCAATCAGGCGACCGGCGACGGGATTCGAAGCAGATCGCTACCAGAGCGATCCGCCACCTTTCCCAAGTGACTCGACTGCCAGGTTGCATTCAAGGCCACCAGAAGTGAGTCCAGAAGTAGACTGAATCGCGTTGCATGGAGCACACGAAGAAGCAGCTTCATCGACCATTCGCCCAACGGAAGCCTATCAGAAAATCTTCCTGACCGTCTGCACTTTTCCATCCAATCACCGTCAGCCCAGCTAATAGCGCATCGTTCGCTCACCTGGATCCATCGCAGCACGGCTTGGGGCACCCGATGAAGATATCCGGAGGGGTTTCTCCTTCAAATCCGGGTGGAAAGAATCTCCAACTCGAAGGTTGCCCCCATCGTTCACGACCAACCAGTACAACATGCCAGTGGCGCTGGCCTTCCCCACATCGGGATGCAACAGTGCCTTGAACCACGGCTGCCGCAAAAAAAAAAAACGGGGGGGCGCTGTGGGACAATCTGTTGAAGTCCATGAGATGCTGGTACAGTGATTTCGATTTTGTCTCACACTGTGACATCGGCCACAGACAAGGTCGTCTTGAACTGCGACTGATACGCTTGTTCAACCTTCCTCCGCTGCGCATCGAATTCAACGGCAGGCATTGCCAATTGATTCATGGGATTGTATGGAGGCACGATGACGCCGAGTCCGAACATGGCCGCGAAGGTACGCAGTCGGCTGAGGCTTTTGCAGTTCCGCAAATGTCGAAGTGCGGTAGAGTGATCGAGGTGTAACAAGGCGCAACTCGTGTGGCCGTCGTGAACTGTACAAAGGCAACCTTCGCCGAGTGCAAGAGCTTGCTGCAAGCCCACGTCGGCTATGAAATCCCAGGCGTTCATCCGACAATCAAGGTTCCGGACGAACAATGAGCGCAGCGGTTTATCTACGATTCCCGTGCCCCCATTGTCGATGATGATGCCCTCCTCAACATGCAACAACGGACATCGCCGAGGATTCGGGCAGCATGACGCAAACCTGCACAGCTTGCCCCTCCCATATCGGATAGCATTCTGCAGCCCGCTGTTGGGAAGGAAACGGGTGACATTGCAGTGCTTTCTCAGTTCCACTACCAAGATGGACACCATCGGCGCCAATCGTCGTTCCTTGACCAAGCCAATGGCCGCACCGCCGTCTCCGTGATTGCCTCGGCAACTAGGGCCGGCGGCATTGGAGTCAACAAAGTGTAGGTCGGGGCACGTCAATCGCGAGGTGCACATCAACCCATTGAGACACTCCTTGCCGAGGCCAGAAATAAGTGCGTCGCGCAGCCCTTTATTTTCCATGAACATGTGGATGCTGACTCGCGCAGTTGCGCTCCCTCTGAGGAGACGGATGCAAATCGGCTTTTCGTAGGTGTCTCGTACATTTGGGCGATTCGGCAACCGCGCCGTGCATTGCGGATGGCAGAGAGAGAGGGATCCAGCGCCGAGTATCAGAGCCGTCCTGAGCGAGTCATCGCCCTGAAAAACATCCTGCCGCACGTGGCATTGGAGGTTGTCAACGTAGATGAAGCTGTCGCTTGCGGTCACACTGTAGTAGTTACTGGTCGGCGGTCGTTCAGCTAACCTGTCGCACCATTCCCCTGCGATCCCTTCAGCGATGTCAGCGAATACCACAGGTAAGCTCTCAATGAACTCTTTGCACTTTGCCTTGGCGTCCAGACCATGGCAACCAATGAATAACGTTCCTCGTAAGGCCACCGTTGACGGTGCGGGTGGCATGCCGACTCCAACATTGTCTGGCAACAACAGTAGTTCTCTCGCCGTGAGCCTGTCGTCATCAGAGTACGACGTTCGCGTGTACGTGATGGTAGACGACGCTGCTTCCGAAGCGAGAACGTGTCCGGACGCATCGTCACCGGGGCTTAGCACTCCATCGACGGGTATGCAACGGTCCATGCCTTTTTGATGATGGCCATGGTGCAGCACGACCGAGTCCGATCCGATCGCGATGCCTCCAAGGGAGATGGAATTCGCCCAGTAGCCAAAGCCACGGTGGTCACCGGGCAAGGGCCGCCGGTGTAGATAAATGGGGCGGGTCTCAATTCCTTGGTCGGTGCAGCGTTGAAGCGTGACGTGCAAGTAGTGGTCGTACGGACCCACATAGGGACCTGTGATCACGGACAGTGGATTGGAGCAGGGAGCAGACGTTGCGTCACTGGCGACGTCCAGCAGCAGGTGCAAGATAGAATCGTCGGACCCCGACCGCGCTGTGACTCGAGTTTGCGCCCCGCAAACCGGAGCACTTCGCCGCCTGTCGCGACGTCCCACAGTAGGATGGATTGATCCCTTGATGCTGACAGAACGAGGCGGCTGTTCGGCATCGCATCGCGCGCACAACGCCGTAACCATGCTCGTATGTCCCTCGACGGCGGTATCAGTCTTCAAGAGCTTTACGACGTCGTCCAGGGTCCAAATCTCATTGCACGATGCGGCTACCTGTGGCACCCTGGGACGCTCCGGGTCAAAAACGATAAAGGGCAGTTCTGCGACGCGGTAGCATCGGTGAAACGGAATGCTCTGCTCAATGGCGGCGATCTCCACGCTACTCCACATCCACGGAGAGGACCTCATGACGAACCACGGCACGCCATCCTTGCACACGCGAATGGGCGCGCCGATTCGTGGTTGGTCGCTCTTCGTCAAGTAGCGACTCTCGATACGGAAAGATATATCCGCGCTCGACATTCTTTCAATGCGACACGGCCAATCTTCTGAGAGGTGGAGCTTCAGGCCGCAAGCCGAATCGTCGAGATGCACTGTAACGTCATCACTCGTCGCGAACCTGAACGCACAGGTTGGACAATGTTGCGTGCAAGGCGCAAGTTCTCGTGAGGGATTGGTTTCCACGTCACAGTTGAGCGACGCACCGCTGGGAATCTCGGTCGCCTCCAAGCCCACGTCGCTGAAAGAGTTCACTGCATGGACAAGGGCCCACCCAAGTGGCGCAGCGCCCGTTGACGAGGGCCCACTTGACTGGAGAAATCCGAAACCACGTTCATCCTGTCGCATGATCCAACGACGCACCCGCTCGTTCCGCATTCGGTTACACCGAAAGTCGTTTCGGAAGACTTTTTCGTGTGGGATGGTCGGTTCGGTCGTAGTTATCTTCCCATCCTGCACGAAATGTAATCCGTCGCCGCGAGAAAACGTTATCGGAACGCGCGGTTCCTGCGGCCGAAGTTGATCATGAAGCACAATTGCAGCTTCGAAGGCAGTCAGAGGTTCCGAACCACCGCCGAGAGAAGGAACGGAAACCCAATTTCGTGCATCATCGTCCCATCTTTCACACCGAATGCTTTCGTCGCACGATCGTTCGAAGGTCGCAGCGCTTGCCGATTCGCCTTCCACGTGTCGTATGCGATCCCGCGAGTCGAAGAGCAGCCGAGTGACGTGCGGCGCTAAGTCTGGCCACGCAAGAGCCCAGTCGATCACTCTCTCGTTTCGAGTCGGGTCGAACGCCAGCGCCTGGTCACGCACCACACACGGAACGTTCCGTTGGACGTCGAAGATAAAATAGTCGAGCCCGTCCAAAAACAAGTTCTCGCCAACGGCCGTCGTCATGTGTATTTTCTGACGTGATGAAGTTCGATCGCTAGACAAAGGAACCCGGGAAGCAAGCACAACCAACAGTCACGCGATGGTCCAACACGCAGTAAGCCACCGCTGTATCCTCACAATGACGAAGCTGAGCTGCGAGGTGAAGATAACGTGCGCGCTGGGTAGAGGTAGTCCTTTGTAGGGACGTAAATCCACCAACACCGGCTAGGCGAGGCCTTTTGCTCCAGAGAAAACCACAACGGGGACGACTGCCAAAAAAAGATAGTCGCGCGTCGGAAGGGGGCTCTCTGCCGACCTCACGAGTGCCCGAAGCACCCCTCTATTGTGAAGACCTGCCAGGGCGACGGTGCGCAGTTTCGATGCTGAATGGTACCGCGGATGCTGCGGCCCGCATCTTACCCGTCCCGGACGAACGTTGGGGGAACCGCTGTTTAGAGATAAAAAGAAAGGGAATACGCTGATGTGATCACACCATGGTTCTCCACAAAAAAAATTCGCGAACCGAGTTCGTACGTTGCACACAAAAAAACGGGGCTTCAGTCCGCATCAGTCCGTTTCATCTCTCAGTCAACATCGAATCACAGCTCCATCTCTACCGGGGTCGCGGGCCGCTGCAACCGCGGCGTTGGTTCTATGTAAATACGGGTCGACATCCACCCTCGAAGGAAGGGACGGTGAAGGAAGCGGGGAGAAAAAAAGGGGAGAGGGGCGGACATTTCCCACAATCCTTTTTCTGCTGCGAGCAAGTCCATAGCTGCCTAGCCACAGGAGGACCCACGTCACTCCACCGGACTATTTACCTGAATGAAGTGAGGTGGAATGGACTTTGGCTTTACTCCCCAAGGAAGATGGCGACGCCGCGGAGGGTCCAGCCGTCGACCTCCTCTTTCGCGCAAGGGAAGAACACACTCATCACGAAGGTTTCCCGCGATACGTTGGTGTAGACGGGAACGCTGACGTATGGCTGCGAGGGCATTTGCTTCTGCGGGACGAAACCCACGACGAAGTCAATGCCGGTGATGGTCGATGCCGGGGCGTCGGCGGTGACTTGCGTGAGCTGCCCTCCCTGAAGGGTCGCTCCTTGGATGCGCATGCCACTGCCCTTGAGGCGAAGGGTCGTTTGGGCGCCCTGGAGAGGCACGTCGGCTGGTAGGCACGCGAGTTGCAGCTCCACGAGGGCCACGCCCGAAGAACGAGCGGACGTCTGCCGAAGCGCGTTCAGGAAGACTTGAGGTCGCACAAGTTCCCCGAGGGATTGAGGCTGTCGAAGGAAAGCGGCGGTGCCTTGGCCGATGGCCGCCTGCATCCAGCCCACGCGCAGCGTTTGCTCCTTCAACTTCAGCACACTCAACCACGAAAAGAGGTTGTCCGGGCCGGGGACGCGGTCTTGCCACAGCTCGGGCGTCGTGAGCGATGCCAGCGACGAGGCCAGTTGCTTCAACAGATTTGACGGAAGAACGAGGCCATCGGAGACCTTTTTCACGTGTTCGAAGAAGGTCACCACGTCGTGGATCACGCGGGCGATGACGTTCAACTCGGAGATGAGGAACACTTCGATGGGATCCGGGAAGCCATTGCTGGGAATGCGGATGCTGGGAGCGAGCGCCACGCGCGCGAGGCCCACCTGTGCGAAGGCGTCGAGCGCCGGGGCGGCGAGCGTTTTCAACCCGTCGGCTTTCTTCTCCGACGCGTTGGGAAGCGCCAAGGCCTTCAAGTCGTTCAGGTAGCGGCGGGCGAGCGTGTCCTGGACGACGTTGTCGGCATTGAGTGGTAAGCCAAACATCGGCGGGGTGTCGGTGTCCGGTAGGCCGGACTCCACGCCTTGCACCAGTCGTGCCAGATCGGATGTGCCCTTGACCACGCTGAAGGTGCCATAGAGCGGTTTGGAGGATTGCGCCCCGATCGTCTGTTCGCTGAATATCTGTCTCAGGAAGACGTTCATCACCTTCATGTCCTGGTCGTTGTCGAGGCGGCCGCCGTAGATGGCCCCGTCGACGACCCCGCGGATTGTCGCCCAGTCCAGCTTCTGCCCGGAGACCGCGATCAGCGCCTCGGACGCCGCTTTCAGGTCCGCTAACGTGAACTCGTAAAATTTCACCCATCCTTGTGGGATGTACGAACGCCGCTCGCTGATCACCGAGTGGTACCATGCGAGCGCGTAGATGAGCTGCACTTGATTTGGGTTGAGCTCCTGCAGGCGATTCGGCGTGAACGTGCTGAGCGACCGCAGCATGTTCTGCTTCGCCCCGGGAGGCGACTCGAACGTCATCTTCAGGGACATCTTCAGAAGGACAGAGGGAAACGCATCGTGCGGCTCCGACGTGAGCCACAGACGGAAGTTGGGGTGTGGCGTGGGCATGGAAGACAGCTCCTTCTCCAGCGTGTTGGCCCAGTCAAGCACGAGATGCAAATTTTTCAGGAACAGCCACTCGCCCGCCGATGCACAACGCCGGACGGCGGAAATGGCTTCGTCTGTTTGCCCACCACCAAGCGCGATTTGGGTGAAGGCCTGTCTGCCCACGGTGCGGTAGGCGACCTCTTGAACTTCGAGACTGGGATCGGCGCCCGCTGACGTGATGAGAAGAATGGGCACATCGGCGGTGCTTTCCGACACAATGGACGCGACCGTGGACACTTCGCAGAGCGCCTTCAGTTGCAGCAAGTGGAGCGTGACCGCCGTCATGGCCGCCACGAGCTTCTCCCGGTAAAATATGGCCGTGATCAACAGGCAGTCGATCTCAGACAAGCGGTATTCGTGCAACAGCATTTCTTCGGGGCGGGGGGCGTTGAGCCACCGGGTCCATCGCGAGGCATCGTCCAGTTGCCAACGTGGCCTGATTTGCGGATCGATGCTGTCCAATGCCGCGAGGGCGTCCTGAATCGCCACGGCGTTACCTCCCTTCGACGTTGCCCAAGCCGGCACGCCAATGTGCGCCGAGGAACCACCCGACGCCGAAGCTGCCGCAAAGTTACCCATGACAATGTTCATGTGCGGAGCCGGCAGCAGGTTCGGGAACAAACCACGCGCGACGTGGACGCCGAATGGGACGCGGTCAACTTTGAAAAGCGTGCGCGACACGTAAAGAAACGCTTGCTGGATGAGGTGCACCGACACGAGCTGAATCTTCGCGTCAACGTCTTGCGTGCTCTTGTAGGCGTCGATGGCTGCCTCGAAGATGGTCAAAAAGCCGCTCAGCGAGTAGCGGTACATGTGCGACATCGTCGCCAGGTCTTGGACGAGGAAGAACACCTGGCTGCCCGTGCTGGCCAGAGGACGGAACACCTCGCGGCCACGATCCAGTTCGGCTTGCAACACCTTGGACTGAGCGAGCGACTCCTGAATGCTCGTGGCTTGCTCCTTGATGGTGTTCAGCGATGTCACGAGCGTGGTGTTGTCGAGTAAGTTGCCGTGCGAGTTTGCGAGGTCTGCGAGGAGTGACTCTTCCAGCTGGGCGAGCTGCACTTGGAGGGCTTCCTCCCGTTGCAAAAGTTCGACCTTTTGTACCTCCATTTCCGGCCGCTCCTTGCGAATCGTTATGCCAAGCAGCTGACCTTCGAGGCCGGACTTTGTGACCGAGAAGTTGACGTCCGTGACAAGGGCGGCTGCTGACGGTGGCAATCGCAGGTCGGTCGCGCGCGTGAATAAGAACAGCCTGAAGTTCTCCTGCCAGTCAACTTGCTTGATGCCGAGCTGCACGACCCGTTTGGGCCCCACGGACATCAGCTCCTTGCGCAACACAGGGAACAGCAAGGGTTCGATTTGGTCAATATCGCTCACCATGAGCGTCTTGCCGAAGCGAATGGCGAGCTCTAACGTATGCGGAAACCGCTCATCGTGCAGGCTGGTCATCTCGACGGTCATGTCGCGCGCCTTGAAGTGCGCTTGCAGCCAGTTGGCAGCCTGTCCGGCTGGGTCGACCACGAGCGGGGTCGCAAACGTGGACTCGAGCATCGCGATCGCATTCTCCGTTGACAATCCATCGGAAGGAAGCCCTTCCCGGCGGAATTTCAACACCTGGCTTTCGTGGCGCATGAACGTGCTCATGTTGGCAGGGCCCTCAAGCTTCAAGCGACTCGCCCATTGGGCGACGAACTTGCCGCGCGTCTCTTCCGATTCCCCTGTTAAAAATGTGATGAAACCGGCGCTGATGAGGGCCATCCGCGGGACTTGCTTCAGCGAGTCGCGGATGCGTGTGGTGTCCAACGACCACCGCTCCTTCTCGCTCGTGAGCTTTGACAGCAGGCTTTCCGCCGCGTTGAGTTGCTTCTCGGCCTTTTCGAGGTTCTCCTTCAAGCGCTCCGCCTCCTTGCAGCGCTTGGCGAAGTCCTTGCGGAGCTGCTCGACACTCGCGTCCAGCTTCTTGAGCTTCGCCTGCAGCTTGTTGAGTCGGTCCTCTCCCTTGCGGCGGTTGTCTTCGAGGTCCTGCAGCTGCCGTTGCAGCGGGTCGATGCGCTCGAGGACGCTGGCGTACTCGACGTTGGCGGTCACCCACGAGGCCAGCGGCGCCGCCGCCACGGAGGCGCGGACAATGTTCTCGTGTTTGAAGGAAGCAGGCTTTTGCTGCAAGAGGCGCTCGACACCCTCGCGAATCGACGGAGTGATGGATTTGGCGTCGAAGTCGATGATGCGCTCCTTGACGCCTCGCTCCCCCAAAAACTTGCGCATCGACTGCCACGACGTGTCTTGCACGCCAAGCAGCGCGAGCACTCCCTCCAGCACGTCGCGAATCGCTTCCGGCGGGGCCTTGAGCGCCTTGATTTCGTTAAGGTTGTCGGACTTGATGCCGCTCACAGCCTCACGGGCGGCGTCAAGCATTGGCTGGATGCCACCGAGCTCGTTGGCGATCTTCGCGCTGCTCACGGCGATCTCCTTTTGCTCCTCTCCCAGCTTGCCTTGCAGCTCCTCTGCCTTCTCCTTCTGTTCGGCCGAGTCGGACATGTTTTGCTCGATCTCCTTCATGGCTTGATCGGCCTCTTCTTGCTTCTTCTGCATCTCGATCTTTTTCTTGGTCACCTCCGTGCGGATGGTGTCGACGCTGGCCTCGGCCTCCGCGAGTTTCGAAAGGCCAGATTCCAGGCGCTTCAGGGACTCTTGTGCAGCCTTACCCTTTGCCGCGACGATGGATTCGTACGCCAGCATAAGGGACCTCAGGCTGCTTGGTGTTGCCTTGGAACCCACCGAGCTGAACAGGTGGAGCAACTCCGCGGTCACCGAGAAACGCGTCGACGAGGACTCGTCCTTGTCTGCAAGGATGCTGGACACCCCCTTGATGGTGTCCTTGAGCACCGTGTGGCAGAGCTGCCGCATGCCGTCCGTCGACCAGGTGTCCACGTAGAGCAACGTGCATCGGGAGAGCAGCGCCGGGTTGGATTGGCACCGAACGCCAAAGAGGTGGTGGCGGGGGTCCATAATGAAACAGAATCGAACGTTGGCCCGGATACGCCTCATGACATAGGCCTGCGGCGTGCCCGTGAAGCCTTCCGTGGCCATTTCATCGCGGACGGTGCCGCTCACGAGTTGGTCGATCTCCTCCTGTGAGAACACAACGGACGGCTCGCCGCTGGACACCAAACTGTTGGCGAGCTCTAAGAACGATTCCTCGAGGATAACGTGGTCTTCCACGAGTAGCGCCACGCGTTCATTCCCGGTGACCGCACGAGTGAGTGCCGCTTTCATGTCGACCTTGTACTGTTTCATGGTGTACTCTCGGCCCATGTTGAACGGGACGGCGGCGATGCCGAGCAAATAGCACGCGATCACAAGGCACGCTCGCCGACCGACCCCCGACTTGCCGACTAACAGGAGGTGACCTGACCCTGCCAGAAGAGCACGGTCGATTCGCGCAATCCACGCGACGAGTTCGTTGATGAGCGTGATCGGCAGCTCCGTAAACTCGCGCGAATATTTGACGAGGGCTTGCTCGATGGTTTTCCTCGCGTCGTCGTGTGTGACGTTCACGAGCAGCCGTGTGGGAATGCCACCGGAGACGCGAGCCGCCCAGTCGGATGGCCACGACGCGAAAAGCGGCTGTCGCGGCGCGTCCTTACCGCTCGACTTCTCCGCATCAGCCGACGCCGCGGTGCTGGAAGGAGGGACGTAACCTACCGACGCGAGCTGCTCGCTGATCAGTCGATCCACCTTCGTGCGATCTTCGGCGCGAGGGAGCCTGTCGTTGATGATGCGGCCGGCCTCGTAGGCCAACACCTCCGGCAGCGACAACGTCGAATTGACGCGGCTGAAGTCATACCGCAAGGGGCTCAGGGACCAGTTGGTGACGTCACGCATCGAGAAGATGCAGTGGTTGTAGTCTTCGCCGGCGAAGCGCTTCTTGATCTTGTCATACACGGTGGCCACGACCGCCGCCAACTCGCGTCCGTTGTCGAATGACCGGCCACCGGATTTATGCGGCTCCGTGTCCAGCAACGCTCGGAAGAGCTGTCCGTAGATGTTCATCATTGAATTCTTGTCCGCCTCGGAAACCGTGACGACGCTCATCAACGACAAGAGGCGCGGCGTGACCGGGTATCGCCCCGCGGAGATCACGGCGCCCATGGTCGCGACGAATTGAACCTTTTCGATACCGACCCATTCGAGGTCGTTGTCAAAGTAGCCGTTGTACAGCAACAGCTGCTGAATAAATGAGTGTAGCATCACGGTGCCGTACTTATCCGGCTTGGGCAAGTTCAGATCCTTGAAGCAGAGAACCAGACGATCGGCGTCCTTGGGCCTCAGAACTTTGCCAGATGTGGTGCTGTAGAGCGTGCACAACTGAGTCAATTTCTGAATGGCTTGAGCAGGCATGGTCTGCGCGGAGCACGAAAGCGTTGCAATCTTGACGTTCGACAGCCTGGCGAAGCAAGCCTGTACGAGGAGGTTCTTGCCGCAGCCATCGGGTCCTACGACGACGAAGGAGCGCGACGCCTCCGCCAGCGCTTGCAAGGACTCGAGCCATCGTTGGGTCTCTAACGTCGGCACGAGCGGGACCAGGCCGCCAAGGCCCACAGCGTTTACGAGATCCGCACCCGTGATCGAGGTGGCGGCATCGTTCACGGTCATGGTCTCCAAGCCACTGCGACCAATCTTTGCAAGAAGCGGCGCCCCCGGGGGCGACACGCCACAGAGCTGAAAGATCGCCGACGTGACCTCACCCTGTGCACCTGGAGCCACAAACAGAGACATGCCTCGAGCGAGTTCACAAGCAAACGCGGGAAGCGTCGTGCAGTTCGTGACATACGTGAGGGCCGACTTCAAAACGGCCATGCGGGGCGACGCCACGCTGAGCTGATCTGTCGCGACCACGATATCCAGCGCCTGGTTGAGATACTGCTGGATCCACGGCATGAGCACGGCAAGTCGTTCGGCTGGCAAATGCGAGAAGAAGGAAATGGCCGCGTGCTGCGGGTCGACGTCTTCTTCGCTCAGGAAGATGATGCCGCAGCGGGAGACCGTCGCCGGCGACGCGAACTGCAAATTGTGGGTTTCAAAGACAAAGTTCACGTTGCCGCCGAACTGAATTCGGACACCGTTCGGCAGCGTGAGCAACTTGTTGTCGTCTAGCACGGAGTTGAGCGACTCAACCCACTCCGGGTCGATGTCTCCATCGCAGTAGATCCAGCAGCGCGTTTTTGAATTCTCCTTCACGACTTGACGCGAAGCGTATGAAAGCACGCCGTCCGTCCACTCCCTCGTGTCGGGATCCATGAAGCCCAGGAGCTGACCGCGCGGAATGGCCTTCGGATTCACCGTGTGTTGCACAACGGTCACTTCCATGAGCTGGATCGCCTTTTTAAGAACATTGAGAAGCGACGTTTTGCCACTGCCGGGAGGCCCCACGAGGATCACACCCGTGCGCTGATTGAGCGCTTCGAACAACTGCACGCACTTGTGAATGAGTCCAGCGCCGAGCTGGAGTCCGAGGGCTTGGACAGCGGCTTTCACGGCTTGCGAGAGCTGCTCGTAGGAAACATCGCGCACCGCCACGCCTTTGAAAATGTCGTCGATGATGCTGTTGAAGATGCGCGCGTCGTCGCTGGTGAGTTTGGACAGCGTGTTGACCCGAAGCGACTGCACCATCAACTCGCCTTCTTGTGTTTCGGTGCGCTCGGCGTTCTCTCCCGCGGTTCGCCGCAGTTCCTGGATGAGCGAGCCTCCGAGGCGGAGCACGGCCTTGAGGGGACGCAGGCCCCAGTCGTAGTGCTGCTGCGGACTGAGAAGCTGCTTCGCCAGCCGGTAGCACTCAACGACCTTCGGTGCGAGCTTCTTCGCATGGCGGAACCCCTCCGACAAGAGCATGGTTTCCGTGATCAGTTCGTTATCCGGGACGGTCATAGCCACGGCGCGGAACAGCTGCTTCAAATTGTCTGGCAGCTTCGAGCGGCCACCGTAGCCTTTGCCGGCCGGGTTGAGCGTCACGAAGATGCCCGACGATGGGCTTACATCAATGGTACGGCCGAGCAGCGGACAGCTGGGTTCGCCGTTCTTGAGGGCCTCCTGAATGAGCTGGATGATCTGAGACACCGCCGAGAGCTGATCCACCTTGAGGCGATTGAACTCATCGAAGCATCCCCACGCGCCGCATTTGACAATGCCGATGAGAATGCGGCCCATCGACTTGAAATCGATGCCCTCGTCGCAGTTGAACACGAGCACCTGACGCCCCATCGCGCCCCCAAGCGCCTTCACCGACTCTGTTTTCCCGGTACCGGCCGGTCCGTAGAGGTTTCCTCCGTAGCCGAGGTCCATACCCTTGGTCAAGGTCATGTAGCATCGATCTGTCAGCGGCGTGTGCACCAACTTGGGCGCGTTTCCCTGATACTCGTAGGTATAGCGGAAGGTCGTGTCCGTCATGCAAATCGAGCAGTCGAGCGACGTCGGGTCGAAGTAAAAGCGCAGCTGCTTCTTCCACTGCCATTGACTGAGATCCGTGGTGCCCGCGGCAGTGAGCTCGTCGACGACCTCCATGTAGTGAATCACGTCCATAACGAAGGCCTTCGACTTCAGCTCGCGGACCTTGGAATCGGCGATGGGCATCGATGTCAACGTGTCGAGTGCCTTCTGCAGGTTGGAGCGCACGGATGGCAAGGTGTACTTGGTGACGGACTCCTCGGCGTGCTTCGTGAATATGATCTGAGATGCCACCTGCAGGATCTGCGAAGGGAACTCGTCAACAACGGCTTTTGAAATTTTGATTTCCAAAGTCCCCGTCATGGCGCCAAGGCACCGCTGAAGCAACAATCGGAGCGTCTGGCGCATCACATCGTCGAGAGATATGAGCCAGTCCTCGACCTCGTTCGACGTAATGGCCACCGGCTGGCAAAGGGTGACGACTTCACCTTCGCTGCTAATCATCTGAGTGATCGCCGTTTTGTCATTGTTGAAGGTGACGGCACTGATGCCCATGAAGAGCTTCTTCAGGTGCTGTTGAATCACGGTGGGGTTTCGCGACTGGCCCAGGATTTCGAGCAGGTCCTCATCGCTCACGAAGTAAAACCGCGGGAAGCGGTCCCGCTTTTGCTCCAGGAAGTCGTTCAACGCGCGCTGGGACCGGTCGAATTGCTCCTGGATGGACTTGAGCTTTTCGGCGTAGTCCGGGTGCTGCGCGAGGGACATGAGGCGGGGATCGCCTTCTACTTCCTTCATGATCGACACAAACTCCTTGTCCGCTCGTTTGAAGCGCGCCTGCTCCTGCGGCAGCGCGCCACGGGAGAAGATCGGGTCCAAGTACACCCACTTGCGCTGGATGATGTTTAGCCACCCCAAGTCCTCATTGACCATAATGAGCTTCTGCTCCCACGCGCCGCATTCGTCGGCAAAACGGGGAAAGTGCGGGGAGTCCTTGAGCGACGCGAGCAGCGCCTGATAGTCGGAGACTTGCGTGACCGCGTCGCGCCACTCCGTGATGAGCATCACGCGCGGCTTGTCGGAGGCCTGCCCATTGTCGCTGGTCGGGGCGATTAGGGTGAAGACCGCGTCAAGGGACCACTGACGGATGTCTTGAAGCGCATCACGAATTTGCACTTCTCCGAGGGCACGGGCCTGCAAGGATTTGAGCTCCATTTCCTTGGCTAGGAGGAACTCCGTTTGATCCAGGATTTGACCGAAGGTTAGGGAATCGCTCTTCGTCTCTTTGGGCAACGCCAGCAGGCGGAACATTTCATTCCAATGCTCTGAAAGGTAGCCCTCGCCCCGGACGACTTTGAGCAGCGGCGTGCTAGCTGCCCAATCTGAAAGCGCTTTCGTCAGATATTTGGTGACCACCCCGCTCGCGTCCATGGCCGTTTCCGCCCGCTCGAGCCAAGACTTGATGAAGTCTTCGAACCGATAGAGACGGCTGCGGAAGGTGAGCCAATCTTCTTTCCGCAACTCCTCCAAGGCGGCTTCGAAGTTCTCGTACTCTTGCCACATGCTGCTGTGCATCGTCAGGTCGCGGTCAACCTCGTCGAGCGCGGAAAGCTCAGGCACGGACACCCGGAAGTATTCACATCGTTCCTGTAGCTCCTTCCCGTTGGTCTTGAGATCCGCAAACTCGGCGACTTTGTCGCGCACAAACTTCAGACCCTTCTCCTTGGCGTCCGCGCGGGACTTGAGCATCGCGGCGTCTTTTGGTTTATGGGCGTTCCACGCCTGCGCGAAGCGATTCAACTCCTTCATGAACCGCTGCACCAAGGCGTCGACGGAGCCACGCATCTTTTGCATGCTCTCGGCGATGTGCTTGTGGTGACTGTTCATGCCGTCCTTGAGATGCTCCCAGCGCGTCTTGGTGAGGCTCATGTCTACGGTGGTGCCGGTGATGCTCTTGAAGACGGTCTGAACCGTCGAAAGATTGGCTATCTTGGCATCCACGAGCGGCATTTCCTTCTGCAACTCTTCGTATGCCTTGTTCGCGCGGCCCACCTCGTCTAACGTTGTCGGCTGCCGCTCAATGGTATTGGATGCCGTGACGACGAAGGCGTCGATATCGGCGAGCTGCGCTTGGATGCTGCGTCGCAGGTTGCCCGCGATGGTTTCCTCTAGCTTTTTCAGCTGATCATCTATCGCCGCCTTGATGGGCAAGGTGCTGATATCGAAGCACTCAATGACGAGCCGGTCCTCGATGAGAAGTGAGCGTTTCATTCGTTCGCGAACCATTTTAAAGCTCGTTTCGTAGTCGTCGGTGGTTTTGACGCATTGCTGCACAATGGCGTCGACGTCCCACGTGCCGTTCAGCCCGCAGAGACCGATGGAAACGTGCTCGCGGAACTGCTTCTTAACACGGAGCATTTTGCTGAATAGCTCGGTGGCCTTGGTGTGCACCGCGCAGACGGCGTCCCCGTTTCGAGATGCCAAGTTCGCAAACATCGGTGAGTTGCCGACCCCTTTGAACCGGCTTGGAATGGACACGAAGTCCTTCAGTTTGCCGTAGTATTGCTCTCGCAGCGCCTCGATGCTCGGCTTGAAGGTAATCGCCCCTTGCTTGAAGGTGATGTCAATCTTGAATACGGTGGTCGTTTCGTGCAGGCTCTCCAGTCCGACGCGGTACTGATACTGTAGGACCTTGTACAGCTGCGCGTCGAGGTGCGCGCGCCAAGTGGTCGTGTTTGGAATCATGGACGCATTGGTTTTTTCAAAATTTTCAAGCATGTCCCTGAGCTCCTTGAGGGTGGCCTTCCACTGTTCGGCGTTGTTGAGCAAGCTGACGCCGTAGAGGTGCATGATGGTGTTGAGCAGTTCCGTGTGGCAGCGCCGCACGGTGCGATTCAAGGACGCGAGAGCATCCACGCTGGCTTGAAAGCGGTCAGCGATGACATCGAGTTCGGAAACCGTCGTCAATGTCATCATGCGTTCATTCGCCGTCGACGCCGAACCGAAAAGTGCCGCTTCGCAGCGGCCAACCGCGTCGCGCAGCATGCCGCGAGTGCAACGGAGGGACTGCCGGTCGACGCTGTCGTAGACCGATGCCAGCTGCATGAGGCGCAGCGCGGTCCGGCGCGTCGCCACTAAGGTCGCAAGCGTGCGTTCGGTCTGGGTGTTGATGTTCACGGTCGGGTGCAACTCCCTTAGCATATCGACATCCGTGAGCAGCTTCTCAACCTCGGGTGACAATCGCACGAAGAAGAGCGGAAGGCTGGCGGTGCTGACGTCTTCTGTGGCCGCTGGCGGACGCCTACTGAGCACGACGATGCTTTCCGCCGTCGCCGTGGTCACGATCTTTGGTAGGCTCCCTTCCCAGTCGCACAGCGTTTGGGTCAACGCCGCATGGAACTGCTTCCGCTGCGACTGCAGTTGGGTCCACGTTTCGCCCGCCGTTCGATTGGCGACGGCGTCGGCATTGGCACCGAAGAGCGTCGTGAAGGTCGACATCACCGGTGCGATTTCAGAGATGGCGAAACGGGCGGCGTTGGCCTGGGTCAGGATGGTGGTTGCGTTGGTTTTACGGTCGGCGTAGCGCTTCGCGACCTGCGCTGCCCTCTGCTTCGCGGTTTCGCAAAAAAAGTTGAGCTCGGACTCCAAGCCTGCGGCGATGGTGGGTCGCCGGAGGAGCTCCACGACCTGTAGTGCGTATTGGGCATGTGCGTTGGGAACGGCACGGAGCGGCTCGAAGGCACTCCGAAGGCGGCCCACGATGACGGATTCCAGGCCGCCCGTCACCGAGTCGAACTTGGCAACGCATTCACGCCATTTCTTTTGAGCAACCGACGCCGCGGAACCGCCGGCGTTTTGCGCGGCAGCGGTGGAGCTCGCGCCGCTTGCGGACCGGCTGTTGCTGACGGCCGGCTTGTTGCTGACGACGCCTGCCAGCATGTGCACTTGTTCGAATATCCTCGCCGGCGAGGCGTCTGCGTCCATGCGGCCGATCAGGCTTCCCGTGTGCTCCACCACTGACCGAATGCGCAACACATCCTGCAGCCGCTCGAGGAAGTTCCGGAACGCATCATCGACGAAGGCGCCGCAGTCGTAGCCGGCCAGCCCCCCTCCTTCCGTGAGGTTCTGAACCGCCTCCGACCAGCGAACCGCTGCCTTGGCGGCACGCTCGATAATGCCTTTGGGCATGCGCCAGGCGCCCGCCGCATCCGCGCTCTCAGAGAGCAGTTGATCCTTGAGGTACTCGCGCAATTCTCCGCCGGCGATGGCAAGAAGCGACTGAGTGTTGACTTTATTTTTCTCGGTCGACGTCGACGCTTTCCAGTACTCCTGGATGGCCTGCACGACGCCATCGATCATCTCACAGGCTTCGTCGAGAGAAAACGTCTTGTTTCGGAACACCTCGGGGAGTGTGTGCTCGAGCGGTGACGTCACGAAGGGAGCGAGGATCATGGCAAAGTCACGAGAGTACAGTTCCAAGTGGGCTGCGGCACCAGTGCCCCCGGTGAGCTTCACGAGCAAGCACCGGGGAACCACCACGTCGCACCGAACACCGCTGCCTTCTCGCATGCACGGGGGGAATGACGTGACGCTGAGCAGCTGGGCGTTCTCTTTCGCAACAACGTTCTGGTACAGGAACACGAGCATCGCGCTGGCCTCCGTGTCCGTCTCGGGCAAGGTCTCCACGTTCGAGGGCAGTGGCATTTTGCACGTTCCGAAGAGGTTGGTGAAGGTGGACGAGTTATCGCGGATCGTGGAAAAGTCGATAAAACAGTCGCCAGACTTGAACGACTGCCGTCCCACGAGCTCGCGCGTTGCATGCACGAGCATCTTCGACAGCACGTCCAGGGCTTCGTTCTCGTTCTTGATGGCATCCTTTCCTAGCGAAAAACTGGCGTATCCGTCACCGCGAGACAGCTGGCACGTTGGAAACCGGGAGACGAGCTGTCGGTGAGCCACAGTCACAATCAGAGCTTCGGTCGCAACGGAGTTGTCGCTGGCCATCGTGAACAACGATGAAAAAGGAGTGGGTGAAAAAAAAGATGGAGTGCGTAGAGGAAACAATAAAAAGTAGGCCTCCGGCACAAAATGATAAGAAAGGAGCTAGACAGGCGTGAGGCATCCAACGTGCAACACAGAGTGTCAGGGGCGGAACCACACACTGAGAACACACCCCTCAGGCGAAGGACTCATTGAGTGCCAGCACCAAGTTAACGACGGGGAAACAAAAAAATCACTTTCCGCCACCCGGAAAGAGAACGACGAGGGTTGCCAAAAAAATTAAGAATTCATGTCACCTCCTCGAGTACCACGGCGAGCGGCACATAGGACAAGAGGATTGGCCACTCGACCCCCACCATTCAAGCAAGCATTCGCTGTGAAACTTCGCGTTCGTGCAAACCGAGCAAGGCATGTCCGGCAGCTTTTTCGACTTGCTTGAAATCACCGAGTAGCAAATCGGACATGGCTCCGCGCCTTCAAAAACCTTGGTCGCGTTGTCGCAGAATCGTTCAAGGCTCTTCCACAACGTTCCGGACTGCCCTTCGAACAACGTCTTCGTGATGTCAACGGTCCATTTGCGCCACTGCTCGGCGGCCACGCCGCTGCGCCCCTTTGTGGTGATGGAATCCGCCGCGAGGAAGGCGGGCCGCAAAGGGTAGTGCTCCGGAATTACGATGGTAATGCCCAGCGCGGCCTCATCGGTGGCGTAGGTGCAGCGCACATGGTACGGCGGCGTGCTCCGAATGTGGATTGTCACTTTTCCGCCATACTTCGAAGGGGAAATCGCCGTTGTCTCCGAATCCGTGGGTCCTCTCGCGACGGCGGGGCCCTCCTCAACCGAACGCAGTTCAGCGAGCGCGGTCTGCAACATCGCAACCGTGATGTGCTTGGCCGTAAACGCTTCGATAGTGCGGCGGGCGACTGGGTGGATCTTCGTGTCGAGCCACTGCCTGACGTGGCGCACCATCCAGTGACATTGCACCATGGCGCCGAACGTCACGATGGCCGTGCGAGCAAGGTGCTGCGAGACGCCCACGGTGTCGAACGTGGAAGGCACGGCGGCGAATTCGGTAGCATCGAAGGCCGTGATGTCCTCGCACGAGGCGGTCAAAAACGAGTGCCGGCTGTCACGCGACACCGGCTTGCAAAACAACAGAGAGAAAATGACGTCGCAAAGGTACGTGACGACCCAGGCGGCGGTGGTCGTAGAAAGGTTCGCGGGAACCGAACTCAGCGTCGGCAGGCTGGGGGATGCGGCCGCGACCATCGCGCAGCCCAAGTAGCTCTGCAGAGACGTCTTGGCTTTCGTCGATGTGGATTGGATGGCGCGGCAGAGATTGCGAAGCTGCGCCTCTTTGACGGGTCCAGAATCCTGCATTCGTGATGTCGAGGGGTCGTCAGTCGCAGTAGGAAGTTTACCGCGTTGCGGTAAGCCGCGCACCGGCGGCCGCAGCAACGCACGCCAAAAGAAATCGTCCTCATATGTAGCAACCGCCGACGGGACCGCCACCGCTGCGGAACGAGCAAAACGCAAAACGCTGACGCAAAGGGCACCGGTCGCGGCAGGTACGTGCCAGAGCGCTTGCTGATCCTCCGTCCTTAACGAGGCATACTCCTTCGCGGGCATCGCTACCAGCCAAACGTGGGCGCGGCCGACAGCCTCGGCCACAATCGCCATTGTCGATTCTGATCCGCACACGTGACGGAGTGTAATCTGCTTCAACTGCGCCAGGAACGCGCCGATGGTGCCCAGCGCGTAGAGACCATCGACAAGGTCCGCGTCGTTCAAGCCCTGAGCGAGCCGATGGAACAGCTCACAGGTGACGTCGAGCAGTGCGAGCGCAAGCACCGCCGCCGACGTTTCGTCGAATGTCTTCCGCTGTCGCATCGCGTAGCCCGCTGCGGTCGCACCGTTGGCGAGGCGAATCAACTTTTCGAGCGCCACTGGCTCGCCACCGGGCACTCGCTGTGCAAAACGACCGTTTGACGGGAGGTGGTGCAGAGCGTGTGACGCCGTGACGGACGCGTCGATCGCGCGAGCCACATCGTTGATGTGGTGATCAGCACACAGTGGCGACGACATCAACGCGGCGAGCAGTGCGAGGGACTCGAGCCCGCGAGAACGGCCCAGCTGGAGAAGCCAAGCAACGCGCGCCGCACTCACGAGCGTGGCGGGCCGGAGCAAGAGGGACGACCGTGCGGACGCGCCGGTTGCTCCGCCCGAAACCGAATGAGACTTTTCTCGATCGTTATCAGTGACGACGCAGATTCGGCTAAGGACCAGGGCAGACTGCACCACCTCGGGATGGGCACTCGTTTCAATGCAAGCAACGATCGGAGCGGTAAGGTATTGAGGCAGCGACACGACTGAAGACCGAGCGACAGACGACACGCCGCCGGGTCGTTGCTTCCGACTCCCCTCCTCCTTTTCCAGCACCTCGACGACCAGTGCCTCAAGTTGACGTCCGTTGTCGAACAACGTGGCCTGTTCCAGCCACCGGGAGACGGCGCGGGTTAGCACGGCGGACCAAACCGTTGAATCCGTGTCATCGAACACGCACTGTTGCATGCCGACGCGGATCTCTCCAATGGCGAGGGAGTCGCACAGTTCGTAGAACGCACGAATGTCGGCCGCGGATTCGTCGGTACGCGTCAGACGCTTCGCGGGGAACAATGTGGTCGGGAGCATTGCCTGTAGCACCCGGCACAGCACATAAGCTGCTCGCGATACGATCCTGTCCGCACAGCGACCACGGCCCGAAATCACTTGAGCGGCGTCACACATCGCACGCGATGCCACGCGACCCCGAAGAACACTGTTCCGCTGATCAACCGCCGACGCCGCCGCACTGAATAGTTCGGCGACCAAACAGGTACGTTGACAGGCGGCCAATAAGTCAGAGTTCACATCGGTTTCCGCGTAAATCAGGGAGACCACGGCGAGCATGTCGGGCATGCGTTGCGCAAGGCACAGCACCACGATGGGATCCGCCACCAGAGAGTCGTCGCTTCGGGTCGCGAGTGACGTCGGGCCGCTCGCTCGAGTTGCGGCGACCAAGCTCTTGACGACCACGTCGTGCAGGATCGTCGACCGCGCCGCCTCGGGTTCCTGGATCGCGTTCGTCAGGGCATCCACGATGTCGGACCACATATCCACACAACGTACCAAGCCCGGCAGGTCTAACCGTTGGTGCTGGGCATTCTCATACCCTTCTTGCTCGGCCTCCCCTCCTTCTTCTTCGCCGTTGTCGTTGTTGTCTACATCGGCGTTATGCTCCTCCTCCTTTTTGTTGTGGCCGCCGGTGCCGTCGGATTCATCGTCGCCGCTTTGGTCGTCGTCGTCGTCATCGGACGACGAGGACACGAGGACAATGTCGCGGCCACGGAGGCAGGGAGCACGAAGTAGAAAAAGGTCGGCCAGTTTTCGGAGCAAATCCATGGCTTCCGAGGTCGAATTGCAAGCGTCAACATGAGAGCGTGGCCCCGCTGCCACGGCCGACACGATAATGCTGAGAAGCTTTTCGCAATTGTCCACAGCTTCGACTTCGACAAGGGAAGACATCCCGCCCTCGTCAACGGAATCACGTAGGTCGCTCGAGGATGGACACAGAGCCACTGCCAGGCACGACCAGGCGTTCAACACCAAGGTTCGATGCCGAGCCATCAGTGGCTTGCTCAGCAATCCGACATGGCGAAAGTTGGTACCCAGTTGGAGTTCGACGCACTTGAAGCCTTGCACCATGACGAGGTAGTCCTCTTCGTGAACAATAACGGATGAACCGCCCTCCAAAATGCAGGCAATTTGTTCCAAGACGCGCTCCACGATCACATAGGCGTGATGCAACCGGGCGTCATCTTCCCGCGCCGCTCGCTCCTCGCGCACGGAGCGCAGGCTGGCGATGTGCTGCTCATCTTCGCTCGCTCTGTCAATCGCCTCCTCCTCCTCCGTCGTGGCATCGTCGTCCAGCCCGCCCACCCCATCCCCCTCGACGGCGCGTGCTGGCGGGTTTGTGTTTCTCTTCCGCTTCGCTGCCTTGATCGCCAAGCATTGGCGGCTGAGCGTGTCCACGACGCCGAGCATCTTCTGCACGCCGCCCACGGCGACGGTGAGCCACCGTAGCATGCTGTCCACTGCCGCGGGTGGGGCGGAGGAGGCTATAGAGCCGGCCGAACCGGCGGCGGAATCCGGTTTTATGGACGGCGACGGCGCGGTGCACAAGATGCTGATGATTTGATGCGAAATGTCGTTCTCGTACCGGTTGGTTGATGGCGGCGCGGACGACGAACACGTTGTCGTGGGATCCGCCAGCCCGAGGCCGCGCATGGCGAGAAACGCGTCCACGAGACTCCCCACGTTGTCGACGGTGCAAGGCTGCTGGAACACGAGCGGCGCCAAGTATGACGCGATGGGTGGAAGATCAGACTTGCCGCTGGTCGGTGGTGACGCGTCGAGCTTGGGCCCCGCGGCAGCAGCGGCGTCCTCTTCGGGGACGGAGGAGACGGTGGGTCGTGAACGCCACCGCGTCACAAAACTTGGCAGCGCAAGCACCAGCGAAATCACCGAGGCGGGTTCACAGCGTTGCAGCATGATAAGGAGTGCATCCCGCAGCGCCGGACTACGGGTGTGAACACGGTCAAGCACGTCGAGGGCGACTTCATGCGTCGTTGTGTTGAGCATTGGTGACGTCAACAGTGCGCTCAGCTTGATGAGCACCTCCACGTCGCGCATGCCGTCAGGGTCTTGCATCAAGCAGCACCGCAATCCTGCCACCTCCCACGCTGCCAGTAGGACGGGCACGAATATGTTGTTGTTGGCCTTGGCGTGCCTCAGGCCTGGCGGCGGCGACACCAATTCGGCGCGTGTGGCAAGTTGCGAGACCGCAGCGAGCAACGACGTCGCGACGGCCGTTACTTCGGGCGGCCCTGCTGCGCCATGCTTCGTGAGTAAGGACAGAAGCGGGTAGACGATGGTCAGCACGCTTTCCATCTTGCTGGCACTCATCGGAGCGATCGTGGATTGGTAACCTTCGCCGCCAGTAGCAACGAACGACGCAATGTCGGCACAAATGATGTCGACCACTTTCGACCTTGACAGCGCGACGCAGCCGCTGGAGCCGGACTTGGCAAATAGAAGCAAAGCGCGACACACTGACGGGGTCACGAATGACGTGTCTCGGTCGGCCAAGGCCGCGCAAAGCCGCTGAGCCAATTCGACGTGAGGTACGGCGGGGTAGCGTGCTAACGATACCAAGAAGTCAACAGCAGCGGCTCTCAGCCGAGGCGTGCGATGCGTTGCCTCGGTCGACAACGGCGCGGTGACTTTGACCGCGTACAAACATCGCGTCATTCGACCGACGGGGGGCACAGCGTCCCCTCCGAACGACAACGATGACATGGACGCGAAGCCGACGGAGAGCAACTTGACCTGGACCGCTTCCGGCAGGTCCTCGAGGCCGGCTATCCGTGTGAGCGCACGAAGCACGCACTGCATTCGGTTTGCGTTCGGGTCGAGGTCATCGTCCTTGAAGGGAGCCTGCTGCGCGGCGTCGTCGCCCCGGCGGCACAGCTCATCGACTATTTCAGCTGAAAACTGCTTCAGTGCAGCGTCGACCTTGTCGGCGGACACCGCGGTGGCAACACAGCTCGCGGCCGCATCGCGAACGGTCTTTGCATTGTCGTGGCAAAGGCCCATGAGCATGGCGAGCAACCGGCCGAAGCTGCTCACGACGGCAACTTTCGCCGGCTTGCCACATCGGAAGAAGGCCCGCAGCGCTAGTGAGGCGGCGAGCCGCACGTCGGCTTCATCGCAAAGGGCATTACGAACGTAGCATTCCGCAAACGACAGCCCATGGCTGGCCACCGTTGCCAAAAGAAGGGCGTCGGCGGGAGTAGCTCCCCTCTCAGTCCCGCGAATCGCCGCGTCCGTCCAAAAAGATTCCATGTCGCGAAACGCTTTTGCCTTCGTTCCCGGGTGTTTCTTGTCTGCGGCTCGAAGAGCAACGCCCATGGGGCTCGAATCGTCGGCCGACACATAGCCCCGCAGGAATTCAGCCGCCATGGACACTCAATGAATATACCCGACACACGCGGATAAAAAAATATACACTAAACCGCAAATTGTGTGCGGATCAAGAGGGCCAAAACAGCGTCTCGAAGAAGTCCAAGTGGGAGAGCGTCACTGGGATGAGATCCAACCCAAAACCTCGACAGCCTCGACCGGCGGGGGTCGTCTGTGTGCTTTTAGAGCGGTGGCGCGCCAAAATCCTCCTGAGTATAGCGTCGGCAAACGGGTGGGGGGGTTGTGAGCTCCCCTATTGTTCCCCCCCCAGCGAGTTCCACGAAACAGGAACGGGGGAAGGAAGGAAGGAAGTTTAAGGTGTTAACGAAAGAAGGGGGAAAAAAATCACACGCGACAAAAATAAAAACCAAAGCAGAATGGGGACCCAAGTTACTGCGTTGAAATCATCGGAATAGGGAAAAGTGCCAGGGGAGAAAAAAACGGTATGATTGTAGTTACGCTGGAATCGCGTAGGTTCCCGTCACACGCGGCAAAGCAAACGCGCGCCGTTCGACGGATCCGCTCTCTCTTCAACAAAAAAAAAGATTGTAGTTGTAGATGGTGCGGTGAATACCACAGGCCGTCCACGGCTCTCTCTGTTTCTCTTTTTATGCATCTGGAGAGAACAGCGGGGCGGATGCAATGCTGTGATGCGTCGTGCTGATTCCAGTTGGGGAGACAGGGGGAGGGGGAAATGGCGCGGGGTCACGCCGCAGACGAGCCGACAGGATGAGTGGAAAAAAACCGAAGAGAAAATGATTTTCTTCTCACATGTGTGTTTGACGTTGGGTTCGTTCTCGCCAACAGTGCAGAAGCAGCCATGATGGAGGAGGATGAGTGAGCCGAGGACGCGTGATGAAAACCACACGGGGGGGATGGCGCGACCCACCTCTAGGGGGACCATTGTCTGCAGAACAGAAGGATGTAACCAATCAAACGGTGAGAAGTAGAGCGGAGAGGGGGATGAACAGTGTGTCTCTTGCTCGTTTTCTGTGACATCGAAGGGAACAGGAAGTCGATAAACATCAATGTCCCCGTCCCTTCGTGCGATCTATAGGAGGGGGCAATAGAGAGGGGAGGGGAGGGGAGAAAAAAAAAGTGACGCACATCAAATAAAGCTAGGGGGGCAACGCATCCGGGGGAGAAATGAGAGAGCAACAAGTGATAGCGGCAACCAGATGGGTGAAAACCGCGCGCAGCTTCCTTCCCCCCGCCTGCCCTTTTTCTCTCCTCAAAGACTTGTCGGTCGAAACGAAATACTTCAGGCCGAAAAAAATCGATGTGAGGAGTAGAAGTAAGGGGGGAGAGAGAGGAGCGCCGAAGTCTCTGATTTTGGCGCCAGAACGCAGATCACACTGTTCGTCGGTTGGCCGGTACCCCAGGGGGAGCTCTCGAGGGACGGGAAATGAAGGCTAAGGGAGCAGCGCGTGTGGAGTCACACGATTTGTTGGATCGACTAGGGCGTGCGTGAGGAAGGCGTGGGGAG